>Ga0153954_1000592_pt1 | contig 27261 bp, 23 predicted proteins | sample TSFL038MetaG_FD_102277 | JGI IMG/M metagenome (GOLD analysis project Ga0153954, IMG submission 102277) | Attine ant fungus gardens microbial communities from Florida, USA - TSFL038 MetaG | ecosystem: Host-associated > Fungi > Mycelium > Unclassified | place: USA: Florida, Wekiwa Springs State... | reverse complement strand
TATCACTCTGCTCACCGCCGAAACTAACTTCAACGAGCACATCCATCCTGCTCCCGAGCAAAACAAAATTGGGCTAATCCGGATCGACGATAAAGAAGCCTCCATTAGCCAAGCCACATGGCTCTACGTGCATCAAGCGCTGGAATTTTATAAAAAAGAGCGCCCTCTTTTCATCATTTTGCACCTCAACACCCCCGGAGGGGAAGTTTTTGCCGCGCAGAAGATTGCCGATGCACTGAAAGAGATGGATGTGCAAGAGGGGATCCCTACAGTTGCGTTCATCGACAACTGGGCGATTTCTGCGGGAGCCCTTTTGGCCTACTCCTCCCGCTATATTGTCGCGACCAAAGATGGGGCGATGGGAGCTGCTGAGCCTTTAACGGTCGAAGGGGAAAAAATCGAGGTGGCTTCCGAAAAAGTCAACTCGGCCATGCGCGCCGATTTTGCCAACCGCGCCCGTTTTTTTGGACGCAATCCATTCATTGCCGAAGCGATGGTGGATAAAGATATCATTCTGGTTCAAAGAGAGGGAAAAATCATTAAACTAGGCGATTCCGATCAAATCCTTAAAACCGATCAGGTGATTTCGCCTAAGGGGAAGTTGTTGACCCTCGATGCGGAGCAAATGATCGAATTCAACGTGGCGAATCTCCTCGTGAACCCACAAAAATTGGAGCCGATCACAATTGCCGAAAGGGAAAAAGGGAGATGGCCCGCTTCGAAAAACCTCTTATTCACCGCTCCGTTTTTTAGTCAGATTCCCCAAGCTGAAATCGTCGAATACCAGATGGATTGGAAGACCCGTTTCTTTGCTTTGCTAGCCCGTCCAGTGGTATCCTCGGCACTCTTTTTGGCTTTAATGCTAGGTCTCTACATGGAAATGAGCTCCCCTGGCTTTGGTCTCCCGGGAACAGTCGCAGCGACAGCCTTGTTTCTGATCGCTTTGTCCAGTTTTTCACTCGAGATCGCCGGATGGTTAGAAGTGATTTTGCTTTTGACCGGTTTAGCGATTTTGTTGGTGGAATTATTCATCCTTCCAACCTTTGGCTTATTGGGATTCATCGGTGTACTCCTCTTTGCCGCGGGCCTTTTGGGGATGCTCTTGCCGGGGTTGAAGAATTTTGAATTTGAGTGGGATACCCAAACCGTGAATGCTGCCGGACAAGCGCTTCTAGAGCGACTGGCTTGGCTTAGCGGTACATTTCTTGTGGGACTTGGGTTGCTCTATTTCTTGGCCCCTTCAATGGGGAAATTTAGTCGTTTAGTCTTGAAAGGGAGTGAGCAGGAAGGCTATATCGCGGGAGATAATCCCAAGGCACTTCCTGCAATTGGAACGGAAGGGAAGGCGTGGAGTGCTTTAAGACCCGCAGGAAAGGTGGTTTTAAACGAACAGATCTACGATGCTCTTTCGGCCGGAGAATATATCGAACAGGGAGAGGCGGTGGTAGTGGATCGCTTAGATGGAAGTACATTGATTGTGAGAAAGGTCAGGAGATAAAATAGATGTTCCCTTATATCTTGTGGATAATAGGCCTCATTTTAATTTTCCTCGAATTTTACCTCCCTGGAGCAGTCTTGGGAGTTATCGGCGCACTTTTTCTCCTCACGTCGGTTTACCAATATGCGCTATTGGGGGCATCGCCCTGGATGACTTTGATCTTTTTTGCTGCGGTCAGCGCTTCCGTGGGACTTTTGATCCGCTTTACCTTGTGGAGGATCCAAACCTCTAAATCGAAGTTCTCGATCTACTCCCATCACGATCAAAGTGGTTATGTCGCCTCCCATTTTGATAAAAGCGCCATCGGAAAGGTGGGAGTGGTCTCTTCGGATTTGAAACCGGGGGGATACATCATGATCGAAGGGAAACAACACCAGGCCCTTTCGAATCGAGGCTATCTCGTGAAAGGGACCGAAGTGACTGTAGTTGGCGGCCAAGAAGAGAGTCTAATCGTAACACCTCACAACAAATGAGTGAACACACATGGAATGGTATTTTTTATTTATCGTATTAGCAATCATCGCCCTGATTTTGCTGAGCATCATCGGCAAATTTTTAAGCTTATGGTTTCAAGCTTTCGTTTCGGGAACTCCTATCCCGCTCTTTAACATCATTGGGATGAGTTTGCGTAAAATTCCTCCACGCGTAATTGTCAATTCGCGCATCAACCTCTATAAAGCCGGTCTAAAAGACATCACGGTGTCAGATCTGGAGACGCATTATCTAGCAGGTGGGCGGGTGCCTGAAGTAACCCAAGCTATGATTGCCGCCGATAAAGCCAATATTCCTCTCGATTGGAGACGCGCCACGGCGATCGACCTCGCGGGTCGCGATTTGCGCGATGCAGTGGCCACATCGGTGAATCCAAAGGTGATCGATTGCCCGAGCCACGGCGGTTATATCACTGGTGTGTCAAAGGATGGGATACAAATTAATGTGCGCGCACGGGTGACTGTGCGGACAAATATTGCTCAGCTCGTCGGTGGAGCAACCGAAGAAACGATTATCGCCCGGGTCGGAGAAGGGATCGTGAGCGCTATTGGGGGATCTGATACCCATTTACAGGTCTTAGAATCTCCTCAAAGAATTTCTAAACTAGTTCTAGAAAAGGGGCTAGATTCCAGTACTGCCTTCTTGATCTTGTCGATCGATATCGTCGAAATGAATCTGGGTGAAAATATTGGCGCGCGCCTGCGTGCAGATAAAGCGGAATCGGATAAGCGGATCGCCCAAGCAGAAGCCGAGAAACGGCGTGCCATGGCGGTTGCGTTGGAACAAGAAAACATTGCGAAAGTAAAAGACATGGAAGCTTCTCTTATCGAAGCGCAGGCTTTAGTTCCTAAAGCGATGGCCCAAGCTTTTGAAAAGGGGAATATGGGAATCATGGATTACCAACGCATCCAAAATATCCAAGCCGACACCGACATGCGCCAATCCATCGCACGCGGGGATGAGGATCGCAAAGCGGGTTCACAGACATGAGAGGGATCGCCGCAAGCGACTGGCAAGACTACATCGGCGTCATCCTCTTCTTAGGGGTTATAGCTTTCAATATCCTCAGGAGGATTTTTAAGCCTAAAAATGAAAAATTGGATGAATTCCTCAAATCGCTCGATGTTGAAGAAGATGAGGAGGAAGTTGAGATCCCATTTACACCGCGTAAAGTAGCGCCTCCACCACTACTTCCTTTACCTTCATCTCCCGCTATCCATCGGCGACCCACCACTAATCCCCTCTATTACCAAGTGGAACTACCCAAAAAGAAAAAGGAGCGTCGTCCGGCACTCTTTTCCGATTCTAAGACTTTCCGCCATGCGATCGTCGTGCAAACTGTCCTCAATAAACCAAAAGGGGCTTGGTGGTGAAGTATCAGGCTCTTTTGGCAGAAATCAAGCAGCTGGCGATCGACGCTGGCCGCCCTCCAGAAGAAATTGAACTCGTTGCCGTTTCTAAAGAAGTCCCCCTTCCCAAACTTGAAGAAGCCTATGCAGAAGGGTGCCGCCATTTCGCAGAAAACCGCTTGAAAGAAGGGACAGAAAAGCGGCAAAAGCTTCCTGACGATATTGTGTGGCACTGGATTGGCCATTTGCAACGCAATAAAGTAAAGCAAGTCGTCGGCAATTTTGCCTTAATCCACTCTGTGGATAACCTTCAACTCGCGCAAAAGATATCGACGATGGGTCCAGCGCGCATTTTATTAGAGGTGAATATTTCCCAAGAAGCTTCCAAGCATGGATTTGAAAAGGAAAATCTCCTTAAAATTTATTCTCAGCTGCAACAATTGCCTGGATTGAAAATCGAAGGATTAATGACCATGGCACCTGTTGAAGGGGATATCCGCGGGTGTTTTGCTGCTTTAAGGAATCTGCGGGATCAATTAAAGGCAGTAACTTCGTCTCCCCACACGATGCACCACCTCTCCATGGGGATGTCCAACGACTATCCGATTGCCATTCAAGAGGGAGCCACCCTCCTGCGTATCGGCTCTAAGCTTTTTTTATAGTAATATAGTCAACGACGCGAGCAAGCCAATATCCATCCATTCTCTGTGGGCTCTGTGGTTTTATTTAAAATTTCGATTTCGCAATGAGCAATGAAATTAACCACAGAGCCCACTGAGAACACAGAGGGGTGTTATGCGCTTTAAATTCTTATAGCAATTCTGCTGCTGTAGCAGCTAGTTCGGAGCGCTCTGTTTTCTCCAGATATACGTGCCCATAGATCTTTTCATTGCTAAAACGTCCGATCGTATAGGTCAAACCATTGGAATCTTTGTCGAGATAGGGGTTGTCGATTTGGGACACATCGCCCGTCAAGACCACTTTAGTCCCTTCACCCGCCCTGGAGATGATCGTTTTGACCTCATGGGGAGTCAAGTTTTGGGCTTCGTCGACGATAATGTAAGCGCGCGGCAAGGAGCGGCCGCGGATGTATGTTACAGCCTCCATTTCGATTTTTTTGCTCTCCATTACCCAGCGCAGCGTTTCATTAGGCTCGTTGCCGGAAGAGTCGCATAGATACTCTAAGTTATCGTAGATCGCCTGCATCCAATGGTACAGCTTTTCTTCTTTAGTACCTGGCAGATAGCCAATATCCCGCCCCAATGGAACCACCGGCCGACTCACCAAAATGCGGCTGTAGACCCCTTCGTCAAATACTTTGCGTAGCCCACAAGCCAGTGCGAGAAGGGTTTTTCCTGTTCCTGCTTGTCCAATTAGGGTGACCAGCTTAATATCGTCGCGCATTAAGATATCGACGGCGCAGCGCTGTTCAACGTTGCGCGGTTTGATCCCCCACAGGTTGGTCGTTTTTAGGAGGGGTTCCACCTGTTTTTTGACGGTGTCAAATTTGCCCACTGCTGAAGAATGCTCAGGGCTGGTCATCACGAGGTATTCATTGGGTTTATATTCCCCATTCATTTCGAGGGAACCATCTTTATAGAAGGTGTCCACCTCAGGTTTGGTAACTTCTACTTTACGGATCCCATGATAGAGACTGTCGTAGGAGTATTTCAAGCTGAGGTAGTCTTGGGCTTGGATCCCAATGGCTTCTGACTTAATTCTGGCGGCAAAATCTTTGGAAACAAAAACGACATCCTCACCCCGTTCTTGCAGCAAATAGGCGGCCATGAGAATCCGGTTGTCGTTGATCGTGAGGGAAAAATCAAAATTGTAGTCGGTCTTTACCTCTAGTTCAATGCGGATGGTCGAGCCATTTTCAAGTTCTACGCCTGTGTGTAGATCGCCCATTCCCAGCTCAGTCAATGAATCTAAAAAGCGAAAAACCATCCTAGAATTGCGCCCCAGATCGTTGGGTAAACGCTTCATTTTGTCCAGTTCTTCCAATACTGTGACGGGGATGACAACTTTGCTATTGGGAAATTTAGTGATGGCTTCTGGATCGTGTAAAACAACGTTAGTATCGATGACAAAAGTTTTTCCGCCCATGATCACTCCCTTGCTATTATTATTCTTGTGTCCGTCCCCGCGTGCGTGCCCGTGCCCGACGTAAGTCACATTTCTCCTTTCGGAAGGAACAATTTGGGCACGCACGCGGGCACGTAACCGAACCCCAATTAGCCGCATCTTAGGAACTTAAACAAAATCTTTAAAGAGAAAACTTTCCCAAAACCCGACTTAATCTAGCACTTTACTGGTATGAGTGCTAAATTCTATTGACTTTGTCTCATAAAATGGTTACAATGATTCTATAAAAAGGGGGTACCCTATGAAAATAAACCCAAAATTTTTAAGCTTACCACCCTATGTTTCAACTAGTTGGAAGAACATAGTGGCTCTATACGTACGGGAATCCGTTTTATTTGTATCCATGATTGATGGGGAAATGGTTGAAATTCCCGATTTAAAACCAGAGCTTCTAGAAATAATCTTTGCAGCACATGCGGCCTATTTAGAATATGAAATCGCCAAAGAACATTTTACTAATCAAAAAGAATTCCCTGTCCCCCAATCCCTCTTAGCTGCCGAAACAGGGAATGGGGAAACCCCGTTCCGCTTTGGTTTTTCCACTCTGGACGGATTTGGCGCTGCGCTGCAGCACAACCCCAATCAAGCGAACGCTCCTGATATTCCCCAAGACATCCTGTATAAAATCAGTTCCATTGCCCGGATCGTCTCCCCCGAAACGAATAACTTTCCTCAACCTGAGCCCCATTGCAATTGCATGTTTTGCCAAATCGCAAAGGCTTTGCATAAGAATGAGCCTCAAGCTCAGACACTTCCGGAGGAAACCGTCTCCGATGCAGATCTAACATTTCAAGAATGGCAGATCACCCCTTCTGGTGATAAAATGTATGAGGTGAGCAACGAAAATGAAAAGTACACCGTGTACCTTGGCGATCCTATCGGTTGTACTTGCGGTCAGAGTGGGTGTGCTCATATTCATGCTGTTTTAAAGAGTTAAAGAACGAATTTCCCGTAACCGGATTTCCTCCCGTAACCGTGAGACAATTGCAAAAGTCCCGCAAACCAACAAAATCAACGCAGAGACGGGGAGACGTTAGAGAGAATAAATTTATTTTTCTTGTTTCTCCCTGCGCCTTTACGTCTCTTGCGCCTCTACGTTGAAAAATGGAAGATTTAAGAAAAGTAGACTTTTGCAATTGTCTCACGGGCACGAGCAGTGATTCTCTTTACTAAAATTTAGTCTTAGCAGTAGTATGGCCTTCAAAATTCATCCACGCGGAGGGAGCAATGCGTCATACACTGCTGAGCCTATTGTCAACTGCGGCCGTCATTTTTTTCTGTCCAGGAGGGGCTGAAGAGGCTGTTGCGCCGCCGCCGATCGCTAATAAGCCCGCCCCCCTTTTTGAAGCGTTCACTGGGAAAATCAGCCGCAACAAAGTTAGAATCAGGTTGCAGCCTTCTCTCGATGGGAAAATTTTGCGAGAACTCAACAAAGACGATATGGTGGTGGTACAGGGAGAAACGGATGATTTCTATGTAATCGCCCCTCCAGCAGACCTAAAGGGATATATTTTCCGCACTTTTGTTTTAGATGATACGGTTGAAGGCAAGCATGTCAATGTACGCTTGTCCCCCGATTTGGAAGCACCCGTCCTCGTTCAACTCAATAGCGGCGATAAAGTTCATGGGAGTATCAGCCCTTCCAATAATAAATGGCTGGAGATCGATCCTCCCGCCGGCACAAAACTCTATATTAGCAAAGATTACGTGGAAAAAATTGGGGATGCGCAACATCTTTCCAATACAGAACGGCGCAAAAAAGAGGTATTCGGGTTGCTTAATGAAGCCGAGGTCGCGAGCCGAGAAGAGCTCAATAAGTCTTTTGAGAACATCCATGTAGAGCCGATCGTCGCTACATTGAATAAAATCATTAATAACTATTCCGATTTTCCTTCTCAAGTGGGTCAAGCCAAAGAGCTTCTCAATCAACTCCACGAGATTTATTTAGAGAAAAAACTAGCCTACCTAGAAGCTAAGGCGCAAGCGCAGCAGCCTGCAGCGACCGCATCAGCTACTCCCATCGAGACGCCGGTTCCTGAAAAAGTGAGGGAATCGCTTCCCATCCCCCGCTTAGATGCGATTAATGCTCAAGCAGCGGCCTGGATTCCTGTTGAAACTGCGCTCTACCAAGAATGGGCGCAGAATACCAACGGATCCCCTGATCAATACTACGATCAGCAGAAACGGCAAGCTGTCGTATTAAAAGGGGTGATTGAGCCCTATATTCGCGCTCTGCGCAATAAGCCAGGCGATTATTTGTTGATTTCCAAAAATACGCGCTTGCCCATGGCCTATCTCTACAGCACTAAAGTGGATTTGCAAGCCCGGATTGGAAAAGAGGTTACGGTGATGGCAGTACCCCGTCCTAACAACCAATTTGCCCACCCAGCCTATTTTGTTTTGACGGCAGAATAAAAATCAACGCAGTGGACGGGAGCCGCAGAGAATTCAGGTTTTTTAATGGGGAGAATGTGACTTTCCAATCTTCCTCTTAGGCCTTTGCGACTCTGCGTTGAACAATGAAAGACGTTAAGGAAAACGGACTTCTGCAATTACACTTGTACTGCCATAACCAAGGATGGATTTCATGGCACTTTCACGCCTCAAATCGGTTGCATTTATTGGACTTGAAGCCCTCGGCGTAGATGTTGAGGTGGACGCCCGCATTGTCGAAGAGAGGCAAACTCTGGTGATCGTTGGCCTTCCCGACACGGCTATTAAAGAATCGCGCGATAGGGTTTTATCAGCCTTACGCAATTCCAATCTCACCCTTCCCTTTCTCCATGCGACTATCAATCTGGCTCCTGCCCAAGTGCGCAAAGAGGGGATGGCTTATGATCTCCCGATCGCCCTCGGCCTTCTCCATGCCCTCGGCAAATTAGGCAGTAACCCTCCTTTGCAAAACTACATTGTCGCCGGGGAGCTTGGCTTGAATGGGGATCTTTGCCGACCGGTTAGGGGAGCCTTGGGATTGGCTCTTTATGCACGCGATCAGAGATTAAAAGGGATTCTAGTTCCGAGCATTAGCTCTCATGAGGCTGCCATCGTTCCAGAAATTGAGGTGATCCCCGTGAAGAATTTGTCGGAGGCGGCAGCTTTTTTTCAAAATCCCCATTCTATTTCTCCGCTCAAAACAACCTCGTTGCCCCCCAAAAAAAACAATGGGGTGGATTTTACAGACATCAAAGGACAACTCTATTCTAAACGAGGATTAGAAATTGCAGCTGCGGGGATGCATAATGTCCTTATGTGGGGTCCCCCAGGTTCTGGGAAAACGCTTCTATCGAGGAGCTTGCCCGGGATTATGCCTGATCTAACCTGGACCGAAGCTTTAGAAGTCACTCGCATTCATTCTTTAGCAGGCACGTTGCCGCGCGATCAATTTTTGCAGATGGAAAGACCTTTTAGAGCCCCTCACCATACGATCAGTGGAGCAGGTCTTGTGGGTGGAGGAAGTTTTCCAAGGCCGGGAGGTTTCATTGGCACACTATGGGATTCTATTCTTGGATGAGTTAACTGAATTTTCTTCTCATGTCCTGGAGCTATTGCGACAACCCCTAGAAGATAGAATCGTCAGTATTAGCCGGGCTCGGGGAAATATGACCTATCCGACTCATTTTCTCTGCATAGGCGCCTTCAACCCCTGTCCGTGCGGATATTATGGACATCCTGACAAACCATGCAAAGACACCGATGCGCAAATCAACCGATACCAAGCTAAACTGTCCGGTCCTTTTCGAGATCGATTTGATATCCATTTAGAGGTTCCTGTTCCCAAATTTGAGGAACTGCACCTTCTTCCCTCCGCCGAATCCTCTCAAGATGTGAAAAAAAGAGTTGAGCACGCCCGGGCCCGGCAAAGAAAAAGGTATGGGAGTGATAAGACGAATAATCAAATGACTTTAAGCGATTTAGAAAATTTTGCTCGACTTAATGCAAATTGCTTGACGATTTTGAAACAAGCGATCGAATTAAACCATTTTTCTGCGCGAGCCATGCACCGGATTACGAAGGTGGCCCGCACCATTGCCGATCTAGAGGGGGTGGAAGAAATTGGGGATAATCATTTATTAGAGGCGATTCAGTATAGAGGGTAGGGATCAAGAACGCTTCTTTTGACGTGCCCGTGTGCGTGCCCGTGCCGGTGCCCGCTTCTATTCATCGTTGAAATCAAGGATATAAAAGACAGGATCGGGCATGGGCACCGGCACGGGCACGGGCACGTAACGAGAGTTGGACTTTTAGCCTTGCGTTAGGTACACTTTTTCCGAGGTAAAAACATGTTTGATGAAGTGCAGCAAGATAGTTTCGATGAACGGGAAAAGCGGGTATTAGCGTTTTGGAAGGATAAGCAAATTTTTGAGCGCTCAGTGAATGAGCGGATCAATGAGCCCCATTTTTCCTTTTACGATGGCCCTCCATTTGCCACCGGCTTGCCCCATTATGGGCACTACTTGGCCGGCACCATCAAAGATGTCATTTTGCGCTACAAAACCATGCAAGGGCACTATGTTCCGCGCCGCTTTGGCTGGGATTGCCACGGCCTTCCTATCGAGCAAGAGATCGAAAAGGCGTTCAATTTAACGGGTGCCAAGTCGATCGAGGAATTTGGCGTGGCTAACTTCAACGAAGAATGCCGCAAAATCGTTCTACGCTACACGGAAGAGTGGAAAACACTTGTCACGCGGATGGGGCGCTGGGTCGATTTCTCCAAGACATACCGCACGATGGACCGCACCTTTATGGAATCGGTCTGGTGGGTCCTGAAGCAATTGTATGACAAAGGTTTAGTCTATGAGGGGTATAAGGTGATGCCCTACTCGGCGAAGTTGGGGACACCCCTTTCCAATTTCGAAGCGGGTGAAAACTATAAAGATGTCGACGACCCCTCCATCACCGTTCCTTTCACCCTCGTAGATGATCCCACAACAGACCTTTTGATCTGGACGACCACCCCTTGGACGCTCGTCTCCAACTTAGGGATCATGGTGGGGCCGGAAATCGATTATGTCAAAGTGTTCGACAAAGCCCATGGGCGCCATTTCATCTTGGCTAAGGGGCGTCTCGCTCATAACTATAAAGACCCAAGTGAATACCAAATTGTTGAAGAATTCAAAGGCAAAGACCTGGAAGGGGTCCGTTACCATCCTGTATTTTCTTATTTTGCCCATCTGGATGCCTTCCGCGTGATCCTTGAAGAGAACATTACTCTGGAAGATGGCACGGGAGTTGTTCATGCGGCGCCCGCCTTTGGCGATCTAGACTTTTATGCATCTAAACGAGCGGGGTTGCCCTTGGTCTGTCCTGTGGATGGCAATGGTCGTTTTACCGAAGAAATTCCTGAATACACCGGCCTTTTTGTGAAGGATGCCGATAAAGATATCATCAAGCGGCTAAAAAAAGAGGGGAAAATTTTCCACCAAGGTACGATCCATCACCGCTATCCCTTCTGCTGGAGATCCGACACACCCTTGATCTACAAGGCGATGAGCACGTGGTTTGTCGCCGTAGAAAAGTTTCGCGATCAGATGGTGGCGACCAATCAGCAGATCCATTGGACCCCCGATCACATCAAACATGGCCGTTTCGGCAAGTGGCTGGAAAATGCGCGCGACTGGAATATCAGCCGCAACCGCTATTGGGGAACACCCATCCCGATCTGGCGTAGCGCTGAAGGGGATTTACATGTGGTGGGTAGCATCGCCGAACTTGAGCAGCTCACCGGTAAAAAAATTGACGATCTACACCGCCACCACATCGATGAATTGACCTTCACACGGAATGGAAAGCACTATAAGCGGATCCCAGAGGTGTTTGATTGCTGGTTTGAATCGGGTTCGATGCCTTACGCTCAAAACCATTATCCGTTTGAAAATAAAGAGCTCTTTGCCGAAGGATTCCCGGCCGATTTCATCGGAGAAGGGCTCGATCAGACAAGAGGATGGTTTTACACCCTGCACATCTTGAGCACCGCCTTGTACGGCAAACCTGCTTTTAAAAATGTGGTGGTGAATGGGATTGTATTAGCAGCCGATGGCACTAAGATGTCCAAACGGCTCAAAAATTATCCTGATCCAATGATCGTCGTGCAAAAGTACGGCGCTGATGCGATCCGCCTTTTCTTGATGCATAGCCCAGCGGTAAAAGCAGATGATTTATGTTTCTCTGAGCCCGGTGTCGAGCTTGTTTTGCGCCAAATTCTCATCCCTTTTTGGAACGCGTACAGCTTCTTCATCCTCTATGCGCGCCTGTATAAATGGACGCCCAAGACTGCGCACCATAAACCAGAGGCCACCATCGACCAATGGATCTTGTCTCTCTTGCAAAAATTGGTTTTAAATGTAAGCCAAGGCCTGAATAATTACGAATTGAGTGCAGCGGTTGAGCCCTTTATCACCTTCGTCGATCAACTCACCAATTGGTATATCCGCCGCTCACGCCGCCGTTTTTGGGAAGATCAAGCGAGTAAAGACCGCGACGAGGCCTTTGCGACCCTCTACCAAGTGTTAATCACCCTAGCTAAAGTGGCCGCGCCGATCGTTCCCTTCATCACGGAAGAGATCTATCGCAATTTGCGCACCCCATCCGAGCCTGAGTCGGTTCACCTAGCGCATTTTCCGATCGTGCACGAGTATCTTAGAGATGAAAAACTGGAAGCGGAAATGGAAGCGGTGCAAACCACCGTCAGTTTGGGGCATTCGCTGCGTAAAGAGCATAAACTTAAAGTGCGTCAACCTCTAAAAGCTGCTCTGATTGCTTCCAGCGATAAAAAAACGTTACAGTTCCTCGCAGATCAAGAGCATCTGATTGCCGAGGAACTCAATGTGAAAAAGGTGATTTTGAGCCATAAAGAGGAGGATTTTGTCCGCCTCAAAGCCAAAGCCAATTTCCGCGTGCTGGGCAAAAAAGTGGGCAAGCTGATGAAGGCAGCTCAAAAAGCGATCGAGGAGATGGGGCAAGATCAGTTGGAAACTCTTCTGGAAGGGCAACCAATCACACTGACCCTTGAAGGGGAAAAAATAGAGTTAACCCCCGAAGATGTGCAAGTGGAGCGTGAAGTGCGTGAAGGGCTTGTGGCGGCCAACCAAGGGTTGATCACCATTGCCCTCGACACTCAGCTCGACGCTGCACTCATTGAGGAAGCGCTTGCGCGCGAGATCGTCAACAAGATCAACACGATGCGGCGAGAAGCCAATTTTGAAGTGAGCGACCGGATACACGTGCGGATGGAAACAACTGACGCCGTCCGCGCCTGTTTTGCCAACCATGGAGAGATGATTCGCGGGGAAGTGCTGGCGCTCCAGGTGGAATTTGCCCCCACCCAGGGCTCCTCCTGGGACTTAAATGGCGAGCCGACAGTGATTCAACTTACCAAAGTCTAATTCATTGACATAGTTCCACGCAGAGACGCAAAGACGGGGAGTCGCAGAGAGAGAATGAGTTGTTTTATCTTTCTCTGCGTCTTTGCGACTCTGCGTCCCTGCGTTGAAAATGGAACGATTTAGCCTACATCTTCTTAAAGACAGGCTTGGAGAGTTTATAGCGGCGCCAAAAATACCAGGCGAGGCCAATCAGGGCGGCGATCGTCCAGACGATGAGGCGCGGCAAAGTGAAGAGTGGGTAGCTAGGCTGGTTGGGAAGACCAGGCTTAGGCCAGAGGAGGATGCTCGGCACTCCTTGGAGGTTTTCTTCGGGAAGGAAGCCAAAGACGCGGCTGTCGGAGCTCATAGCATGGTTGTCCCCGAGCACGAGGTACTGTTTTTCTCCGAGATTGATCCCAAAAGTGCGGATAAAGTCGGCATCGATCTTTCCATCGTGTATGGGAGCACCTACATCCTTGAACGCGATGTAGGGGCGGCTGTCGGTCGATTCTTTCTCTTTAGCTGCTTCGCTGGCGACAAATTTTTCTAAAAGGGGATCTCCCTTCTTGTAAATGGGCGCACCCAGGAGATAGAGATCCCCATCGCGGAAATAGGCATAGCGGTGGGGAAATAAAACCGTATTTTGAGGGGTGGGTTCGAAATATTTGTTAAAATCGATCCCTAAATTATAGAGGGTCTGCAAGTTAGAGGGCGAATAGAGAGGATGATCTTTTGGCAGTTCTGATGTGATCCCCCCAAAACCCACCTTATAGGCTTTCCCATAGTAAAATTCATAAGTTCCATCGGGAACTCCAGGCAATTGGGGATTGAGTTGTGAATAGGCAACTTCGTTGACCCCATAGCGGCGCGCAATCCCATTTTTTACTTCGAAGCGCGCCGTATAGAGGTTGTCCATGAGCGCTTGAACTTGGGCTTGTTGCACTGGAATCAACGTGTGGAGGGGATTGAGCATCATTTGTAGAGTGGGGATTTGCCGCGCTAAATAGGGGCGCGGATAGGTGAGGCTTGGATGATGGATCAGTTCCAAATAATAAGGAGCGCTTTCTAAATTTTTGGTGTCGAGGTCGGGATAAGCTTTCACTTGCTCTCGTGTCAGCAGACGCGCCATGGCAAAGTTGCCAATCCCCCAAAAATCGCTTAAGGTTTTAATCTGATCGTGGGGAGCTTTGGCTGCAGCTGGACGGTCTATCACCCATTCGTTATTGCTGTAAATTTCCCCTACCAATTCCCCTTTGCGATTGAGCGAGAGTCTTCCGATCGGTTGATGCATATGCTCCACCAAAACAACCCCTTTAGAAGGGGAAGAGGGAAATCCTTCAAAGGATAAGAAAGGAATATGCTCGATTTTTTCTAAGCCAGGTGTAGAAACTAATTCTTCGATGAACTTTCCCTTCTCATCGATCCCATAGATCTTCCCTCCATAGAAATAGAGAGTGTCGCCAGGCTTCCCAATCAGCCGTTTCACATACCGTTTTTTGTAGGGTATAACTCCAAAATAGGAAGTATCCGTATCCCCGAGAGCGACCCCATCACCCGACCAGATCACAATGCCGTTGCGTTGCACATCGTCTGGCTCAAAGATAAAATGGTCTGTCTTTAGTGGAACATTGATCCCAAATTGTGTTTTAGAAACCGTGAGGTGGTCTTGTTCTTTAAAAGTGGGGCGCATCGAACCAGTGGGAATTTCATAGGGTTCAAACCAGCTGGAACGGATCACTGCGGCTATCGCTAAGGCAAAGACCAATGCTGTCAGGACTTCTGTGAGGTATTGCCAGATCGATTTCTTAAAATGGGCATGGGTAAAATCTTCCACTTTGTGAGCCAACCGGCTCGCCTCTGCTTGATCTTTTTTAAAATAGGCGTGGTCGAGATTTTCCATATCGCTTTCAAAAGTCACCAAGTCTGTATCGTTTAAAGTATCTCCTTTCTTCTTATACCATCCGTAGGCCCACTCTAAAATTTTGCGCGATTTGCTGAGGCTATATTGACCCATGATTTCCTTTCTCTTCAGGTTTGACTTTTGCGGGAGATTCCATCCCTTTGCCAGAATCGATAATTCTAACTTTTGCACTGCCTACAAGCCCGCTAATTTCCAGCCAATAGGGGAAATAAGAGGGATATTTGTCGCTTTCGTGGGGCACATAGACGTCGATATTTCGCTCCGATAGTTCAGTTTGATCTTTAGGCCAGCGGGTGGACCAAGCATCAAACTCCACACCAGGGATTGATTTCCCCTCTACCACCATTTTAGGTTGCCAGATTTGGAAAGAAGCCCCCAATTTTTTCCGTTTTCGCGGGGGGATCGGCTCTAACTGCAAGTTCAACAAAGTGGTGAGAAAATTGTTGGCTCCGGAGATATCTTGCCTGGTTTGACGCATGACTGAATAAGACGAAAGCAATTGTCCGGTTTGTAGATTTAGGCTGTATAGAATCCAAGCCGAATGCCCCGGAGCGTTTTGAGAAACCCACCCTTTCCATCCTCCTGACCCGATTTTTCGGCAATTAGCGGGGATGGTAATCTCCTCGATCGTGAGGATTTGATCCTTCTTTGAGTAGATGTGGAGTAAGGTCAAATTTTTCCCTTGGGCAGTGACGATGTAATCCCCCTGGGTGGCTCGTTGCAAATGTTCAAGCAAAGAGGCCTCTAGAGCAAAGCTCCAAATAAAAATTAAAATCCAAACAATGTTTTGGTATAAAATACGCATCGGCAATAGACTACTCCACTCATGGGAAAATAATCCACTTGAAATTAGGAATATTCACCGCCATACTGATTCACTTATGGAACAAATCTACAAACCTTCCCTTGCGCTCTTGACTGACCTGTATCAACTCACCATGTCCTACGCCTATTGGCAAAAGGGGTTGGATGATCGGGAAGCTGTTTTCCACCTTTTTTTCCGCCGCCCCCCTTTTAAGGGAGGCTTCACCGTCGCTGCTGGACTAGAATGGGTGGTGCAATACTTGGAAAATTTCCGCTTTGAACAAAGCGATCTAGATTATCTGAAGTCGCTGAATCTTTTTGACGATCGCTTTTTTGCCTATTTGAAAAATTTACGGTTTACCTGCGACATCGATGCTGTTCCTGAAGGAACTGTGGTATTTCCCTATGAACCGTTGGTGCGGGTGCAAGGGCCCCTTATCCAATGTCAAATCCTCGAAACGATTTTGCTGAACCTGATTAACTTCTCCACTCTGATAGCCACAAAATCAGCCCGCATATGCATCGCCGCTCAAGGGGATCCGGTGATGGAATTTGGCCTCCGACGTGCGCAAGGGATCGATGGAGCTCTCTCAGCTAGCCGTGCAGCCTATATCGGAGGATGCGATTCGACTTCTAATGTCCTCGCGGGCAAATTGTTTGGCATCCCCGTCAAAGGAACCCATTCACACAGCTGGGTGATGGTGTTTGACGATGAATTGACCGCCTTTAAGACCTATGCGGAATGCCTTCCCGGCAACTGTGTGTTTTTGGTCGATACCTACGATACTCTGGAAGGGGTGCGCCACGCGATCGAAGTAGGGTTGTGGCTGCGCGAAAAGGGCAAAAAACTGGTGGGGATTCGTCTTGATTCGGGCGATTTGACTTATTTAAGCATAAAAAGCCGTGCCATGCTCGATCAAGCCGGTTTGAAAGAGACGCGGATCGTCGCCAGCAACGAACTCGATGAAAACTTGATCAGCGAGTTGAAGCGGCAAGGGGCTCAAATCAATGTGTGGGGGGTGGGCACCAATTTGGTGACCGGCAGAGAGCAACCGGCCCTTGATGGCGTTTTTAAACTCTCGGCTATTCGAGACGTTGAGGGGAAATGGCTGTATAAGTTGAAACTTTCGGAACAAATGGTCAAAGTATCCAATCCTGGTATCCTCCAAGTGCGCCGTTTTTACTCCAAAAATGAAAACATGGCCGATGTGGTTTACGACATCCACACCGATCTTGAGCAAAGTTGTTGTGTGGTTGATCCCCTGGATCCTACGAAGCAAAAGGTGTTAAAGAACGGCCTTCCTAGCATCGATCTGCTCGTCCCCATCTTTCGCAAAGGCAAGCGGGTCTATGACCTCCCTAGCCTAGAAGCGATACGCAACCACACCCAAGGTGAACTGAAGCGTTTTAATGTGGGGATCAAGCGGTTCATAAACCCCCATCAATACTTTGTGGGGATGGAAAAAGGACTGTACGATTTAAAAGTTGAATTGATTAAAACCATTCGGAATAAGACATCCCATGCCTACCTCTTTCACGAAGAAACATAAGAAAAAAACAGCTCTAATCCTCGTCGATTTGCAAAACGATTTCCTTCCAGGAGGCGCTTTAGGGGTGAAAGATGGAAATAAGATTATGCCTGCCATCCGTGCCCTGGAGGAGAAAAATTTTGATCGGATCGTCGCGTCCAAAGATTGGCATCCCCGCCATCACGGCAGTTTTGCTAGCGCCCATGGAAAAAAAGTAGGTGAGGTGGTCGATTTATATGGCTTGCCCCAGATTTTATGGCCGGACCATTGTGTCCAAGAGTCTCAGGGAGCCGATTTTGGGGGGGATTGGAATCCTGGTAAACTCGATAAAATCATCCCTAAAGGAACCAATCCCAAAATCGATAGCTATAGCGCTTTTTTTGATAATGGACATACCCAATCAACTGGCTTAGAAGAGTATTTGCGCAAGGAAGGGATTGAAACAATCTATTTAGCCGGGCTCACGACCGAATACTGCGTCAAGTTTTCCGCTTTAGATGCCCTCAAGCTGGGATTTGAAGTGTATATTGTAGAAGACGCATGCAAAGCTGTGAATTTGAAAAGGGGCGAGCACGAACGGGCGATTCAGGAAATGCACGCGGCTGGCGCCCACATCACTAGGGCTGCCGATGTCTCTCTTTAAGAGCCAGTCGCAAAAGTCTAGTGAAAAAGGGGCCGTAGAAAAAGGGGCCGGGCCTGCATTCTTGCGTTCGCGACTAGACAAACAATTAATTGAAGCGCAACGAATGCAAGAATGCAGGCCCGGCCCCTTTTTCTTTTTTCAGTCGCGAATGCAAGAATGCAGGCCCGGCCCCTTTTTCTAAGAAGGGCTGTTTCAGTCGCGAATGCAAGAATGCAGGCCCGGCCCCTTTTTCTAAGAAGGGCTGTTTCAAAATCGAAAAATTGCGGGTAAAAATTGTAACATTTCCCAAAAATGCTCTAAAATCTAGGGCACTTTACTTCTGCAACTGTCTCTAAAGAGAAACGCCGAAAGCAAGCCAAAAATAATAAAGCCAAAATAGCTGAACCAATCGGGGACGATAAAATCGCCGATTTGAACTGTAAAAGGGCAGAAAATCCGTCCTAAATGCACGATTGCCATAAAAGCAAATAGCAAAGCTGCAATGTAAATAGCGTTGTTACCCATATAGAAACCTCCAATAGAAGCACAAAGTTTTCAAATAATCGATTAGATAATCTTTGGCAATAAAAACCGTGGGGATTTATACTGGACCAATATGAAATTATTGACCACCCTATTCCTTTTTTTGACTCTCCCTCTGGTGGGGGAGGAAGCTAAATCGCCCATCCGCGAAGAACTAGTTGAAACGATCCATACTCTTTCCATCAATGGGAAAGACTTACATTACAAGGCTTTTGCAGGCACGCTCCCTTATAAAACCGAAAAAGGGGAAGAGAAGGGGCATTTTTTCTACACCGCCTTTATCAAAGATGCTGAACCTGGCACTGCGCCTAACACGCCCTCCACGCGACCGATTGCCTTTTGTTTTAATGGGGGGCCTGGTTCTGCCGCGGTGTGGCTCAATTTGGGCGCTTTTGGTCCTAAGCGAATCGTTCTCAAAGATTTAGAGATCAATCTTTCCCCTTATCGGATCGAAGATAACCCGTATAGCTTACTCGATCAAATCGACCTGGTCTTTATTGATCCTATTTCAACCGGCTACAGCCGCCCGGCACCAGGAGAAGACCCAAAACAATTTCATGGGGTCGACGAAGATACCCGCTCAGTGGCCGAATTTATCCGTTTATACACCACGCGCAACAACCGCTGGAATTCCTCTAAATTGCTGATCGGAGAAAGTTACGGGGCGACGCGTGCCTGTGTTCTGGCATCGTACTTGCACGATAGTCTCAATTTAGAAATAAACGGCATTATTTTGGTCTCATCCATTCTGAATTTTCAGACGATCAATGAAGAAGAACTCGGCAACGATGTGCCCAGCATCGTGTTTCTCCCTTCGTTTGCTGCCACTGCCTGGTACCACAAAAAGCTCGATCCCAAACTGCAGCAACTTAAACTAGAAACTTTCCTCAAAGAAGTGGAGCTATTTGCAATCAGCGAATATGCCCCTGCGCTTGCCTTGGGAGATCTTTTGGAAGGGGAGCGAAAGAAACAGGTCATCCAAAGATTAGCGGCCTACACCTCTCTAACTCCTGAGCAAATAGAAAGAACCAATTTGCGCGTATGCCAAAACCGCTTTTGCAAGGAACTTTTGCGCAAAGAGATGCGGGTTATCGGTCGCTTTGATGGGCGTTGCATCAGCATTGACCCCGCAATCTGCGGGGAAGGCCCAACTTATGACCCCAGTATGGAAAATGTTTTGGGGGCTTTTAATGCGGCCTTCAATACCTATGTGAGGACAAACCTCAACTGGGTAAAAGACGATCCTTATTGGGTTTTGGCAAACGTCTCCCCATGGGATTGGGGGCGCGATTCTTTTCGCTCATTCAATGTGACTGAAGGGTTAAAAATCTTGATGTCCAAAAATCCCAAGCTAAAAATATTTGTGGCAAGCGGTTATTTTGATTTGGCAACACCCTACTTTGGCACGCTTTACACGTTTCGTCATTTAGCGCTAGACCCCACAATTTGCAACAATGTCCAGATGGGTTTTTATCCCGCTGGACACATGATGTATCTCGACCCTGACAGTGCGAAGAAGCTGAAAGGAGATCTCACCCAATTTTTGAGACCTTTTGCAAATTCCCCTTGATATTTGTTTGGCTGTTCCTTTTAGACTTTCTCAGTCATAGCCTTCCTTGCACTCCCCCTTGTTTTTTTTATCGCTAAAATGTGATAGAATACTCTAAAAAAACGTTAATGATGAAAACTGATGAGCAACTTCTGCTGGACACCCGTTCCTCATTCTTGTGGACACGGATGCTCAACGTTCCCTTTTTTGCCATCCTAAAGCTGCTCCCATTGATCCTTTATAAAGAACTTCAAATTACAGCTTTACAAATTGCCATCTATGTAGCTCTACAGCCCATTTCCGGCATTTTGGCCTCATACTGGAGTTCCGCCATCCACAAGCGTCAAGATCTATTGGCTGCCAATATCGTTTGGGCCAATATTTTCCGTTTTTTGCCCTTCCTATTTTTTCCCTGGATCGATTCCCCCTGGCTGATGATTTTGGCCTCCGCAATCTATATGACCCTCAACCGAGGGATGATGCCCGCCTGGATGGAAATGTTTAAGCGCAATATTAAGGGGGTCACCCGCGAAAAAATCTTTGCCTTTGGCTCTTCTGTCGATTATCTCGGGCCTGCCACGTTGTTATTGTTGATGGGATGGTACTTGGATGATTTTCATACCCACTGGCGCTGGCTTTTCTTTGGTACGGCTTTATTGGGCCTTTTTTCCACATTTTTCTTAAGCCGCCTCCCCAACCTTTCTTTGCCTCCTCAAGAGCCTCCTAAGCTTCAGGAATGGTTGATTAAACCGTGGAAAGAATCGTGGGAATTGCTCAAAGGCCGCCCTGATTTTCGCAACTTCCAAATCGGTTTTATGTTCGGTGGAGCTGGCTTAACCGTCATTGCAGCGATCCTGCCCATGTTTTTTGTCGATGTGCTGCACCTTTCCTACACTGAAATGGCCCTCGCGATTTCAGCTTGTAAAGGGATCGCTTTTGCCGTCACCTCGCCGCTATGGGTGCGCTTTTTCCATAAGACCGATATTTTTTCCTTTTGCAGCTTTGTCACCCTCTTGGCAGCCCTCTTTCCTTTTTTTCTCTATAGCTCTCAGTTTCAACCCTTTTTGCTCTATGCGGCCTATCTGCTTTACGGCGTGATGCAAGCGGGCAGCGAACTCGGCTGGCACATGTCAGGTCCCGTTTTTGCCAAAGAGGAGGAGAGCTCCCACTACAGCCAGCTCAATGTCTTAGCCGTTGGCGTCCGTGGCTGCATAGCGCCTTTCTGCGGTAGTTTCCTCTATACCATCGGCAGCTCAACCGGCGTCCTTTTCCTTGGCGCCCTCCTCTGCCTTATCGCCTCCGAGCGCCTCTTCGCCTACAGCAAACGCCCTGCAGCTCAAGAATCATAAAAAAACAGGATCAGCCTTTCTGCTGGCAAAAGCCTCCTTTTTACGCTAAGCTTGCATGATTTGAGGACAATCTTTTAGCGCCAAAACAGAAGTTTTTTCGGAAAGGGGAAACGACTCTTCTATGGGAGTAACAATATATAGATGATCGAGTTCTAAATCTGCATGAGCTTGCATCATCGATTTAGTGATTTTAGGCTGATCGGTGCACTTAAATTCAAACCCGATCCGCTTGTTTTTGTAAGGAATAAAAAGATCTAATTCAGCTCCTTGATGGGTTCCCCAAAAAAAACATTCTTCGGGTCTGACTTGTAAGAGTTTCGTAATTTCTTCCATAGCAAAGCCTTCCCAAGAAGCCCCTCGGCGAATGTCGAGAATTAATTCCTCATAATTTTTGATGCCGAGGAGTTGATGATAGATACCGACATCGCGAATATAAATTTTAGGAGTTTTCACAAGCCTTTTACCCCGATTTTCATGCCATGGGGCCAAAGTTCGTATCATAAAAGTCCCTTGAAGAAGGGCCAGATAATTTTTTAACATTTGAACTGATATTTCGAGAAATTGTGCCATGCTAGAGTAGTTCATCACATTTCCATGATACTGTGTTAGGAGTGACCAAAGGAGCAAAATGCGCTGAGGGGGGAGATTTAATCCTAAATCTGCAAGATCCTTTTCAAAGTAAGTTTGCATGTACACTTCTCGCCATCGTGCACTTGCTAGATCTGTAGGAGCAAGGTAAGAACGGGGAAATCCTCCGCGGGTCCATAATTTTCTCTGATCATGCACTTCATCAATGGCAAAAGGGGTCACTTGAATATAAGAGATGCGTCCTGCCAAAGTTTCTGAACTTTGTCGAAGCAAATCTCTTGAAGCGCTTCCCAAAAGGAGGAAGCGAGCTGTGTCTTTGTCAGCCAACACTCTTAAGAAAGGAAATAAATCAGGACGGCGTTGAATCTCATCAATAATAATCAATCCTTTTAAAGGCTCTAAAGTCAATTTGGGATTATCTAGCTTGGCTAAATCTGTATAGTCCTCTAAGTCAAAATAATGCACAGTTTCAGCGTAAGCATCGGCGAATTGCCGAGCTAGAGTAGTCTTACCGCATTGACGGGGTCCAAGAAGAGCGCAAATGGGAACAATTTGAAGATCTTGATAAATCAACTCAAGATAGGATTTTCGGATTTTTTCCATAACTTTAGATTAACATATAGAACAATTTTATCCATGAAAATTTGCATTTTAAATGAGGATTTTCATGGAAAATTATTTTTTGAAAGAACCTTTTTTAAGTCCGTTTTCTTTTCGAATATTCGGGTGTGCAAACTCTTTTTACCCGTTTTACGGGAAGCGGTTGGCGGTGCTTTGGAAGCGGTTGATCCGGTAGACGTGGGTGGCGCGGTTTTGGTAGGCAAGAGCCGGGCCGAACACCATGTCAGCGGCCTTTAAAAGAGCGTGCTCTGTCAAGGGGCCATGTTTGCTTTGCTCGTATAAATAAAGTAGACCATATAGGGTAGGACCCCGATCTACGGCTTGCTTACAAGTCACATTTAACCGTTTTGGCTGAAATTGTTCGACGATCTCTTCGATGATTTTGACATAAGTAAAATCGATGAAATCTTGACGGCTCTCCCGATCAAGGGTAGGGGCATTGTGATAGAATTCCGCATGTACTTCGTCCATCAGGCGTGAAAGGGTTTTTGGCCATTCTTTTTGATCGAGGTGCTTGGACCAATAATAGACTCCAGCCGGGTTAATTAACCTCTCAAGAAAGTCGCGTTTAAATTGGACGGCATCATCTTGGGTATCGTATGGAGCGCTTTGGTAATAAAAAGGGGAGTTTTTTTCTTTGTCGAAACTAATCACAATGATCCCAGACGCGGTTTTAGGGTCATCTTCTAGCCCTTCGATCAAAGAAGCCTTATAATATTCGTAGTTGAGGTGGGAGAGGATGTTGACGTAAACATGTTTTTCTCCGCGGCCTGCTAAAGTCGCGATGTAATTATAAAATTCAGGATTCATGGCGGCACTGCTCGTTTTCCCTTTACTATCGACGCTGAGATCGCGTGCGGTATTGGATGTGCGGATCACTTCAGTGTGCCCAATATGGAATAAGTGTGAGGGGAGATCGCCATACACAAAATTGTCTTCTGGAGGTAATTCACGCCCTGTTTTCTTATCTTCAATAAATTCGGGAATAGTCATCACTACCTCATGAATATTCATGAAGGCATTTTTGCGATCTTTATCGAAAGTTTGTTTAAAATCGATGGGGAGGGCTTTTTGCAAAAAACGGTGGATCGGAGCTTCCAGATGGGCCGCACCAAATAGCCATACAGTATAATCGTCAATAAAGTTTTGAACCTCAGGGGAAGCCTCATCTTTATTTTCGATCGCCTTCCGTAAGGTCAGCATAAATTTTGCTTGGTAAGGGGCGCCCCGTTCACCCTTTAGAGTCAATAAATGGTGAAGTTCGACGAAAGGGGATTTTTCAGAGGCCATTTTTTGGATAACAGCTGCATGGTTCGCCAAATAGGCATCCCGTTGATTGAGATAGGTAGAGTAAATTCCATTATTATAAACGTTAACAAATTCTGGTCTTTGTTCTACCGACTGAAAATCGGCTGGGGTAAAGAAATTAAGGAAAAAAAATATAAATAATAGCATTATCTGGTCTCTTTGGTAAAATTGCATTTTAACATATAACTATTTAATTATCTATGTTAATTAAGTAAATTCTTAAAAAAAGTGTAGCGTTAAACGTTTAAAAAAAATATTTTCCATCTTTAAGAGGTATTGAGTGAGATGAGCACCTTTGCGTGTGACATAGTAATTATTGGCGGGGGTTTTTGCGGAACTCTCGTAGCGGCCCAGCTGATGAAAAAAGGGGATGGGAAACAAAGCATCCTTTTAATCGAGAAAGGAGCTGTCCCTGGCCGGGGTCTTGCCTTCGGGACTTTGGATCCAACCCACATTCTCAATGTTCCAGCTAACCGTATGGGCGCATATCCTGAGGCACCTGATCATTTTTACCGGTGGCTCGTTGAGCATCAAAACGCCTGGCGCCACTCCGATCCTGCTTTTGCTGACATCGAATTGTCCCCTCACGCTTATGTGCCGCGCCACTTATACGGCTTTTATCTCAGCAATCTTTTAAATGAAGCTTATTTGGACGCCGCTGAGAAGGGGGTGCGGCTCGATTTATTGCATGATGAAGCGGTCGATATTCAACCCAATCTCTGCCATACGTTAGAAATTACTTTAGCGAGCGGGGATAAGATAGAAGCTCAAAAAGCTGTTCTTGCAATCGGTTTGCCTCCCGTTAAACAAATTCCCTCGAAGAATGCGCAAAACTCTTTCCACACCCTTTGGAGCCTTAAACGGGAACACCCCTTGGCAGGCAACCATCTCGATCAGCTGCCTAAAGAAACAGTCGTAGGGATCATTGGGACGGGGTTAACAATGGTAGATGCTGTCGTTAGTTTATTGGAGAGGGGATATCAAGGACAAATCGTGGCTATTTCCAAAGATGGCAAACTCCCTCAAATTCACAAAGGGGAAGCCCCTTTGCTGGATCCTCTCGATTCTTGCCCTTTGACAGCAAAAGCATTCTTACAAGAGCTGCGGCGCGAAATCAAAGGCAGAGAGGCGAAGGGTGAAGATTGGCGTCCAGTAATCGATAAAATACGGGAGCAGATCCCTGGATTTTGGGCCCACTTTTCAAAAGAAGAACGCAAAAAAGTGTTCAAGTGGCTCCTCCCTATTTGGAACAAATATCGCCACCGGATGCCTGTGAGCTTAGCTGGAGCCGTGCAGCAAGAGGGCGTGACGCTGCAATCGGGAAAAGTGGTGAGCGTCGAAGGGCAAGGGGACAAAACAGCCATCAAATACATTCCCAAGGGTGAACATGAAGCTGTTTCTCTCCCTTGCGATTATGTATTGAATTGTTCCGGTCCCGAGCTTACGATCGAAAATAACCCCTCCCCATTGATCAAGAGCATGCTTAAAAGAGGGATGGTTATTCCTCATGAAACCGGAATGGGGCTTGCGGTGTGTGATTATTCCGCGAAAGGAGTTCTGGAGGGCTCTTTATTTGTTGTAGGACAGCTTTTGACGGGTGAGTTTTTTGAAGCTAGCGCTGTCCCTGAACTGCGCCATCAATGCGCTCAAGTATCTGAAGAGCTCCTTAAGCTCAAATCGGGCGTATAACGCCCCATAAAGATCCTTTTCCACCACCCTTTTTCCCCCGGCTCTGTGAACACATACTCATAGGCAAGGCCCCGTACAAATTTAGGCGGCTTTTCGGCAAAAGGATTGTAACGCAATAAGCGTAAAACCGGAGGCGTTCCTTTTAGGAGGTGATAACAAAAGCTCTGCAGCCATCCCTCAGAGGCGTAGTTACTGAAAGGCAGAAACCACATTTGCCAGTCGAGGCGTGGTTGATAGGGGGCAATTCGGCGCGGACGCCGCTCTATTTCAGAAGGTTTGTAGCGAAACAAATATTCTCTCCAGTTGATTCCATCTTCGCTTCCCTCCAATACAATTTCGATTCTGCGAGTCGTCATGATAGCGAAAATCCCATAGCGATTGCCGATGTGGAAAGGGTGTAGGTAGGCAAAGAGGTCGCTTAAAAAAGAGAGGCGCGGCAGATAAGAATTCCAAAAATTGATCACCTGCGCCATGAGGAGCAGCGTCCCGATTACGGTCAAGACGAGATCCATGCCAAAAGGTGTTTCAGTATAGATGATTTGATAAGGGAGATATCGATCAGCGATGAGGATTGTACATAAGGCTACTGTCAAATAATTGAGGAAAGAAAAATTGCCCGTGAGCCAAATAAAAAACTGCAACCCGACAAAGGCAAAATAAACCCCTAGGCGCAACTCATCGGTCGTGAAAATGAAGAATGGCACGACGATTTCGACAATAAGCATCACCGCGCAAGATAATTTCTGAAACCACAACGGAAGACGGTAGGCGTACCAGGCAATCGTGTTTGGTAATGGTTGCGATTGGTAGTGATAGGCAACGCCGGTGAGATTGCGCCAGTTGCGATCGCGGCTTTGCAGTTTTACCATTCCCCCTTGGAAATGGAAGCGGAAGAGGAGCACATTTAAGCTCAGCCAAATGATTGGATTGGGGATTGTAGTCCAACTTAAAAAAAAAGCGTTTAAAGTAACTTCTAGAAGGAACATCTCCCATCCGAAGCTCAAGAAATCTTGCCCTGCTGAAACGATGGAGATGTAAAGGATATAGAGCACTGCGAGCATCAGCGGAGGATAGACACCGGCCAACAACAGAACTCCACAACACGTGCCTAGAAATGCGACACTCCAGATAAAAGCGTCGCTGTGGTTCAGCCAAAAAAGGGTCGGAACATTGTAATAAGGATAGCGAACGCGGGCTTTAACCAAGTATAAATAGGTGCCAATTGGGAGGATGCCGTTTTTACCCAAAAGCCCTTCAATCTGGAATAAAAATGCCCCAAACGCAAAGACATACACCATTCCGAGCAAGCGCATGAATAATTCGGCGCTGGCGACATAATGACTGGAGTCCATTCAGCAACTCTACCGCACGAGGCGATAAACGAGCGAAATGAGGAAGAGGACCAAGAAAATTAAAAATAAAACTTTAGCAAATTCGGTGGCAACGCCAGCGATTCCGCCAAATCCTAAAATCCCCGCAACAATGGCGATTACGAGGAAAACGAGTGCCCAGTTTAGCATATGGACTCCTTATGGGTGTACATATGGGGACTTTAGCGGGCGATTCGGAGAACGTCAATATATTTTTAAAATGTCAACGCGCAGAGACGGGGAGACGCAGAGAGTACACTAAGGATTTTTCTCTGCGTCTTTGTCTCGACTTTAGCATTTTTAAGCGCAGGCCATTGCTCTGAAGATTTCTTCAAAATATATTTTATCACACTTCTTCTTTTTGTCAGACTGAGGAAAATATTTTTTATTGAGAATCAGCAGCTTAAGGTAGACCATCACATCTGAAAAAGTAACCACCTTTTTATTGTACCATGCGCTTGTTTCCGGGGTTATTTCTATCCCTGTATCCTTCACTGCTTGGTCAACAACCAGGCATGCTATC
>Ga0153954_1000591_pt1 | contig 27283 bp, 22 predicted proteins | sample TSFL038MetaG_FD_102277 | JGI IMG/M metagenome (GOLD analysis project Ga0153954, IMG submission 102277) | Attine ant fungus gardens microbial communities from Florida, USA - TSFL038 MetaG | ecosystem: Host-associated > Fungi > Mycelium > Unclassified | place: USA: Florida, Wekiwa Springs State... | reverse complement strand
GACCAGGGGAACCTGAACAAGACCTGCACGAAACCGGTCCTGCTGGAAGGGAAGTGCCCGAAGTCGACGATCTACGGCAAGGCCAAGGCCTGGACGCCGCTGCTCGACGAGCCGCTTCAGGGTCCGGTCTACCTCGTCGGCGGCTACGGCTACAAGCTGCCCGCGCTGGTCGCCGAACTGGACGGCCAGATCCGGGTGGTGTTGAAAGGCAAAGTCGACTCCGGCCCGAACAAGGGCATCCGCAACACCTTCGAAGCCGTCCCCGACGCCCCGGTCGAAAGGTTCGTCCTCGAAATGAAGGGCGGCAAGAAGTACGGGCTGCTCGAAAACTCCGAAAACCTCTGCAGGAAGCCCCAGCGGCTGCTCGCGAGGTTCACCGCCCAGAACGGCGAGGTCCTCCAGTCGAAGCCCCTGATCGCCAACGACTGCGGGAAGAAGGCGAAGAAGAAGCACGGGGGCGGCAAGAAGAAGCACTGAGTTTCATCACTTCTCGACCGGCTCCCCCTGTCCGGTCGGAAGACGGTCGTCGCCTCCCTCCATGGTCGCGGCCGGCCTGGGCGCCCGGTCTTCCTGACCCGGCGATCCCCCGAGGCGGTACAGGGCGTCGGAGGGTCCCACCTCCGACGCCCGGCCGCCCTCCACGTTCGATTCAGGCGCGCAGGTCGACCACGTCGACCCCGTGGTCCGCGCCGAGCCCGACGAACTCCGGGTCGCCGGTGAGTAGCGGCGCCGCGAGCCGGGCGGCCGTGGCGAGGCAGAAGGCGTCGGCGTAGGAGAGGCCGCCCCCTGCCTTGACCGCCGCGGCGGCGCGGACGAGCTCCCAGTCGGCGTCGATGATCTCCGCCCGCCCGCGGATCGTCGCGACCTCGGCGTGGGCGCCGTCGGGGCCGTGCTCGCGGATGCGCATGTAGAGGGCCTCGCCCAGGTTGACGGCGCAGATCGCGGCGCCCCTTGCCAGCCACTCGGTCTCCACCCGCCCGGCGGCGGGCTCGTCCCTCAGGAACGCCAGGAGCGCCCAGGCGTCAAGGACGACCAACGCCCCACCTTCGAGCCTTGCGCTCCTCCACCTCGCGCTCCGCGCGCCGCTCCGCCTCGAGCTCGGCCGTGCCGCCGCCCGGCGTGTCGGCCCAGGCGCCGCGCAGCGCCTTGATGTCGGCCGCGCGTCGCCCCGGGTCGTCGGCGAGCCGGTGGATGCGCACCTCTCCCTCGTCTGCCTCGAAGACGACCTCGTCCCCGGGCGCGATCCCGATCAGCTCGCGGATCTCCTTCGGGATCACGACCTGTCCTTTGGCGCCGACCTTATGAGTCATTCTTCCCAGTATAACCGGGGTCAGGGCGGCTCTCGGGAGCCCTGCCCGACACCGCCGGGCGTAGGCGCGCGGCCGCGATGAGCCGGTCCATATAAGGGGCGCCGGTGAGCTCGGAAGCATGGGCGCCCGGGACGTGAGGTTTTCGCAGGGAAGAGGACAAGGGTTCGTGACGAAGATGCCGGGGACGTCACATCTCCCGGCGGCCAGCCCGGGTGAGTTCGCACTTATCCGCGCATAGCGCAGATAAGTGCGAACTCACCTCCGGGACGTCTGAGGAAGGCTCACGGAAGGGTGACGTGGCCTGCATCCCCGTGACGTGCCCGGGCGTACCGACGGGAAGGAGCCTTTGCAGAGTGCCACCGGGAGGCCCGCGATGAGCCCGCGCACCGACGACCTCACCCTCCCCGGCGGTGCGATTCGTCTACGCCCGCCTCGACACCGAGCACGGCGGGGCTTTCAGGAGATGATCGACGGATGGCGACGCAGCTGGACGGCACGACCGGGAGCGAGGCTTCGGGCCTCGCCCAGGAGCGTTTCCGCGAAGCCCTATGGGGCCGACGCGGCGGCTACCCGCAAGGGGCGATCTTCGTGCCCTCCGATGCCCCCCACACGAACCGGACGCTCCGCTACTCGTGGTCGGGCTCCACCGAGGTGGAGTTGGTCGGCGAGGACCGTGAGCCGGCCGAATCCTCCGGCCCGCGGGTGGTGTCGGGGTCGGCGGACCGAGAGCCGTCGGCGTGGAGCATGTCGCCCTGGCCGAGGAGGAAGTCGGCCAGGGCGGCGGCGAGGCGGGCGCGGCGGTAGCCGACCCGCCGCGCCCGCACGAGCGGGTCCTGCGTCGCGCCGACGTTGTGGTGATCGCCGTGCGGCAGCGGGTGTCGCCTGCGGCCGTGGCGGGCCTTCTTGGAGACCTTCATCGCGGCCGCCTCATCACCCAATTGTGCAGGGTGGCAACGATGCCCTGTTCATGCCGCCCGTCTCAGAGGCTTTCTCCCGGCTGCTCAAGGAGAACGCGAACGGGCGAACCTGACGCAGGAAAGAGCTGGCCTTTCTCTGCGGGATGGGCAGATCGACGATCGGCGTCCTGGAGCGCGGCGAGGTCACGCCCAAGATCGACACCGTCCTGGCGCTGGCAAGCGCCCTGGAGATCGACGGCTGCAAACTGCTCCCCTCGATGCCCCACCGCAAGACCGGCGGCGGGGCACTCGTCTTCGAGTGGATCGAGGAGTGAGGAGTAGGTCGGAGCTTCAACCGGGGACCGGCTCGGTGGCCGGACGCCTCGCTCCGCCGGCCACCGCGACCCGCGGCGTGCGGTTGGCGATCCGCGCGGCGCGATCGGCGCCGACGAACGGCGCCAGCTCGAGGTAGGTCGCGGTGGGCGCCAGGTGCGGCAGCGCCGCGGCACCCTCACGGGCGACCACGCGGCCGGCCAACGAGTAGACGGCGTAGACGATCGCCTCCTCGGCGATCTTCGGCGCCTGCGGGTTCAGGGCATAGCCCTCGGTGAGGAGCTGCCGGAACGGCTCGAGCGCCTCGTCGCGATGTCCGAGCGCCCGCGCCCCGGCGCCGAGCACGTCGACCAGCACCGTCTTGGCGAAGCCGGGTTCGGTCGCCAGGAACGAGAACAGGGGGTGGTTCACCGAGTGCATCCTCACCGGCCACTCCTCGTCGCCCTGATAGAAGGCGAAGCAGACGGCGAAGGAGCGGCGGCAGATCGCGTCGAAGGCCGTCAGGAAGGCGCCTTCGGGACCCGTGCAGTCCTTGTAGTCGCCTTCGCCGTCCTTGCAGTGTTTGTAGAGGGTGCTCAGGGAGATGCGCCCCTGCGCCGCGACCTGTTCGGCGGTGAGGCTCAGTGAAGGGTCGGCTGAGATTCCGGCCACCGCGCGGACGATCTTCTCCTCCCGCCCCTCCTCCACAGGCACACATCGGTGCCACCGCGCCGGCGCACCCTCCCTCAGTGGTCGCGGCGGCGTCTCGTAGGAGAGCGCCCAGTCGATCAGTTCGCCGGCGACCTCCCGTACGGCTCCCTTGTCCTTCTTCCGCAGACGATGGTGGAGCACCATCTGCATCCCGCTCGCCACCGCAGCGACGATCTCGCTCGGCATCCCCGCCCGCCGCTCGTCCAGGCCGAGTGAGTGCGACAACAGCAGCTCGAGGCGCACCAGGGCGTCGTCGACGAGCGCCGCGCCCGGCGCCCCGGTCGCATAGACCTCCACCAACGCCATCCGTGCCGCGTCGGGCTGGGAGGCGATCGTCGCGACGATCGCCTCCCAGCCCGCGCGTATCCCAGACTCCCAATCCTCCTGTGTCGCGTAGGCGATGGCGGCCACCTCTTCGGCGTGCCGGTAGAGGCGGTCCACGGCCGCGAGCAGGCAGGCGTCCTTGTCGGGGAAGGCGCGGTAGAAGTCGTTGCGGTCGACGCCGGAGACCTCGGCCAGGTCGGCGACGGTGAGCTCGGCGTAGGGCTTTCGGCTCAGCGCCTCCACCAGGCCGCCGAACAGTTTGCGTCGCTTCAGGCGCCGCCACTCCTCGGGACCGGGTGCGCCGCCACCGCGTGGGAGGTACAGGTCACGCAACATCTCGGTCCTGCCCCAGGGCGTTTTCAATGGTCCGTCCAGAGACCGGGAGGATGCATCCGTTCCTTTATAGCAATCCAGTATGCTCCCGTCGAGTTTCGATGTCGGGCCCAGTGGCAGCGAGGAGGCGCACCGGGCGGCGCCGGGCGACCGCCCGGAATCGTGATGCGCGGTTTCCTCCTGTCGCCGGCGCCGGGCCGGGTGGTGACTCCTCCGGCGCGCCGCTCCGCAAGATCAGCGTCCTCGTGGTCGACGACGTCTACCTGGTCCGAAGGCAGGTCGCCCAGCTCGTGGCCGCAGACGAGCGCCTGGAGCTGGTGGGCTCGGCAGACGACGGACTGGAGGCGCTGGCGCTGATCGAAGCGCTTCGCCCCGATCTCGTCGTGCTCGATCTCGTCATGCCGAAGATGGGCGGCGCCGAAGTCTTGGAGCGGATCAGGAAGGACTGGTCGGCGACGAAGGTACTCGTCCTGACGGGAGCACCGAGCCCGACACTGCACGACGCGCTCGAGTCGCACCCGGACTCGCTGCTGTATAAGGATGCGGTGGCCGAGGCGGGCCACATTTGCGACGAGATCGTTGCCGTGGCCACCGGCGGCCGGGACACGGAGGGCAGGAAGAACCTGCGCCACGCTCGACGGATCGACCAGGACCGCGATCTGACGGCCAGCGAACTCGCGGTGCTGAGCTGCGCGGCCGAAGACGCGAGCGCCCCGGAGATCGCGGCGAGACTCGGCCGCAGCGTGAAGACCGTGCGCAACCAGATCCAGGCGATCCATCGCAAGCTGGACGTCAGTACCACCACGGGGGCGGTGGCGAAGGCGTACGAGATCGGCCTGCTTGGCCTCTCGAAACCAGCAGGTCCAACCCCTGGCCAAGACGCCCCGACCAGAAGGGTTAGCCGAACGAAGTAGTCAATTTGCCCATTGCGCATCGGCGGGGAGGGGGAGAGAATCGCCGACGTGATGTATCCGCCCGGCAAAAGGGAGGCCGCGGATCTCGGCGGCCCGAGGTTTCCACCGCTGCATGTCAACGGGGGCGACCGCCTGGGGGAGAGGTTTCATAGTCGCGGCAAGGTGCCGCATCCCAAGTCACCGGCATCGCCGGCAACCTGGGCCAATCAGCCCGACCGGGGGTTTCTCTTGGCCGAGAACCCGGAAGGGCCTTCCGAAAGGATAGACGCAAATGAAGAAGGCAATGGGCCTGATGTTCGTGGTTGGCGCCCTGCTGGCGATGGCAGTTTCAGCATCGGCAGCTTCGGCGGCTCCCACGTGGAGGGTCGGTGGTGTGGAAGTCGGCGGCAAAGCCAACAAGGTGGAAGTGACGACCGCTGGGCATCTCGTCTTCAAAGGCGGCGGGCTCGAAATCGGTTGTAACGTCAAAGATAAGGCCTTCATCTGGAACGAAGGTGGAGTGGGTCGTGACGAAATCACCGAATTCAAAATCATCACGGCTGCACCGGAATGCGAAACCAACATTGCGGGATGCAAAGTCACTGGGGCCACGACCACGGCGACGGCCGCGGCGCCGTGGGCGTCGCTCGCCAATCTGCAGGCTGGTGTGCCGTTCGATGAAATCAGCGGCATCGGATTCACCAATACGCTCGCAGGGTGCCCGGTCGCGGAAATCGTCGTTGCAGGCGCCGTGAACGGGGAATTCGACAACGCGACTAGTTCCCTTAAATTCACCAACACCCCGGGGCTTACTGTGACCAACCTAGGAGGGGTCCCCGCTACGGTCTCCGGCGAAGATGCCATCACGGCACCGGCCGAAGTAGAACTCGAATAGGAGACGCAGAAAGGGTCCCTGTCGCAGTTTCCAGGCGAGTGGGCCGCCTCATGGGCGGCCCACTCGCCCCTTGATGTCGACGAGTTCTGGCTCGGTGGCCACGAGGAGGGCCTGAAAGGCAGCCGCGAACGCGGCAAGAAGGCGCTCGTGGGCGTCGCGATCGAGGTCCGCGGCGCCGGCTCCGGACGGCTGCGGCTCCAGGTGCTGCCCGACGCCTCGGGCCCGACCATGCGCGACTTCGCCGTCGCGACCACCGCGAAGGGCGCGATGGTCCACACCGACGGCCTGCAGTCCTACCGCGTCCTGGCGAGGCACGGCTACGACCACCGACGTCGACCACAGGGCACTGCCGCACCCGGCGAGCAACTCCTGCCCCGCGCCCACCGCGCGATCTCAAACCTCAAGGCGTGGATGCACGGCACCCATCGCGGCGTCTCCGAAGAGCATCTGCCGGTCTACCTTGACGAGTTCGTATTCCGCCACAACCGCCGCGGCACCCCGATGGCCGCCTTCTAGACGCTGCTCGGGCTCGGTGCGCTGCACCCGCCGACGACCTACCGCGAGATCACCCGCCGGGCCGCCTGAGATCCAGACGGAATCAACCGGATACGCATCAGACGAGTAGTCGGAGGGCAGTGGACCCAATGACAGATTGCCTCGAGGTCGCTGCTTGACTGGACTTTACGGGGGGCGCGGTCACCGCCAACACGACAACCGGGCTTCGCCTGCTGCGACCGGACCCGGAAAGCAACTCTTGCTGACTCTTGCCCCAACGGGACGCTTCGGCCTAAGGTCGGATCGTGCGGAGCCGGCCGGTCACCGCAAGGTCAGCAAAGGAGCGGATTACTTGATGCGAGGGGGAAACGCAAAATGCCGGGGACGACTAGCGAATGTCACGGTGGCGGCTGCCATCGGGCTCGTGATCGCTGCGATCGCGGCGAGTATCGCACCGTCAGCCCGTGCCGATACTTGTCCCAACGAACAACTTCGCCTCGAAAACAACTCGCAATCGCCGCCCGAATGTCGGGCATATGAGCTGGTCAGCGATGGCGACAGCGGCGGCGTCGGTGTCGTGCCGCAGAGCGCGGCAAGTCTCCTGTCGCTTGGTGATGAAGGGGGCCATGTTCTGTTCACCTCTCAGGTATTCGGCGAACCGATCAGCCTCCCGGGCCTTGAATCCGTCGAGTCCGCGACGCGCGAGGCGTCGGGTTGGACGGTCACGCCGATGAATCCGAACCCGGGCAGGGCCTTCGCAGAAACTATCGGCGGGAACTATGCGTCAGCAGACCTAGCGAAGGCTCTCTGGGCAAAGAGTTCTCCTGGAGGCTACCTTCGCGGTGAACTTCAATTCGTGTTCAGCTCTGCCGACGGATCACTGCATCCCGCCTCGCCCGTTCTCGAACCCATCCTGACTACCTCTTCTGCAGCCAACACAGGCGTGTATGTTGTTGATGGGGGCTCTGCTGATCTAAACGACTATGTGTTCCATAACGGTGGCACTGCTGGCATCACCTTGCTGCCGGGCGAGAGTCTGCCGGCAAGCGGAAGTCGTGACCTATATGAGGTGTCTGGGGCGCTGGGCGACGATCCCACTGTGAGGCTCGTCAACATGTCGGCAACGGGCGGGCAGGTCGGCGGTGGCTGTGGGGCGTATCTCGGCGGCTACTCGCAATTCAAGATTGCCACTCACGCCGTCTCCACTAATGGCTCGGTGATCTATTTCAGTACGCGCCCCGGAGAAGCCCAGTCCGCCTGCACCGAAGCCTCGCCAGTTCGTATCTTCAAGAACGAAGGCGCCGATGATCTTGAGGAAGTGTCGAGCTCGGAATGCACCCGCATCAGTCCGCCGTGCACGGGCTCAGGCAATGACGTGTATCAAGGCGCCTCCGCGGACGGGTCTACAGTGTTCTTCACGACGCCCCGTGAGTTGACGGACTCGGACCTGGATGAAACGGACGATCTATACGTTCGGACCGCCGCGCCTCCCGCGGGACAGCCCGAGCTGGTACAGGCGTCCGCTGGTGAAGCGACGGTCAACCACCCGACCCCCGGCGCCGAAGTGCTTGGGGTCCTGGACACCGCCGCCAATGGCGCGCGGGTCTACTTCGTTGCACGAGGGGAACTGACGGAAACCCCCAACGCACAGGGCGAATCGGCTCGGCCGGGCTCTGACAACATCTACGTCTACGAGCGGGACGTCGGGCATCCCCAGGGGCGCCTAGCCTTCATCGCGACTCTGGCGCCTGCCGATGCAACGCTCTGGAACGCCACCGGCCAAGCAAAGGAAGTGTATTCGTTACCACAGCGTGAAGCTGACGGAACTTTCGGCGACGGGCACTTGCTCGTATTCACCTCGGTGGCCCCGCTTACCCTGGACGATCGCAACTCCGTAGCCGACGTCTATCGCTACGACGCCATTTCGGGCCAGCTTCAATGCCTGTCGTGCCAGGGTCACGACGGGACGCTTCCGGTCACGATCAACGCGAGGGGCGTGCAGAGCAGTCCGCCGAACTACGGTCAACAGGACAGGGTCGCGGGCGAATCGGGTGGGACCGTGGTCGTGGTCACCAGGGAACCGCTGCTTCCGGCGGATCAGAACGCGGCGTTTGATGGTTATGTCTGGAATGAAGGAGCAGGCCTGGGGCTTGTCACCGGGGGCACGGGCGACTCCGGCATCGCCCTGATCGGCAGAAGCAGCGGAACGCCTCCTACGCCGGTGTCGATCTCCGCCACCGGGCAGGAAATCCTCTTTTACACCGAAGCCCCGATCGTGTCTGCCGATCACAACTCGGTCGCCGACCTCTATACGGCCCGCGTGGACGGCGGCTTCTCGCAGCCGGTACCCAGCCCCTCGTGCGAAAGCGTCCTCGCCTGTCTGGGAGAGGAGGCGGCCGCCGCTGCGACGGAAGGAACTGCACCGAGCTCCGCCGTCACGGGGCCCGGAAACCAGGCGGTGCCTAAGCCCGCCAGGCCAGGCAAAAGGCCACACTGCAAGGGCGGCAAGGTCCGGCGCCGAGGCAAGTGTGTCAAGAATGCCAAGCATCACAAACATGGGCACCACGAACGCAAGCGTCCCGCCATGTCACAGCACGGGCGCCGCTACGTCGGGGGTGGCAAGTGATCGCGCGAGACCGATTTCCTTGGGGGAACGAATTGACGGTGACGACGAACCGACGCTCTGTAAGCAGGACTACGACCATCCTCCTCGCAGCTCTCTTGGCGCTGGGCTTACTCTTTGCCTCGGCGGCGACCGCCGCTCCCAGTTTCAGGGTTGAAGTCTCCCACTCGCCGACGGCGATCAACCGGGGCGACGAACGGATAGAATTCACGGTCCAGGTCACTAACGGTGCCGCTGCCGTCACCGAACCGCGGGCGGGTGAAGTGTTCACCTGCAATCCGAACACGTGGAGTCCGGCGGGGGCCGCGACCCACCCAACCTTCTCCTATCAATGGCTCAGGGATGGCTCCGCTATTCTCGCCGCTGCCGCCTCCAGCTACAAACTACAGGCTGCCGACGAAGGCCACTCGATCCAGTGCCAGGTGTTTGGCACCAATGCGAATGCCACGACGACCGCGGTGACTGCGCCGATCGTGGTGTCGCCTGCGCCGGCCACGATGCCCCCGGCGCCGAGCGAACCGACTAACAACAATTCGCGGCCGATCGTCACCGGGACCGGCGCCGAAGGCGTTCAACGGACCTGCGCTGCTCCCTCCGGATGGAGCGGTGTCAGCGTGTGGAGTTATCAGTGGCTGATCAATGGCCAGCCCGTGGCGGGCGCCATTAGTGAAACGTTTACGCCTACCGGGTTCGACGGGAAGGTGCTCCAGTGCGAGGTCGTCGGCGAAAATGTGGGCGGCAAGGCTGCTGGCGTATCTCTCAACAACCTCGTTGGCACGCTGAGCGGGGGTGCGCCGACCAATAGCGCCGCGAACACGCCCGGCCTGGTCAGCCCGGCCGCCACTTCGGGCACGACCTCCCTCGCCGTCGCTTTAGCACCGGGCCTCAAGCTGGAAGGTGGAAGTAGTGGAGTCCTGCCGGGGGTCCCGCGGTGGGTCTGCCATGCGAGCGCCAATAGCTGCACGAATGAAGGAGCCGTCGGGCCCGGGCAGTCATTCCCGGACCTGACCCTGGCGGCCTGGGTCTTGCCGGAGTCTGCGCCGGATGTCCTGACCACGACGTTCACGGCCTTCGGAGGTGGCGCAAGCAGCGATTCGACTGCGCAGGACACGATCTCGCTCGGACCGGAAGCCGCCTTCGGAGTGACCAGCTTTTCAGCACTGGCCGAGCAGGAAGGTGGCATTCCCTTCACTCAGGCCGCCGGGCATCCGTTCAGCGCGACCACCGCCTTCGAACTTGCCCGCCACGCCGGACCCTTTGGAACTGTGCTGCCGACGGGCAGCCTGCGAGACACTTTCGTCAACCTGCCCGCAGGCTTCATTGGTAATCCGCAGGCGGTGCCAGTGGAATGTTCGGTTGCGCTGCTGACTGCGAAAGAGTGTCCCGAAGCCAGCAGCGTCGGCGGCGTCGATGTGGAATGGCTGCCGACCCTCGGTCAGCCACTGGCACACGCTGTTCAGCCGGTTTACAAGATTCCTGCTGAGAAGGGTTACCCTGCGGAGTTCGTCTTCCAAGTGGCGTCAGCTGCATTCGTCGTCCGAGCGCAGGTGCGAAGCGATGGCGATTATGGTCTCACGGCCGTAGCACCGCTCACGCCACAGCAGCCGAACCTTCTGGGCGCGCGGTTCACCTTTTGCGGCTTCGGAGCCAAAACCCTTGTGGTTGGAAACTTCGAAACCTTCCAGGGATGTAAGAGTTCGGCAGACCCTTCTGCCGACCCCACTCCGTTTCTCCGCAACCCGACGAAATGTGCAGGGGGCAAGCCGGTCACGACGCTCGACGTGGACTCATTTGAACAACCGGCTGCCAAGATCGAAGCTGGATTCCCTGACCCAAGCGATCCCAATTGGAGGTCATATAAAACAGAAGCGCCTGCGGTGACCGGCTGCGAAGCCCTGACGGAAGCCTGGACCGGTACGGGCGGACACGCCAACGAACCATCGTTCAGCTTCCAGCCGGACGTGACGCAGGCGGACACCCCATCCGGCTACTCCGTCGACCTCCACGTCCCGCAGGATGGGCTCACGGAAGCCGACGGCCTGGCGACGGCCGACCTCGACGGGACGACCGTGACGCTGCCTGCCGGAGTGGCCCTCAGTCCGTCCGCTGCGAACGGTCTTCGGGCTTGCTCGGAGGCGCAGATGGGGCTCACGAGCGAGAGTCCATTGCACTTCAATCTGAAAGAATCGAAATGTCCGGGGACCTCCAAGATCGGCACGCTCTAGGTCGATACGCCGCTCCTCGAAGACCCGCTCGCGGGCTCGATCTACCTCGCCGAACAGGAAGCGAATCCGTTCCACTCCAAGTTCGCGATCTACCTGGCGGTTGACGACGAAAAGACCGGGATCGTCATCAAGCTCGCGGGCCGGGTCACGCCCGACCCTGTCACCGGGCAGATCACCACCACGTTTGGAAACAATCCCCAGTTGCCGTTCGAAGATTTCAAGCTGAAATTCTTCGGCGGCTCCCGCGCCTCGCTCGTCAACCCGTCGACTTGCGGTGAATACACCACGCAGGCGCAGCTCACGCCCTGGTCCGCGGTCGCCCCCGAACACCCGACCGCCGCCGAGACCGCGACCCCATCCGATCACTTCGCGATCGGTTCGGGGCCGAGTGGTGGTGCCTGCGCTGCGACCCCGCAGGGTCGCGGGTTCGCACCGGGCCTGAACGCTGGCGTCGAAGGCGTGGGCGCCGGGGCGCACAGCCCATTCGTCCTCCACCTCACCCGCAACGACGGCGAACAGGAATTCGCCTCGCTCACGACGACGCTGCCGCCGGGCTCGGTCGCCACGCTCGCCAACGTCCCGCAGTGTGCGGACGCGGCGATCGGTGCGGCCGAACACCGGAGCGGCAAGGCAGAGTTGGCGCAGCCGAGCTGTCCGGCCGACACCCAGATCGGCACGCTGACGACGACGGCGGGAGCCGGGTCGACCCCCTACGCCGTCACCGGCAAGGCATACCTCGCCGGCTCCTACAAGGGGGCGCCGCTCTCGCTGGTCTTCATCACCCCTGCGGTGGCCGGACCATTCGACCTCGGCACGGTCGTCGTCCGCGCCGCCGCCGAAGTCGATCCGACCAACGCGCAGATCACCGTGAAGACCGACGCCATCCCGACGATCCTCGAAGGGGTGCCGCTCCAGATCCGCTCGATCGTCGCCCGGATCGACCGGCCCGACTTCACGGTCAACCCGACGAACTGCGAACGGATGGCGGTGACCGCCGACGTCGCGGGATCGAGCGGCGCGACGGCGAAGCCGGCGAATGCCTTTCAGGTTCAGGGTTGCTCGGGGCTCGGGCTGACCCCGAAGTTGAAGCTCCAGTTGAAGGGCGGCACGCGGCGGGCCACGTTCCCGGCGCTGATCGCGACGCTGACGCAGCCGAGCGGGCAGGCCAATCTCCGCTTCGTCCGCACGGTCCTGCCGCGGTCGGAGTTCCTTGCACAGGGGCATATCCGCACCATCTGCACGCGGGTCCAGTTCAACGCGGGCGGCGGCGGCGGCGAACAATGCCCGGCCAAGTCCATCTACGGCCACGCCGAAGCGACGAGCCCGCTGCTCGGCTACGCGCTCACCGGACGCGTCTTCCTGCGGAGTAACGGCGGGGACAGGGAATTGCCCGATCTCGTCGCTGCCCTCAAAGGCCCCGCCTGGCAACCGATCGAGATCGATATTGTCGGTTTCATCGACTCCGTCCACAGGAAGGGATCGCAGGGGTCGGGGATCCGCACGACGTTCGCCACTGTGCCGGATGCGCCGGTGAGCAAGTTCGTCCTGCGCATGGGCGGCGGAAAGAAGAGTCTCTTGCAGAACTCCGAAGACCTCTGCAAGTCAACGGCGGCCAAGCGGCGCGCCACGGTGAGGATCATCGGCCAGAACAACAAGCGCGCTGATCAGTTTCCTGTCGTCACCAATCAGTGCCACAGGCACAAGAACGACAAGAGAAACGGTCACAAGAAGGGCAAGGGCAAGCACTAGGACTTGCTGGACTTCTCGGGCGCCTGATCCGAGGTGCCCGCTGGCGGTGTCCGTCTTCCTCCCTGCTGACGGCGCCACGGGCGCCCCGCTTCGTCGCTTTGGCGAGCGGGCGCCCCGCAGGGCAAGCCCACTCCCCGGCGGGCCGCCCTGTACGCAGGGAGGCGGGGCGGTGGCGAGAATCCCCTGTCCTCGCCCCGCCTCCTCCTGCCTCGTTCATCCCGATCGACGCCGACCTCGAGCCGGGACCGCGGTCCACGTCAGGCATAAGCGCCATGACCCATCGCTCGGTTCACCCTCCTTGCCCTATTGTCAGATCAACCGACGAAGGAGGCAATGTGCACCGTGGACATCCCGCATCCGAGCTGCTTTATGGACGTCCTCTCAGGAGATACGCCAAGCCCCGGGAGCCGGCCAACTCGGCGCCGTCGGTCGCGGCCCCGCCGCTTGAGCCGAGCGCTGAGTTCGCGAAGGCGGACGGCGAGGTAAGGCACCTCAAGTCCAACGCGCAGATCACCTCTCTCACAGAATTGAGTGAGCTCTATCGCAGGCTCGCGAACGAGTCGCAACGCCTCGACGAACACGGGTGGCGAGTCGAGTCCTGCAAGCGTGGCCGCCGGGCCTGCGTGGTCCCGCCCGATTGAAGCAATCAGTTTGCTCGATCTGGATGCCAGGCCTCAGCGCGTCCTGGCGCTGAGCGCCAACTCGGACGTGATCGTCTCGAGTGCTGCCTCGGCTCCGACGATCGGCGCTAGCGTCAGGTAACTCATTTTCGGCCAGAGCGATGGCAGCACGAACGCGCGATCGTGGACTACATAGCGGTAGGCGATGCTCCAGACGGAGCCGACGATCGCCTCGCTAACCAGGGCGCTCGGCCTGCTTCCGTCCGGTGCCCGCTGGCCAAGAAGGGCGGCAAAGGATCGCATCAGATTCGCACGACGCCGGTCACGCGAGGGTTCGGCGGAGTAGACCGCGATGAAGGCGGCACGGGCAAGGACCGGGTCTTCGCCGATCTGGCAGAGGACCGCGCGGACCGATCGACATAATGCGCTGGCCCAATCCCCGGCGTCTTTGCTCTCCTGCCGCGCCCGCGCGACGGCCTCGATGCTCATCAATTCGAGAGATGCGAGGAAGCAATCCGCCACGCTTTCGAAGTGGCGCGAGAACGCCGCCGATTCGAGGCCAGCCTGACGGGTGATCTTGAGCGAGGTGAGCGAGGGAAGCTCACCCTGTGCCGCCAACTCGGCGACGGCGCGGAGGAGCCCGGTTCGCTCGTCTCTCTCGCTGCGGCGATACCGATCTCGGTGATACGGCCTCGGCACAGGCCCCTGACGCGGCAACGTCTCGACCGCCGGGTCACGGTAGGTGAGCATCCAATCAAGGAGCTCGCGCCCGGAATCCGCGATCGTTGATGGCCGGTCGCGGAGAAGGCGGCTCCGCGTGACGAACCAGATGCCGCCCACCAGACTACGGAGGAGCGAATGGGGCATCGCCACCTCGTCGGGCGCCTGGGCGAAGCTCTGGGCGATCATCTGGGCGAAGACAGCTTCCGCGCTCTCGATCCGAGCTTGAGCCACAGGCCCCGCGGCCAGGGCGTCCAGCAGGGCGAGCCGACTCTGCCGCGGACGCTCGACGATCTCGGATGCGAACGCTTCGAAGGCACGGCAGAGCCCGCCCTGCCAGTCTTGGCCGCCGTTCCCTTCGGCGCGGTAGGCGGTCTGGATTCGCCCCATCGCCTCGCGTACCACCCGGTCATAGGTGGAAAGAAAGTAGTCCTCCTTGGTCGGAAAATGAGCGTAGATTGTCTTTTCGCTTACCCCGGCGAGAGCCCGCAGGCGCCGGGTGGTGAGCCCGGTGTAACCGCGCTCCGCGACAGCCTCGATCATCGCGGCGTGCAGACGCTCGCGCTGGTTGGCGCGAACCGTCTCACGGTCCGCGCCCCGCCGGGCCCTGAGCTGCGGCCAAGGCGCCGCCGCCGGCCCGCTAGCCGGAGCCATCGCACCATCATGCGCATCTGCGTTGCTCATCCTCGTTCCCGCGTTCGTTCCCCAGGCCCGTCCCCCGACGGGCGCTCTATGAAGCTCAGCCTTCGGAACCGGCGAGACGGATGGCGCGTTCCCACAACTCCAGCGAATTGGTGCCGCACTCCGTGGCATAGGCGTCGATCAGCCGATCGGGACCGATCTCCGGCCAGCGCTCGCCCAACTCCAACCGGGAGACGACCTGCTGGCTCACCCCCGCCCGCGAGGCGATGTCCAATTGCGTCGCCTCCGCGGCTTCTCGCGCTTCGCGGAGCACCCGCCCGAGCGGTCCGAGCAGGTCGACTTGCACACGCCGAAACTAGGCGCCATCCCGTGGCGCTGCTCCCCGTCACGGGGTAGACCATAACGCAGCAAATTCGGAGGACTGGTCCAGTGTCCGGGGTCATCTACGCGCTCAGTGATGAAGTCGCTGCCGACTTGTCCGGACTGCGGGCGGAGCGCGGCTTGCTGCGCCGGTCCTCGCGATGAGCCCCCCACTTCCCCATGAACCGCAGGATACAACCTGCGCAGATTAAAATCTGCGCAGAATCTAATCTGTCGAAATTGGGAAGCGGTGTCGGGAGGCTCCCCGCCCGTGCCGCCGCCCACCAACGTTCAACTCGGAGCCGCGATTCGAAAGCTTCGCCAATCTCGGACGGGCCTCAGCATCGAAAGGCTCGCCGAGGAGGCTGGCGTGCATCGCACGACCCTCTCGCTGATCGAGCGCGGGCTCGGCAATCCGACCTGGGAGATCCTTCGCTCCCTGGCCGTGGAGATGGACGTCGGGATCGAGGAGATCGTAAGACTCGCCGCACGGATGCCCACCGCCAACGCATCTTCATCTGCCCGCCGGGCATAGCGCCCTGTGTTGCCTCTGGCGTTACGCGTCAGTCCGCCGCGTATACGGCCCAGTCGAACTCGTTCGAGACATCCGGGCGAGTCCGGGAGATTGGCGAGCGTCCGGCGATCTCAGCGAGCGTGCCGACCGAAGCTATACTCGGCCGGCACGACCGCATGGAGATCCGCCACCGCACGACGACACAGGACGGGACGCATCTCTTCCGATCTTCCGTCCCGTTGCTTCATATCTGTGCAGGACTCCCCACGTCAAGCGCGGGGTCCGGGATTGATCGGGGAAACGCCGTCGCCGACGCCGGCCCGTGGGCAGGGTGCGGCTGACCAGGAGGTTCCCGGCTTCGAGCGGCGCGCCGCTTTGTTCGGGTCGGCGTTCCCGCCGACGCCGGCCGACGCACCGGCCGACGCGCCACGAGCTTTCACATTCGACCTCCTGGTCGCGAGTTAACCGTCTGCAATTGGGGCCGCTATTCGGCCCCAATTGCAGACGGTTGCCGCGCGGCAGCCTCGTGGTCGACCACAGGCCGCTGGTCGGCACCGCGAAGATTCGGTCGCCCAGCGGCACGGTGGCCTCGCCGGTGTAGAGCCGGACGCCGCAGCGAAAGTCTTTGCCCTTCGCGTCGCAGCCGTTCGAGGGCCCGCCAGGCGGACGCCCGAAGCGAAGCGCTCGCCTTCACTTCGACGGCGGCGATGTTCCCGGCCCGGTCTTCGAGGACGACGTCGATCTCGTCCCGGGACCGCCGGTAGTGGAAGAGCTTCGGCGCCTTCTCCGACCATTCGGCGTGGCGGAGGATCTCCATCGCGACGAAGTTCTCCAGGGCCTTCCCGGTGATCTGGTCGTCGCTTGCGAGGCGTTCCTCGTCTGCTCCCAGCAGGTGCAACAAGAGGCCGGTGTCGAAGTTGCCCGCGGTCCCTTTGATCTCGCTCTGGGCCAGCGGCCACAGGCTGATGCTCTCGACCCTGCCGGTGAGCGCGTCCAGCACTTTCCGGTGGGCGAGGACGTTGGCCGATCCGGTGAGAAAGAACTGCCCGGGCGCGTGGTCTCGCTCACGGACTTGATCGCGAGGAGGAGATCGGCCCCACCGCGCTGCACCTCGTCGAGCAGGACCGGTCGTTCGAGGCCGGCGGCAGGACCCTCGGGGTCGGCTCTGGCGGCTCCCCGCGGGGCCTGGCTGTCCAGGTCGATCGCGCCCGCCGGATGGTCGCCACCGACGATCTCCTCGGCGCGATTTCCATCTCCGAGGAATGCGAAATTCAGGCTGACTAGGGCGGTGCGGAAGCCGCCCCACGCGTACCGACGGCGGAATTTCATCCGCCCTTGATGAGACGGGCGGAGGATCGGGGCATGTCGACGCCGCCTCGCCGGAGGTCCACCGCAGCGCCCGATCGGGGCGGGTATCCGTCGCGCAAGCCGCCCCCGGGGGGCGATGGGACGGCGGCGCCGAAGAAGAAGCGCTACTGGTGGCGGTTCACGTTGGCGGGGGCGATCATCGTCGCGGTCACGGCCGCGGCGACCTCGTCGGCGATCCTGCTCTACATCGACTCGATCGCCCACGCGCTGGGGCACAACAAGGGGCTGCACCACGAACTCGAAAAGCTCCTGCCGGAAGTGCACGGCGGCGAACCGGAGACGATCCTGATCCTCGGCTCCGACATCCGCCCCGAATACGGCGAAGAATTCGGGCGCTCCGACACCACGATCCTGGTGCGGCTCGACGCCCAGCAGAACCTGATCTCGGTGATGTCGATCCCGCGCGACCTGAAGACCGAAATCCCCGGGGTCGGTACCGCCAAGTTCAACGCCGCCTACTCGGCGGGCGGCCCGAAACTGACCGTGCAGGTGGTCGAAGAACTGACGGGCCTGAAACCCAACCACGTGATCAACGTCGACTTCCTCGGCTTCGTCCGCGCCGTCGACGCGATCGGCTGCGTCTACACCGACGTCGACCGCCGCTATTACCACTCGAACGCCGGTGTGGAACCGGGGTCGGAAGAAGAATATTCGGAAATCGACATCAAGCCCGGCTACCAGAAACTCTGCGGCAAAAAAGCACTGGAGTACGTGCGTTACCGCCACACCGACACCGACATCGTCCGTTCGGCGCGCCAGCAGAGCTTCCTCAGCCAGGCCCGCCACCAGGTCTCACCGACCGACCTGATCACCGACAACCACAACCTGATCGACATCCTGACCCAGTACACGAAGTCCGACATCACCGAAGGCAGTGAACTGATCGAACTGCTCGACCTGCTCTTCGAACTACGCAACGCCGAAGTCAACCAGGTCCACTTCCCAGCGACCCTGGGGCCCAGCTTCGTCTACTCGAACGCGCCCGAAATCCACCACGCGGTGAAGGAATTCCTCGGCGAAGCCGGCTACGAGGCCCACAAGTTCCCGGAAGAAAAGTCGGCAGCCAAGAAGCCGAAGGCCGAAGGCTCGAAGGCGAAGGGCAAGCCGCACAAGCAGACGAAGCACCACGCGCCGCCGGGCGGCGACGAACTGGTGTCGGCCGCCGAAGTGGGGCGGGGGGTGGGTGACCAGGTGGCCCGCCACGTCGGCGGGGCCTTCCCGGTCTTCTACCCGACCCGCCTGCCGCCCGGCGCCGTCTACCAGGAAGACAACCCCACCGAAAAGGTCGTCAACCCGTGGGTCTACCACCTGCGCGACAAGAACAGGGTGCGCCACGGCGCCTACCGGATGGTCGCCATCTACGAACCCGAAGGCATCTACGAACCGAACTACTTCGGCGTGCAGGGGATCCAGGGCTGGGAAGACCCGCCGATCCTCGACAACCCCACCGAAACCAAGAAGGTGGGCGGGCGCGAATACCTCATCTACACCGACAGCGGCAAGGTGAAGCTGGTCGCCTGGCACCTCGGGGAAAACACCTACTGGATCTCCAACAGCCTGCAGCAGTCGTTGACCAACGAGCAGATGATGGGGATCGCCGAGTCCTGTCACGTGATCATGCCGAAGCGGAGCGCGCGCAGGTAGGGCTCACTTCCTGTAGGTGTGCACCTCGGCGAAGCGGACCGCCGCCGCCTCGAGGTCGCCGCGTTCGCACTTATCCGCGGTATGCGCGGATAAGTGCGAACTCACCTGGAGGGGAGATGAGGCCCTACGCCCCGCGGGCCTGTTCCACGTTCGACTGGTGGGGGCCGGCGAGCCAGTCCGCGTCCAGGCGCGCGTCGACCGGTTCCTCCCCCCGCCGCAGCGCGTCGACGTAGGCGCGGTCGGCGGCGAGGCGGGCCGCCACCTCGGGCCCCTCGGCGACGGCCCCGTGGCCGGGGATCACGACGTCGACCTGCCCGGCGGCCTCTTGCAGGAGGTCGAGCGCCGTCTCGTAGGCGCCCACCTGATCCCCCTGGCGCGCGTCGAAGAGCGGGATCAGGACGTCGGAGAGAAGGTCGCCGGCGAGCAGGACCCCGCGGTCGGCGAGGAGGATCGCGGCGTGGCCAACGGCGTGCGCCCGGTGTTCGATCAGCTCGCCCGGCACCGGTCCGCCGTCCGCGGGCAATGGGGTGACGAGCGCGACCAGCTCGAGCGGCACGCCCGACGCGCTCTCCGCCGCCATCGCCTGCGCCCGCTCCCGCGCCCCGCCCGCAACCTCGGCGCACGCGGCGGTCGCGTAGCGCGGCACGTCCCCGAACCCCGAGTGCCAGAGCAGGTGGTCCCAGTGGGGATGCGTGGAGAACCCGGCGACCACCGGGATGCCCAGCCGCGCCACCTCGTCGGCGAGCTCCTCCAGCTCCGCCCCCTCGATGCCGGGATCGACCACGATCAACCCGTCGTCCCCCCGCACCACGATCGAATTGGTCCACACCCACTCGCTCTGCCGCACCCAGACCCCGTCGCCCACCTGATTCAGCATCGGTCCCCCTCGGTCATCTCCACTCCGATCGGTTGGTTACGGATAGAGACCGCGATCCGCCGCCAAACTCATCGGTCCCGTCGATGTTGTCGCGATCGGCCGGCCTCAGCGGCGCAGCCGCAGCACCAACAGGTCGCGGCCGGTGTGGGGGCGGTTCCGCCAGCCGGTCGCGTAGATCGAGCCGGGGCCGAGCGCCAAGGCTTTCAGCCCCGCTTCTTCGCCCGGCTTCCCGGTCCACACGCCGCCGGAGGCGAAGCCGCGGTCGAGCCGGCCGTTCGGGTCGAGGCGGGTGACCAGCGGGCTGGAGCCGTGGCAGGAGGTGTGCCGGGGGCAGAGTTTGGCGAGGCCGGCGACGACGATCCTCCCGTTCGGTTCGAGCACCAGGCCCGACCCTTCGGCGAAGCTGCCGACGTCGACGCGCGCCACCCCGCCGGAGCCGAAGGTGCGATCGTGATCGCCCGCGGGGGTGAGGCGGGTGACCGAGAGGCTGTGCTTGGTCCGGCCGACGAGGAGGATGCGGCCGCGCCGGTCGAGGGCGACCGCACGCAGCCGTTCTGCGCCGCCGAGGTAGGCGGAGTGATGGCGGCGGAGCGAAAGGCGCCGGCCGCTCGGCGCGTATTCGTCGAGGATTCCTTCGCCGGTTTCCCCGCCGACGACGACGGCGCCGGCGGGGCGCGCCGCCAGGCCGACGTTGTGGAAGGTGCACGGGCCGGCGCCGTAGCCGATCCGCCGCAGGCCGTCGCGCCCGCCGAAGGAGCGGTCGAGCGACCCGTCGGGCCGCAGCCGGCCGAGCTCCAGCTCACATTCGCGGAGCGCGATGCCGACGACGTAGAGCGAGCCGTCCTTCAGCGGCGCCACGTCGAGGACTCGACCCAGCCCGGGGACGCGCGCCACCCCGTCCCGGCCGAAGCCCGAGCGCAGGCCGCCGCCCGGCGCGAAGCGGTAGATGCCCCCGCCGACGCTCGCGCCGGTGCCGAGGAAGAAGCCGCCGCCCGGGGCCGCGGTGAGCGCATCGCCTTCGTCGCCGAAGTAGGCGCCGCTCGGCGGCAGGGTAGGCGCGCCGCCGCGGAAGGTCCGGTCCACGGACCCGTCGGGCCGGTAGCGCCGCAGGAGCGCCCCGCCCGCGGCGCGGCCGGTGACGGTCACGCCGCTGCGCCCCGCGAGCAGGTCGTAGCCGAAGTCTTCGGACTTGACCAGGGGCCGCGCGAGGAGCTCCCCGCCGGCGCCGAAGCCCGCGACCTGTTCCCCCGCGGGCCCGAAGAGGGCGGCCGCGATCACGTCGGGGGCGCGCGGTTCGCCGGAGGCCGGTGCGCGTCCGTAGACGAGGGCGCCGCGTCCCGGCACCGGCGCCAGGCCCAGCGGCCGGACCTCCCCCGCTTCGCGGGCCGCGAACGCCTGGGCGGCGTAGCCCTGCCCGCCGCCGAAGCCCGGGTCGAGCGAGCCGTCCGGGAGCCGCCGTTCGAGCATGAAGCTCATCGCGTCGGTGGAGTTGGCGATCAGGGTCGAGCCGTCCGCCTCGAGGGCCATCGCGACGGCGTTGCCGCGCGGATGTTCCTCGGCGACGGTGCCGTCCTTGCCGAACGACGGGTCGGGGGATCCGTCGGCCAGCAGCCTGCCCATCTGCTCGTGCGCGTCGACGACGGTGATGCGGCCGTCGGCACCGGCCGCGATGCCGATCGGCCAGTCGACGATGTGGCTGCGGACGATCCCGCCGGTCCCGAAGCCGGGGTCGAGGTTCCCCGCCGGGTCGAAGCGCGCGGCGAAGAAGTTCGGTTCACGCGCGGACCTTGCCGCCGACGCGGCCAGGATCAGGTCCTCGTCGTCGAGGGTGGCGATGGGATTCGGGCCGCTGTCGGGGGTCCCGGGGAGCTTGACCGAGGCGCAGCCGTCGTCCCCGAATCCGCGGTCCACCGCGCCGCCCGGCAGCAGCCGCATCGCCCCGATCCGTTCCCCTTCGGTCTTCCCGCCGTACCCGGAGCCGATCAGCAGGAGCTTGCCGTCGGACCCGATCAGCAGCGAGGCGATGTTGCCCATCCGCCCGCGGGCGATCTTCACCTCGCGGGTGCCGCCGGCGCCGAAGGAGCCGTCGAGGGTGCCGTCCGCCCTGAAGCGTTCGAGGACGACCGTCCCCGCCGGATTTTCGACGCTGGAGACGACGACGATCCGCCCCTGGGGGTCGGTCGCAAAGGTGGTCACCCATTCGACCCGGACGATCGAGCCGCCGCGGCCGAAGCTGTGGTCGACGCTGCCGTCGCCCCGGTACTTGGTGATCGAGTCGTTGCTGAGGACGAGCAGCCCGCCGTCGGCGGTCGCGATCGCCTTTTCGGCTTCCGCTTCGTGCGCCGGTTCGGTGCCGAAGTCGGCGACCAGCCGGCCGCCCTTCGCGAAGGCGCGGTCGAGCGCCCCCGGCTTCGCCGCCGCCCGCGCGTGGGCCTGCGCCCCGGCCCCGGCTGCGGCGGGGAAGAGGGCTGCGAGGACGGCCATGGCGACCAGCCCCGCGACCGCGATCGGCCGGGGCGCCGTCCCTCGCGTCGTCGCGCGTCCCCGCCTACGCCCCGCCCCAGACCGTTCCATGCCCTGCATCCTCCAGCATGCCGACCGCCGGGTGCGCGGGACCCCTACGGCCGCGCCGGCACCTCGGGCGCCCCGAGGCCGTAGGTCTCGTAGGCGCCGAACTTGGCGAAGGTCTTGTGGGTCGGGCCGTGGTAGTCGGAGGAGGCGGTGGGGATCAGGTCGAGCTCGGCGCAGAGGTCGAGCAGGTGTCTGGTCTGCTCCTCGGTATGGGTGGGGTAGAAGGTCTCGACCCCGTCGGCCTTGAGGGAGCGGATCAGGTCGTCGACCTCGCCGGGCGCGGAGATGTCCCAGTAGGGGTGGGCGATGACGGCGACGCCGCCGGCCTCGCGGATCAGGCCGATCGCCTCCTCGGCGTCCGGCCAGCGGCGGGGGACGAAGGCTTTGGCGCCGGGGACGAGGTACTCCTCGAAGAAGGGGCCGAGGTCACCGGTCGCCCCGGCGGCGCGGGCGATGTGGGGGCGGCCGATCGAGTCGGCGCCGCCCGCCTCGCGGATCGCGTCGTCGAGCGTGAGGTCGAAGCCGAAGCCGCGCAGGTTCTCGACGATCTCCCCGGCGCGCGCGCGGCGCTCCCCCTGGGCGCGCTCGCAGGCCGGCTCGATCTTCGCCAGGTCGACCCAGTAGCCGCAGACGTGCAGGTCTTCGGCGTACTCGTGCACGCACGACATCTCCACCGCCGGCACGATCTCGACCCCCCGCTCCCGCCCCGCCGCTTCAGCCTCCGGCACCCCGGCCACGGAGTCGTGGTCGGAGAGCGCCAGCGTGGTGACCCCGGCCTTCGCGGCTTCCGCGACAACGTCGGCCGGAGCCAGCTGACCGTCCGAGTGGGTGGAATGCGATTGCAGCTCGATCAAGGGCATCGGCGGAGCCTAGCCAGCCCGGCTCTCCTCGGCCTTTGCAGCGGTGCGCCAGCCTCCGCGGCCCCGTGGGAGAGGTGGGATGGAACCCTTCCAAGACACTCACGCGAGCGTAAGCGAGCGGTCTTCGGAGGGTTCGTCCCACCCCCTCACGACTCGCTCCCGCCAACCCAAATAGACTGCGCCGCCGATGTTCCAGAAGGTGCTTATCGCCAACCGCGGAGAGATCGCGATCCGCGTCGCCCGCACGCTGCGGGAGATGGGGATCGGCTCGGTCGCGGTGTACTCGGAGATCGATCGTGACGCGCCGCACGTGCGCGAGGCCGACGAGGCGTTCCTGCTCGGCCCGGCGGTCCCGGCGGAGAGCTACCTGAACATCCCGAAGATCATCGAGGTCGCCAAGGAGGCCGGCGCCGAAGGGATCCACCCCGGCTACGGCTTCCTCGCCGAGAACGCCGACATGGCGCGCGCCTGCGCCGACGCCGGGGTCACCTGGATCGGGCCGCCGCCGGAGGCGATCGAGGCGATGGGGTCGAAGACGCGGGCCCGCGAGATCATGGCCGAGGCCGGCGTGCCGATCGTCCCCGGCTCGACTGAGGTCGCGCCCGATCTCGAGGCGGCGCGCCGCCAGGCCGACGAGGCCGGCTACCCGGTCGCCTGCAAGGCGGCGGGCGGCGGCGGCGGCAAGGGCTTCCGGGTCGCGATGACCCCGGACGACCTGCAGGACGCCTACGAGGGCTCCTCGCGCGAAGGCGAGAAGTTCTTCGGCGACCCGCGCGTCTACATCGAGCGTTACCTGGAGGACCCGCGCCACGTCGAGGTCCAGGTGCTGGCCGACTCGCACGGCAACGTGATCCACCTCGGCGAGCGCGACTGCTCGATCCAGCGCCGGCACCAGAAGGTGATCGAGGAGGCCCCCGGCCCCCACGTCGACGAGGAGATGCGGGCGCGGATCGGCAAGATCGCCACCGACGCGGCGGCCGCGGTCGGCTATCGCGGCGCGGGCACGATTGAGGGCATGCAGGTCGGCGACGAGTACTTCTTCCTCGAGATGAACACCCGCGTGCAGGTCGAGCACTGCGTGACCGAGATGGTCAGCGGCATCGACATCGTCCGCGAGCAGATCCTCGTCGCCGCGGGCGAGGCGCTCTCGGTGTCCCAGGACCAGGTCGACCTGCGCGGCTGGTCGATCGAGTGCCGGATCAACGCCGAGAACGCGGCGAAGAAATTCGCTCCCGCCCCGGGGCCGATCGGGTCGTCCTACCGCGAGCCCTCGGGCCCCGGCGTGCGCGTCGATTCCGGCGTCGAGGGCGGCTCCGAGGTCACCCCGATGTACGACCCGATGGTGGCCAAGCTCATCGTCTGGGACGTCGACCGGGAGAAGGCGACGCGGCGGATGCTGCGGGCGCTGGGCGAATACGACTCGGGTGGCCTGACCACGCTGATCCCCTTCCACCAGGCGATCCTGCAGACCGAGCAGTGGGCCAAGGGCGAGACCTGCCGTGACCTGATGGAGGACACGGCGTGGCTGAAATCGACGGCGCCCGAGCAGGTCGCCGCGCCGGAGCCCTCGGAGGAGGGCGCCGAGATCGTCACCCGCGACTACAAGGTCGAGGTCTCGGGCAAGCTTTTCGACGTCAAGATCATCGGCGAGGCGGTCGCCGGGGCCGCCGCGGGTCCGTCCGCGAACGGGCGCAAGCCGCCGAAACGCGAACGCTCGAGCGGCGGCGGTGCCGCGGCCTCCAGCGAGTCGCTGCCCTCGCCGCTCCAGGGCACGATCCTCAAAGTCGCGGTCGCCGAGGGCGCCGAGGTGAGCGAGGGCGACCTGATCTGCGTGATCGAGGCGATGAAGATGGAGAACGAGATCACCGCCCACCGCGCGGGCAAAGTAACGTCGCTGAACGTGGCCGAGGGCGCCGCGATCGGCTCCGGCGACATCATCGCCACGATCAAGTAGCGCGCCGCGAGCTTCGTCCCGTCAGCTTTTAAGCTGGCCTAAGAACGTTGGGCGGCGGCCGCAAGCGCTACGAGAGGAGAGAGACCTGACCCCCTCCGAACGGCTTGTAACGAGGGCCCTGCCGCCATCTCGGTCAGCGGCAATACGATCCAGCCCGAGTTTGAGAGAGGAGGGGGTCAGGTCTCTCTCCTCCCCCGCAAGCCAAAGAAGAACGCCGCTCAGTGCCGATGGGCTTTTTCGCGTTCGCGCCGTTCCTTTTCGCGCTGTTCGCGTTCGCGCTGCCGTTCGCGCTGTTCCTTTTCCTTTTCCCGCTTGACCTTCACCTGTTGCTGGCGGGTCAGCGGGATCTTTTCGGCGACCTGGCGGCAGGTGCGGCCGGAGCAGGTCTCGAGGCGGACCAGTTCGTTGTGCAGGAAGTTGCGGATCGGCGCGAAGTTCTTGTCCCTGACGATGTTGTTGAGCTCGTAGGGGTCCCGGTTGATGTCGTACAGCTCCTTCTCGCCGTCCGGCCACTCGATGTACTTGTAGGGGCCGAGGCGAATGCCGTAGTAGTTCTTCGGCGGCGCGACCACCGAGGCGTGGGCCGGGGGGTTCTTCGCCCGCGTCCCGACCCGCGTCGCGACGCGGGCGGCGCTCGCCGTCGCGGTGCGTTCGGACGCCGTCGGTTCGCCCGCCGCGACGGCGCCGCCGTCCTGTTCGACGTCGTTGGTCTGCACGAAGGACTCGAAGAGGAGCGGGCGCCGCGTGCGCAGGCTCGGTTCTTTCATGAACGGGACCAGCGAGGTGCCGTCGACGCTTTTGTCCGGCGTCACCCCGGCAAGTTCGAGGATCGTCGGCGCGATGTCGACCGTCGAGGCGAGCTGCCCGGTTTTCACGTTCGGTTCGATCCCCGGGCCGCGGATGATCAGCGGCAGGTGCGTGGCGGGCTCGTAGGCGAGGAACTTGCCGCCGACCAGTCGGTGCTGGCCGAAGAAGAAGCCGTTGTCGGAGGTGAAGATGACGTAGGTGTTTTCGAGGCGGTTCAGCGAGCCGAGCTCGTCGAGGATCTGTTTCACACCTTCGTCGACCGAGATCAGCGCCGCCAGGCAGTTCTGGTAATAGACGCGGTAGGTGTGGATTTCCGTGGCGCTCAGGTAGGGCGCTTCGCGGATGAAGCGGGGCTTGTCGTTGACGTTGCCCTCGTTGAAGCCTTCGGCGCGGTTGTCCGGCAGCGGCGCCCCGGCGAAGCGGCCGATGTCGCGGCTGGCCGGCTGCGGCCCCGCCGGGCGGCGGAAGTCCCCGTGCGGCGAGGTGTAGTCGACCTGCATGTAGAACGGCTGTTCCGGCGAGGTCGCGGCGAGTTCTTCGACCGCCAGCTGGTTGAACTTGTCGGTCTCGAAGTAGCAGGGCTGGCCGTTCAGCGGCGCGTAGGGGCAGCCAGCGTCGTCGATCGCGCCGTATTCGCGCGTTTCCCAGCTGCCGGAGTCGCCGTAGGGGCCTTCGACCGCGCCGTTGTTGTTCAGCAGGTAGCCGTAGGCGTAGTGGTTGGTGTCCGAGTTGAGGATCGTGTGCCAGGAGCTCCAGCCGGGCGGCACTTCGGTGCCGGGGCTGTAGGGCGCGTCGCCGTAGCCGTTGAGGATCTTGCCGATGTGGATCGTGCGGTAGCCGGCGCCCTGCAGCCAGGTCGCGAGGTTGTGCGAGTAGGCGAGGCGGCTCTGGAAGCCGGTCCAGCCGCCGTTCGGCGGGACGTTGCCCTGGACGTGGTTGTTGTGGGCGTAGCGTCCGGTGAGGAGGCTGACGCGGGAGGGGGCGCAGAGGCTGTACGGCGTGTAGTAGCGGGTGAAGGTCACGCCCTGTTCGCCGAGCATCTGCAGCGTGTTTGGCATCGCGAATTCTTCGTTGCCGTTCAGCATGCGGACGCCGTCGTAGAGCTCTTCCATCGTCTCGTCGTCGGTCTGGATCACGACGAAGCTCGGCTTCTGCAGTTCGGAGGCCTTGGCCCGCGCGGCGCGGGCGTCGTCGGTGGCGAGCAGGACGAGGCCGATGACGAGCGCGCAGACCGCGATCGCCGCCGCCAGACGCGCCGGGGCGCCTCCACGCCAGGACTGGGTTCTGAGATCAGACGTATTCATCGAGCTACGGAGGCATTACTCCCTCCGGGAGGAAAAACCTCCGTCGGCGGCCGGAGTTGCGCTGCGAAATTAAAAGGTGCTTAGGACGCGCCGAGCTTTTTCGCTGCTTCGCGGAAGTTTTTTACCGTCGCGGACGGTGCTTTGCGACCTTCGAGTTTCTCGCCGTGGCGGTTCACCCAGATCGCCGGGACGCCCATTTTGAGGACCGGGGCGATGTCGGTCGTGTAGTTGCAGCCGATGTGGATCCAGCCTTTTTTGCCGCCGATGCGGCGGGCG
>Ga0153954_1000590_pt1 | contig 27305 bp, 26 predicted proteins | sample TSFL038MetaG_FD_102277 | JGI IMG/M metagenome (GOLD analysis project Ga0153954, IMG submission 102277) | Attine ant fungus gardens microbial communities from Florida, USA - TSFL038 MetaG | ecosystem: Host-associated > Fungi > Mycelium > Unclassified | place: USA: Florida, Wekiwa Springs State... | reverse complement strand
GCTTTATCTCGATAATTTTCTCTGTGATCTCTCTGTCTTCTTCTCGGTGGTGAAAAAGATCGACTCATCGGCCAACATGCCTCGTTTCAAAAAACGCTAAAATCATTTAAGTTATATAGAAGTAGTCGGTAGACAGTAGTAGCAAGCATGTAGCTTATCTTAAATGCATTTAGGCATAAGGCTATATGCGCTTATTCAGAACTTCTGAATTCCGTATTTCTACTGGCTACCGATTACTGACTACTGGCTACCCTTATTCTGAATTCCGTCTTTTGAATTCTCCCCTTCTCACTTTTCGCTTCCCTCTTTTATTAGATTTGACCTATCATAACCCTCATTTTTCAGAGCTCGTGAGGATCTTATGACAAAGCGTATCTATTATTACATATTATTTATTCTATGTTTCGCATTTAATACTAGTTTTGCTCAATCTTTGCATTTTGAAAACCAAATTGTTGAAAAGATCGATATAGAACTCGTCAATTTACCTGAAGGGGCATCATTCGACACAGCCTGTGTCATTGCTCGCATTAAAACACATCAAGGGATTTTATTTTCCCAACTCGATTTTGATAATGACTTAAAGAAACTTGCCGAAGAATTTGATCATGTAGAACCGATCTTAAACTCAGTTGATGGCAAGTTGTATATTACCTTAAGAATTTGGCCAAAGCCGACAATTCGTTCCATCAGCTGGGAAGGCAACTGCAAAATAGAGTCTAAAAAATTGCAAAAAGAGCTTGGAATTACCTCTGGCATAGTTTTTGACCGACAAGCATTTAATGCTGCCTTTCATAAATTGAAAGCATTTTATGTCAAAAAAGGTTTTTTTGAAGCTTCTCTTGATTATAATGTGGAGCTTGATTCCTGCACTAATGCTGTTGACATTGTCATCTGCATCGATGAAGGCAGAGCGGGATGGATCAAGGATATTGTTTTCGTCAATTTCACTCCCAGTGAAGAAGATTGCCTCCTTGAAAGAATGGTCACTAAAAAATATTTCTTTCTCACAAGCTGGTATACAAACGAAGGCGTCTATAATGAAGAGGCCGTTCAACAAGATCGGTTTACAGTCCTCAATTTTCTTCAAAATGAAGGATATGCCGATGCTACTGTAGACATCACCGTCTGCGAAGCTTCGCAATGCAATCGCATTATCCTTACCATCACCGCTAATCGCGGCGATGTGTATTCATTTGGTAAACTTACATTCGAAGGAAACAAGCTGTTTTGCAACGAAGAGATCCTCGGTCAATTTACTTTTGAAGAGGGTGAGCCTTTTGCACCTGATGAAATTCGAGCCACCGTCAGACGTCTTTCAGATTTCTATGGACGCCGAGGATATATCGACGCAATTGTTGATTATGAAACACGTCTCGACTGCAATTGCCGTTCCTATGACGTGCATTTTACGATTGAAGAGGGTGAACAATACCGCGTCGGATTGGTCAAAGTCTTCGGTAACTGCTCTACGCAAACCAATGTGATTTTGCATGAAACTCTCCTGGTTCCTGGAGAGATATTTAATACCGTTAAATTGCAATTAACGGAAGAGCGCCTCCAAAACATCGGCTATTTTAAAAATGTCAACGTCTATGCCGTTAGGTCAGATGCTGGTGCAGGCTGCCTAAATGGACATTTCCGAGACGTTCATATCGAAGTGGAAGAAACAATCACAGGCAATTTCGGTGCAGGCGTTGGCTTAAGCACCGCAGAGAGCATTTTTGGTGAATTCCGTATCACAGAGCGCAACTTCAACTATAAGGGGCTTACTCACTTTTGGAAAGATGGTTATCGGGTCCTGCGCGGAGGTGGCGAATATGTGCATTTGAACGCGATGATCGGTGCTAAAAGTAGAAAGTACAGCTTGTCGTGGACAAAGCCCTTCTTCCGCGATACCCCTTGGGTTGTAGGATTTGAAATCGAACGCTCCAACAATCGTTACATTTCTGAAGACTATGATATTAATGCAACGGGAATAACCTTGCATGGAACATATCCGTTCAATCCTTTCCTACGGTTTGGTACTCATTATAGATTACGAAATACCTACATTACGCTGAATCGACATGAAATCCATGAACAAGAGGAGCGTGATGAACAGAAAAAGGCAGAAGCTGAGGCTAAAGGGAACTTCCACAAAGCAGAAGAAGAAGAACACCAACTCAGAGGTCTTAGAGAGAGATTGAAAGAAGAAGCAAGAAACCTTGGCTTAATTTCCGCTATCGGTATAAGCTTAAGCTACGATTCGACAGACCATCCGTCAAATCCGCGTAGTGGTTTTAAGTCACGCATCGAACAAGAAGTTGCTGGCTTTGGAGGAGACCATTCCTTCATGGGCTTGGCATATCTCAATAGTTATTATTATCCTGCAGGCGAAAAAGGAGTCATCAAGCTACGGGGTGATTTAAGATTTATTGTGCCGATGTTTGGTACAAAAAAATATAAAATTCCTATTGATGAAAGACTCTTTCTCGGTGGAGAGAATGCTATTCGTGGCTTCTACCTCTATCGCTTGGGACCGCAATTTAATAATGGCGATCCCCGAGGTGGATTGTCGATGCAGCTACTCTCGGCAGAATACTGCAGAACGATTAACAAGAAAATGAGTGCCTTCGTCTTTTGTGATTCCGGCCATCTGTCGTTCGATGTTTGGAATTTCGGCACCATGTGGACCTCTATCGGCTTTGGTGTAAACTTGAAAATTTTGGAAAATGCACCGCCAGTCACATTGGGTTTAGGCTTCCCGCTTAACCCGGACAGACGGGGTGATGTAAAGCGCTTCTTCTTTAATCTTGGAGGGCGTTTTTAGAGTATTAAGTGTCTAAATTGGCACAAGCAAAATAATTAAGGAGAAATGATCATGAAAAAATTGCGCCGTTTTATGCTGCCACTTTCAATCTTTGTATTGGCTGCGATCGCATTGTGCTGCCAGGAACAACTTTGCGCTGAAGCTTCATCCGCCTCAAAAGGCTTTGAACAGAGCAAACCTTTGCGCATTGCCCTTGTCAGCTTTAAAAATGTTGTCGAAAAATCAAAACTTGGACAAAAAGAACAAGCCAATTTTGATGCTATGAAAAAGCAAATGGAATCCATTTTGGAAGAAAAGGAGAAAGCGCTTTCTGATGTAGCGGCGAAATTCAATGATATTGATTATTTAGACAGTCTATCGCCAGATGCCGAAGCCGAGCTTAAGCGTCAATACCGCACTCTCAGCCAAGAGTTTTCACAACAACAAAATCAATTCTACCAAGCATTGAGCCAAACTAATGTGGCTGTCATTCAAAAACTCAACGATGTTGTCACAAAGATTTCTTCCGAAGTCGCTAAAAAGAATAATATCGATGTTGTTCTTAACGAAGAAAGCTGCTTTTACTTCGTTCCTAGCATAGATATTTCTTCGATGATTGTCCAAGCGATGGATGAAGCCTATGAAAAAGAGCTTAAAGAATCCAAACCCGCACAGGCAGGATAATCTTTTAAACTAAGAACTATTCCTCATTATTGGAACTCAAGCGACTTTAGCGACTCAAGAGACTAAATTGTCCCTTTTGTCGCTAATGTCCCTTCCCTTTAATGGGGATAGCTCACCAAGAAAGGAAGCTTGAGCCAATGGCTAAAAAAGTCTTTACGCTTGCAGAACTCGCTGAATACACTCAATCGCAACTCGTTGGCGATGCCAACCATATGATTACGCATGTTGCAGACTTGGAATCGGCGAGTTCCGAAGACGCCTCCTTTCTCGCAAATCCTCTATATGAAAAAGCCATGCATGCCTCAGAGGCTGGCGTGGTTTTTGTCAATCCTCATATCCCCCTAATTGAAGGGCGAAACTTCCTCATCAATGAAAATCCATCCCGAGCTTTTCAAAAGGCCGTCGACGCTTTTTTTGGCGACATCTTAAAAAGTTTTTCGGGATTCTCAGGGATTCATCCTACCGCAGTGATTCATGAAACTGCTGTACTTGGACAAGATATCACAGTTGGACCTCATGCTGTCATTGATAAAGATACAGTCATTGGCGACCGCACAACAATCGGCGCAGGCTGCTTTATCGGTCTAGGCGTCACCATCGGTAGTGATAGCTTTTTGCACCCCCATGTCACCATCCGAGAACGTTGCCAACTCGGCAACCGAATCATCATACAGCCAGGTGCAGTCATTGGATCCTGTGGATTCGGCTACACAACAGATAGTCAGGGTCGCCATACAAAATTGAATCAAGTCGGTATTGTCATCATCGAAGATGATGTCGAAATCGGGGCCAACGCCACAATTGATCGGTCGCGTTTCAAAGCAACCCGAATCGGCCGCGGTAGTAAAATCGATAATCTCGTGCAAATTGGACATGGTGTTACTGTTGGACAGCATAATATTATTGTTGCCCAATCAGGAATTGCCGGTTCAACAAAAACAGGGAATTACGTCGTCATCGCTGGCCAAGTGGCCATTGCTGGTCACCTCACCATTGCCGACAAAACGATGATCTCAGGACGATCCGGCGTTTCTAAATCAATTACAGTGTCCGGAAAATATGGGGGGGTCCCCGTCATGCCTCTCGCCGAGTATAATCGCAACAGCGTCTATCTCCGAAATATTGAAACCTACATTGAACAGATAAAAAATCTGAAACGACGTGTCGAAGAACTAGAAGCAGAATTCAGAATAAAAAGTAGCCAGTAGACAGTAGTCGGTAGTCAGTAGAATACACAACGCTCACTTATCTCGTGGCGAAAAAAACGAAAGACCGAAGGTCTGAATGTAACGTGGGGTAGGATAGAAGAAAGCAAAGCAGCTGTAATGCTACAGCTGCTTTGTGGATTTTTACCAGCCGTTGTTATCGCGATAACGATAGCCGCCTTTGCCTGCGCCAGGAGCGCCTCCACGGGACTCTCTGCGATCTCCGCCAGCACCAGCTGGACGATCAGTGCGCTCTTGAGCCAAGCTTACACGCATATTGCGGTCTAAGTGAAGTTTTTCATTAAGACCTTGAATAGCATTTTGAGCTTCTTCAGGAGTTTCATATTCGATAAAACCGAATCCTTTTGATCTGCCGGTATGGTCGGTGATGATTTTAATCGACACAACCTTGCCGAAAGCTTCAAATACAGGTCTTAGGGAATCCTCGGTAGCTTTCCATGAGAGGTTGCCGACGAATAATTTTTTCTTCATATATAAAGTCTCCAAGTTGGATAAAAATGTTTACACATGCAATTTATGATGAAGTCCTATTCACCGACCGAAACCGTCAACGCAAGTTTAGGCGAAATGGCATCGCACAGGAAGCTCGCGCAACCCAGTTTGAGAACAATTGTTTAAGGTAGTTGAGGGAAATAAACAAAGTTTTGGATCAGGCTATGGACTGAGAAAACCGAAAATTTAAATCCAAACAAGGCCTCAAATTGCAGTTAGCTACAACTTCGAATAGTTTGATGAGATTCACGCTTCTCGAGCGCTTTTGAATAAGTCTACAACCTCATTAAAAATATGCACTTATCTTAATAATGACAGCTCTATCATTTATCGTCTACTTTTTTCTGGAATTTTCGAGAGATTCTCAAAAGTTTACATCAAAACCCCTGATTGAGGTAGAGCGGATCCTATGAATTATGAATGACAAATCAGGGTGAAAATGGCTCAATAATTTTATTGGAGGTTTTATCGGCGCTGCGATAAACTCTATTTTATGCATACGATTGAACAAGCATTAGAAGCAATAAAGTCTGGCAAACTCGTCATCGTCGTCGATGATAACGATCGAGAAAATGAGGGTGACCTCATCATTGCTGCTGAAAAAGTGACACCTCAGGCCATCGCCTTCATGGTGCGTTATACGACTGGCATCCTTTGCATGCCTATGCTTGGAGAACGTCTGGATAAATTGCAAATTCCAATGATGGTACCCGATAACGATAATACAGCGCCTTATCGCACTCCGTTCACAATTTCTGTCGATTATACCGAGGGAACGACGACGGGAGTCTCAGCTTCTGATCGCTTCACCACCATTAAAGCATTGATTTCGCCCAAAGCCACAGCCTCAGATTTTGGAAGACCTGGCCATATTTTTCCTTTGCGCTATCGAGAGGGAGGAGTCTTAAAGCGAGCTGGACATACGGAAGCGGCAGTCGATCTAGCACGCATGGCAGGATTAATGCCCGCCGGAGTTTTAGGTGAAATTGTCAGCGAAGATGGCTCAATGGCGCGTCTTCCGGAATTGAAACAATTTGCCAAAGAGCATGACCTTTGTTTGATTTCCATTGCCGATATCATTCGCTATCGACGATTGAAGGAAAAACTTATCCGTTGCATTTCTCGGGCACGCATTCCCACTGATTATGGCGAATTCACAGCTTATGTCTATGAGTCGATTCTCGATAATATTCAACATTTGGCTCTCATTAAGGGAAACATAAACGAAATCCCTGAGGTATTGGTCCGCATGCATTCTGAATGCCTTACAGGCGATGTCTTTGGCTCCCGCCGCTGCGATTGCGGAGATCAGCTCTCTTTAGCCATGCAACGTATTTCTGAAGAAGGCGCGGGCGTCATTGTGTATTTGCGAGGCCATGAAGGACGAGGAATCGGGCTAGGACATAAGCTCCGCGCCTATAATCTGCAAGACCAAGGCAAGGATACCGTTGAAGCTAATCTCGCCTTAGGCCTTCCGATCGACTCTCGTGAATATGGCATTGGTGCTCAAATTCTTGTCGATTTAAATGTCAAAAAGCTCCGTCTTTTGACAAATAATCCCGCGAAATACACAGGCTTGGCAGGTTATGACTTGGAAATTACTGAACGAGTCCCCTTAATTCCGAACGTCCATGCTGAAAATTTCAAGTACCTTCTTACAAAAAAGCAGAAGATGGGACATCTCATCGATTTATAACTCACCTTACGCAAAAAGGATCTTATCATGAAAGAACTCTCTGGATCTTTATTAGGGCAAGGCCTACGCATGGGAATTGTAGTGAGCCGTTTTAATGAAATCATCAGTAAAAGCTTATTGGCAGGAGCTTTAGATGGTCTTAAGCGTCATGGAGTCTCCGATGAGGATATTACAGTAGCTTGGGTGCCGGGAGCTTTCGAAATCCCCTTAATCGCCAAGCAGATGGCTCTTTCTGGACACTATGATGCTCTGATTTGTCTGGGTGCTGTCATCAGAGGAGCTACAGCCCATTTCGATTATGTTGCCGGCCAAACCTCTTCAGGAATAGCTAAAGCTTCTTTGGATACTCATATTCCGATTATCTTTGAAGTTCTAACGACCAATACAATTGAAGAAGCGATTGAAAGAGCTGGGACCAAAGCAGGAAATAAAGGTTTTGATGGCGCTATGGCAGCAATTGAAATGGCCAATCTCATGCGTCAGCTTTCTGCAAATGAAGCCATTAGCATCCATCACAAAATCAGAGGCGAATCTCCTTTAGCATGCAGCCCCATGCGCTAGTGCACTGATTACCTGAATTCTAATCTTTTTCACCACCGAGACAGGACAGTGAGACCACAGAGAAAATCATCGAGATAAGTGAGTGTTTTGTCTTCTACCGGCTTCTATATAACTTCACGTTATTTTTGGATGTTGGCGGCGTAAGCACCTGGCGAGCTACTGACTACCTTTTATTCTGACTTCTGTATTCTTCCAAAGAGAAGGGGTATTCCTTCTCTTACTTAGCTTGAGGGTATGCCGGTATCTCAACATTTGGAGGTGTGGCTCCTTGAATTAAATTATATGCGCGATAACGTTGAACAAAGGCTGTCGCCAACTTCTCTACAATCGCTTTCAATTGCGCATCAATTTGACCTCCCTCAGCAAGCACAACATCTTGATTTTCCCATGTAATGGCTTGCCAATAGCCTGCTGGAGTAAAATTCGGCCGGATCACCTGCACTTGTTCAAAAAGGCGAGCTGCGCCAAAAATAACGTAACGGCCCGGAGTACAGGGGTAAACAAAGAGCAAAAGATGTAAGAAAGGCAAAGGTGGGCCTTCTTTGACTTCAGCACGGGGAATTAAGCTTCCCTTAGCAAAAGCTTGGCTCACAATAGTCTCAAGGGGGGCTGTGTCGGTAATATGAGGCGTATTAGCTCCTGCAACAACCTCTACATTGATAGAAATATCTGGACTTAAAAAACCCAAATAATCAGTCCCTTGCCATTGATTATTTTGATAACCGACAACGCCAGGCATTCCAAAGGGTTTAGACATCAAAGGCAACAGTTTCCGAGGACCCAGTGGAGGCAAACTCACTGGAGGCTCCTCTCTTGGTTTTGTCGGAGCAGGTGTTGTAGAACTTTGAGGGTTGATTAAAGATTCCTGCAATGGAGGAAGGTCTGCATTACCTATTGCAGAAAATAAAACAAAAACACCGACCACTGTTAAATAAGTTGTTCTTAAAAAAGTAGACATAAGGATAACTCTTGGTTACTTTTTAGCTATTTTTTTGGAGCCTATGATGGTGTTTCAGGCGCCGCAGCATTGACAATTTCGAAAGAATCGATAAAAAATCTCAAATCTTGAGGATTGAATACCTCGCTATTGTTTGCCATGCTCAAAACATAGACCGTTTCATCATGAACAAACACTTTTCCGACGACAAGGACATTGCCATTTGTGAGGGAAAAATCAAGAGATGGAAATTCATGAAAGTTGCCCATTTGCATCGTTTTAAGCTTCGTGTCCTGATTTCTCTCCAGCATTTCAGTCACTAAATTCTTCAAAAATTCCTCGCGGTTTTGAGAATTAACGGGTTTAGTCAACGTGATAATGCTGACCATGAAAGCAGGTCCCCCTTCGCCACCAGCGATGATGGTATCATACTTTCTCAATTCATGCGTCTTTGGATCCGTCATTTGTTCTGTAACGTGCTGAGGGATGCCCGGAAGCATAATTTTAAAATGTCCTTTTGATGAGGAATACTCGCGCCATTTATGATAATCAGATCCTTCCATGAGATTAGAATTAGGCTGTTTCTGAGGTGGAGCCTCTTCATTGATTGAAGGTGGCATTTTTACGTTCTGCGAAAAACGAAATGTAAGAAATCCCGCAAGGATAACCACAAGGATGATCAGAAGCGTAATGGCTCTAGACATAGAATACTCTTGTTCATCGATTTTTCTACACATAAATCTTTTTAAAAAAATTCGCAAGTTTATAACTAGCGATGGATGTGATTGAACCTCTTCTCGTGCCCGCGAGCGTGCCTGTGCCCTACCCGAAAAAATTAATTTTCTGATGATTTATTTTTAATACGGTATAACACTTATTCACCGGGATAGATGTTTATGCAAAAATATAATACTACTCAGAGGCTGTGAAAAAATAGAGATTCGCGGCGCTTTTAAGATCTTTTTTGCATCTTTCAAAAATCACCACCTCCCAAAACGGCATGCGAGACGTTTCAGTCGGAGGTGTTTTTTGAAATCTGCGAAAAAAACTCATCAAAATCGGCGGAATTCTAATTTTTTCACAGCCTCTCAGGATTTATCAGCTAATGAGTTCAAACGTTTACCAAGTGTTAGTAAACTTGCTTTTCAAATAATGTTAACAATGATTAAAGGAGCAGAGCATAAGCGTATGAAAATCAGAAAGTTAATTTTTCGGGCAGGGGCAAGGGCATTGGACTTATGGGTAATAGGATGCGGGCACGAGAAGAGGTTATGCGAGATGTTCAATAAGTATTTGGATGAAATAGAAAGAAACAATCAGTACACTCAGCATTCAAATTCTAAAGGTCATCTATGCGAATATTATTATTCATCCCACTGATTTTTATCATTGCAGTTTCTTTGGGATGTTCTAAAGACAGCACACCGTCTCAAAATTCACCCTCTTCAAATCAGATTACCATCGCTACCTCAGACGACCCTCTTTCCCTGGATCCCCGGCTTGTCCGCGATCTAGCCACAGCGACAGTCATGCGCATGCTCTTTGAAGGTTTGATGCGTACAAATTCAAAGGGTATCCTCGAACCAGCCTGTGCCCAAGAAGTTGCCATTTCTGAAGATCAAACCATTTTTACATTCATCTTACGCCCTTGTATGTGGTCCGATGGAACTGCTGTAACAGCTGAAGATTTCGCTGAAACATGGAAATCGGCTTTAAAGCCAGATTTTCCAGCTCCGAATGCTTACCAATTCTATCTTATTAAAGGAGCCAAGGATGCAAAAGAGGGCCGCGCTCCTCCTGATCAGATAGGAATCAAAGCAGAATCTCCCAATACCCTCGTTGTCGAACTCGAACAGCCAGCTCCCTATTTTCTAGAATTGGTTGCCTGTCATTTTTATTTTCCAGTTAATAGGACGATGCGCCTTTCTAACGAACCTATCACTGGCAACATCATCGGAAATGGTCCTTTTAAATATGAAAACTGGCAACATCGGCATGAATTTTCCGTCGTAAAAAACCCTGATTACTGGGATGCAAAATCCATCCAAATTGATAAAATCATTTTACAAGTACTCGAAGAACATACTGCTTTGCAGCTTTTCAAAATTGGCCAAATCGATTGGACGGGTTCCCCCTTAAATACTCTCCCGCAAGATGCAATTGAAATCTTAAAAGAGCAAAACATCCTTAAAGTAGCTCCAGGCGCAGGAACCCATTGGTTTCGCTTTAATACTGAACGACTGCCATTTACAAACCAGAAGATGAGACAGGCATTTTCATTAGCTCTTGATCGTCATGCTATTGTGGAACATGTCACCCAAGGTAATCAGAGTCCTGCGACAGGCATCCTACCCCCCTCACTGGAAATCGATAATCAACAATACTATGAGGACCATGATCTTGGAAAAGCCAATATGCTGTTTTCAGAAGCGCTTGATGAACTTGGATTTTCTCGAGATCAAATGACTCCTATTACTTTGCATTACACCGCTAATGATCGCAGCCACAAGATTGCTCAAGCTGTTCAGCAACAATGGAATACCCTCTCTAATGTTCCCATCACTCTTGAGAGCGGTGAGAGCAAGGTGACTTATGATAGGCTCAATCGCAAGGATTATCAAATCTGCCTAGGTTCTTGGTATGCTGACATTCTAGATCCAATTAATTTTTTAGAAATTTTCAAAGACAAAGATAATCCTACCAATCAAACATCATGGCAAAATGAAACCTATGCAAGGCTCCTGGATCAATCTTCTAAAGAAACTAACCCGCAAAAGCGCCTTCAACTTTTTAATGCGGCAGAACGCATCCTGATAGAGGAAATGCCTATTGCTCCTCTCTTTTATGCTTCGTTTAACTATCTGAAAAAAGAATCTTTAGAAAATGTCTATTTTTCTCCACTTGGCTATCTCGATTTCAAAGAAGCCTACTGGCAGCCTCATGCCATGGAGAAATGATGGCCCTGCTAATTATCCGCAAATTATTCTACGCCTGCCTATCATTAGTGGTCGTTATGACTTTCACTTTCCTACTAATGAAAATGATTCCCGGTGATCCTTTTCAACAGGAACAAGCTCTGCCATCAGAAATTCATCAAGCACTACGCTCTCATTATGGCCTCAACGATTCTTTTCTAAAACAGTATGGACGCTATTTAAAACAGGCTACCACATTTAATTTTGGCTCTTCATTGGTCCATAAAGGACAAAGTGTTTCACAAATTATACGTACTAGTTTTCCCAATTCCGCCTTGCTAGGGGGCGAAGCTCTGGCTTTGTCAATTCCTCTAGGATTACTTTTCGGGATCGCAGCGGCACTAAAACCGAAAAAAGCCCAAGGTTCCTTAATCACATGTCTAGCTGTTCTTGGAATATCTGTCCCCAGCTTCATTTTGGCAACGCTTTTGCAATATATTTTAGGAATTAAACTTGGACTATTTCCCATAGCGCGCTGGGGAAGTATGATGCATTCCTTTTTGCCCGCCCTCTCTTTAGGTTTCATGCCCATGGCCTTTATCGCTCGGCTTACCCGCACAAAGATGATCGAAGAACTTCATCAAGGCTATGTGACTACGGCTAGAGCTAAAGGAATACCTGAAATCTCTATCATTGCTTTTCATGCACTTAGAAACATACTCTCCCCATTATTTAGCTTTTTAGGTCCCTTGACCGCAAGCATCCTAACAGGAAGCTTTATCGTTGAAAAAATTTTCAGCATTCCTGGCCTTGGCTATTGGTTTGTATCGAGTGTTTTGAATCGCGATTACCCTTTGATCATGGGAATCACTGTCTTCTATTGTGCAATCCTGTTGTTGACTTCCTTGATAGCGGATATCGCCTGCCTATTCGTAAATCCGCGGTTGACAGCAGCCGCTCTCCAGGAAAGAGAGAAATCATGACACTATACTTGGCTTCAAAAAATCCTGGGGCTCTATCTTCCTCAAAAAAGAATTGGACAAAATTTAAATCCCATCCCCTAGCTTATGCTAGCATTGTCTTTTTGCTTCTACTTGGATTTTGCGCCCTTTTCATCCCCATTTTGAGTCCCTATACCTACTATGACATCAACCTATCAATCAAAAACCAACCCCCTTCACTGCAGCATTGGTTTGGAACAGATGATCTCGGCCGCGATCTATTCACCCGGACTTGGAATGGAGCAAGGATTTCCTTATTCGTTGGCATTGCCGCCGCCGCCATCGATCTTGTCCTTGGAATGCTTTGGGGAGGTATCGCTGCCTTGGCAGGGGGAAAAGTGGATGAAATGATGATGCGTCTCGCCGATATTCTAAGCGCCATCCCTTCTCTTCTCATGATTATCGCATTAATGGTTGTCATAGGACCTGGACTGCACACCATCATCATTGCTTTATCTCTTTTTGGGTGGATTACAATGGCCCGCGTTGTCCGCGGCCAGTTGCTGCAAATTAAGCACAATGGCTATGTCATTGCTGCAAAGGCTTTGGGTGCCAGCTTCTGGAGAATTCTCTTCAAACACCTTTTGCCTAATTCACTCGGACCCATTATCGTCACCCTGACATTAACCATCCCTTCAGCCATTTTTACCGAGGCGTTTTTAAGCTATTTGGGATTGGGCGTCCAAGCCCCCATTGCTAGCTGGGGTACAATGGCCAGCGAAGGACTCCCTGCAATGGAATATTATCCCTGGCGCCTCTTTTTTCCTTCGGGATTAATTTGCTTGACAATGCTTGCCTTCAATACTATAGGTGATAGTCTTAGCAATATGTTTGATAGCTAAAAAGACCTCGATGATCATGTTGAAATCAACGAAAAGCTTGCAAAATAAGGTAGCTGTCATCACCGGTGCCGCCAGAGGAATAGGTCGCGCCACAGCGATCGCCTTGGCAAAAGAAGGGGCAGATATCGTAGGAATAGATATTTGTGCTCCTCTTTGCAAACGCTCAGGAGTAATACCCTCAACGCCCGACGATTTAGATGAAACCGGCAAACATGTACGTTCAGAAGGAAGTCGTTGGATTGGTGAAATACAAGATCAAAGGAACATCGATGCCCTTAAAACGATTGCTGAACGTATCGAAAAAGAGTTCGGACGAATAGATATTCTTTTTGCCAATGCAGGCATTCAAGAATTCAGACCCTTATTGGAAATGGAGGATATCGAATGGCAAACCCATATCGATATTAATCTAACAGGCACTGCTAACGCCATTCGAGCCTTTGCACCTCATCTTGTTAAGAGAGGAAGCGGGAGAATCATTGTGACAGCTTCCACTCAAGGAAGGCATGGAACAAAATACGGAGCAGCTTACTCGGCATCGAAATGGGGTCTGATTGGATTGATGAAATCGGCGGCGATAGAATTAGGTCCTTATGGCATTACTGTCAATGCTGTTATCCCTGGATTGATAAACACACCCCTGACACGCCATGAAGAACGTTATGCTCAAGTGCTTGAAGAGGCAGGAAAATCATCAAAGGGTGTTCCTGAAGACGAAGAAGCCGCCAAACAAGTCTTGATTGCAAAAACTCCCTTAGGCGTCCCCTGGATTGAACCCGAAGACGTTGCTTCAGTCGTTGCATTTTTAGCTTCTGATGCCGCCTGGATGATATCAGGGGCAACCTATGATGTCACTGCCGGCGATAGCGCCCATTATATGTAGCAAGAAAGAATTCAGAAGTCAGAATAAAGGTAGTCAGTAGCTCCTCAGCTGCTTACGCCGCCAACATGATAAAATAACCTGTTCTTGTAGACCATAACGATTTTTTTTCACCACCGAGAAAAGGCAATGAGACCACAGAGAGGATCATCGAGATAAGTGAGCGTTGAGCTTTCTACCAGCACCCATTTTGGGATTTTCGATATGGATTTTTTTCTGATGGGCTTTATCTCGATGATTTTCTCTGTGTTCTCCCTGTCTTCTTCTCGGTGGTAAAAAAGATCGACTCATCGGCCAATATGCCTCGTTTCCAAAAAACACTAAAACCATTAAGTTATATAGAAGGAAAACTGACTACACAAAGTGTATGGGAGAGGACTTCCGATCCAACGACTACCCATATTCCGAATTCCGCATTTCCTACTGACTATTAAGGTAATATCGTTACCAGGCTCTGGGCTATTCTAAAACTTAAAAATTCACAAGGAATGCTGTTCAAAAATGAAAAATAAAGAAATTTATACCGAATTTAAAAATATTTCAGTGCTCTAGGATTGAAAAATGAAAAATAACTTTCTGTTTCTAAATCATTTTTCAATCCTAGAGCACTGAAATATTTTTGCAACTCCCTCTACTGACTACCCATATTAAAAAAAATATTTACATTCAAATAATAATATGAGATAATATTTAATTATTATTCATCCTCATTATCAAAAATGAATAAAATAAACGAATTAAATTTTCCTATTCAACAACAACTTTGTGAAACTAAGAAAAGTTTTTACAAAAGCCTGACTAATTCTTTAACCGTGAATAAAGTTGCTAGTGCACTGATTGTTGGATCATTTCTAGGTGGTGCTGCTTTTGCTATCATGAATCCTGACCCTCTTACCAAAACGTATGATATTGCTACTGGATCCGCGATTGCATTCAGTCTTTCAACAGTGATCTCCACAGTCACAACAGTCATTCAAGGATTGCGCAATAAACCCAAAGAAGCTTCCTTGTGGGCTTTAGGGGCGGCGGTTTCTTTTGGAATGTCAACTCCCAGAACACATAAAGAAAGCGACCATGAAATTTTGGCTGCTTCATCGAAGAATCAACGGATTGCTCGGGCAGAAGAATGCCAATCAGATAATACTGAGCCCTCAAATGTTCGAATAAATCGATTAAGCTGCAATCTTCTAGAACAGGCTAAACACTTTATTGATGAGGGAAAAATCAAAGACAGCCCGATGTCTTTAACTGGGCATGCCTATTTTCCCAAAAACATTCAAGTTGTCATTAAAGATCAGAATAGTTTGGAACTTGTTGAAAAAATGGAACAAGCTCGGCGATTATGCCATGTCAATGGATATTCTCATCTTGCCATTGCTCAATCTTCTCTTTACAAAGAATATATCCTTCAGAGTCTTTTGCCGATTCCACCCCATAACGACAAGTTGCAAATTGGACTTTATTTGGAACATCGCGAAGTCTTTTCTGATGCCATCAGAGAATTCACTGGCTTTTTGTGCCAGGCTAAACTTGAAGATCTCGACAATAGATTTGCCCACACAAATTATAATTCGCTTTCAAAAGGTTTAGTTCCTCGCTTTGATAACGCTGTTCTCTACTTAGAGAAGTCGGATGCAGGTCTTAAAGGAAAAATTGCGTTAGCAGATTTGGATTATTTTGAGAGTATAAAAGAGGGCACAGATTTATCTCATCAAGTTAAAACAGCCATATTGCTCTTTCCCCATCATTTTGAAGAGATCCTTGAAGAAGCAAGAAAGTTTTATCCTAAGATCGATGAACAAAGGACAAGTTTGGAAAAAGTTCGTGATCAAGTGTTAGATTTCCATGAAAATATCTACGGCTGTCATTTAAAATTCATCCACACGCATGAAATTACCCCTTCAGAACCCGCCGCTCCCTTACAAATTACTCAGGAGAAAAAATCTGAACTCATTAAAAATCTAACAAAATTTCTAAACCAAGTGCGAAAAGCGAATTTCTACTCTAACACGCGGCAAATTATCTTGTCTTCTTGGTACCTGCCAAGTAGCAAATATGAGAAAGCACTTCAAAAAATGGTCGATGAAATTGAAGCTTTTATCTCGGAAAGTTTACGAAAAAAGCACTCAAATTTACATTTGCCTATTGAAACCACTGAACAATTGGTTGCCTTTCGGACCTTAATCCTGGACAAATCTCCTCTATACAAAGAGCTGGTTGCCAAAATAGCCACATTGACTAATACGGAGACTGTGGCGAAAGAATTGCTAAAATTGGCCTTCGAGCAAATGAATGAACTGGAAATCATTGCCAATTACAACCGCGAGATGCCTCAAGCGCTTTTTTGTTGAAACCTACTTTCGATAGCAAGTTAGTTTGACTATTCCCCCTTTAGAAAAGTCTGAAGTTTTGGATACGAATCAGGTTGATCCTTATATGCGCTTCTTGAAGTGCTCTCAACAATAGAACCTTCTTCCATTAAAAATATACGTCCCTCCAATTGTTCTAATAACTTCATGTCATGGGTCGTCAAAAGGACAATGCGATTTTCAGCAGTGAGTTCTTTAATGTATTGAGCGACCTGATTAGTCAATCGAGGATCCAATGCGGATGTTGGCTCATCTAAGCAAATGATCGCTGGATTCACAGCTAACGTCCTTGCTATCGCTAAACGCTGTCTTTGTCCTCCTGAGAGGTTAGCTACATTGACTTTTGCATAGTCTTCTAGCCCATATCTTTTGAGCAACTGTGCAGTACTATTTTTTGCCTCCTTTTTATCAATATTTTTGCAATGGATAAGCGTAAAAATGATATTGTTTTCAACGCTTAGATTTTCAAATAAATTAAAATGCTGAAATACCATTCCTACAGTATGGTTGCGATTGACAGTGGAAAGATTAAGCATTACCCCATCTAAGAAAAATACGCCCGAATCATAACTTTCCAGATTATTAAGAATGCGCAACAGAGTTGATTTTCCAACACCAGAACCTCCTAAAAAAATAGCAACTTCTCCGCGGCTAACTTCGAAATTCACACCTTTTAGAATTTTTTTAGTTTGCACTGACTTGGATAACTCGACAACTTTAAACATGATGCTTTAACTCTTGATTAATCTCTTTTCATATTTTTTCAGGAAAAATGAAACGCATGCGGTCAGGATCAAATAAATGATAGATACTGCAAGAAGAATTGAAAAGGCATCATAAGTCCTGCTCCTAATAATAGATGCCTCTTTCGTGAGTTCCATGACTCCAATGATGGATGCAAGGCTCGAATCTTTAATGAGTGTGATTAATTCATTCCCCAGAGCTGGCATTGTAATACGTAATGCTTGAGGAAAGATGATATAACGCATGGTTTTGAACGATGAGAATCCAAGTGCTTGCGCCGCTTCCAGCTGTCCTTTTGAAATCCCATTGATGCCTGCTCGAATGATCTGGCTAATATAGGCACAGCTATTCAGTCCAATAGCGATACTTGCCGCCCAAAATGGAGCTAAAGTCAAGCCAAGCTGCGGAAGAACATAATATATAAACAAAATCTGCACAAGCATCGGGGTTCCTCGAAAAAGAAAGACATAGCCCCCGATGGCATATGAAATCGATCGAGATTTTGATGTTTCCGCAAGTCCAAAAATTGATCCAAACGTGAGTCCGATGAAAGCCGCTAGGAATGAAATCTTCAAGCTGACAGCGGCTCCATGTAAAAGGGCTGGTAATGAGTTCCAAATAAGCGTAAAATCAATCATTGAAGCTTCCATTTGATTCTAAGTTGCATCAGTGTGCCGTCATTTTCCATCTCATCCAAAGCTTTTTGGATATCCATCAATAATTTAGGGTTATTTTTGGGAACAACTAGAGCGCATGTCTCTCCTGTTCCTTCAAGTTCACTTGCATGAAAATTGGAGGCATTTTGAACGTCATAGAAAGCATTCACAGTGCTTTTTGCTGTTACAAAGGCATCTGCACGTCTGCTTTTTAGTGCCATGAAGCCATCAGCTTGCGTTGGAAGACGTGTCAAATGGATTCCATCGATTGCAGAGATAAAAAGATCAGCTGTAAATCCTTCGATCACAACAACATTTTTGCCCTTGAGATCATCAACACTTGTGATTTGCTTTGAGATTGTTAAAATGACTAGAGGGTCTTTGAATATGTAAGACTTTGTAAATGCCACCCTTTTAACGCGTTCGTCGGTATAACTCATTCCTGCTGCTACAAAGTCCAAGTGGCCTAAAACAACATCAGGAATAAGGGCATCAAAAGGTATGTCTTTGAATTGGATAGAGCGATTAAGCTTTTTGCCGACTTCCTTAGCAACATCGATATCAAAACCAACGATGGCATTATTTTCGATATAGCAAAAGGGAGGAAATTCTGCGTTTGTCCCAACCAAAAAATGCTCTTGTTCAGAAAAAACGCAAACGCTATTTATACAAAAAAATAAGATTAATAAATTTTTAAACATTTGTTAACTATCCTTTCTGAAATAAAACCTCTGACAAATTTTTTCATAAGTTTTATGAATATTTTTGATGGATTTAGGCGCCACAAAAACAACATTTTCGCCCGCAAGGCAACCCAAAACATCCAAATCATCATGTTGATCCACGTAATCGCCAACAAAGTCGGCTAAACCCGGTTGTGTCTTGATGACGATCATGGAGTCATTATAGTTAATATCGATAAGGGCCAGTCGCAAGATCTCTGTTGAAACATTTAAATCGGGAAATTCATAGACAAGAACCCCATTAACTGCTTTTTTTACAATGCCCAATTTTCGCAAGTCTCGCGAAACCACAGCTTGATTGGCTTCAATGTCATAATGCTCTTTAAGTAAGCTCACCAATTGATTTTGATCGGCGATAGCAACTTTTTTGATTAATTCAATAATCGCTTCCTGTCTTATTTCGGCATCTTTTTTGACCATTCCCATCTCCAAATTTGGATATTTATTCGTTTATAAATGAATAATAATTCAAAATACAAAAAAACGTCAAGGATTGATTCTCTTAAAAAAATCTTAGTGGAAAAAAACTCGAGAATACTTCATATCTTCGATCCAAAATAACTTTCAACCCAACTAGCTATCTATGAAGGCAGTCAGATTTTCTCTTTAAAAGCGCGCACCCTCGGCTCTGTGAGCTTCCAGAGAAAAAGAATTCGAAACTGATCCTTTCATGGGCAGCAAGTTGAATTTTCATCCTTAGGTATCAACATGAAAAAAGTATGCTGGATATTGCTCTGGATCTTTTGCCTATCAATTTGGAAACAGTCTGATATTTTTGGAGAAGAGGATCTGATCCCCCATGTTATCGAGAGAATCCCTCCAAGCGGAATTGTGATCAATGAATCGGGAACGTACGTCTTTGAAAAAAACCTCGCATGGAATCCTATCTCCGACGGAGCAGCCATCACCATTCAAGCGAATGATGTGATTCTTGATCTGCAAGGTCATACTTTGAAATCATCCATAACATCTTTTAAGACGATCGGAATTTTAGCGATTGAAAGCGAAAATCTCAAAATCGTGAATGGCAAAATTCAAAACATGGGATTATCAGGCATTCAATGTAATCTATGCATCGGTCCTTCCATACGAAAAATTGTGGTGGATGGACTGAATCTCAATGATACAGCTGAATTCATAGTTCCAACAGGAATCCTGACAACCGCATGCATCAATGTCACTATCGACAGATGCACCGTCAAAAATATTCATGTTAAGACAGCATCCTCAGCAGGTATCCAATTGACTGGAACGCTTACATCAAAAGTGACCAATTGTAAGGTCAAAAATTTACTCAACAAAGATGGCGCCTGTTCAGGCATTGGACATCTGCTTTGTGTAGATGCTCTTGTGAAGTCCTGCAAACTGAACAAGATTCAAACCCAATTTATCGATAATCTTAATACTGAAGGGCACACAGCAATTGGATTGATTCCTTTTTTGTCGACAAATATCACAATCCAAGAATGTTCCATTTCCAATGTTGTGGGCTGTTGCGATGATGCGCATGGAATGAGCGTTTTCATCTGCAGTAATGCCATCGTCGAGAAATGCAAGGTTTCCAATGTATTGGATGGCGCTGGTCCTGCCCACAAAGGGGCAAAAGCCACAGGGATAGAAATCTATGCAAATGACGTAAGCATAAGCGATTGTTTCGTTGAAAATATTTTTGCCATTAATCCAGAAGACAAACAGGCAACGGGTTTTAGTTGCGCCCAATCCACTGGCGTTACATTCCTAAGATGCACAGCGGAAAATGTTCAAGTCTTCAACGAACATCTTGAACAGAGCCCTTCTCTAGGATTTGGTACAGGATTTGGCTGGGCTCCGGATCCAAGGCCCTCACTGCTCTTACCTGCCATCAATGTGCTTTATCAAGATTGTACTGCGAAGCATTGTCAGGTAGGCTTTGACTCATGGTTTCATATCGATTCCGTTTGGGATCACATTACCTCAATCGACAACAAAATCGCAGTTTTAAACCAGGGTGATGATGCCCAACGCACCCTTTCATGCGATCCCTGCTCTGAATGCGGCTGCCATCAAATCGGATGCTTTCCAACGCCTTATACCGTGACTGTCAGCAATGTTGCTAGAAACAATATATTTTTGCATGTCACAAAAAAATAAAACCGAAGATATCTCACATCGATCTAAAGGAGTTTTTCACAATGAAAAATGATGAGCCAAAACCGACGACAAATGATGCAGGAATACCCATTCCTAGTGACGAATATTCACTTACAGTTGGACCCAACGGACCGATTTTGCTTCATGACCACTATTTAATCGAACAGATGGCCAATTTTAATCGGGAGAAAATTCCCGAACGTCAACCGCACGCAAAAGGATCTGGCGCCTTCGGTTACTTCGAAGTCACTAAAGATGTCAGTGCATATACCAAGGCGGATGTATTTCAGCCGGGCAGAAAAACTGATACGCTAATTCGATTCTCAACGGTTGCCGGAGAACAAGGCAGTCCCGATACATGGCGCGACCCACGCGGCTTCGCATTGAAGTTCTATACAAACGAGGGTGTCTACGATATGGTGGGGAATAATACCCCGATATTTTTCGTCCGCGATCCCATGAAATTCCAACACTTTATCCGTTCTCAAAAACGTCGTGCAGACAATGGCTTGCGTGATAATGATATGCAATGGGACTTTTGGACGCTTTCACCAGAGTCTGCCCACCAAGTGACAATACTGATGGGAGATCGTGGAATTCCAAAAACATGGCGCCATATGAATGGCTATTCAAGCCATACCTATATGTGGGTTAATGCAAAAGGAGAACGTTTCTTCGTAAAATATCATTTCAAAACAGATCAAGGAATCGACTTCCTGACCCAAGAAGAAGCCGATCGACTTGCCGGTAGCGACACCGACTTTCATCGGCGTGATTTATTTGAGGCTATCAAGAAGGGCAATTATCCTAGCTGGACCTTGAAAATGCAGATCATGCCATTTGAAGAAGCGTCAACATATCGTCTTAACCCCTTTGATTTGACTAAGGTTTGGCCACATGGCGATTATCCTCTACATGAAGTTGGTAGGTTGACACTCGTGCGCAACCCTACGGACTTCCATACTGAAATTGAACAGGCTGCATTTGAGCCAAACAACATGGTTCCCGGGATAGGTCCTAGTCCTGATAAGATGCTTCTCGCCCGTCTCTTTTCCTATGCTGATGCTCATCGCGCTCGCCTTGGCGTCAACTACAAGCAGATTCCTGTCAATCAACCAAAGGTCCCTGTGCATAGCTACAGTAAAGATGGAGCCATGCGCACCCAAAATGTTTCCGATCCGGTATATGCACCAAACTCGAAGGGAGGGCCAAAAGCTGATGGAGAACATTATCCCCAGAAGGAAGTATGGAGTGCTAGTGGAGAATTCGTGCATGCTGCCTATACTAAGCGAAAGGATGATGACGACTGGAGTCAAGCCGGCAATCTAGTGCGCAAAGTCATGGATGATGCGCAGCGAAGTCGGCTCGTTTCAAATGTTGCAGGCCATCTCAAGAAAGGAGTATCCGAACCTGTGCTTCAGCGAGCATTCGAGTATTGGCACAATATCGATAAAGAGATTGGTGAACGCATCAAAAAGGAGTTTCATTAAATCCAGCTTGCTACCAATGAACAGGTCAAATCGAATTATGGAAAAAATAAAGGGTCATATTTTCTAATATGACCCTTCACCTTCTCTCGAATTCTCTTCAAATGCCATAGCACTTGTCAATCAGCATGATTCAGAATTGATATCCAATCCCAACGCCTGGCCTGAATCCTCCAATGTCTACACAATTACGAAAAGTCGGTTGATAATTATAATCACAGAAAATGTTCAGAAAGCAAGATTGGGTAAAGAAATAATTAGCTCCAACCTTGACAACTACTCCAGCGGATGTGTCGTATTCTTTATTGATGTGGTGATTGTGAACGCGTCCCCAAGCTATGCCAAGACCAATGCCAGCATATCCATTTAAATTGCAGCAAAATGAATGAACATATTTCGGGCCAAAGCTGAAAGTTAAAACATTAAGAGTGGATCTGTCGCAACCCCTCATTCTTTTTGATGTATAAAGCTCATCTATATTAAACCAAACACCAAAGCCATTACAAAATGTAATGCTGGCCTCCAATTCATAGCATGGATGCACATCTCCATAAACTTTTTGAAATCTCGAAGAAAGCGGACAAAAGGCCGCGGATCGGGCTTCAATCGAATAATTTGTCGATTCACAAACCTGAGGAAGCCAAAATAGCAAAAGAAAGACAAGTGAAGTAATTTTAATCATGGGCTTATCTCAATTTGTAAAGGTTCAGATCGAATATTAAACGGATAGAGGGCACGAATCGTCAAATTGAAAACATCCTGTTTATGTTTAAGCCGGCATACTCTAGCCGAGCTGACTGTTGGAGAAACTGTCTCTATCAATTGACTTCCTAGATAGATTTCATAGGCAAGCACATCTGTCGAAAAAGCTGGCACCCAACTCGTATTCACACAATATCTTGTATAATTAAGGTATTTGCATTCCTTATATAGACCTATAAACCCAAGCGGAGGGACAGCTGTCACAACCGTAACTGGACCTGAATCGGCCGGAGGAAGAGGCTCTGGAACAAGAGGATCTGGGGAATCGATATCCAAAAACGAATAGTCTATATGAGAGATATTAATAAACTCTCCAGTTGGAGAATCACTTTCCACGCGAACGACAAATTGCACTTTTATGGTCTGTCCAACCGTAACAGGTCCTATTGAGAAACCCGTGGCAAGGTCTGGATCAGGCGATACAAGCACTCCATCGAGGGTCACTGTTCCAGGAACTAAAACAAGCCCTGGAGGAAGCGCGTCGGAAAAGATGGCATCGACAGCATCAGCAGTTCCATCATTTGTAACCTCGGTGGTAAAAATAACAATATTTCCTACGGAGGCGGGAACAGAAGACGATGAGTTGACAAACTTGTCAGCATCTACAACCGGATCTCCAACATCGGGTAGCTGAATATTCACCTCATTACTAATGCTTGTAAAATTTTGGAGAGCCTGATTGCATGGTTGGAATTGATAATCCACTGCCCCATTATTGAAAAAAGTATTGATATTCTCAGTAGGATAGCTGCTTATCAATACATCAAATTGGATTGTAAATGAGCTTCCTATAGGAATTGTTCCTAACGGAACACCAATGGTAGGATCACCAATAACTGGTATACCATTGATTAACAAACTCCCTGGAATAAAACTCAATCCTGGTTCCAACTCATCCAAAAAGACTGAGGAAAGAGCATCTTCAGTACCTATATTGCTCACAGTGAAGCTAAACGTGACGGTATCGCCCACAAGATTTATCGAAGAATCTCCCCCATTCACCTGTTTTGTCATAGCAATCGTAGGAGCACCCACTTCGATTTGCAAACCAAGAGCATTGATCATGTAATCATCTGATGTCGTAGTTCCTTGGGCAAAAGCTGTTGTCTGCCCATGAACAAGCGTATTCGAAATGTCAACACTCGTAATATCATACCCTTGACGACTACCTGGAAGGATTTGCCCTGTAGTTGCATTGGCATTGTAACTGCCAAAACTGCCACGGGTATCTAACATGCCAGAGCCCACAAATTGTATAGAACTGAAGGGAAGTAAGGTGTTAATTTGGCTCGCAAAGAAATTATCCACTGGGTTGTTTGGACCCGAAAGCGAATTTGCAGCAAGGGTAAGAGGCGTACTGCTACCAAATAACATATGATCTCCCCCTTTATTCGCATCTCCTTCAATAGCACTAATAAAGAGACTTCCTTGCAGCACGCCGGAATTAGGTGCACAAAATCCCGCGACAGTAGCCGGAGGACTCCCTACAGTGGATGCTTGTTCCGCCCCAACGAAAATGCTTAAATTAGAAGTCACCATCGCTCCATTTTGGAATGCAACGGCAAGGGTCCATCCAGCAGCATTGTGCAAATCGTCAAGGGCAGAAACTGTTGCTGGAACGCCTCCAACGATATACCTTCCCCCTCCTGCAGCCTGTACGATAGCTGTTACATCTGCGCTTCTTGTGTAATCTCCCGCATTAGTAAAACCTGGAGTGATGGCCATTTGGCTTGTGGTAGGATCAGGTGGGATTGCAAACGAATGACCAAGCGGATCAATTAACGTTACAGGAGTATTAAAAGTATCGCCTGTAATTTGATTGTTAAATCCAAAGCTTCCCGACCAAACGAGCTCTGCATACAAAACAGTGCTATTAGCAGGCAGATCTAAAAAAGCTGTGGAACTATCTTGCTGCCATGCAAGCGTCGTTCCAGGCAAGTAATTGCCCACCTGTAGACTATTATCGATTGTGATAAAAGCCCCAATTGAATCTTGAGTTCCTGGCTGATTTACTCCCGGAGCTTTGCTCAAACCTAAAGTATTACCTGTAAAAAGAATGCCTCCATTATCGGTTGTGGTAAACCGCAATATGTATACAGAATGAAGCGGATAGGTAAACAACGTAAAAATGAACAGAAGAGAATATAAAAAATTCATGATTCCTCAAAAAAAAAAGCAAATCGAGATTGGAATTTAAAAAATTAATTAAATTATTGTCAATGACGTTTTACATTGGCCCTGTAATGTCCTAGAAAGACATTAGTGACTTAATCGATCATAGAACGAAAGTCAATTTCTTCGTTTCCTTTGACGACAACGGATTATCTAAATTCTTAGACTTTTCATTAAATCCAGCAACTGGTATTTAAATTTTAAATTAACAAACAAAGAAGGAAAAATGATGCACTATCACACCCTATTAAAAAGGTTCTTTTTTTTGATCATCCTCCAAGCCAGCGTAGCGTTTGGAGCCCCAACAATCACATCTATTAGCCCAAATTTCGGGCCTGCAAGTGGTGGAAACACTGTAATGATCACCGGATCTGGTTTTACAGGTGCTACTGCAGTCGATTTTGGTTCCAGGCCCGCAACATTCATTGTTCTTTCCGATACCTCAATTGCAGTCTTACCCCCTACTAGTGCTGCAGGAGAAGCTGATGTCACTGTAACAACCCCTAGTGGCACTTCAGCCATTTCTTGTAATGATCGATATATCTATCAAGGAAACTGGTTCGCTTATTTTACCAATACTGGTGACAACATGGTCTTCCCTATCAATCTTACAACCAATACGGTTGGAACGCCTTTTGCAGTGTCAAGCCCTACATTAGCGATTGCCATCACACCGAATGGACAAACAGCTGTTGTCTTGCATACAGGTCTGGCATCCACCTCCATTGTCGATCTAGCGACCAATACCGTCATTCAAACACTTAATGCGGCCCAAACGAAAGACGTTGCAATCACCCCTGATGGATCATCGGCATATATGACCCAAACAGGAGCTCTCACCCAAATCATTCTTTCCAATCCCGCCACCATTGGAAACTCTCTCGCTATTCCAGCTGCGCAGCTTCTTGCCATCACACCAAATGGCCAATTTGCTTATGTCACAACTAGCGCTGATACTGTTGTGGTCGTTAATCTTGCCTCTAATACCATTGCCGCTACAATTCCAGTAGGCACAACCCCTCAAGGGATTGCCATCACTCCAAATGGGCAATTTGCCTATGTCGCAAATGATCTTTCCAATGATGTCAGTGTAATCGATACTGCATCAAATACGGTCATTGCTACAATTCCAGTAGGAACTAATCCTTTTGGCGTCGCTATCACGCCAGATGGACAGCTTGCTTTCGTGGCCAATACAACTGATAATAGTGTGAGTGTGATTAGTATAGCGACACAGTCTGTGATTGCCACAATACCCACTTCAGGCACAACACCACTTAATGTGGCTATCACTCCGGATGGAAAAACAGCCTATGTCACCGAAACGAATTCCTCCGATGTCCTTCCTATCGATATCTCAACTTTGACGGCAGGCACTCCTATAACAGCTCCAGGAACTTTTCCAGACAGTATCGCCATCACGCCTGACCAAGCCCCTTTTGCTTCTTTTACCTTCACATCCCCTGATACATTTGACGCCTCTTCATCCGTCACGCCTGTAGGCAGCATCGCAAGCTATTCTTGGAACTTTGGTGATGGTCAGACATTAGTCACTATATCCCCAATCGTTACGCACATGTATGCAACCAACGGAGCTTTTACTGTGACATTAACTGTGACGAATACGGCAGGCACTTCCACTACGCAAACTTTTACGGGCCCCACAGCAAGCAATAATGGCGGACCATGCGCCACGACCACTCGAACGATTACTATTTCAGCATCGGTAATCCCCCCTTCAATGTTTGTTGGAAAAGCAATCAAAAATCGCTTTGCCACTCAAACAGATCTCATTAACAAGCTAACATGGACACCAAGTAGCGATCCTAGCGTAGTCGCCTATTTGATTTTACGAAATGGAGTGCTTATCGCTGAAATTCCAGCTAGCGGCCCATTTGTTTATCTCGATCATAATCGAAGGAAATGCTCCGTCGATACATATGAATTGATCGCTGTCAACGCTGAAGGTGTGCAAAGTACTCCATTATTCACCACCGTAACGCGCCGATAATGAGGCTATGCTTTACACTCATTTTTGCTCTCTCCCTTTGGGAGAGAGCAAAAATGCATTTAACCTTAGATGGAGCTTCGCTCTTTAAACCCAACTTGCCCCCTAAATCCTAGCACAGGCTTGATTAGACAATTGAGATGGCGCAGCTAATGCCGAAGCCAAGGGTTCCTCTCTTGGCGAGGCATTAGATGTGTCAGATCGGTTGT
>Ga0153954_1000589_pt1 | contig 27326 bp, 18 predicted proteins | sample TSFL038MetaG_FD_102277 | JGI IMG/M metagenome (GOLD analysis project Ga0153954, IMG submission 102277) | Attine ant fungus gardens microbial communities from Florida, USA - TSFL038 MetaG | ecosystem: Host-associated > Fungi > Mycelium > Unclassified | place: USA: Florida, Wekiwa Springs State... | reverse complement strand
TAAGTCGAAATGGAACCGGCCGTCTGCGTCCGTCGACGCGACGCGTCCCTTCTGCCGCGCGGCCATAGGGTCGATGTCGCTCCAACGACGTTCCGTAAAAGGACGCACGTAGACCCCCGCGCCGGCCACCGGCTTGCCGTCGGGGTCGAGCACCCGGCCGCGAGCCGGGAATGTGCCGACGGCGTCGCGCGGATCGGCCTCCGCTCCGGGCTGGGGCGCGGCCCGACGGGCAGTGGCGGCCGGCGTGCTGGGAGGTTCATCACCCCGAGAGATCAAGGCGGCCGAGGCCGCCCAGGCCATCAGGCCGGCGCCCAGCAGGGCCGCCGCGGCGAACGTCAACCTCTGGACGAACATCATCTTGAGCACCTCGTGGGTTAAGGACTGGGCCGCGGCCGATACGGCCCCAGCTCCCGCAGCCGAATTGACGAGATCCAGGGCCGCTCGGAGGGTCGATTCTCGCCAGGCCGGCGGGACGACCGTCCCCGCATCGCGGAGGCGTACGGCCGCCAGGACCGCCCCGCTGCATCCCATGCCCCGGCGGCCGAGCCCGGCCTTGAGCCGCTCGCGCCCCTCGGCCAACCGACGTTGCAAAGTGCGCGTGCTCCATCGCAGCGACTCGGCGGCCTGAACTTGGGGGACCCCTTGTAGGTCGCAGATCACGACGGCCAGTCGGAGTCTCTCCGGCAACCGGGCGATCTCCTCGTGGAGCGCCGGCAAGAGTTCATCAGTGATGACGGGATCATTCGACGAGGCCATGGCCGACATCTCGCTCGCCCTCCTCTCCTGCACGCGTCGCCGGGCCGTGGCAGCATTGGCCTGGATCGCGACCCGGTAGGCGACCAGGTGCAGCCATCCCCCCACGTTGCCGCGTCCCCGGAGGGTTCGGGCCCTCTTGACCAGGACCAGGAAGGTTGCCTGGAACGCGTCTTCCGCGTCACTCGGGTTGCGCAGGACGGCCCGGCAGACCCTCAGGACCATCGGCCCGTGGCGGGCCATCAGGGCCTCGAAGGCGGTGCCGTCGCGTGTCGCCAGGAACCGGTCGAGAAACTGGTCGTCGGAGAGTCCCGAGACCGTTCCCTCGACGAAGAGTCGATTGAGGTAGCCCAGGGCGGCCCCCAGCGTTTTGATAGCCATAGACCTGCACCTACTCGAACGATCGTACTCCAACTTCTATTAGGGCTGAGGAAAGGCCGACCCGCCAACTTTCCGCAAGTCATCGGAGAGATTGGATCATCGATGGGATAGAAATTCGGGGCCGGAGGTCGCCCGCCTCGCAAGCGGACCCGCTGGAACCCCCTGTATGCCTCCTCGGCGAACCCTCGCGAGTTGTCACGAAGGCGACCGACGACGAGCCCCGCCAAAGTATCGGGCCATCTGCCGGGAGTGCGAACTACCCGACTTAACCAGATCCGCGGCGTTATCGGACCACCGCTCGAGGATCAGGGCCAGGACGAATCGATGATAAGGCCGTTATGCAGAGAACGTATCCACTGCAACGCTTATGTGAGGAGTCCGGCTCGGGTCAACCGCACATAATCGTTTCCCCTGCATAATGCCTCGATCCGGAGTTTCGAGTCCGCGGTTCGTCGGGTATGATAAGTATTGAGGCATTCGGTTAGGGTCGGGGCTCGAAGACGCCTCTCCGACTCCCCATCGACGGCATCGACATGGGAATAGGAGTTTTCGGATAGCCTCGAAGTAGCGAGTCCGCCTCGAAGTTTCGGAGAGTCGGATGCAGGTCGTCCTTCGGGTGACAGGGGGCCCGCACGCAGGCCTAGAGCTCTTGCTGAGCGGCCGAGACACCGCGGTTGTCGGCCGCTCGTCGCAGGTACGGTTCTCCATGCACGAGGACCGTCTCTTATCCCGTGAACATTTCCGGGTCGTCGTTGATCCACCCCTCTGCACGTTAGAAGATCTGGGAAGCACGAACGGGACGAAGCTCAACGGCCTCCGGGTGGAATCGACGCCCCTCAGGAACGGCGACCTGATTACCGCGGGTGACAGTGCCTTCGACGTTGTTGTCAACCGAACCACGTCGGACGGCACATTTCCGATCCATTGCCTCGGTTGCGGTCGCGGTGCGCCTCCGGATCTCGACCTACCCCGGGCCGATCCCGACACGCCCCCCATCTGGCTCTGCGATCAATGCGAAGCCTTGCGACGCAAGTTCCCGGACACTCATCCCGACTATTTGATCGAACGCCAGATCGGCATCGGCGGCATGGGGGAGGTCTATTTCGCGCGGCAGCTCTCGGTCAACCGGCCCGTCGCGATCAAGATGCTGCCTTCGACGGGAGCCGCCAGCGAACGATCTCGCGATTATTTTCGGCGCGAGATGCTGGTTCTCAAAGATCTGCTGATGCCTTCAGGCCAGTGCCACCCCAACATCGTCGCGTTCTACGACATCTTCGAGATCGACGGCCAATTCCAACTGATCATGGAATACGTCGCCGGTCGCAACGCCCTGGAGTGGGTGGGAAGCCTCACGACCCCCCTACCTTATGGGACCGCCGCGCGGATCGGCCGACTGCTACTCTCGGCTCTCGACTACTCGCACACGAAAGGCTACGTGCATCGTGATGTCAAACCGTCGAACCTTCTGATCGTGGGCCCTCCCCACCGTCCGCAAGTCAAACTTTCGGACTTTGGGCTCGCCAAAAGTTTTCGCGAAAACGAGGGGTTCGTCGGACTCACTCACCAAGGGGACATCGGAGGCTCGATCGGTTTCCTTTCACCTGATCACATTCGAGACTTTCGCGATATCAAGGAAACCGCCGACCTCTATAGTGCAGGAGCCACGCTCTACTACTTGCTGACGCTTAATTATCCCTACTTCGATTTCGATCCCCGGCGGAACGACGCCTATAGTATCATCCTAGAAAATCCTTCCGTCCCGCTCCGAGCCCACCGCCCCGACGCCCCCGAAGGGTTGGAGCGAGCCCTCCGCAAGGCTCTCGAGAAACATCCGAGAGATCGCTGGAAGTCGGCTGCCGCAATGTCTGAGGCTCTCCGCCCTTTTCTCGACAACGGGACCTAAGATCCAGATAGAGGCTATGCTTGTCAGGGCAGCCTCACCGGGAAATCCCTGACGCGCGGACCTGTCCCGGCCGTCATTCTGGTCAGAGGCATTGGCCTCGTTTGAAGTTCCTATTAAAATCATCGAACCGTTCCTGACGATAACGAGGAGTCGTGAAATTTGCCGCGTCTTGGAACCGTTGCAATTATCGGAGTCGGCCTGATCGGCGGTTCGATCGGAAAAGCGCTTCGGGAACGGGGTCTTGCCGAACGGGTCGTCGGCATTGGTCGCGATCCGTTGAAGCTCGCAGACGGAGTTCGCCTCGGGGCGATCGATGAGGGGACGACGGATCCGCGCCGAGGCGTCGCCGAGGCTGAGGTCGTGGTCGTCTGCACACCGGTACCTCAAATCGCTGCGGACGTTCGAAACGCTGCGGAGTGGGGACTTGAGGGGGTTTTGGTTACGGACGCTGGAAGCACCAAGCGCGAACTTGTGGAAGAAGTGGCTCGGCACCCGCGAGCCCGCGCCGTCTTCGTCGCGGGGCATCCGATCGCCGGCTCCGAACGAAAAGGGGTCGCGTATGCCGACGGCAACCTCTTCGCGGGGCGGACTTGCATCCTCACTCCCACATCCGACACCGATCCCGACCGCTTGCTTCGGGCTCGGCACTTTTGGACTGGTCTGGGTTGCCGGCTGATCGAGACGAGCCCCGAAGCCCATGACCGGGCCCTGGCATTGACCAGCCACCTGCCTCACGCCGTGGCGTCGGCCCTGGCAGGTGTGGTGCCCGTGGAGAGCTTGGCAATGGCCGCCGGTGCCTATCGTGACGGCACGAGAGTCGCCGGCTCCGACGCTAGCCTCTGGACCGGAATCTTCCGCGCCAATCGCGATTCGGTCCTCGAGTCGGTCACCGCTTTCCAAGAACGGCTCACCGCGTTTAAAAATGCCCTCGTCGCCGATGACGAGCAAGTGCTCATCGATTTGTGGAATACGGCAAAATTGCAACGAGCTCACTTTGATGCGGAGAATCTGGCACCGAGTACGGAAAGTTGAGATTTGCGTTCTTACAGCTTGATCATCATTCTTGGAATGGACAAATTGGGAACGTATTGTTGATCCTGCGTTGCGCGTGAACTTATTTCTCCCGCCTCGCGCGCGGCCTCGGTCGTCGTCGAATGTTTTAATCCGGCTCCCTGCCCTCGACCCTCGCGGGTCCTCCTCTTTCCCGCGAGCGGCCCCGAAGTTGATGAGTCCTTGGCCTCGACATACAAGGGATTTGGGCAGCAACTGACTTGAACGATAACTTTTAACGAACTTCGTCCTCTTCGAGTTAGATCTTATCATGTTATGGCATTTGCAGATTGACGCGGCCGCGGGTTCGGTCGATCGCGAGGGTCAGCGGATAGCGGCTGAGGCCACCGAACTCGGTCTCTCGGGTCCCTGGCGAATCACCGCGAGTCGCGGATTCTTGGTCGAAGGAACGCTCACGCGTGAAGAGCTTACGCGCGCGGCCGACCAGGTGCTCGTCGATCCCGTCGTCGAAACTTATGAGATCAGTCCTTGCCGTGAGTCGGGCCGGGGTAAGACCGACCTCGTGCACGTCTTGCCGAAGCCCGGGGTGACCGACCCCGAGGCCGAGAGTGCTCTGGCCATCCTGCGGGATCTCGGCTTCGGTGCCGAGAACGTCCGGACCATCCGCACCTATCACGTGCAAGGGCCCGAGGCGGAACTCCCTCGCCTGATTCAACGGGTTCTCTCCAACGATGCCGTCGAGCAAGCGATTCGGGGCGAGCTGAGCTTCGACCGACTCGGACAGGGGCATACTTACCAGTTCCTGCGCGTGGACGTTCCGCTCCGCGGCATGAACGACGAACAGCTTTTGCATCTCAGCAAGTCGGGCCAACTCCATCTGAGCCTCGCCGAGATGCAAACGATCCAGCAGCATTTCGCCGGCCTGGGTCGCGACCCCTCTGACGTCGAACTCGAAACCCTGGCGCAAACGTGGAGCGAGCACTGCTCGCACAAGACGCTCCGAGGTCTGATCGAATTCGAGGGGCAGGTTATCAACAACCTCCTGAAGCAAACAATCTTTCAGGCCACGCGAACGTTGGATTGCGACTGGCTGGTGAGCGTCTTCGCCGACAACGCCGGGGTCGTACGCTTCGACGATGAGGTCGACGTCTGCTTCAAGGTCGAAACGCATAACCACCCCTCGGCCATCGACCCTTACGGCGGAGCCAACACCGGGCTCGGCGGTGTGATCCGGGATCCGATGGGGACCGGCCTGGGAGCCAAGCCGATCTGCAACACCGACGTCTTCTGCGTCGCCGCTCCCGACTTTCCACCCGATGCGTTGCCGACCGGAGTCCTCCACCCCAAACGCGTTCTCAAAGGGGTCGTTGCGGGAGTCCGCGACTACGGCAACCGGATGGGCATTCCGACCGTTAACGGAGCGCTCGTCGTCGAGCCCGACTACCTCGCTAACCCGCTCGTCTTTTGCGGTACCGTCGGGGTGATCCCTCGCGGTCTGTCGAGCAAGAGCGTGGAGCCCGGAGATCGGATCGTCGCCATCGGCGGCCGAACCGGACGCGACGGCATCCACGGCGCGACCTTCAGCTCGGCCGAACTGACCGGCGAAAGCGAAAGCCTCTCCGGCGGCGCAGTGCAAATCGGCAACGCCATCACCGAGAAGATGGTGCTCGACGTGGTCCTTCAGGCCCGCGATCGCGGCCTCTTCCGCTCGATCACCGACTGCGGCGCGGGGGGATTCAGCTCGGCCGTCGGCGAAATGGGAGAGCACCTCGGAGCCCTCGTCGATCTCGAAAAGGCACCGCTTAAATACGAAGGACTCTCCTACACCGAGATCTGGATCTCCGAGGCCCAGGAACGGATGGTCCTGGCCGTCCCCCCCGACAAGTGGGCCGAGCTCCAGACTCTCTGTGCGAGCGAGTCGGTCGAGGCCACCGACCTCGGCGAGTTCGTCAAAACGGGCAGGCTGACGCTCCGCTACCAGGGAGAAACGGTGGCTGACCTCTCGATGGAATTCCTCCACGAAGGCCGGCCGGCGGTCGTGCGCTCGGCGACCTACACGCCCGTTCCCGAACGAGACGTCGATCTTCCCTCGCGCCCCGACTACAACGATGACTTGCTCAAGATCTTGAGCGCCTGGGATGTGTGCAGCAAGGAGTGGATCGTCCGTCAGTACGACCACGAGGTGCAGGCCCGGACCGTGGTCAAACCGCTCGTCGGGATTGATGACGACGGCCCAGGTAATGCATCGGTCGTTCTTCCGGTTCGTGGCTCCAGGCGCGGGCTCGCGGTCGGCTGCGGGATCAACCCGCGCTATGGAAAGCTTGACCCTTATGCCATGGCCGGCTGCGTGATCGACGAAGCGATCCGCAACTGTGTGGCCGTGGGCGCGGATCCCGAGCGGATCGCGCTCTTGGACAACTTCTGCTGGGGCAATACCGAGCGGCCCGAAACCTTGGGCTCACTCGTACGCGCGGCCCAGGGGTGCCACGACCTCGCCATCCAGTACGGCACCCCGTTCATTTCGGGAAAAGACAGCCTCTACAACGAGTACACTCACGAAGGCCAGAGCCGGGCCATTCCCCCTACCCTGCTGATCAGCGCGATCGGCCAGGTGCCCGACGTCCGGTCGTGTGTGACGATGGACCTCAAAGAACCCGGCAACCTGCTCTTCCTGGTCGGCCAGACCAGGCTCGAGCTGGGCGGATCTCACTGGGTCCTTACACAAGGGCGCGAAGGAGGTCGAGTACCTCGGGTCGACGGCGACCGAGGTAAGTCGATCTTCGCTTTCGTACACTCCGCAATCCGGCAAGGCTGGATTCGAAGCTGCCACGACTTGAGTGAAGGGGGACTGGCAACGGGCTTGGCTGAGATGGCCTTTGCCGGTGGTCTTGGGGTTCGCGCCTCGCTTCAAGCCGTCCCTCGCCGACACGACGCCGCTCATGACGTCGCCTTGCTGTTCTCCGAGTCACCCACCCGGTTCCTTCTCGAAGTCCGTCCCGATTCGGCCCCCGAACTCCTCAAGCTCGCGTCGACCCTTCCTCTGGGCCAAATCGGCGAAGTCGTCCGGGACTCTGACTCTCACCCTCCTCGCCTGACCGTACTGGGGCTCGAGGGCACGACGGTGATTGACATCTCTCTCGACGACCTGAAAGCCACGTGGCAACGCCCGCTCCGCTGGTAACGCAAAGGTCGAATTTCACGACAGCGAGTGTTTTTATGGATTTATTATCAGACAGGGAATCAAAAATGCTAAGGTTCGTGACTTTTGTAGATGGCTCCAACCTTGACGGCGTTCTGAAGCACCTCAATCTGCGCGTGGACGACTATGGCTCGTTCTACCGGCACGTCTTCGAGCAGAGCGTTCACTATTGGGGGCGAACTTTCGCAGAAGGATCTCCCTGGCCCACCGCACAACATTCTCGCATTTATTGGTATGTAGTCGGCAAAATGGATGAGTGGGACTTGAACGACCCCAAGGCCGAGTCTCGGCTACGCAGCCGGTTCGAGCTTAATCCAAGACTTCGCGACAGCTATCTCGAAGACGTGAGCCGGCGGCTGCCGGACCTCACCGCGGAACGTAAAGCAGAGGAAGCCTGGAATCTCTGCTTCAATGAAACGCGCGAGTGGTACGAAGGGAAGCGACGGGCTCTCGAGCGTAAGAAGCGATTTTATCACGGCGTTCAGGCTGCAACCGACTTCGTGGAAATCCGCCAGGAAGGGCATTGGAAGGTCGATCTCCTGCACCACACCCTGAACGAGAAGGGACTCGACACGAGCTTGGCGGTCGACATGGTGGCCCTTCAGGACACGTACGACATTGCCCTCTTGATCTCGGGTGACGCCGACGGGATACCGGGGATCAACTATGTGAAGGGGCGGTCGAAGCACGTGGGTGTCGCCGAGTTCCGCCGAGGCGCTCCGGCCGACTTCCCGACCAAGGGGGCGTCGTCGCGTCTCAAGATCGCCGCCGATTTCGTGGTGCAGGTCTACGAAGCCGACCTGATCCGCCGCAACCTGGCCTACCGCGCGGAGGTCGACTACCCCGCCACGTACGCGCCCAACGAAGGCAATTATTGATCATGGCAAGACCTCGCGCAATCGTTCTGCGGGCACCCGGCACCAACTGTGACGAAGAGACGGCGGCCGCCTGGCGACTCGCCGGCGCCGACGCCGAAACCTGTCACATCGCACGCCTTCTCGAAACGCCCAAGGCCCTCGACTCGTATCAGATTCTCACCTTGCCCGGTGGTTTTTCCTACGGCGACGACCTGGGCGCGGGCCGGATCTTCGCCACGCGTCTAGGGACCGTTCTCAAGGACGCTCTCCGGCATTTCCACGCGCGCGGCGGCCTGATCCTCGGGATTTGCAACGGCTTCCAGATCCTGGTCAAGGCCGGGCTCTTGCCCGGCGACGGATACTCGAGCGCGGCGACTCTCACACAAAATGACTCGGGCCATTTCGAGTCGCGCTGGGTGCGCATGAAGCCGACTGCCGGGCTCTCTCCCTTCATCACGGATTCCGACCCGATCGAGCTTCCCGTCGCTCACGGTGAAGGGAAATTCCTCCTGTCCGACCCCGGCGACCTCGCTCGCCTCGAGGCCGCCGGCCAGGTCGTCCTCCGCTACACCGACCAGGCCGGGCAGCCGACCCAAGGCTACCCCGCCAACCCCAATGGTACGCCCGGAGCCCTCGCCGGCCTCTGCGACCGCACCGGTCGCATCTTCGGACTCATGCCCCACCCCGAACGGTTCGTCGATCCGCTTCACCATCCCCGCTGGACGCGAAACCGCCTCAACGGTGAAGGCGATGGCATGCGCATTTTCCGAGGAGCCGTTCAAGCCCTTCGCGGTTGAGAGCAACAAGTCGGAAAAGCCAAACTGTCTACTATCTTTGATCGATCTGGCTGTTCGAGCTCGACGGACAGCCTTTTTAATCGCATGGACCTCTTCTTGCCGCTTCCTTCGCGACGAGAAAAGTCGTAAGCTGAGTTCTTACGTTTGTCGAAAGGTTGTGAGGAGAGTGCCATGCACGTGTCATCACGAATCGGTGGTCTACTTCTCATTCTATGCCTGGGAACCTCGAGTCGCAGCGAAGGCCCGACACCGGCGGAAATTCTCTCTGGCCTCAAGCAAGAAGGCACGGCGATCGGAGAACGTTTTGAGCGCGAGTATGGTAGCGGGAAAACAGAGGGCGAGAAACAAAAGGCCGTTCAGCGTTTTGAGGAAAAGACGGCAAACGTCATGCAACGCCTGCTCGACCTCGCCAGGAGATTCCCTGATAGTGCCCAGGCTCCTGAGGCGCTCGCCCTGGTCTACAGCGACTCCCAAAGGTCAGGTTCTTTCGCAAGCCTTCGTCAGCGTGAAGAACTGTACGATCTATTCATCAAAAAATATCTTGATAGCGACTTCATCTTGCCCGTCTGCCGCATCGCCTGGAGTGACGCCGCCGTCACAGTCCGTGCCGGTGAGTTTCTTCGCGCTGCGGCCGAACGGAGCCAAAATACGAAGGTCCGTGGCCTGGCCTGCTTGAGTTTAGCAAAGCACGCACAGGAACTCGTCGAAGCCGTACAAGACCTCGATCATCCTGTCTGGGGTAAGACGATGATCGCCGGGATCGGCGATGCAAACATACAGCGGCTCCGTGCTCTGAAGGTAGAACTGCTCAGAGAAGAAGCCGAGGCACTGTTTGCAAGAACGATCGCAGAGTTCTCCGACCTTCGACCGCTGGGAAAGGACTTCGCTCCGCTCGGAGAACAAGCGGAAGGCGCCCTGTTTCGACTTCGCAACCTCATGTTGGGTTGCAGCATTCCCGAGATCGCCGGAGAAGACGTCGAAGGGCGTGCGATGAAGCTGTCCGACTTCCGCGGCAAGGTCGTCGTCATCTCATTCTGGGCAACCTGGTGCGGCCCCTGCATGGGTATGGTGCCTGATGAGAAAGCGCTGGTCGAGCGGATGCGAGGCCGGCCGTTCGTCCTCATCGGCGTCAACGGCGATGCCGAGCGCGACAGGGCGAAGGCCGTGCAAACCGAGATGGGAATCAACTGGCGATCGTTCTGGGACGGCGGCCGGCTCGGCGAGATCTCGGTGAAGTGGGGCGTCAACGCCTGGCCAACTATCTACGTGATCGACGCTAATGGCCGCATACGTGATCATACTCTTCGGGGAGCCCAACTCGACGAGGCCGTCGAAAAGCTCGTAACCGAAGCCGAAGCCCTGCAACGGAAGCCTCGATGACCCGGTTTTCAGACCTGTCCCACCTGGCGACGAGGCGAGACGTCTCGTCGCCGGTTCATTCGCTCGGCAAGAGCTGTTCGACGTAAGTCTTCATGGCCTGAAGAACCTGGTTGCCGCCGACGGAGAAGAAGTCATTATGCCCCGCGTCATCGACGGTGAACTTCATGACGGGAGCGCGGGCGGCGTCGGCGAGCCTTTCGGCCATGGTGATTGGGATGAGGGGATCGCGTCGGCCGTGGCCGATCAAGATCGGGCAGCTCACTCGTGCGATTTTGGAGAGGCTGTCGAAGCGGTGTCGCAGGAGGATCGAGGCCGGTAGGAGCGGGAAGTTCCGTCGCGACATGTCCCCCATGCTCGTCCACGTACAGAACGCAATCAGGCCGGCGACTTTCTCGCGCGAGGCAAGATCGATGGCCACGGCGCCTCCTAGCGACCAACCTGCGACCACGATCTTTTTGGGATTCACGTCGCTCCGAGAGCGCAGATGAGCGAGTGCCGCATCGGCGGTGGCCTGGCAGCCTGACTCCGATGGTTTGCCGCCGCTCATGCCATAGCCGACGTAGTCGGGAACCATGACGTTGAAGCCGAGCCGGCGAAAGTGTTCGAGTTGGTCGACGGCATCGCTCAGGTTCATGGCGTTGCCGTAGAAATAGAGGATGGTCGGCCGGGTCGCAGCGTCGGAAACCTCTTTGCCGTGGGAGGTCAGCGCGGGGCCGAAGAGAGCGACGACTTTCTCCCCTTTGGAGGTCGTCAAGTTGACGAGATCCTCATCGGGCAGAGGTTTCACAACGGTGTCGATCTGCCCCTGTCGTTTGGAACCGGGGAAGATGAGATCGGTCTGAAGCGCGAAGAGCATGATGGCCAATCCGAAATAGACCACCAAGGGGATGGAGACCCAGCGCCGGATCCGCTTGCTCCATACCTCGGCAGTCCGCGCGCGAGGTTGGATTTGCGATCGGCGAGGGGCCGATTCACGTTGTCTCGGTAGTCTCTCCTCCATCAGGCACGATTGTACCGGCACCGAGGACCTCCCGTCATGACGAAACGAAAGCCACGGCGCAGGTTCGCACCGTGGCTGGTCGAATGCAGGTCAATTCGAGGTCCGCACCCGTCGGGGGGTAGAAGGCCCGAGGGTCGCTCGACGCTCAATCTCAAAGTCCGTTGCCGAAGCCCTGCGAGGACTCGCGGTCCGAACCGATTCCTTCCGGCGAGCTGTCCTTGCGCGGGGGGACGTGAGGCCCGCGGAGGACCGACTGGTTGCCCCTCGTGTGCTGAGTGTGACCGCGGAGCGGTCCGCGACGGAGCGGCGGCTCGGCGACGTGCGTGCTGCCGCTGGGAGCGGCCGTCTCGAACGGCAGATCGTATTCGGCGTCGAGATCGTCGTACCGCGACACGTAACCGGGCAGCTTGGAACGCTCGAGCTCGTCGGCGTACGAGGCGAGCACGGCTCCTTGGATCTTCTCGCGGCACATCGAGTTGATCGGGTGTGCGATGTCGGCGTGCAGCTTGGCGCGGCCGTCGGCGTCGCGGATCGCTCGGTTCTCGTCCAGGCGGCTGCCGCACTGGTTGCAGAACCGGCTTCGCAGATGATTCTTGGTGCCGCAATGATGGCAGCGGTCGGTCAGCTTGCGCGAGGGCATCGCGACGAAGAAGCCCTTGGCGCCTTCAATGATCTTCAAATCCCGGATGACGAACATATCATCGAAGGTAATAGAACAAAAAGCTTGCAACCGCTCATTGCTGCCCGAGTTGTCTTCCATGAGCTTGATGCGGACTTCGGTGATCTCCACAGCCGGTACTCCTTTACGAGGCGTTCTCTGCTGCTTGAGGGCCGCAGGATACGACCCGGACTCGTCCTAGTCCGAGCGTTTCAAGGTTGCGAGCAGCGGCTTGCGCCGCGCCCAGGTCGCGGCCAAGCCCAAAATAGGCCGAACCGCTCCCGCTCATCAGGTGCCCATCAAGAGACGGGCCGAGACTCGCCAAGCCGTCGCGCACCCGCGAGAGTGCGGGGGCGAGCGTTTCGGCGACAGGCTGGAGCCGATTGAACAGCTCCGGCCCGAGGACGTCCGGTCGACCTGCGACCAGAGCGTCCACCACCGCTCCGAGCGGCCGAGGCCGTTCGGGCGGAATCAGGTGACGGTAAACGTCCGCCGTGCTCAGACCGACCGGCGGACAGATAAGGACGAAGTAAAGGGGAGTCGTGAGCGCCAGAGGCTCCACGCGCTCACCCCGGCCGCGACAAATCGCCGCCGGGGCATGCCGAAAAAACGCCACGTCGCTGCCGATCTCCCCAGCCAGGGCGTCTAACTGGTCGGGGGGAGTCCGCAAATCCCAAAGCCGGTCGAGGGCCGCCAACGTCGCCGCCGCGTCGCTCGAGCCACCCGCCAACCCCGCCTGCGCGGGGATCGACTTCCGCAGCTCAATCGTCGCGCCTCGAGGACAGCCCGACTCCCGTTGGAGCCGCTCCGCCGCCTTGACAACCAAGTTGTCAGGCCCGGTCGGCAGGGTCGGATCATCGCAGATCAGCGAGATCCGTCCCGACGGGTCATCGGCAAACGTCAAGGTGTCATACAGGTCCACGGCAACCATTAGCGATTCCACCTCATGGTAGCCGTCAGGCCTGCGGCCCAGGATTTCCAAAAAAAGGTTCAACTTCGCCGGGGCAAGCACATGCACGCCCTCAGCTTGGCGACGTACGATCATTGGATCACCGTCCAGCGTTCGCAGGTCGCATTTCGACCAACGGATCGGAGGTTACTGAAAAATTGATCGCTCCGGAAACTCATTTTCCAGTCCAGGGCTTCATCAAAGATGATCGGCGACTGGGTGCCGGAGCGATTCTCTCCGCATTGGTCCCGAACTGCGGTTCTTCTATCCCGTTCCTAAAATCATCGCAAGGCCGAAAAATTCATTAAAGTCGAGATCCCGGCCCACTCGCGACGATCATTAGCAGTTCGGCTCTGATCAAGGAATCGTGGTTTCTCCCGGGCATTGGCTCCCCGGGTACACGATCGACCGACGACGCTTGTCTTGATTCCACCCACGGCCTCGAGACTCGACGCGCACCACAGACGGCTCAGCGTCCGGGAGACGGGTCATGGCCTCGCCCTGACGGGTCATGGCCTCACCCTTCTCCAGACAAGGTCGCGGCAAGCTTGCGAAGCGACACGGCCTCCCCAGGCTTGCCAAGGGCTTCATAGCAAGCGATGAGGCCGTCGATGGCGTCGTAGAATGGCCGATTCGCCTCGCGGTGCCGAGGGAGTCGACCGTCGAACCCCGGCGGAATCGCACGCTGCGCTAGCTCGAAGCCATAGCCGAAGTGTCCACGCGCCAGTGTCGGGTCGTTGAAATCCTCCAGCGCGATATGTCCCAGGGCAACATGCACCCAGAGATTATCTCCGCATCCTTGCAACGCGTAACGCAACGCATCACGCGCCGCTTCGGGATCCCCGGCTTCGCGGAGTTCGATCCCCTCCGCATAGTCGAGTTCCATCTCCAGGACGCATCGTGGGTGCACCAGCTCGAAATCGCGGCCGCCGAGGCGACTGAGTCCGAGTCCACCCCGCTTCTTAGGTCCCCCTCCGGGGCGAGAGCCACCGGGAGGTCGCGGACCTGGTCCCCTCTGATTCTTCCCCGAGGGTCGATTGGACCCCCGTCCCTTTTCTCCTCCAGGCTTGGACATTGTCTTGGCACCTCTCGCCCGTGAGGAGTCACCTTACCCTCGCTGTGGCGATCTTCAGAATAGCCGAAACCCGACGATGACGACGAGTGCTCCATGAATTCACCCGTCAACAAAACGGGGATCGGCCCCTCGAAAGTTCGGAGCCGACCCCGACAATCATCAATGGTCTTAGAATCATTAACCCCAAGGCGATCAGGTCGTCACCATCTTGGGGGCCATGATCCCCTTAGGAATGGGATAAAACGTCGTCCCCTCGCGAGCGTGCTGCAAGAGGGTTTCCGTCGGCTCGAACCGTTTGCCTAGCGAGGCAAAGCGCTCCAGGCGGTCGACGATCCGGCTTGCGCCTTCGGCGTCGGCCCATCGGAGGATTCCCCCGCGGAACGGCGGGAAGCCAATCCCGAGGATGACTCCCATATCGACGTCGGCCGGTTCGCGGACGATCCCTTCCTCGAGGACCCGGGTCGCTTCGAGGAACATGGGGAAGAAGAGGCGATCGACGATCTCTTCGGTCTTCGGAACGGCTCCTCCGGTCCGATGCTTCTCGAGCAAGGTGGTGAAAGCCGGGTCGGCCTCTGGCCGCTTGCCTCCATGCTTGCGGAACCCCGCTGCCGACTTCTGCCCAAGCCGTCCCGCTTTGAGCATGTCTTTCAAGAGAGCCGGCACCGAGGCTCGGTCGGGATAGGCTGCGGCCAACACGCTCCCCGCGTAGAACGACGTATCGATCCCCACAAGGTCATGCAGGGCGATGGGGCCCATCGGCATCCCGAAGGCCATGGCCGCGGCGTCGATCGCGTCCATCGCGACCCCTTCTTGCAGTAGCTTCAACGCCTCGTTCATGTAGGGGAAGAGGACGCGGTTGACCAGGAACCCCGCACAGTCACGGACGACGATGGGGGTCTTGCGAATTCTCTTGGCGAGTGCCACGATCGTCGCTACGGTTTCGTCGGACGTCTTCGCCCCCCGGACGACCTCGACGAGCTCCATGCGGTCGACCGGGTTGAAGAAGTGCATTCCTAGAAAACGCTCGGGGTGAGGAACCGATTCGGCCATCCTCGTGATGGAGATGGTCGAGGTGTTGCTGGCCAGAATCGCCCCTTCGCGGAGTATCCCCGCAAGTCCGAGGTACGTGGCCTTCTTGGCCGCCTCATCCTCGGTGATGGCTTCGATCACGACGTCGCGATCGACGAGAATGCCGGGAGACGTCGCCGTGCTCAAGCGAGCGAGCATCTCGGCCATGTCGCGGGGAGCCGCCCTGCCGATCTTGATCCGACTTGCGACCACGTCCTGAACGCGCTGCATTCCCGCGGCCAGTCGAGCGTCGTCAACGTCGACGATCGCGGCGGGAATCCCTGAGCGTGCGTGCGCCGCGGCAATCCCCGAGCCCATCAGGCCGGCCCCGATCACTCCCACGCGCTCGACCCGTCGCGGGGTGACGTCCGTGCGATCCACGCCCGAGTCACGATCCAGGCGGTTCTTCATGAAGAAGACGGAGATCAGATTCGCGGCGATCGGCGTCCCGATCACTCCGAGCGCCACGTTCTTCTCCACCTCCAAACCTTGCGCCAGGGGTAGGTTACAACCTTTCTGAATCGCTTCCAGAGCCGCCAAGGGCGCAGGATATTGCCCCTTGGTCTTGCCCGCGATATGGCCCTGCGCCACCGAGAACGCGAAGGTCTGCTGGTCGAGGCTCAAACCCAAGGGTTGGCTCAACTCCGCTCGCCGTTTCGTCCAGTCACCACTCTGCTGGAGAAACGCGATCCGGCGACAGCCTTCCTCGACCAGCGAGCCAACGGGCACCGCGTCGAAGATCAGGCCGAGTTCCACGGCTTTTTTCGTGGAGACCGGCTCGCCGCCGCAAACGAACTCGATCGCATTGAGCCCAATCAAGCGAGGCAGTCTCTGCGTTCCACCCCAAGCCGGTATCAGGCCCAGCTTCGTCTCCGGACAGGCGATCTTGGTCTCGGGGGCATTCGAGGCGATGCGGTCATCCATCGCCAGGACGAGTTCGGTACCTCCCCCCATACAGTTGCCGTCGATCAGGGCCACGGTCGGGAACGGGAGCCGGCTGACCCGATCGAACACTTCATGACCGAAGTTGATCGCCTGCTCCACGTGCTCACGAGGCGAGTACGCCAGCGCGCCCAATTCGGTGAGATCCGCCCCTGCGATAAACTGGCCTGGCTTTCCGCTTCGAAACAGCAGCCCCCGCAGGTCCGTTCTCTGTTCGAGCTGCCGAACACACTTTGCTAGCTCTGTAAGCACAGCGCGCGAGAGCGTGTTCACCTTCTTACCAGGCAGATCCAAGGTCAGAAGGGCGATCTTGTCGTCCCGCTCTTCGAGATGAAACGCGTCGGACATCGCGACCCCCGAGTCGTGCAAGAAAGTTGAATATCCGGAATCGAATGTTGTGATCATTCCGATCACATGAATCAAATACTGGTAAGGCAGGCCTCGGCAAGCCAAGGCTCCAGCGAACCGCCCGGGCAGGCCAAGGCCTGCCCTACGAAAAAACATCTTTTGATGGGCGGTGCCCCACTCTACGAGAAGGGGGACTTGCCAGATGCACCACTAGGCAGCCGGGTCGTTTTGATAGGGCATCAGAATCGCCTCCGGCTCGATGCCCGCGATCGCGCCGAAGCCTCCCGAGGCGACGGTCTCGCCCAGCTTCGTGACGGCGCGGAGATAGGCATCGGTCGGCCGCTGCCCCGAGAGCTTGCGGCGAAGATCCTGGCAGAGGATGTCGGCGGCAGACTGGACAACCCCGCTGGTTTGACGACCGGCCCAGCAACTGGTGGCGAGAATGACGACCAGGTCCTGGATCCGTTGTGAGAGCTCGGCCATCCGGCACTGGCGGTCGGCAAGCCGAAGCTGATGCTTGCGCATTACGCCGCTGACCTCGAGGCGGCTCCGTTGCAAGGCCTTCATCGCGAACCGAGCATGCTCGGCCAGAGGACCGGGGGCATCGACTGCCGGAATCGAGTTCCCCATCGGCAAGTGCTCGCGGAGCCACCATCCCGAGTAAGGAACAAGTGCCTCGCGCAACGCCCAGGCATGGGCCGGATTAAGCGGATTCGGCTGGCGAATCCCCGCGGCGTGCAGCGCTCGGCCGATCGGCTCGAAGTAGTGCTTGCCGTGGTCCTTGATCAACGATTTGAAGAAGGCCATCCCCAGCATCTCTCCTTCCCCTTCGTAAATGCAAGGGGCGAGATACTCGTGGACGTTGTCGCCGAACAGGTGACCGTGCAAGAAGGCACGTCCGCCATGGGTCTTCATGAACAGCTCGACGGCGGCCTCCTTCTGAGCTTCGCTGCCGAAGATCTTGGCGATGATGCACTCCATCTCACCGCGATACCCCTGGTCGAGCAGCCCGGCACACCAGTCCACGAGTGCGTCGGCACCGACGATCAAGGCCGCGAGCCGGCCGATCCGCCGCTTGACCAGTTCCCGCGTGTCGATCGCCGCGCCATAGGTCCTGCGGAAGTGAGCCCAGGGGAGCATGTTCGCGAGCATCACCCGCATGGTGCCCGCCGCGACCGAACAGAGAGCCACACGTCCCAGGTTCAGACCGTGGTACGCAATCGTCAGGCCATCACCGCGTCCTGGCTCGAGCAGGTTGGCTTTGGGAACGCGGAATTCATGGAACTTCAACCCGTTATTATACGAGTGTTTGAGCGCATGAAGTCCGTAAGTGACGGTCTGGAAATGCTCGTCCTCCTGCTCGGGCAGGTCGACGATCAGGACGGCCGGTTTGCCTTCGATCAAGCAAACGAGGCCGACGGTGCGTCCCGGTACGGCGTTGGTGATGAAAAGCTTCTCGCCGTTGACGACGTACTCCTCCCCTTCCAGCCGGGCGGTGGTCCGCAAGGCGGTGAGGTCTGACCCGGCACAGGGTTCGGTCAAGGCAAAGCCGGAGAGCCGCTCCCCTCGCGCGAGCTTGGGTAGATGGCGTTCCTTCTGTTCGGAAGAGCCGAACGTGCGGAGCGGGTCGACGGCTCCGATGCAGCCATGCACCGACGCGAGTCCGGCGACCGTGGGATCGATCGTCGCCATCCTCGTGAGGAAACGGGCGAAGACCGAGAAGGGAAGGCCCTGCCCACCGTAGGCGGGATCAACGAGCAGTCCCCAATAGCCTGCCCCCGCAAGGTCGGTCAGCACCGGCTGCGACACCTTACCTCGAGAGTCGAGCAGCGTGCCCGCTCGTCGATGATGCCGAACGACCGTGAGCGCGTCTTCCATGGGCCGATCCCACTTCGTCTCGGCCTCCCTGGTTTCGGGAATGAAGAGGTCGAGGGGGAACTCATGATCCCACACCGCGCGATGCACGGGACTCTTCGAGGTCTGATAGCGAGGAGCGAAGAGGGCTTCGACCTGGTCGTCGGCCCGGTCGAGGGTCCCTGTTCTCCGTGATTCCTCGCGGCTCTTTCCTCCCAACTCCAGCGCGGTTTCAACGAAGGTTTGTGGCTCAAGCTCTTGGAGGTTCTGGCTCATCGGAAATGGTCCTTCCCTCTTCGGCCATTTGGGTTGTCACACAACTTCGCGGGACGAAGCAAGCCCCTGGTCACCTTGCCCCTGGCCAATCCCCTCGGGAATGGCCACGGCCGAAGCACGCGAGGGCTGGTGGTCGAGTAGCCAGTCCTCGAGGGTGACGTGGACAAGAAACGGCAACCGCAAGAGTGCGGCCTTGGACGGGAGCAGCCGGGTCAGCCAGGCATGACGATTCCAGCCTGAAGCCAAGCCTCTCCCCAGCATATGGAGATATTTATTCCCCTGTTGCAGTTGTCGCGTTACATTGTTCTCAAGCCGAGAGAAGGTCGCCGGGATCAGGTTGGGGGAAGGCCCCGCGTGGATCACCAGCTCGATTCCTCCGGCAAGTGTTTTGTCGATCACGTCCCAAAGCTTCTGGGGATGATCGGTCCAACGTATCAGGATCTCCCGGCTGTCTGGACTATCGTAGCTCTCTTCCCCGGTTACGCACGAGAGAATCGAAGGGGTTGGAGGTTTCGGCTGTTCGTGCATATGGTAGAGCATGATCGCCGCTCGATTCGGAATCGAGCGTTCCCAGATCAAGGGAGAATGCAACGGAGGCCACCGGTTCGGGTTTCGCCGGAGAATCACCTTTTCCGGGATGAACTCGCCCATCAGCTTTTCGATCCGCTCCAACGTTTTCCCTTGTCCGAGCAGCAGGGCCGTGTTGGGCGAAAGGTAAGCGGAAGGGCCAATCAGCCCGTTCCCTTCGGCACTCACCGCGCGACAGAGCCGTTCCACATCCTCGGCGTGGAGCGCTCCGCCTCGGGTGAACAGCACCCCCAGGGTCGTGTCCTCGGCGAGGTCGGCACAATCCGGGGCCAGGCGAAGTGGCACCGGCAGGAGACTTTCCAGCGAAAAGCTGCCACCGAAGATTAATGCGGAGAGTTCGCCGATGCTGTATCCAAAGCTCATCCGCGCTTCGCGGACGGGTACATTGTGGAACTGCTCCAAAAGTTCGAGCTGCACCAGCTCCATCGCGACGATGGTCGCGATATCCCAGGGAAATTTCGCCAGCGAAGTCGGCTCGCCGGCCACAACGTGATCCACCAGATCGATCTTCGTGGCGAGCGCATCCGAACTGACTTCCGAAACATGCTCGAGCATGCTACGGACGACCGGGCCGTAGGACTCGTGTTCAAGCAGTTCGCGACTTCGTCCCAGGTTCGTGACGTCGTAACCGCGACACGCGATCGCGGTGGAACCGATCCGCTTGGTCAGTTCGTCACTGGTCACCAGAGCAGGAGCGCTGGCCTTGAGCTCACTCACACGGGCGCTTCCGGAAGATTCCGGCGAAGACCGCAGTTGTTCCGAATCAATCGTCGCCCACCGCAGCCAACGCCCGTCGATGTGTTTCATGGGAAGGCTCCCTTCGCTGGCGTGACTCCGGGCATCCGCGGCCCGGTTTCATTCACTCACTTCTACGAGCGCCTGATCGGAAATGATCGAATTCATAACCTCTCGCCAACGATAGCCACCAGCGCGCGTACAGAGTGCCCAAACCCAACAAAGCCCGTGGCTTCGGGTTTGTGCGCGAGATTTCTGGATGAAGAAGTGGGAAGGAACGAACGACCTGGGCCTCTCCGGCATGACCTGCCGATAAGGTCGCTTCCCATGGCGAGCAGATGGCCAAGAACGGCGCTTCGCATGCCCCTGACAGCAGGGTGTTTGCAGAATGACTCGCACTTGACGAATTGTAGATGCGGTCCCAGCCGAGAGAAAGAGGGAAGGAGGAGAATGTTTCGATCCAGCAACCGCTACAATCGTCCCGTCTGACACATCCCAGACCGACCAGGGAACGGCGTCAACGACAAGGCCGAGAACTTGCTTCGCGCAAGCCCTCGGCCCCTCTTGGTGAGCTCGTCACTAATTCCGTCGTCCGAACTCAGCTTCCGACTTGCTGTGTCACCATCGATTGTGCGAACTGCTCGAGCTTGCGGGCGTCTGCGTAGAACTTGCGAATGCCATCGCTCAACTTCTCGACGGCCATCGCGTCCTGGTTATGCATCCAGCGGAAGGCCTTCTCGTCGAGGTGAATCTTCTTTGCGTCGCTGGCCTTGGCAGACTCGACGGTAAGTTGCGGCGTGACTTCGCCTTGGCCCTGATTCAGTTTTTCCAGGAGGTCCGGGCTGATTGTCAGGAGGTCGCAACCGGCCAGGTGGGTGATCTGCTCGACCTTGCGGAAGCTCGCGCCCATCACCTGGGTCTTGTAGTCGAACTTCTTGAAGTAGTGGTAGATCTTGGTGACCGAAGCCACGCCCGGATCCTGGTCGGCCGGGATTTCGGCCCCCTTCTCCTTCTTGTACCAGTCGTAAATCCGGCCGACGAACGGCGAGATCAGAGTCACACCGGCCTCGGCGCACGCGACGGCCTGGGCAAAGCTGAAGAGCAGGGTCAGGTTACAGTGGATCCCCTCGCGCTCGAGTTGCTCAGCCGCGCGGATCCCTTCCCAGGTGCTGGCGACCTTGATCAAGACCCGCTTGCGGTCGACACCGGCCTGCTCGTAAAGGCCAATCAGGCGGTGAGCCTTGGCAAGGGTCGCTTCGGTGTCAAAGCTCAGGCCGGCATCGACTTCGGTCGACACTCGGCCCGGAATGATCTTGAGAATCTCACGGCCGAATCCCACGAAGAGCCGATCCATGAAGGCCTCGGTCTGCGCGGCCTTGCCCCCTCCGTCTTCAGCGGCTTCGCTAAGCGCTTGCTCGACCAGGTGAGCGTACTGCGGCTGCTGAGCAGCGTGGAAAAGCAAGGATGGGTTGGTGGTGGCGTCTTGCGGCTTGTACTGGGCGATTGCATCGATGTCCCCAGTGTCCGCTACGACTACCGTATATTTCTTCAAAGAGTCGAGAAGCGTCATCATCAGGTCCTCCCTGTGAAATCGACAGTAAGAACGTCGATTATACAAGAAGTGGGCACATCAGGGATCCCCCGTCGCACCTAAGACAAAACCCAACGAGCCGTTTCGGGTCGCGCAACCGCTCCGAAAGGGTTGCGCGCCCCTTCTCAAGGCAAAGCAACGCCTCTCTCTTCCGAGAGCGGCGAATTCCAGTTATGAATGAGACAATGACACGCGCACGCCGACGACTCGCCGGGCGCAATCTCTCCGGGTACGGCCTCGCGATTGAGTCGCCTCCTCGCCACGAACTCCTTCCATTGACCTGAGGGTGAAGCACCTGTGGACAAGGCCGGATCGCAGTCACCTCCTACCGGGCGAGGACGGATCGCCTCGCTCGATGAATTCCGAGGCTATACCGTCGTCGGAATGCTCTTCGTCAACTTCATCGGCGGCTTCACCGTCATGCCCACGGTGCTGAAGCACCACAACACCTATTGCAGTTATGCCGACACGATTATGCCTCAGTTCTTTTTCGCCGTGGGCTTTGCCTACCGGCTGACCTTTCTCCGTCGGCTCGAAACACTCGGCGTCTGGAGGACGTCGCTCGCGGTTTTGAAGCGCAACTTCGGCCTGATTTTGGTCGGATTCGTTCTCTATCATCTTGATGGTGACTACAAGACCTGGAATGCCCTGAGAGAACTGGGAATCAGGGGCTTCTTCGCCAAGGCCTTTTCCCGAGAGATCTTCCAGACGCTTGTGCACATTGCCTTGGCCTCGATCTGGGTTCTTCCGGTGATCGCGCAAGGCACCCGAGTACGCGTGGCCTACCTGGTGGCCAGCGCACTCTTGCACCTGGGGCTTTCGCGGTGGTTCTACTTCGACTTCGCCTGGCACCGCCCGGTAATCGACGGTGGACCGCTCGGTTTCATTAGCTGGTCTATCCCCGTCCTGGTCGGCTCACTCGCCTACGACGCCGTCGTGAGCGGACAACGCTCGGCTGTGGCCCAGTTCGCCGCCTGGGCCCTGTTCCTGATGGGGCTCGGCTATGGATTGTCCTGTCTGGACGGCACATTCGCCGCGTCCCCTTTCGTCCCGCCCACTCAGCCTGTCAACCTCTGGACCATGAGCCAGCGGACCGGCAGCATCAGCTATCTGATCTTCTCCTCTGGTTTTTCGCTGGCAGTTTACGCCCTCTTCGTCGTTGCCTGCGATTTGGGCAACCTGCGTGTGGGGATCTTCCGCACCTTCGGCCAAAACGCCCTCGCCACCTACATCCTGCACGGAATGGTCAGCGGCGCCATCAAACCGTTCGTTCCTAACGACGCTCCGCTCTGGTACGTTGCCGCAGGCGTCGGTGTCTATTTCCTGATCAACTATTTATTCATACGAACACTTGAGCGAGACGGAATTTATCTGCGCCTCTGACCCGCACTCATCGATCGCTATCTCCCGTCCCCTGCCGAGGTGTCCTTGCATGACTTCCGCTATTCCTGTCGCCCCCGCCCCGTTCTGGCCGACGCTGATTTTTACCGGGTTGTCGCTGTCGATCGGCTGGGGCATTCGCGGCAACTTTGGTCATGAGACCGGAGCGATGATCGCGGGAGCCCTCTCGGCGATAGCGATCGCTCTGACGTCTCAGCGCGACGACTGGCAGCGACGCGTCGCCTATTTCGGGATGTTCGGTGCGCTCGGCTGGTCGTTTGGCGGCAGCATGTCCTACATGCAGGTGGTGGCCTACACGCATTCGGGGCACTCCGCATCGGTCTTGTACGGATTCGCGTGCCTCTTCGTCATCGGCTTCCTCTGGGCAGCCCCCGGAGGAGTCGGCACGGCGCTCGCGGCGGTGCTCGACCTAGAGCGCTTGACCCAATTATTCGCGCCGATCACCGTTGTGCTGGCCACCTGGTGGGTCCAGGAGGCGATCTTCGAACCCTGGCTCCGCACGCGCGGTTATTCGCTCAACTGGTACGATACGGATTGGCTCGGCGCACTCTCGGCGATCATCGCGGCCCTGGCCTACGCGGGGGTTCGACGCAAGATCGATGCGGCCACCTCGTTGATCCTCCATATGGGAATCGGTTGGTGGGCCGGGTTCGTGAGCCTCGTGCTCATACTCGGTCTTCGAATGACACCCCCTCGCGGTGACAACTGGTCGGGATGTCTGGGCCTGGTCGCAGGGCTCTTCGTCTACTGCCAACGACACCAGCTTGTCGAGGTCACCCGCGCAGGCCTGGTCACAGGAATCCTGGGCGGGATCGGCTTCGCCGCGGCCTCGATGCTCAAGCTGGCCGAGGTCACGAGCGGCTACGAGACGAACTGGCACAGCATCCTCGAGCAGACCACCGGGCTTTTCAATGGATTCGCCGTAGCGATCGCGATGATTCCCCTCGCTCGCCGCTCACCGAGCCTTGTTAAGAGGGGACCGCAGCGACGCTGGACCGAGGTGTATGCCGTCGGTTTCGTGCTGCTCTTGATCACCTATCTCAACTTCCGCAAGAACCCGGGCGACTGGATCCGCAACCACACCGTGCCGCCCGAGATGTATGGAATCAGCGCCTCGCATTGGTTCGATATCGCCTATCTGCTGCTGACGATCGCGATCCTGGTGCCCCTGACGCGACACCTCAAGCATCCCTTGGCCTTGATCCCGTCGAATCCGTTGGGCCGGGGACAGTGGCTCTATCTCGCGCTCTTATGGTGGCTCGTCGTGGGCAATTTTGAGCGGGTCGTCGTTGGGTTCGCGCCGCACCGGCTGGTGACCGAAGGCGTGATCCTCCTGAACGCGGCCATCGCCACGCTCTTAACCGTCCTGCTGCCGGCTCACGGGATTGCCACGAGAGAGGTCGGGACCGAGTTGAACGTTCCTCGCCCCCACGTCTCGCTGAGACGACTCATCATCGCCGGTTCGATCCTGACGATTTTCTCGGTCCTGGTGGACTGGCAGGTCGTCCGCGCGATTTACGGCGATCGCTTCGCGGGTCATGCCCAACTCCACATTCGCTTCGGTAAGAACGCGACGACGGGCGAACAATCAAAGCCGAAGTCGTGAGCCGGAAGACACCGTCACCGACGCCCTCCGGCTCATAGAGGCTATCCGAATAAGATTTAGCCATGTGAAAACAGAAAAATCGGGTGGCCGGGGGAGGAGCGCAGCGACGCCCCGGGACCAGCGTCGGCCGATTCCCGGGGCCTCGAAGACTCGTCCCCGGCCACCCAAATAACGCATCTTCGCGTCAGCAATCACGTCTCGGATAGCCTCATAGAGCTCAGACCCTCAAGAAGGTCTTCTGGCGGTAGAGGTACCAGAGGAAGAGCCACTCGACCAGGAGAATGCCCGTCGGCATCACGACACTTCCAAACGTGCCGGTATGAGTGGACAACCCTTGGAAGAAGAACGCCGCGATCTTGCGGAAATCAATGAGGTTTCGTCCCACATAAATCGTGATCGCATTCATACCGATCACGACAAAAAAGAAGGCCCATTTGCGAAACTTCAAAACGTCGATCACCGTGTAGAACAAGGCGAGGAGTAAGAGGCTCCAGCCGCCGGCGAAGAGGACGAACGAGCTCGTCCAAAGGATCTTGATCATCGGGAAGATCATTCCCCAGGCGTAGCCCAACCCAAGGCTCGCGAGTCCCGCGAGGGTCAGCCCCAGGGCCTTGAGCCAGGAGGAATTGCTCGAGCGCAGCCAATACCCGGCCAGCACGCCCAGAAGCGCGGTAGCCACGGCAGGAATCGTCGAGAGGATCCCCTCGTTGTCGCCAAGGCCGTAATAGGCGGGGTAGATTTTGCCCGGAAGTAGATGGCGATCGACGTAGCCGGCCAGGTTGCCTTCGCGACTGAGATCACCCGCCTTGAATCCAGGGGCTGGTACAAACGAGAGGAGCGCCCAGTATCCAAGCAGGATCCCAACCACGATAAAAGCGAGCGTGCGCACCCGGAAACGGAGCGTCAACAGCGCCGCGAAGAAATAACCGAGTGCGATTCGTTGAAGTACCCCGGCCACACGCAGATTAGGGAAGTCAAACCGAAGGAAGCCGTTGTACAGCAACCCCAGTGCGAACAGCGACAAGGCCCGCCGCGCCACGCGAAAGTAGAGGGCCCGAGTCGCACCGCCTTGCTCCTGGATCTTCCCCAGCGAGAACGGCAATACCGCTCCCACGATGAAAAGGAAAAGCGGGAAGATCAAGTCGAGGAAGTGAAAACCTTCCCAGGGAACGTGATTCAACTGGTTCTCAAGTTCCTCGACGAGCTTGGGCGTTGAGCGCAGGTGCGAGAATTGGGAAAGGAATTTGGCCCAAGCAATGACGAATCCTTCGCCACCAATGATCCAGAACATGTCGAAACCGCGCAACGCGTCGATCGAGACGAGTCGCTCGGTAGGCTTGGCGACCGGTGTGGTCACGGCAACGCTGGAGGCGACGGAAGGCGATTCAGCAACTGTGGACATGTGTGAGGTACATCTCAGGGTCGAACGTGCGGGGAAATCCGTGGGCCCGAATAGGCCCGGCGCCATTGGTTGCGGGAGAGCACCAAGGGGGGTCACTCGGCCGGCGGCAGATCCGCGACGAATTCCGCCAGCGCGGTCAAGGAAGGACTTTGCGCAGTCCGCACATAGTATCCACTGGTTGAGACGCCAGCACAAAGACTTTCGGTCAGGTCCAGCCCCAAAATTCGGCCCAGGCAAAAGCCGGCGTTGAAATGATCGCCGGCCCCGGTGCTAATTTTGGGCTGTTCGACAAAGGGCCCGGCGAAATGCGCGACTCCGTCCTTCGCCGCCGCCGCAGCCGCTCGCCTCGGGTGGATCACCACGCAACCGACACCGATCGCCTGGCGAATGGCCTCGGCTTCCTCGGCAATGGCCGCCTCGGGATCACTTCGGCTGGGGAGACTCAGGACCGCCATGATCTCGAGCGCTTCCTTCAAATTCAGGCCGAGAGTCACGTCGAACCGCTCCTCGAACCGGCCGAGCAAACCCAGAGCAGCGTGTAGCTCTTCCGGACTGCGCTTTTCCGGATCCGCCAGGTCGACAAACAACGTGCGACGGCCCTGGCCGATCGACGGCAGGACCTCCTCCACCATGCGTTCCCAGATCTGACTCATCCGGGGGATCATCGTCCAGTTCATCATGCCAACGAGCGATGCTCCGTCGATCAATCCCAGGAGCTCGTCTCGGCCAACGCGACTCAGAATCGTCTCCCAATGGATCTCGTTGAGCGACTCGTTCTTGCCCAGCATGATCTTGCCGTCATCGAACTCGAGCGCGTCCGTGTGCCCCGGCTCGGCGATGCTGATCACCCGGGCTTTCGAAGCGAAGTCGCGAAAAACGGGATGGGGCTCGGGATACCCGAGGCTACCGATGTAGGTGACGTGAAGGCCGAGGCATGCCAAAGCATTGGCCAGGATCGGTCCGTTGCCGCCCAGCTTTCGTTGTTTGATCACAAGCTCGTAATTGCTCGACTCGCCTGCGGCCGCTCGGATTTTGTCCCCCATGGACGCAATGGTTCTGACGGGATCGAAGCGGCCGTCCGCGTAGCGCTTATCGACAACGCCTATGATTTCGTCGACAAATCCGTCAAAACCGAGCACCGCGCGAGCCGCCGAAACATGCTTCGAGGCCGCAAAGAGTTTCCGCGAGGTTGATTCACAGGTCTCCCCACGAGGACGATTCATTCGAGCAATCCTGTCTCCTGGAGACGGTAGAGGGGCGTTCCCGAGGGGAGTATCGGCACCACTATACTCGGTCCGAGGAGCAATCGCTTAAGAATTACCCTCAAGAAAAGTCTTTCGTGAGACTCGCGATCGACGGAATGTCCCCGTCAGTCCGAGCCTGATCCCGATGGAGTAGCCGACGATTTTGCGCGGATTTCTTTCAGCATTCTTACTGTCTGTTCCATAAATCTTACGCAGCGATGCTTTTCTGTGGGCGTGGGTAGCGGAAGGGAGGCTTGTGCTTCTCCCCAGCGAGTCGCCGGAGCATCAGTTGAATCATGCTGATCTGC
>Ga0153954_1000588_pt1 | contig 27337 bp, 36 predicted proteins | sample TSFL038MetaG_FD_102277 | JGI IMG/M metagenome (GOLD analysis project Ga0153954, IMG submission 102277) | Attine ant fungus gardens microbial communities from Florida, USA - TSFL038 MetaG | ecosystem: Host-associated > Fungi > Mycelium > Unclassified | place: USA: Florida, Wekiwa Springs State... | reverse complement strand
GACCGGCGCGATGAAGCCGCTGGACGACCTGCGCCAGGCCTTTGCCGGCGCTGGTGTGAAGCTCGATGCGCCGATCGTGACGAGCTGCGGCTCCGGCGTCTCCGCCGGTGTGCTGACGCTCGCACTCTACCGGCTCGGCGTCACCGATACCGCGCTCTACGACGGCTCATGGTCGGAATGGGGCCAGGCGAGCGGACCACCGATCGCGACCGGGCCGGCCTGACCTCGGATCCTTCTTCAGGGATTGCGCGCCGGCACCTCGACCTGCCCGAGCAGGCCGAATGGCTGCTGCTGAACTGCAGCCTGTTGGCGCGCGAACCGGGCACGCTGCGCAGCAAGCCTGCGGCGCGCCCTGGCACGGGCTTCCGCCCGCCGGCGTGCCTTGTTGGCGCTACGCTCGGATTTTTCACCCGCTTCCTTTTGTAGTGCGGCGTCCTCGACGGTCACGGCAGCGCCGCCCAGGGTTGCGATCCTGGTCGTGGCGGCATCGGTCACGACCGGATCAGGCGCAGGCGCCGCCGCCACGATCACAGGCTCGGGTTGCGCAGGCGCGGGCTGCGCCACCTCGACAGGGGCCGGCTCGGGCTTGGCGACTTCGGCAACCTCGGTCTTGGCAATCTCAGTCTTGGTAATCTCAGTCTTGGCAACCTCGGTCTTGGTGGCCTCGCCGTTGCTGGACATGTTGGTCTTGGATGCCTCGGCTTGGACCGCCTCGGGCGCCGCGGGAGATGGATCGTTGGCGGTCGGTGCGGCGGCCTGTTCGGCCGTGGCGGCTTTCGCCTCGGCGGCGGGTGGCGGCGCATCGTTGGAAACTGGCGCCGCAGCGGCTGCATCGCTGGGAGTCGCGCTTTCGGCCGGAGACGTTTCCGCTTTCGGCGCATCTGTGGCCGGCGATGTTTCTGGCGTCGTCAGGGCAGCGGCCTGCTTGCTCTCAGGCACCGACGCAGCCACGGCCTCCGGTTCGGCGGGCGCGGCCAACGCCGGCGAGTCTGCCGGTCCGGAGCTCGCGGATGCGTCTGCCGGCTTCGGCGCCAGCGCCTCTTCTGCCGGTGGTTGCGGCTCGACGCGTAGCATCGCAAGCACCGGTTTGGAGGGCTCGCTCTGTTGCGCGAGCATCGGCGGCTCCGGCGCAGCGCGCCAGGAGGGATTGGACGCAAATTCCTCATGCGCAGCCCGCAGCAACGCTGCCGCGCCGAGGCCAAAGATGAGAATGGAGACGGACAGGGCGATAGCGGCGAACAGGAAACGGAAGCCGGGAAGCATTTTTGGTACGATTCCGCCTCCGCTGGCTCGCTGCGGGGGCCCTGGGCCAAAATGGGAACGCGGTGACTTACAAGGGAGGTGGATCAGCCGCGTCCGCCGATGCGAATCAGGCTTGATTCCTGAAGGATACCGCAGCTCTGTTCAGCGTCTGTTAAAATTCGTTGCGGCAGATGGTATACGGAACGGAAAGAGCGGTTTTCCGCATGACCGCGGCTTTGCTGCCACGGCCTTGAAGGAACATCACAAATTCCGGAAATTGGGCGCATCGTGGGCCGATTTGTCTTGAATGCGCCGCGATCTTCCGTCATGTGCCGTTAACGGCCCGGTGTCGGCTTGGGGACTATACAGATACAATGATGATCGCCCGCTTTCTGACCATCTCTGCTGTCGCGGTGGCTGGCGCGGCAGCGTTCTCGGTTGTCCATGCGCAGCAGGTCTATCCGGCACCGCCCGGAGCCTATTCGCCGGCGCCGCAGCCGTATTACCCGCCCGGCTCCCCATCGGACTATCGCCGCCAGCCGGGCGCGCCCGATTTCGACCGGCTGGACGACGAAGGTGAGAACCCGGCTGCTTTGCCGCCGCCCGGTCCGACCGGCCCGATCCTCTCCCCCGACGACCCGCGTTACGCCAACGCGGTGCCGACCGGCCCCGTGATGTCGCCGGATGATCCGCGCTATGGCCGCCCGGCTGGCCCGCCGGTGATCTATGCCGACCGCCCGCCGGGTGCGCCGCCGCCCGGCTATCCGGATCGCGCCTATGGCGATCCCAACGCGCCGCGTCCGCCGGAGGGCGTCGGCGCTGGTGGACCGCTGCCTGCCGCGACTGGTTCGGTGCAGCAGCCGCCTGCGGCCGGACCTGACGGCCGTCCAATGACAGTCGCTTCGCTGCCGCCCGAAGAGCAGCCTGACGCTGCGCCCGCGCAGCTGCCGCCGAACCTGCGTCGCCAGGAAGTCTCCTTCAACACCAAGGAGCCGGCCGGCACGATCGTGGTCGATACGCCGAACACCTATCTCTACTATGTGCTCGGCAATGGCCGCGCGATCCGCTATGGCGTGCGCGTCGGCCGTGACGGCTTCACCTGGACCGGCGTGCAGAAGATCACGCGCAAGAAGGAATGGCCGGACTGGTATCCGCCGACCGAGATGATCGAGCGCCAGCCCTACCTGCCGCGCTTCATGGCGGGCGGCCCGGGCAATCCGCTGGGCGCGCGCGCCATGTATCTCGGAAGCACGGTCTATCGCATCCACGGCACCAACCAGCCTTCGACCATCGGCAAGTTCGTCTCGTCGGGTTGCATCGGCATGCTGAACGACGACGTCTCCGACCTGTTTGACCGCGTCAAGGTCGGCACCCGTGTGGTGGTGCTGCCGGGCGGCCCGGCGCCCGGAACCGCCACCGCGTCGGCCGCTCCGGTGTCTGGACCTTCGTCCGGCCCCGCGGGAGCGCCACCGGCCCAAGCGTCGGCCGCGCCGCCCTATGGCACGCAGCCGGCCGTGGTGCCGCCGCTGCCGGCTCCGGTGACGGTGCGCTAGAAGCGATTGTGACGACAGGACTGCAAAAGGCGCGCCGGTGGCGCGCTTTTTTATCGGCCGTTCCTTCGTCTACGTGAGTGGCACGATCGGCCCGTCGTCGTTGTTGGTTGTACCGACGCATTCTGGAGCAGTGACATCTGCTGTTTCGCTTCTGCTGTTTCGCTTCGCGACTTGCCACATTTTCCTGACTTGAATTCACAATTGGTCCGACTACCTGCCGTCGGTCGCAACGGCGGAAGTTTCGGACATGCGTGTTTTCGTTGCGGGGGCAACCGGCGCCGTGGGGCGCGAACTGGTTCCGGCCTTGATATCGGCTGGCCATACAGTGGCTGGCCTCACGCGGTCGGCCGACAAGGCTGAAGCAATCCAGCGGATGGGCGCTCAGCCTGTTGTGGCGGACATATTCGATGCGCCGCTGATCCGGCAGGCCTTCACTTCCTTTCAACCCGAAATTGTCATTCATGAAATGACCGGCTTGAGCGGGGCGACTGACTACAAGCATTTCGATCGCAGCTTCGCTGCCACCAATCGCTTGCGAACGGAAGGGACCGACCTGCTTCTCATGGCCGCCCGCGAGGTCGGTGCGCGGCGGTTCATCGCGCAGAGCTTTTGCGGCTGGCCTTTTGCGCGCAGCGGCGGCGCGACCAAGTCGGAAAGCGAGGCGCTCGATCTCGATCCGCCGGCAGAGCAGCGCCGCACATTGGAAGCTATCGAGTATCTGGAGCGGGCCGTCACCAGCTCACGGGTACCGGAGGGTATAGTGCTGCGCTATGGGGTGCTCTACGGCGCCGGCACCGGCATTCTCGAGCCCGCCATGATCGATTTGATACGCCGTCGCCGCATGCCGCTGATCGGCGACGGCGGCGGCTGGTGGTCGTTCCTGCATGTGGAGGACGCAGCATCGGCCGCGGTCGCGGCAATCGGTCGCGGCGCACCCGGCAACATCTACAATATCGCCGACGACGACCCTGCACGGGTGAGGGAATGGCTGCCTGCGCTCGCCGCCGTGCTTGGTGCGAAGCCACCGTTGCACATTCCAGCATGGCTCGGCCGGCTGGTTGCCGGCGAGCACCTGGTTTCGATGATGACGCAGGTGCGTGCCGGCTCAAACGACAAGGCCAAGCGAGGTCTGGGCTGGCGGCCGGCGCATCCATCCTGGCGCGTGGGATTTGCCGACATCGCCCAGCACGATTTCGCGCGACACTCAGCGGCGTAGGGCCAGAGCTTAACCCCGGCCCCGGAGCGCGATTATCCCGTCGGGTCTAGGCCAGCCGCCGCAGCGGCTCGCCCTTGAACCAGGCGTCGATGCCTTCGACCATCTGGGTGTAGTGGCCGCGGAAAATTTCCTCGGTGGCGTAGCCGAGATGCGGCGTGATCACCATGTTGTCGAGCTTGCGGAAGGGGTGATCGACCGGCAGCGGCTCGACCGAGAACACGTCGATGCCGGCGCCCGCGATCTTCTTCTGCTGCAGCACCTCCAACAGCGCCGTCTCGTCGATGATCGGGCCGCGCGCGGTGTTGACGATATAGGCGGTCGGCTTCATGCGCAGGAGGTCCTCGCGGCCGACGAGGCCCCGCGAACGCGGGCCCAGCACCACATGGATGGTGACGACGTCGGCGGTCGCAAACAGCTCCTCCTTGGAGGCGTAGCCCACACCGGCCTCCTTGCATTTCTCCGGCGTCAGGTTCGGGCTCCAGGCGATCACGTTCATGCCGAACGCCTGCGCGAGCCTTGCGACCTTGGTGCCGAGCTTGCCAAGGCCGATCACACCCAGCGTGCGGCCCTCGATCTCGACGCCGACATGGGTCTGCCAGGGCTCACCGGCATGCATCCGGGCGCTCTCGCGGCCGATATTGCGGGTCAATTCCAGGATCAGGCCCATGGTCAGCGGCGCCGTGGGATCGCGGGCAAACGCCGTGCCGCACAGCACCACCTTGTGATCCTTGGCCGCGTCGAAGTCGATGGCGGCGTTGCGCATCCCTGCGGTGATCATCAGCTTGAGGTTCGGCAGGACCGCAAACAGCGAACGCGGGAATGCCGTGCGCTCGCGCATCGCCAGGATGATCTCGAAATCCTTCAATGCGGCGGCCGCCTCGGCCTCGGACTTGAAGGGCTTTTCGAACACGGTGAGGTCGACCCGGTCCTTGACCTTGGACCAGTCCGCGGACGTCAATGAAAGCTTGAAATAGTCGTCAAGGATTGCACAGCGCAGCCGCGTCATTGGCAGGTCCATTCATTCAGGTCGATTCATGGCGACGATGACGGCAGCGAAGGCGCCGTCGGGGGAGATCGCCATGGTCGCGCGCTATCGTTTGGCGCGCAAGCGGCACGCGGCTTCAAAAATGCCGTGCCGGCCCGTCAGATCTCGCGGGACTTCAGCCGGAAGGAGGCCTCGTCGCCATACTTGGCGCGCCAGGCCGGACCCGGTCCGCGCATGTAATGCAGTTCTGGCCGGTAGGGGTCGAAGGCGCGGGCGAGGAACTGGCGCCAGAACGCCTTGAAACCCGTGGAGTTGGCCTGTCCGTTCCGGCGCAGCGCCGGAGCGGAGAGGGGGGATGAAATCGTCGTCGCCATGACGCGGGCCCGCTGTTTTCGATTTCGGCTTTTTGCCGCTTGGACGCGCATTTCCGCGCTGAAAACGAGGTTTGGCCCGATTTATTAAAAGACGGTTTCAATTGTCGTGATCTGCCGCACATATGATGTGCCGTATTCGATCGTGGTGAACGGATGGAAAACATCTTGCCGTGGTTGCCCTTTGGGGCCTGCGCGGCTACATGAGCCGCAGCAAAATTTCCATAAATCCTCTCGTTTCCGAAGGACCGCGATGGCTCGCCAGTTCGTCTATTTCATGCAGGGTCTGACCAAGAGCTATCCGACCCGAAAAGTGCTCGATAACATCAACCTCAGCTTCTATCCGGACGCCAAGATCGGCGTGCTCGGCGTCAACGGCTCGGGCAAATCGACCCTGCTCAAGATCATGGCGGGTCTCGACAAGGAATATAGCGGTGAGGCCTGGGTCGCCGAGGGTGCCCGCGTCGGTTATCTCGAGCAGGAGCCGCAGCTCGACCCCAACCTCTCCGTGCGCGACAACGTCATGCAGGGGGTTGCCAAGCAGAAGGCGATCCTCGACCGCTACAACGAACTCGCCGCCAATTATTCCGACGAAACCGCGGACGAGATGACGAAACTGCAGGACGAGATCGAGGCCCAGGGCCTGTGGGATCTCGACAGCAAGGTCGACCAGGCGATGGACGCGCTGCGCTGTCCGTCCGATGATTCCGATGTGACGAAGCTCTCGGGCGGCGAGCGCCGCCGCGTCGCGCTGTGCCGGCTCCTGCTCGACCAGCCCGAGCTATTGCTGCTGGACGAACCGACCAACCATCTCGACGCCGAATCCGTGTCGTGGCTGGAAGGGCATCTGCGCAACTATCCGGGCGCGATCCTGATCGTCACCCACGACCGCTACTTCCTCGACAACGTCACGAGCTGGATCCTCGAGCTCGATCGCGGCCGCGGCATTCCCTATGAGGGCAATTATTCCTCCTGGCTGGTGCAGAAGCAGAAGCGGCTGGAGCAGGAGGGCCGCGAGGACGCGGCGCATCAGAAGACGCTGGCCCGCGAGCAGGAATGGATTGCGTCCTCGCCGAAGGCGCGCCAGGCCAAGTCCAAGGCGCGCTATCAGCGCTATGAGGAGTTGCTGAAGCAGGCGAGCGAAAAGCAGACCCAGACCGCGCAGATCATCATTCCCGTTGCCGAGCGGCTCGGCAACAACGTCGTCGACTTCGAAGGCCTCAGCAAGGGTTACGGCGAGCGGGCGCTGATCGACGATCTCACCTTCAAGCTGCCACCGGGCGGCATTGTCGGCGTGATCGGCGCCAACGGCGCCGGCAAGACCACGCTGTTCCGCATGATCACCAAGCAGGAGACACCGGACAAGGGCACCATCACCGTCGGCGAGTCCGTGCAGCTCGGCTATGTCGACCAGTCGCGCGATGCGCTCGACGGCAAGAAGACGGTGTGGGAGGAGATTTCCGGCGGCAACGAGCTGATCCTGCTCGGCAAGAAGGAAGTGAATTCGCGCGGCTATTGTTCCGCGTTCAACTTCAAGGGCGCCGACCAGCAGAAGAAGGTGGGCGCGCTCTCCGGCGGCGAGCGCAACCGCGTGCACATGGCCAAGATGCTGCGCTCGGGTGCCAACGTGCTCCTGCTCGACGAGCCCACCAACGACCTCGACGTCGATACCCTGCGCGCGCTGGAAGAGGCGCTGGAGGATTTCGCCGGTTGCGCTGTCATCATCAGCCACGACCGCTGGTTCCTCGACCGCATCGCGACCCACATCCTCGCCTTCGAGGGCGACAGCCACGTCGAATGGTTCGAGGGCAACTTCCAGGATTACGAAAAAGATAAGATGCGCCGGCTTGGCCAGGACTCGGTCATTCCGCACCGGGTTAAGTACAAGAAGTTGACGAGATAATTCGTCCGCACGGCCGGAAAGCTGACGCGCCCATGGTGCGCGCAGCTGCCGGTGCGGCGCGTTGTCGCTTCACATCGGGCAAAAGCCTTGTAGATAAGGCGCTCCGCAATCCGAGCCCTTAGCGAGCAACCGAAAATGTCCGTCACTTCAGCCGAAGCCCTTCCGCCGAAGGTCAGATCGCTGCGTCCTGTCCCCATGCTGATCTTCGGATCGCGCTGGCTGCAGCTGCCACTCTATTTTGGATTGATCGTCGCGCAAGGCGTTTATGTCGTGCTCTTCATCAAGGAACTGTGGCACCTGTTCGCGCATTCCTTCGACTTCAGTGAGCAGCAGATCATGCTGGCCGTGCTCGGCCTGATCGACGTTGTCATGATCTCGAATCTTCTGGTGATGGTGATCGTCGGCGGCTACGAGACGTTCGTCTCCCGCCTGAACTTGCAGGGCCATCCCGACGAGCCGGAATGGCTGAGCCACGTCAATGCCAGTGTGCTGAAGATCAAATTGGCGATGGCGATCATCGGCATCTCGTCGATTCATCTTTTGCGAACCTTCATCGAGGCTGGCGGGCTGGCGTCGGGCAAGACCGACTACACCGAGACCGGTGTCATGTGGCAGACGATCATTCATGGCGTGTTCATCCTGTCCGCCATAGGCATTGCCGTCGTCGACAAGCTGTCCAACGCGTCGATTGAGGGCGCCCGACGGCATGCCGCAAATTGATGATGCAGCCCCTGCGGCGCCGTGATAAACGGGCGCGATAGAACGGCATCGGAATGGCGGACTGGAGCGCGCAGCAGTACCTGAAATTCGAGGACGAGCGTACGCGCCCGTCGCGCGACCTGCTGGCGCAAGTCCCGCTTACGGAACCGCGCAAGATCGTTGACATCGGCTGCGGTCCGGGCAACTCGACCGAACTTCTCGTGAAGCGTTGGCCCGGTGCCGAGGTCATCGGGATCGATACCTCCGCCGACATGCTTCGCCAGGCCCGCGAGCGCCTGCCGAAGCAGATGTTTATCGAGACCAATGTCGCGCATTGGGTGCCGCCCGACGGCACCGATCTCCTGTTCGCCAACGCAATCTTCCAGTGGGTGCCGGGACATCTGAAGCAGTTGCAGCGGCTGTTGGGCAAACTTCCCGCAGGCGGCGTGCTGGCGGTGCAAATTCCCGACAGCCTCAATGAACCCGCGCACCTTCTGATGCGCGAGGTCGCAAGCCAGGGGCCATGGGCCAAGCAGCTTTCGGAGAAAGCGCGTGTGCGTGACGAGCTGCCGCCGCCGGGCGGCTATTACGATGCGCTGAGTCCGCTCTGCACGCGATTTGAGATCTGGCACACGATCTATAACCACGTGCTCGAAGATGCCGCCGCGGTCGTGGAGTGGGTCAAAGGCACGGGCTTGCGGCCCTTCCTGGAAATGCTCGAGACCGCCGAGCGCAAGGAATATCTCGCCGAATACACCGCGCGCGTCGCGGCGAGCTATCTGCCGCAGGCTGACGGCAAGGTGCTGTTCCGCTTTCCGCGGATCTTCATCGTGGCGGCGAAATGAGGGCCGCCTTTGCCGTTCTCGCAGCGGCGATCGTGGCTTGTGCCTCGCCCGTCCACGCCGCCGATGCCGCCTTCACGCAATTCATCGCTTCGCTCTGGCCGGAGGCGAAAGCCGCCGGCGTTTCCCGCGCAACGTTCGACACCGAGACGCGCGGGCTCGAGCCTGACTACAAGCTGCCGGACCTGATCCTGCCCGGACGGCCCGCGACCGGTGCGCCGTCGCAGGCCGAGTTTGTGCAGGTGCCGGCCGGCTACATCAAGGAAGCAAGCATCGCGCGGCTGGCCGAGCAGGGGCAAAAGCTGATGCAGCAATATCGCCCTTCGCTGGACGTGATCGAATCCCGCTTCGGCGTGCCCGCGGCCATCGTGCTCGCGATCTGGGGCCGCGAGACTGATTTCGGCCGCTACACGTTGCCCTACGACCTCATCCGCGTGCTGGCGACGCAGGCCTATGTCGGCCGGCGCAAGGACAAATATCACGACGAATTCATCCTTGGCCTCAAGATGCTGAGCGACGGCGTGGTCTCGCGCAAGGACATGCGCTCATCCTGGGCCGGCGCCACCGGCCTCACGCAATTCCTGCCGTCTGAATTCTACAAGCACGGCGTCGATCTCGACGGCGACGGCAAGGTCGACATCTGGCATTCGGTGCCGGATGCGCTCGGCTCCGCCGCGCAGCAGCTCGTCAACAAGGGATGGCAGAGCGGCGTGCGCTGGGCCTACGAGGTAAAGGCTCCGGCCAATGTCGATTGCACGATGGGCGTGCCTGATGTGACCAAGCCGATCGGCGAATGGCTGCGGGCGGGCTTTGTGCCGGTGCGCGGACAGAAGCTCAGCGCCACCGAGCAGGCGCAATCGGCCTCGCTGTTGCAGCCGGAGGGCATCTATGGCCCGGCGTTCCTCACCACGAAGAACTACTTCGTCATCAAGGAATATAATTTTTCCGATCTTTATGTGCTGTTCGTCGGCCACCTCGCGGACCGCATGAAGAGCCCGCTGCCGTTCGCAACGTCCTGGTCGGCATCGAAACAGCTGCGCACCGCGGACGTCGAGGCGATGCAGCAGGGGCTGACGCGGATCGGAATCTACAAGGACAAGATCGACGGCAAGGCCGGGATGCTGACGCGCTCGGCACTCGGCGCCTATCAGAAATCGGCCGGGCTCAAGGTCGATTGCTGGCCGAGCGAGGAAGTGCTGCGCTCGATCAACGCGGCGCGCTGATTGGCGCTGTATCGACCGCGCTCCATAGGAGCTTGAAACCGCGGCGGCGTCGGGCTTTGATCTGCATAAAGGGGCGGTGTGAGAGCGGCTTGATGAGGCGGTTGCGAGCCGCGAACGAATTGAGCAACAGGAACAAGTCATGAAACTATTCTCGCTTCTCTTCGCGCTTCTCGCTTTGTCCTTTCTCGCAACTGAGCCCGCATTTGCGGCGATCAAGTTCAAGCGGTTCCCGCCATGCCCCGAGGGCATCGTGAGCAAGAGAACCTGCGAATGTCATGCTGGCACGTCAGGCCGCTATCGTTTTTGTCATGCCGGCAACTCATGCGACACCCAGACGGGCAAGTGTCACAAGTAGCTTCCGCCAGGCAGCGCGACCTGATTGCGCGGCTTCAAAAAGAATTCAAAAAGAAAAAGCCCGGCCGAAATTTTGGCCGGGCTTTCGCGTTTCGATTTGCCGATCGTTTAGTGTAGCTCAGTAGCAGACCCGCACCGGCCGGTAATTCCAGGCGTAGCCGTCCCAGAAGCGCTGCTGCTGCCAATAGCAGCCGGGAGGTGGGGGCGGCGCGCCTTCGTAGTAGACCGGTCCGCCATAGGCAGGACGGCTGGAGGCGATGGCGCCGCCGATGATCGCGCCACCAAGCAGGCCGGCGGCGATGCCGACGCCGACGCCGTCATGCGCTTTCGCCGGGGTTGCGGAAAGCGAGCCCGCGATCGACGCGACCGCAAGGAGGGCAGCAAGGGTCTTCTTCATTTGCGGGATCTCCAGGATGGCGCCGTGGCGCCGGGTTATCGGGGAACTTCCAACGCTCAGTTCAAACTTGGCCGCTCACGCCAAAAGACGCCAAAACGGTCAATCCCCGGTAAATGTCGTGCCCTCGTGATCTGAAAAAGCGGTCTTTTTCAGGCTCTTGTTTCAGGCTCTTGGATGAACGGTGCCCTGGAACCGAAGGGGACAAGCCAAGGTTCGCGGGGCGCCGGACATTTAATCCAGCTGAACGGATCAGCCGCAAACCCGCACGTTGCGGACCCGCCAGCCATAGCCGTCCCAGAAGCGCTGACGCTGCCAATAGCAGGGGCCGTAGGGGCCGCCGACATAGGCCGGACCGCCGTAGTAGGGGCCGGGACCATAATAGCCGTACGGGCCGTAATAGGGGCTCGAGGCGATCGCACCGCCGATGATGGCGCCGCCGATCAGACCAGCGGCAACGCCTGGGCCCCAACCCCACCCGCCACGCCAAGCGTAAGCGGGCGAAGCCATCGACACCGCCAGAGTGGCGACAGCAGCAAGTGCCATCAATGATCTCTTCATTTTGTTTCCCCTTGCTACGAAGCCAAGAAACTGAAGCCAAGAAACTGAAGCAAGAAACTGAAGCAAGAAACTGAAGCAAGAAACTCAAGCCTCAGAAAAGCTTGCCGTTGTGGCGACAGTTCCACATTGCCCTTGAACCATCCATGAACAGGCGCGTCATATTCCGCGGCGAATTGTGGCTGGCGTTTAAGTTAATTTTTCGGCGCTTTGGCGCGGCCTCCTGTCCTGGGAAGGAAGCCCGTGAAAGGCTCGTGGATACCATTCCTGACCTTCCCGGGCGTCCCGCTCACCGTGTACTGGTGGCGGCGCGACGATCCACTGCATCCACAGCCACGACGCCGTTATTCGTCCGACGGCGGTGGTGCGGGCGATGGCGGAGGAGGCGGCGATTAACGCTGTTGCGGTGCGAGGCTCGCGACCCTGAATGTGATGCACCGCAAAGACAAGTCCTTAGATTGATTCCAGAATTCCCGGGAATTTGCCGGCTTAGTTTGGAATCACTTCAAAATGCGGCTTTTCCCTTTGCATCCAGGTCGAGCCTTCAATATCGAAGATCGCGCATCACGGAAGGTTTCCTGCCCTAATGATCGTTTGTTCCTGCAACGTGCTGAGCGATCACGACGTCCGCCACGCCGTGAATTCCGCAGACGGCCTTCCGCGCAACGCCAAGCAGGTCTACGGCTGCCTCGGCTGCAGCGCAGAATGCGGCCGCTGCGCTCGCACTATCAAGGGCATTATCGACGAGGCGCTCGGCGCCTGCGCCCGGGCCTGCCACGCTGGCTGCCCGCATAGCAGCACCTCGACTGACGTCCCCGCCGGAACTGAATTCGCCCTCGCGGCTTCCTGAAATTCCCGTCGAATTTGTGCGGATCTGGGCCCCGAGGCGGACCTTGGGGTTGTTTTGCCCGCCAATCCTCTTTAGAAGCGTTCTAAGTTCGATTTAGGGCCCGGATCCGGTCCCAACCATTGGAGTGCATCATGCAGGGCGACCCGAAAGTCATCGATTTTCTCAACAAGGGTCTGCGTCACGAACTCACTGCGATCAACCAGTACTGGCTGCACTACCGGCTCCTCGACAATTGGGGCCTGCTGGAGATGGCCAAGGTCTGGCGCAAGGAATCGATCGAGGAGATGCACCACGCCGACCGCTTCACCGATCGCATCCTGTTCCTCGACGGTTTTCCCAACATGCAGGTGCTCGATCCCTTGCGGATCGGCCAGAACGTCAAGGAAATCATCGAGTGCGATCTCGCCGCCGAGCACAGCGCGCGCAATCTCTACCAGGAGGCGGCGACCTACTGTCATGGCGTGAAGGACTACGTCTCGCGCGACCTGTTCGAGGGCCTGATGAAGGACGAGGAAGGGCATATCGACTTCCTCGAGACGCAGCTTGACCTGATCAAACGTGTCGGGCTCGAGCTCTACACGCAGAAGCACATCGGCGGGCTGGAGAAGGACGAAGATTAGTTTTCGCGCGCAGTCGCGCGTATTTCATTCGATGTCGTCCCTGCTTTCGCATGCGAAAGCAGGGACCCATAACCGCAGGCGTTCGTTGTTGCGCCAAGCGGCGGCCTGAGCATCGCTCACAACAAACATTTGTGGCTATGGGTCCCGGCTCGCGCTTCGCTTGGCCGGGATGACGGCGTGTGGGCGACGCTACAGCTGCGTCTTGTAGCGCTCATAGACCACGTCCTGCGGCTCGGGCTCACCGAGCGTAGTCTGGTCGTGGATTACCTCGCTGATGCTCGGAAACGCCTTGCGCTCGACCTGCGCCGCCGACCACAGCTTTGAGCGCATCAAGGCCTTGCCACAGTGGAAATAGGCCTCGCTTACCTCGATGCGCAGCACGGCGCGCGGCAGCTTGCCGAATTCTTCCATGGCCGCGAGCAGTTTCGGATCCGCGCTCAGCGTGCCGGCGCCGCCGACGCGCAAGGTCTCGTCAATGCCGGGCACGAAAAAGATCAGTTGCAGCCGGCCGGTGCCCTCGACGATGTTTTTCCAGCTGTCGATGCGATTGTTGCCGGAGCGGTCCGGCATCAAGAGCTGGTTCGGCCCCTCGACATGGACAAAGCCGGGATTGCCGCCGCGCGGCGATGCATCGACGCTGCCGTCGGAGCCGGATGTCGCCAGCACGCAGAACGGCGACATCTCGATGAACTTTTTCGCATGCGCATCAATGGAGGGCCGCGCCTTCGCGATCACGCGCGGCGTCGGCTTCGGAAAGATCGTGGCGAGGTCGCTGGCGGCAAGATCGGTCACGGCGGTTCTCCGGATTGATGTTGACGAGGGTATCACCTGCGGCTTTTGACGTCATCCAGCGGTCATTAGGCTATTCTCTCTTCGGCTGCGGCTTGATCAGCGATTTCGGTGCGATGTTGCGCCAGGCTATCGCGAGTGCGCTCTGCAGGGTCTTGGCGTCGGCTTTCGCGAGCCGAACATTGGTGCTGCCGCTCTTGCCCCATCCGCCCGGCACCGGTCGGAAGATCTCGGGCTCCGCTTCGACCAGCATGGCTTGCTGCTCGGGAGTGAGCTTCACCATGCCCCAGCTGTCGTCGGGGTAGCCGAGGGTGGCGAAGACGCGTTTGCCCACGCGGAAATCCGCATGTCCCCGATGCGCGCCTTCGACTGCCTCGGGCAGGCTCAGCGCCACTTTACGAAAACGGCTCGCGGACATCGCGCCGGGCCATCGCTCTCACATCGTCTTCTGCGGTGCGGTCTGCAGCAACTCCCTGAGCTGCTCAATGTAGAACTTCGCATTCCCCGTGGTGAGATGGCCGCGGGTCTGCGTGCTCGCCGGGATCAGATAGATGCGGCCGTTCTTGATCCGCTTGACGGCAGCGGCCGTGACGCCCGTCTCCGGCGGGTTGCGCTCGTCATCGGCGGCGTTGACCGCCAGCAGCGTGGCCTGGATCTTCTCCATGCCTGCGGATGGATCGTAGTCGTGCGAGGCGTCCCACTGATAGATGTAGTCGTTGGCGTCGGCGGTGACCGGCAGCTTGAGCTGCTCGTCGACCATCTTGTCGGCTTGCGCCGCCGTCGGTGCCAGCGTCTGGTAGCCGAGCGTGCCGCCGGCGCTCGCGAAGCGGTAGGCGGCGATGGCATATTTCATCATCCGCGGCTGGTTCGTGTAGTTGCCGTCATTGTAGTCGGGATCGTTGCGGATGGTCTCTATCATGGTTCGCCGCAAGATCCAGTTGCGCGCCGCCATCGCGGTCGGCTGCGAGGCCATCGGCACCAGCGCGTCCATCATCTGCGGATAGCGCACGCCCCAGATCCAGGTATGCATGCCGCCCATCGAATTGCCGATCACGAGCCGGAAATGCTTGATTCCGAGCCCTTCGGTCACCAGACGGTACTGCGCATCGACCATGTCGTTATAGTCGTAATGCGGAAACGCGGTCTTCATTCCGTCCGACGGCTTCAGCGACTTGCCGTGGCCGATGCCGTCGGGAATGATGATGTAGTATTTGCCGGCATCGAGCGGCTGGCCGGGCCCGAACAACTCCCCGGCGAAGGTCGGCGTCAGCATGGTCGCTGCCGAGCCACCGGAGCCGTGCAGCACCAGCACCGGCTGGCCGCTCGGCTCGCCTACGGTGGTGTAGTGCAGCTTCAGTTCCGGCAGCGTCTCGCCGGTGTGGAATTTGAAATCCTTCGCAACCCAGTCGCCTTGTTTCGGCGCGGGATAGTCAGCCGCCATTGCTCTAACCGATATTGCCGTAACCGATGTCAGTGTAAGGGCGGCGATCAGCGCCGCGCAAATGCTCTTCATGTTTCTTCTCCCGCCTACGGCCTGCGCCGCTTGGGCGCAAGCTAGCACAGCTTGTCAAATCGCCGGGAGGGGTATGCGCGGCACTCGGGGCTGAATTCTTATTGATGCCCGTCCCGGAGCACGTTCAGCGCGTACCAGCCCCAATACACGCGGTGGCGTTTGATGCGGCCGTCCTCGATCTCCATGATCTCGACGAGGTCCATCTGGTCGCCGTCCGGCGAGGCGCGCGGATATTCCCAGGTCAGCACGCGGCCGTCGGTGAAGAAGCCCTGCTTGAAGCGTTTGCGCTGCGGCGGCTTGGTCGCGAATACTTTTGCGATGAATGTCCGCAAATTCGCCTTGCCCCGCACGATGCCATCGTGCTGCTTCAGGAGATGCTGCACCAGCGGGCTCTCGATCGAGGCGTCGTCGGCATAAAGCGAGAGCGAGGCCTCGAGATCACGCTTGCCGAGCGCCTCGTCCCAGGCGCGGTAGATGCGTTCGATGTCCTGTCGTGTCGTGGTCCCGGTCATGATGGTTCCCTCATATTCGTTGCGCTATGCAAGGCTCGCAAACGCGGTGGGCGCGATGTTTCATCGAATTCTGAAATAACGCAGCCGCAGGACCGGCTATGATCGGAACCTGCAACCGGCCAGCAGTTTTGAATCGCGATGATGAGACCAACGCACCAGTCAGGATTTTCCCGCATCGCGGAGGCGCTCGGCGATCCCGTGCGCGAGGCGATGGTCAGCGCGCTTGCCCAGGGCAAGGCGATGCCGGCGGGCGAGCTCGCCGCCATCGCCGGCGTCTCGCCGCAAGGCGCGAGCGCGCATCTGCAGAAGCTCGTGGATGCAGACGTGCTCTCGGTCTGGGCGCAGGGCCGGTTTCGCTACTATCGCATCAGGGACGACGATGTCGCTGCGCTGGTCGAGAGTCTCGTCAGCCTCGCTACCAGGACCACCGCGTCAGGCACGCGGCGCACGCATATTGCCGAGGAACTGCGGCAGTCCCGCAGCTGCTATAGCCACCTTGCCGGCCGGCTTGGTGTGCTGTTGTCGGACGCGCTGGTGCGCCGCAGACTGGTCAAGGTCAATGGCAGCGGCGGGCAGGTCACGAAGAAGGGCATTGATTGGTGTGAGGCGGAGCGGATCGATTTCAATCCGGCGCGCATCCCCCATTTCCGGCTCTGCAATGACTGGACCGAGCGTGTGCCGCATCTTTCCGGCGCCTTCCCCAACGCGATCCTGACCCACCTGATGGAGACGCGTTGCGTCGAACCCCGGCAGATCCCGCGCGCGCTGCGCCTGACGCACAAGGGCCGCGCCTTCTTCGATCGGCTCGGGGTGGACGTGCCCTTCTAACGCGAGTCCTCGACATCCGTCTCGGGACGATCGTTCCCCGAGGCGGTCTCGGTGTGCCATCTGCCGTCGGAGGTCTCGTACTGGATCACCTCGGTCCTGCCAGGCGTGCGCTGTTCCGCCGCGACGCGCTTGGCGGCGGCGAGCGCTGCGGCGTAGCTTCGAAAAGTTTCCGAGAACACGCCGTCGACGGTATAGGCCCAGCCGCCATCATGCTCGACGATTTTGTAGGTGATATGGCTCATCGGGAACCCGCGCAAAGAGAGTGACGCTGCTCCATTCTATGACAAATTGGCTTGGCGATGTAGGATTTTGGGCGGATCGATCGTTCCTCGGGAGACGAGACATCGCGCGGAGGAGAGTTGAAAAATGTGCCGCAACATCAGGACGCTGTTCAATTTCGATCCGCCAGCGACGGAGGAGGAGATCCGCGCCTCCGCGCTGCAGTTTGTGCGCAAGCTCTCCGGTTTCGGCAGGCCGTCGCAGGCCAACGAAGCAGCGTTCAATCAGGCGGTCGCCGAGGTCTCGGATGCGGCGCGGCGTCTGCTCATCTCGCTGCATACCAACGCGCCCCCGCGCGATCGCGAGGTGGAAGCGGAAAAGGCGCGCGAGCGCTCGCGGCTGCGTTTCGGCTAGCGCGAGACCCGCTCAGGGGCTTCCGATAAAATCAGGCTCAAATCGAAGCGTTCCGACACCGTGACACAGCTCACGGTGCAGGCGCATGGCGTCGTTCATAGTGGCCGTGGGGCTAGCCATTGGAGCCGCGCCATGAACATCAATCCGCACACTGCGCTCAAATCGGCCGCGATCGCTGGCGCGGCTCTGTGGGGCGTCGCGATTATCCGGGGGATCGGATCGTTTGGTCTCGCCTCCGTGATCATCTTCTCGATCGGCGGCGCCCTGTTCGGTCTTGGCTGGTATGTGGCGATGCGCTTTGTCTTCGAGGGCATGCGGCCGTTGCCCTGCGACGACAGGTGTGTCGCCACGCCACGCGACAAGTTCTACCGCTGGATGGTCTGCGCCGGGTCCATCGTGCTGACCGGCGTCGTGACTTGCTGGCTGCTCGGCTTTGTCGATCCCTTCATTCCGGGCGGCGACTGGCGCTGGCTGATCAAGTCGCTGTTTGTGGTGATCGTCTGGCCCGGGCTGATGTGGTCGCTGCGTCCCTTCATGAAGTGCCATTTGCCGGCGTGATGCGAGCGGGGAGCAATCACGTCTATCCTCGACGAGACTGAAGCTCAATTCGGCGCTCCTCGCCGTGGAACGGACGAGGTTCAGTCCTCGTCGTCGCCATGGTGTTTGTGCTTGTCTTTGTGCTTGTGCTTCTTCTTTTTCTTTTTGCGATCACCGTCTTCTTCGTCCTCATCTTCAGGTCGGTCGTCCTGAATGGCTTCTTCGAGGGCGGCGCGCTCGGCGGCCTCGCGTTCCGCCGCTTCGAGCGCCTCGCGTTCGCGCTGCTTCTTGTAGTCCTCATAGGCGTCGAAGACCAGGTGCAGCCACGGCATCACCTGTTCGATCGACGGCAACTGGCCTGGCGGACCCTGTTCGCCGCGCGGGCCTTGCGCACCTTGTGGTCCTTGCGGGCCGGCCTTTCCCTGTGGTCCCGGCTCGCCGCGTTTGCCCGGCGCGCCGGGTTTTCCCTGCGGTCCCGGCTTGCCGCGCGCGCCCTGCGGTCCCTGCCGTCCGGGATGGCCTTGCGGTCCCGGAGGTCCTTGTCGTCCCTGACGCGTCGGTTCTTTGGCCACGTGCACGCTCCCATGATTGCGCAGGTTTCTTAGCAGACGTTTCGTGACGGCTTCAATTGCGTCGGTCCCGCAGGCGGATTTGATCAACATCAATCGCTGCGCACGGGCGCTGTGTCATAAATGAACTCAGCGCAGGCTTCCTGGGCGCTGCTGACCGCCTTTGCGCTCAGGGCGATCGAACTGACAGCGGCGTGGGTGGCCGCGATCGCGCTGACGCTGACTTGCGCCACCTGGTTGTTCACCCGGTGGCGCACCATTCGACCGGCAGATTGAGCAGGCCGCGGAACGCCCAGCCGCCGATCTTCACCGGCTTCGCGGGATCGAGCCGTAATCCCTTCAATCGCGCGAGCAATGATGGCAGCGCGACGTCGGCGACCATCGCGCGCGAGGCGAAGGCGCCGGCGCAATAATGCGGGCCCGCGCCGAAGGCAATGCTCTTGGATGTGTCGCGCGTGATGTCGAAACGATCGGGATCGGCAAAACAGGCTTCATCGCGGTTGGCGGAACCGAACATCAGGAACACCCGATCGTCCGGCTCGAAATCGACGCCGCCATAGGAGCATTTTTTCGCGACGCGCCGCGGCGACATGCCGATGGGCGCGATCCAGCGCGCATATTCCTCGAATACGTCGATCCACTTTGCCTTTCCCTCCTGCACCAGCCCAAGCTGCGCGGGATGCGTCAGCAACGCCCAGACCGAGCCCGAGATCGCATCGCGCGGCTCGTTCTGCCCGCCGGAGATCGCGAGTTTCACATTGGCGCGGATGCTTTCCATGGGCTGGCCCGAAGCAAGCAGCACGCTCAGGATCGAGCTGTTGGGATGCTTGCTCACCACCGGGATCATGTCGTCGATCGCGGCATCGATGCCTGCGGTCGCGGCGTTGCAGCGCGCTTCCACTTCCTTGTTGCCGGTGTAGTTGGCGATGCCGTCGATCATCGCCTGCGACCACGCGTCCATGTCCTGATAGCGCATGTTGGTCAGCCCGGTGATGTCCTTCAGGCATTCCGCCGACAGTGGCAGCGCAAAGGCCTTGGTGAGATCGGCGTGTCCTCTTGGCGCAAGCTCGTCGAGGATGCGGTCGGCATGGGCCTGGAATTTCTTCAGCCAGGTTGCCTTGACCGCGCGCGGCGATACCGACGGAAACATCTGCGCGCGCTCCGACATGTGGGCTTCGCCGTCCTTGCGCATCATGTTGTGGCCCATCAGCACGTTCATCAGCCCGCCCGGCTGGTGCGAGGAAAACACGTCGATGCGCTTCTCCTGGGAGAAGATGTCGTCGCGGCGGGTGAACACGGTCGAACCGAGCTGCGGTACGAAGGCGATCGGCGCCTCCTTCCGCATCCGCGCAAGATCGGGATAGGGATCGGCCCAGAAAGCCGGCACATCGATGTTGTAATGCGGGGCGTTGGACATCGCTGATCCCCCTCAGATCGATCGATAGCCGCCGTCCGCCATGACGATCGAGCCGGTGACGTAAGCCGCGAGATCCGAGGCGAGGAAGACGGCGGGGCCGACAATGTCCTCCGGCTTGCCGGCGCGGCCGAGCGGGGTGTGATCGATGAAGATCTTCACCAGTTCCGGATTGTTGGCACGGACCTGCGCATTCAACGGCGTCTCGATCAGGCCGGGGCCGATCGCATTCACCCGCACGCCATGCTTGCCGAGCTCGGCGGCCAGCGCCTTGGTGAAGCCGAGCACGCCGTGTTTGGAGGTGGTGTAGGCCGGCGAGTTCGGCGTGCGCACATGCACGAAGGACTGGATCGAGCCGATATTGACGATGCGGCCCTTGCTCGCCATCAGCGGTTCGAGGAAGGCGTGCGTCACGTTGAACATGCCGTTGAGATTGATCGCCATGATGTCCTGCCAATCCTTGAGGACGGCCTCGGGCTCGGCGGTGAAGGCATTGCGGCGGTTGATACCGGCATTGTTGCAGAGGATCGAGACCCGCCCGACCTTGGCTGCGATCTCCTTGGCCAACGCGAAGCACTCCTCGCGCTTGGTGACGTCGAGCTTGAAGCTTTCCGCAACTCCGCCCGCGTCGCGGATCTCCTTCGCGGCCTCTGCCGCGCGCTCGTTGACATCGAGCAGCACAGCACGTGCGCCCTCGCGCGCAAACCCCGCGGCGATCGCGCGGCCAATGCCGGAGGCCGCGCCGGTGACGACGGCGATATGATCTTTCAGAAGGGGCATGGCGTTTCCTTTGGTCTTGGTTTTGTCGGGTTTCAGCCGATTTTAGCGTGCAGCAAGTCGAATGGGCAAAGCGAAAGCGTGCCCACCACATCGCGATCTCGCAAGTCATGATGGGCACGGCGCGCGAGCGCGCCGTGCCCATCTACCTGCTCACCGCTGCATGAATGGCGCGGCAATGCGATGCCAGATTGTCGTGGGCGACCACGAACTGTTTCAGCGGCGTATCGATATCGTAGAAATAGATGTTGGCGACAAAACCATAGATGCCGGCGTCGATCGCGGTCGGCTGGTCGCCATGCACATAGGCATTCGCGGGGATCAGGCTGGCGAGCGCCTCCAGATCGGCGAGCCCGCGCGCCATCGCGGCGGCCGGCTCGTAGCGGCCGATGCCCTGGTAATAATAGCGCTGGGCGTTGAACTCCTTCGCCTTCATCAGGCCTTCGTCCGTCAATTGCGGATGCTCGCGCTTGAGCGCGTCGCGGAACTGCGGCCAGTAGCGTTCGTCCTTCCAGCGCGAATAGGACATGACCCAATAGAGGTCGTCGAGCATTCGCGTGACCAGGAGATTTTGCGTGCGCTGTGCCGGCGTCAGCGTCGCATCGAGCGTCACGCCGTATGTCTTCGTGACAAAGGCGAGGATCGTCTCGCTGTCGCCGACGGTGTCGTCGCCGTCGACGATATAGGGCAACTGGCCCCGCGGCGCCTTTGAGGCGTCGAAGATGTGCTCGTGGCGGAATGGCACGCCTGCGAGTTTCAGGAAGGCGTAAACCTTCAGTCCGTAACCATTATTGTCGGCAACGCCGAACAGCGCCGGATAGGAATAGAGTGTGAGCATGGTGGCCTGCCGGGATCGAGATGGCCGCAGGCTAATTCAAAATTGACCGGTCGGAAACGCTCGGCGCCAGCGGCGATCCCGGTGCGTTTCTCGAACTGGCCGCGGCGCGGGGTGCCGGTCCGTCCCCCCGGCAAAAAGGGCGAATGACGACCGCGTCATCCGCCCCGTCTGGCTCGATCGCGCGGCTCAGAGCTTGCAGACGCCCTTCTTCATCAGGCCGCTCTTGACGGCGATCGCCGCATCGAAGCTGGCGACAGGCTTGCTGACGGCCTTGTAATTGTCCGGCCAAGGTTTGGTCGGGACGCTTTCGTCCCAGACCTGGCAGAGGTCGCTGCCGCCCCACTTGATCACAAGGAAGGCGGCCTGGGCGGGGCTGACGGTTGCGATGGCAGCCAGCGCGATGGCGGAGGCAGCGCAAAGGGCAGTCACTCGATGCATGAAGTATCTCCTGTTGGGAAAAAGATCGTGCCGGCCTGTGCAGCGTAGGAGTGTGCAGGCGGCGTCCGTGGGTGAATGGATCGGACAAGGATTGAGTGGGACGAAGTCGTGATCGGTTCAAATCGTTGCCGTGAAAAACCGCGGCGGTCCAATGCTGAAATGCGCAAGGTGGGCACGGCGTTCACGCGCCTTTGCCTACCTTGCGAAAGCGAGGCTCAGAACGAGCAGGCGCCGGTCGCGAGCATGCCGCCCTTGACGTCGAGCGCATCGAGGAAGGTCGGCATGGTGGCGCTGACCACGACGTAGTTGCCCGGCCACGGCGCGGTCGGAATGCTCTCGTCCCAGACCTGGCAGAATCCGGTGTCGGTCCAGCGGATCAGGTGAAACGGATCGGCCTTCGCCGGCGTGGCGGCGGCGAGCGCGGTGACGGCGAGGAGAGCGGACGCGCAAAAGAGGGAAATACGACGCATGAAATAACTCCTGAATGCGAAACATGCTCCTCCGCGCATACTCGCGGAGGCGTCGGCGATAATGGCCGGATATGGATTGAGTATGGGGTGGGGAACCGGAGGTTCAAAAGGTGGCCGCGGGTCAGCGCCCGGTCCGCCGAAGCCCAGGGAGCGAAGGCGGAAGCGTAACCTTACCTGAGCAATTGCGGCGGATTGCGCTGACGCCAATCCGCCGTACAAAATTTACGTTAAATCACCGCCCTGCCAGCGACGCTACGCCCTCGATCTCGATCAGCATTTTCGGGTTGGGCAGCGCCACCACCACGCAGGTGGTGCGGGCGGGATAGGGCGCGGGGCCGAACGCATCGGCGTAGAGCTTGTTCATGGTCGCGACGTCGGCCGCGCGGGTGAGCAGCACATTGACCTTGACGAGATCGCGGAAGGTCGCGCCCGCCTCGTCGAGCACGTGCTTGATGTTGGTGACGACATTGCCGAACTGCGCCTCGAAACTGTCCGGCAGCTCGCGCTTCTCGTCAAAGCCGGGAATGCCGGAGATGTAGAGCAGGTCGCCGACACGAGCGGCAAAGGACAGCGGCGGAGCCGTTACGCCGGGCGGCGGTGCGAAGTGCTTGATGGACATGGATCACCGTGAGAGGTCGGATGGAGGGCAGGACCAGGCCAGCTTGCCTTCAAATCGCCGCGACATGCAACCTCTCTGAAGCGGGTCAATCGGCCCGTTCAAGACGCATTTTGTCTGGATTTCGCCGCTGCGGCGCATCGGCTAGATTGGTATACGATTCGACCCGCTTTGCATGGCCTGGAGGAGCCCCATGAGATTGTCATCCGCCGTTCGCGTCGCGCTGCTTGCGCTTGCGCTGCTCGCCGGTCCGTCCGTCGCCCGAGCCGATGAGGGGCTCGTGACGCTCGTCATCTACAAGGCGGGCTGGTTCATCGGTGGTTCTGCCGGCAGCGGCGTGCTGACCTTCCACGGCCATACCTACGCGCTCTCGGCCGGCGGGCTGGACGGCGGCCTCGTGTTCGGGGGCTCGCAAACCACGCTGCAGGGCCGCGTGAAGAACATCCGCAAGGCCTCCGATATCACCGGCGTCTATGGCGCGGCCGGCGCCGGCATCGCCTTCGGCGGCGGGGTCCGCGGCCTCGTGCTGACCAACCCGAACGGCGCCGTCCTGGAATTGGGCGGCAAGCAGCTCGGGGTCATGGCGAACGTGGACCTGAGCGGACTTGCGATTTCATTGAAGCAGTAGGTCACGCCGCATCGGTGACCTGTCCCCTCGCAGCTCGACTTGTCCGCCGCAGTTCGAAGAGCGCCTGAGCGAAGGCGCACGTCGCCCATCCGGCGCGTGCTTGATACATTCGGCATTGTGATTCGGTCCGCTCGCAAAATTCAGGACGTTGCCCCATGAAGATTTCCTCCGTCGTCCGCGCCGCGCTGGTTGCGCTTGTCGCCTTGGCCGGCCTTGCATCCGCCCGCGCCGACGAGGGCACCGTGTCGCTCGTGATCTACAAGGGCGGCTGGATCATCGGTGGCTCCGGCGGCAGCGGCGTGCTGCACTTCCGCGGGCGGCGCTACGGCCTGTCCACCGGCGGCATCGACTACGGCCTGGTGTTCGGCGGCTCCAAGACCATCCTGCGCGGCCGCGTCCACAACATCAACAGCCCCTCCGACGTCGCCGGCGTCTACGGTGCAGCCGGCGCTGGCCTGGCGGTCGGCCGTGGCGCCCGCGCCATCGTGCTCACCAATCAGAAGGGCGCCGTGCTGGAGCTGTCCGGCCAGCAGACCGGGCTGATGGCCAACGCGGATCTGAGCGGGCTCGCAATTGCGCTGAGATAGGGTGGGTTAGCCGGCCGCGTGCGCGGTCACTCAACGCGTGAAGACGCAAGGCGTAACCCACCCTCTTGCCGGAAGGAATCTAGAGCGTGCAGTGGCGCTGGTCCCGCATCTTGATCTGGATAGCCGACGCCTCGGCGAAAGTCGGGACCGGCTTGCTCACCACCTTGTAATGGGACGGCCATTCCATCGGCTTGTATCTCAGGTCCGTGTTCCAGATCTGGCAGATGCCGGTATTGTCCCAGCGGATCACATAATAGCCGGCGGCCGGCGCTGGTGCGGCGATGGCAACAGTCGAGGTTGCGATGCCGATCGCAGCGCAAAGGGCAGTGAAGCGGAGCATGACGGATTTCCTATTGGACTAATGTTGGACCAGCTTCGCGGTGCAGCACGTGGAGCCGATGCTGTTCGCGATCGCGACATTTGGTGCGGCGGAAAAATGACGGTTTCAAGCCGAAATGTAAACGCCGATGCATGCCAGCGATGAGGGACGGCGCCTAAAACGTCGGTCCGAACTCGCAATGACGAGCGGAGGCGCCTGATTCAATTGTCAAACAGCGATGAGGGTGTGCGTCAGCATTCCCGCGGCATGTCATGCCCGAGCCTTGCATAGCTCTCACCCCCTCATGAAGCAGAGGGCGCAGGGAAAGCCGGGTGCCGATTGCACCCATAGGCCCCGTGCAAACAAAAAGCACGGGGGTAGGACCACAGGTGAACCGGAGCAACGCCGGCTTTCCCTGCGCAGTGGTTTACGGCTTACTTCGCGCTCTCCCAGGTGACCGGGCTTTCTTGCCACCTTCGCCCGTGTGATGCGAAGCATCATCACGAGCTTGAACGCCAGCGTCGGGGCGCCAGGACCACACGACTTCGCCGTCCGCGAGATCACAGGCGTTCGTCTTCGCCGCCACCCGCGTCCACCGCATCCCACCGCAACGTTCGTGACGTGCGCACGCCCCTCTTATCGGGTGAGACGGGCAAGCTGATAGCGCTGATTTGCCCGACGCCTTAAGCGGAATATTTTTACGCAAAGGGATGGACAGACTTTTGGTGATTTGCCTGTCGGGTTAGTTTGTCGCAGCGGTTGTATGCGAATTTGACTTGCGGGCGAGGCGAAGCAGGTCGCAAGCAAAGGCGATTGCGCTCGCCTCGGTCCCGAATACTATCGCCGCGGACTGGTCTGATTGGGAGTCTTGCGATGGCCATCAACACCGACAAGGTCGACGACACAGCGCTGGCGCTTCTTTATTTGACGCTGCATGACGGTTGCAGGGCATGGAAAGGCTTTGATTGGGACGTGCTCGGTCGCCTGCACGACAAGGGGATGATCCTCGATCCCGTCGGCAAGGTGAAATCAGTGGTCTTCACGGAAGAAGGGCTGGATCGGGCGAAGCAGTTGTTCGAGACGATGTTCAAGACGTAGGGGTGTAGCGGCTGGGTGTTCCTGGTTCGCCTGCAGCGACCGATCTGATCATTCCTGTGTTCCATGATGTCATCATCGCTTGCCAAACTTGATCACCTCACCGGTCAGGGGATTGACCCCGTAGCGTTCCCCGCCGTCGCCGATATCTTCGTCAGGATCTGGATATTGAGGCGGCGCGTTGCCGCGGACCGTGACAACGCGCGGATACCGCATCTTCGGCAGCTTCGCACGCACCTCCTTCAGGCTGACGCGGAATCGCCATTCGTCGCCATAGTCGAACAGGAACAGCAGCGTGTGACCGATTGCGGGAAATGCCTGCGCCACTTTGGTTTTTTTGACGCTGAGGACGCCGGGATCGGCCTCGCCCATGTCGGCGAACAGTTCATATCGGGGATCGACGCGCGTCAGCTTGGCCGGGGTCAGCCCGCTGTAGAAGCCGAACGCATGATCGAAATCGAAGTCGAAGGCTTTCACCAGGGCTTCGGCCAGCCGATAGAGCGACTTCGAGGATTCGATTTCGATGTCGCGGTAGATGGACTTCCGCCCGTCAAGTGCGGCCCGAAGGACAAAGGTCTCGTTCGAGGTCATGCTCGATCTCCTTGTAATTTCCGTCGACCGCACGTCTGATTGGAGAGAATATCTCAGCAGGTGAGAATTGGCGAGCGCCTGGAGCAACCCGCATGACACCATACGACCTATCCATTCGCGCAGTACGCGCGCGTATATTCGTCAGCAGATCTTGTGCAATGTCGAGGCAGTCGTTTCCTTGCTGACTTTCCTTCTCTTTTAGAATACCGCCGGCAACGAGGACCATGTGATCGGATGGACAGAACTCGGATGACTTCTGATCGAGCTCTTCAAGGCTGCGAGGAAACGCAAGAACGCAGGCGTCAGGGCTGCGCAGGCCTGCGACTCGTGCGATCGATTTGAGGATTAGTTTGTAGGTCCGCAGGGCGGTTATTTCGAAGCCTTGGTGATGCGCATGCGTTGGATCACCGAGGTCGAGGCGCGCGGTCGATATCACGCCTGCATGGTATGACGTCGTTTCGTTGCCAAAGCTCGTGGCAAACACGTAGTGCAAACCGTCTGTTTTCAGATCGAAGGGCAAGAGAAGATATTTGAAGGAAGGTCGCGTTCCCTCGCTCGCCGTCGTTCGGATGAATCGGTCGGCGACCTTCGTGACATCAAACTGTGTCGGCGTTGCGCGCAATTCGGGGCCGAGTGGAAGGTTCAGGACTTGCGTGGAGACGGGTGCAGCCAGGACGCGTTGGAGTGCACAAACTAGCGGCTGAACGAAGTCAGTGCTTTTCAGGTCTGAATGGATGTAGAGGACGACCTCGGCGGGTGCCACCAGGTGACCGCTTCCCGATGCCGGCTTGTCCTGTGCTCGCGCGAGCGCAGCGCCCAAAAGCAGGATGCCGGCCAACAACAGCCGGCACCCATATTGACAGAACACGGTTGGGCGCACAGGCCTCCCTCACAGCACCCGATTGCTCTCCTTCACCTTGTCCGCATCCAGATACACGCTCTCGCCCATTTCCTTGAACTTGGCGCTCATTTTCGCCATGCCCTGTTCCTTGTCATTGAGCGTCGCCGCGTAATCCCGAACATCCTGCGTGATCTTCATCGAGCAGAATTTCGGGCCGCACATCGAGCAGAAATGCGCGACCTTGTGCGCTTCCTTCGGCAGGGTCTCGTCGTGGAATTTGCACGCGGTGTCGGGATCGAGGCCGAGGTTGAACTGGTCCTCCCAGCGGAAGTCGAAACGCGCGCGAGAGAGCGCGTCGTCGCGAAGCTGTGCCGCCGGGTGGCCCTTGGCGAGATCGGCGGCGTGGGCGGCGATCTTGTAGGCGATCACACCCTCGCGCACGTCGTCCTTGTTCGGCAGACCGAGGTGCTCCTTGGGCGTCACGTAGCAGAGCATCGTGCAGCCGTACCAGCCGATCATCGCCGCGCCGATG
>Ga0153954_1000587_pt1 | contig 27341 bp, 31 predicted proteins | sample TSFL038MetaG_FD_102277 | JGI IMG/M metagenome (GOLD analysis project Ga0153954, IMG submission 102277) | Attine ant fungus gardens microbial communities from Florida, USA - TSFL038 MetaG | ecosystem: Host-associated > Fungi > Mycelium > Unclassified | place: USA: Florida, Wekiwa Springs State... | reverse complement strand
TTCGATGAAGCTCGGCGAGGCCATGTACAAGCAGCAGGCCGAGAGCGATGCGGCCAAGGATGCTGCGAAGGATGACGTGGTCGACGCGGAATTCACCGAGGTCGACGACGACAAGAAGAAGTCTGCTTAAGACCGGGCGAAGCCATGACCCTCACGCCAAAGAGAACGCGAGCCGCGTCTCGATGGGTGGGGGTCATTTTTCATTAAGCCGGAAGTTGCATCTTTCTTGCATCACAGCGGGATGAAGACGAAGCTCGGGCGGGTCTGACTGATGTCCACCAAACGCTGCTATTACGAAACCCTGGAAGTCGACCGCAGCGCGGATGAAACCAAGCTCAAGGCGGCTTTCCGCAAGCTCGCAATGAAATGGCATCCGGACCGTAATCCCGGTGACGCCCAGAGTGAGATCAAGTTCAAGGAAATCAACGAGGCCTATGAGGTCCTGAAAGACGGCGACAAGCGCGCCGCCTACGATCGTTTCGGCCATGCGGCGTTCGAACAAGGCGGCGGTGGCATGGGCGGTCATCCCGGCTTCGGCGCCGGTTTCGCCTCGTCCTTCTCCGATATCTTCGAAGACCTGTTCGGCATGGCCGGACAGCGCGCCCGCGGCGGCCGCGAGCGCGGCGCCGATCTGCGCTACAACATGGAAATCAATCTGGAAGAAGCCTTCCAGGGCAAGACCGCGCAGATCGAGATTCCGGTTTCGGTCACCTGCGAGTCGTGCTCGGGCACCGGAGCCAAGGCCGGGACCAAGCCGAAGACCTGCTCGATGTGTGGCGGCCAGGGGCGGGTGCGGCAGGCGCAAGGCTTCTTCACGCTGGAGCGGACCTGCCCCAGCTGCCAGGGCCGCGGCCAGATGATCGAGGATGCCTGTCCGTCCTGCGTCGGCTCCGGCCGGGTGACGCGCGACCGTACGCTGTCGGTCAACATTCCGGCCGGCGTCGAAGACGGCACGCGGATCAGGCTCGCCGGCGAAGGCGAGGCCGGCGTCCGCGGCGGGCCGTCTGGCGATCTCTACATTTTCCTGTCGCTGACCGCGCACCAGTTCTTCCAACGCGATGGCGCCGACCTGCATTGCCGGGTGCCGATCTCGATGGTCACAGCGGCACTTGGCGGTGAGTTTGAGGTGCCCACCATCGAGAAGGGCAAGACCAAGGTCAAAGTCCCCGCGGGAACCCAGTCCGGCCGGCGCTTCCGCATCGCATCAAAAGGCATGCCGGTGCTTCGCTCGCGCCAGACCGGCGACATGTACGTTCAGGTCGTGGTCGAGACGCCACAGAACCTCACCAAGAAGCAGCAGGAATTGTTGGCGGAGTTCGAGAAGCTCTCCTCCGGAGCGACCCAGCCTGAAGCCGCGGGCTTTTTCGCCAAGGTCAAGGACTTCTTTGGCAGCCGCGCCAGCAACTAGCCGCAGCGGGCCAAATTGGTCATCGCCTCGGCCGCCTTCCGTGCGAGAAAATCGAGAAACCATCACGCCTTATACGCTGCCAGCGAATGCCCACGATGCGGCTGCGTAGCACCGATTGGCTTGACCGGCCCGCCTGCTGCCTATACCTCTTTATGACTGTTTTCTGACATCCGCCGTCAAATCCAGCCCGCGGTCCCGTTCGGTACTAACAATGCCTTTGCAATCGTCCGTGCGCGTGTTGAAGAAGCCTCGTCTCGACGACGAGGTTCGCTTTCTCCGGTCATGGATTGAGAAGCCGCTGCATGTGGGCGCGGTCATGCCATCGGGCCGCTTCCTGGCGCGCACCATGGCGCAATATGTCGATGTCTATCAGGATGGGCCCGTCGTCGAATTGGGACCGGGGACGGGAGCGATCACCAATGCGCTGATCGAGCATGGCGTCGAGCAGAAGCGGCTGGTCCTGGTCGAATACAATCCCTCCTTCTGTGCGCTGCTGCGCGACCGCTATCCGCAGGCCAAGGTCGTGCAAGGCGACGCCTATACGCTGCGCGATACGCTCCGCAATGTGCTCGGCGCGCCAGCGACGGCCGTCGTCTCGGGGCTGCCTCTGGTGACCAAGCCGATGATGACGCGCATCAAGCTGATCCGCGATGCCTTTGCCGCGCTGGCGCCCGGCGCGCCCTTTGTTCAGTTCACCTATGCGGTGGTCCCGCCGATCCCGAAGTCGCTGCCCGGCGTGTCCACAGAAGCATCCGATCGGATCTGGATGAACCTTCCGCCGGCCCGCGTCTGGGTGTATCGCAAATACTGATGCTGCCCGCTGCGGCTTGCGTGGCGGGTCGGTCCCGAAACGCAAGCTGATCTATGGCCGTCCTGAAAATCCTGGTCATCCCTGGCTCGCTGCGCACCGGCTCGCATAATGCAAAGCTGGCGATGGCGGCCGCTTACGAGTTCGCGCGGGCCGGCGTCGATGTGACGCGTATTTCGCTCGGCGATTATCCGCTGCCAATTTACGACGGCGATCTGCAGGCAAAATCAGGCGTGCCGAAGAGCGCGGTCAACCTCAAGCGCATGATGGGCGCTCACCATGGCGTCTTGATCGTGACGCCGGAATATAATTCCTCGGTACCGCCGCTGATCAAAAATACCATCGACTGGATCACGCGCGTGCAGGATCCGCACGAGACCCGCGGCCAGGTGTTTCGCGAAAGGCCTTTTGCCATTGCGGCCGCTTCCGAGGGCCGGCTCGGTGGAACACGGGCGCTCGCCGCCTTGCGGCTGATTCTCTCGGCCTGCCGCGCCACGGTGGTGCCCAATCAGCTTGCACTGTCTTTCGCCGACCAGGCGTATGACGATATGGACAGATTGAACAAAGAGGCCGATATCGAGGCGATGAGGGCGCTGGTAACGCAGTTGATCGAAGTCGCTCAACGCATGATGTGAGGTGACGATGCAGCCATCCGACATCCCCGTGAAAGACCGCTTGATCGTGGCGCTCGATCTGCCGGGCGTGGAGCAGGCTGAGGCCATGGTGGCGCGGCTGGGCGACAGCGTCAGCTTCTACAAGATCGGCTATCAGCTTGCCTATGCCGGCGGTCTGCCGCTGGTCCGGAAACTCGCCGAGCAAGGCAAGAAGGTCTTCATCGATCTGAAGCTGCATGACATCGGCAACACCGTGGCGCGCGGTGTCGAGAGCGTTGCCAGGCTGGGGGCCACCTTCCTCACCGTGCACGCCTATCCGCAGACCATGAAGGCCGCGGCCGAGGCGCGCGCGGGCACCGATTTGAAGATCCTCGCGGTGACCGTGCTCACGTCCTACGACGACGGCGATCTCCATGCGGCCGGTTATCGGCTCGGCGTCTCCGACCTGGTCGAGGCGCGCGCGCGGCAGGCGCAGATGCTCGGCATCGATGGTCTGGTCTGTTCGCCGGAAGAGGCCGGACATCTGCGAGGGATCGTCGGTCACCAGATGCGGCTGGTCACGCCGGGCATTCGCCCGGCGGGCGCGGCAAGCGGCGACCAGAAGCGCATCATGACGCCGGCGCGCGCGATCGCCGCGGGCAGCGACTATCTGGTGGTAGGGCGGCCGGTCGTCGAAGCCGCCGATCCAAAAGCCGTGGTGGAGGCCATTCTGGCCGAGATCACCCCGCCGCTGGCGGCGTAAGGGAAGGAAGACAGGGATGGCAAAAGGCTACTGGATCGCGCGCGTCGACGTGCACAATGATGAAGGCTATAAGCCGTATGCGGCGGCCAATCCGGATATCTTGAGGAAATTCGGCGGGCGTTTCGTGGTCCGCGGCGGCAAGCTCGAAAATCCTGAGGGGCAAAGCCGTTCGCGCAACGTCGTGATCGAATTCCCTGACTACGCGACTGCACTGGCTTGCTACCGCTCGCCGGAATATCAGGAAAACATCAAGCGGCGGCAGCCGCACTCGATTGCCGACCTCGTCATCATCGAGGGCTACGACGGGCCGCAGCCCTGACATCCACCTTTCGGTCTGTCATGTCCGGTCTTTCCACGTCGTCATTCCGGGTTCGCCCTCCGGGCGCGCCGGAGTGACGGGCCCGTACCGTCGGTTGCCGGAACAGTTCGCGCCCGCTATAGGGCGTGGAGAGGTTTTGCCATGGCCGATATGCGTTTGATTGTTGCGGGGGCCGGCGGCCGGATGGGCCGGGCGCTCACGCGTGTGATTTCCGAGACACCAGGCGCCGTTCTCGCCGGCGCGCTGGAAGCGCCGGGCTCAGAGTTCCTCGGCAAGGATGCCGGCGTGCTCGCCGGGCTGCCTGAAAATGGCGTCAAACTCTCCGCCGATCTCTGGGCGCTGTCGAAGGAGGCCGACGGCATCCTCGATTTCACCATCCCCGGCGCGACCATCGCGAACGTCGCGATCGCGGCCCAGCGCGGCATCGTCCATGTCATCGGAACGACTGGTCTTTCCGCTTCCGACGAAGCGGTGATCCGAAGCGTCGCCTCGCAGGCGATCGTGGTGAAGTCGGGCAATATGAGCCTCGGCGTCAATCTCCTGGCGGCGCTGGTCAAGCGTGTGGCGCAGTCGCTCGGCGAGAACTTCGACATCGAAATCCTGGAGATGCATCACCGCTCCAAAATCGACGCGCCCTCGGGTACGGCGCTGATGTTGGGCGAAGCGGCCGCAGCGGGCCGCAAGATTGCGCTGGAGGAGCGCTCCGCGCGCGGCCGCGATGGCATTACCGGCGCGCGGCGCTCTGGCGACATCGGCTTTGCCTCCTTGCGCGGCGGCACGGCGGCCGGCGATCACAGCGTGATCTTCGCCGGCCCCCATGAGCGCATCGTGCTGTCACATCACGCCGAGGACCGGATCCTGTTCGCCCATGGCGCGCTGAAAGCGGCGCTGTGGGCGCATGGGAAGAAGCCTGGCTTTTACACGATGGCCGACGTGCTGGGGCTCAGCGATATCTGAAATCTGCGGAATGGAATTGCGGAAATGAGTGAACGCCTCCTTGTGCTCGTGCGCCACGGCCAGAGCGACTGGAATCTGAAAAATCTCTTCACCGGCTGGAAGGATCCTGACCTCACTGCGCAAGGCATCGCGGAAGCCAAGGACGCCGGCCGCAAGCTGAAGGGACAGGGCCTGAAATTCGACATCGCCTTTACGTCGGTGTTGAAGCGCGCGCAGCATACGCTTGATCTGATGCTCGCCGAGATCGGCCAGACCGCGCTTCCGACCACGAAGAACCTCGCGCTCAACGAGCGTGACTATGGCGATCTCTCCGGGCTCAACAAGGACGACGCCCGCAAGAAATGGGGCGAGGAGCAGGTTCTGATCTGGCGCCGTTCCTATGATGTGCCGCCGCCCGGCGGCGAGAGCCTGAAGGACACGCTGGCGCGCGCCCTGCCCTACTACGTTCAGGAAATCCTGCCTCGCGTGCTGCGCGGCGAGCGGGTCCTGGTTGCCGCGCACGGCAATTCGCTGCGCGCGCTGATCATGGTGCTGGAAAAGCTTTCGCCGGAGCAGATCTTGAAGCGCGAACTCGCAACCGGCGTGCCGATCATCTATCGCCTGAACGAGGACTCAACCGTGGCGTCCAAGCTGGATCTGGCAGCGTAGCTGTCATTCCGGTGCGATGCGAAGCATCGAACTGTGGTGCGCAATTGCGCACCTGAGAATCTCGAGATTCCGGTTCTGGTCCGGAGCCTGTCATCGGGCCGCGCTTCGCGCGGACCCGTTGGGACCATCCCGGAATGACCTTGCTAGCTAGTGCGAGGTCAGCTGCCCCGCTTCCCAGCCGAGCATCGCCTGTTTGCGCGTGATGCCCCAGTGATAGCCGGTCAGTTTGCCGTCCTTGCCGAGCGCGCGATGGCAAGGCACCACAAACGACACCGGATTCCGGCCGACCGCGGCGCCGACCGCGCGTGACGCCTTGGGGTTCTGGATATTGCAGGCAATGTCCGAATAGGAGACCGCCCGGCCCATCGGGATTTTCAAGAGCGTCTCCCACACCCGGACTTCGAAATCAGTACCGATCAAGACCACGCGCAGCGGCTGGTCCGGCCGCCACAGCTTGGTGTCGAAGATGCGCTGCGCCAGCGGCGCGGTGCGCTCGGTATCTTCGGTGTAGGTCGCATTCGGCCAGCGCGCCCTCATGTCGGCGAGTGCGATGGGTTCTTCGCCGGGATCGGCAAAGGCGAGCCCAGCGAGGCCGCGAGCCGTTGCCATTACGATCGCGGTCCCAAACGGCGATTCGTGGAAGCCGTAGTGCAGGGTGAGGCCGGCGCCGCCGTTCTTCCATTCGCCCGGTGACATCGCCTCATGGGTTATAAACAGGTCGTGCAGCCGTCCGGGTCCCGAGAGACCGGAGTCGAGTGCGGCGTCGAGCACGCTCGCGGAGTCCCGCAGCAGGCCTTTCGCGTGGTCAAGGGTGAGTGCCTGCATGAAGGCCTTCGGCGTGAGCCCGGCCCAGCGGCGAAACAGATGGTGCAACTCGTCCGGCGTTACGCCGGCGGCATCCGCCATCGCCTCGATGGTCGGCTGCGTCCGCCAATGCTCGGAGATGAAGGCGATCGCCCGGCGCACGGAATCATAGTCGCGCAGCGCGGCGTTCTGGGGGCCCGGCCTGGCCAGGCGCTGATCGTGTATGGCGAGTGTCATCATGGTGGGTGATGTAGGGCGCGGGGCCATCTCAAACCACCCGATTCCCGACAAGCATCAGTTGATCGGGTTATATGTGACGCCGCGCCGGGCGGCGGCGAGTCCGGCTTTTAAGGCATTGGAGAAGCTAGCTTTTTCATCCGGCCCCAAGAAGCTTCCGATCGCTACCCGACGGCCGCGCGAAACCAGATAGAGCTGCTCGATGCCGAACTCCTCATGGGTGACCTGATCGACCCGCGCCCAGAGCGGATTGAGCACCCATTCCATCACATGGCCGCGATGGCTGATCCGCCGTACCCGCAGTTCGGACGGCGTTACCGAGATCTCCTCGCTGGCCTTGGCTCGGCGGAAATTGACCTTGAAGGCCCAATAGACCGCAAGCACATCGAGCCCCAAAAAGCCGAACACCGGCCAGGCGCCCATCAAGAGAAACGCCACCCCGGCGGCGAAGCTGACCACGCTGAGAAACGCCATCACCAGCATGAAGCCGGTGCGGTTGAGCGAGCGGTGCGGCGTCAGCAGGGCCGAGAACAGCACCGGTTCGGGAGCATCGGGGTCAAAGTCGTTGCCTGCGGTCATGACGTATCAGTATATCCCCTTCATGACGAAAATCATCCGCGCTCAACGCGCCAAGAAAGCTTCCGTTAAGAAAGCTTCCGTTCGATCGCTGCCGAAGAAAGCGGCAAAGGCCAAAGCCAGGCCCGCGCAGCGATCCAAGAAGCCCGCGCAGCGATCCAAGAAGCCCGCGCAGCGGTCCAAGAGGCCTGCGCAGCGGCCCAAGGCGCCAAGGGCCGGGACCATCCGGCCCTGGGCACAGGAGGAGGTTCGTGAGGCATTCGAGCGCTTCCGGAAGGCCAACCCGGAACCCAGGGGTGAGCTCAAGCATCTCAATCCGTTCACTCTTCTGGTTGCCGTAGTGCTGTCGGCGCAGGCAACCGATGCCGGGGTCAACCGCGCGACGCGCGAATTGTTCAAGGTCGCCGACAGCCCGCAAAAAATGCTGGAGCTCGGCGAGGATCGCCTGCGCGACTACATCAAGACCATCGGCCTCTACCACAACAAGGCCAGAAATGTGATCGCGCTTTCGCAAAAGTTGATTACGGATTTCGGCGGCGACGTGCCGCGCACGCGTGCCGAGATCGAGTCACTGCCCGGTGCCGGCCGCAAGACCGCCAATGTCGTGCTCAACATGGCCTATGGGGAGCACACCATGGCGGTCGATACCCATGTGTTCCGCGTCGGCAATCGTACCGGCCTTGCGCCGGGCAAGACGCCGCTGGAAGTCGAGCTCGGACTCGAGAAAATTATTCCTGCCGAATTCATGCTGCATGCACATCACTGGCTGATCCTGCATGGCCGCTATACATGTCTCGCGCGCAAGCCGCGCTGCGAGGTATGCCTGATCAACGATCTTTGCCGCTGGCCGGAGAAGACCGTCTGAGGCATGACCATTCCTGAAGTGCAGTAGAACTCGCGCTGCGACCAATGGACGGGCAAATGCCAGGATCCAGGTCACCGATGACGCCTATGTCCGCGCCGACTTGACGCGGCTGAGCAGCCGGGTCGCCGGCGAGGCGACCAGGCGTTTCGCCCGCGGGCCGAAGGTGGCTGCCCGCTGGTCGCCCACCAAGGCATCAACTTAGTGTGACCGGGCGGCCCCGGGTGACGGCCCGCCGAAATATTCGCGCGATTGCGCGGTTCTTGATCTCTGGGGTGACAGAGGCAGGGACAGCCACATGAACGACACGGCCGCACTTGTTGCTCTGGCGACCGCGGTGCCACCCCATCAATTCCATCAGAAGCAGATTCTCGAAGCCGCTTGCGGCGTGATGGCGGATCGCTATCCGGAATTCGAAACACTCTCGAGCCTGTTTGCCAATACCGGCATCCGCCATCGTTACGGCGTCAAGCCGATCGAATGGTACCTCGAGCGGCGGGGCTGGCCGGAACGCACGCAGGCTTTTCTGGAAGGCGCAGAAAACCTGTTCGTCGATGTCGCGCGCAAGGTGCTGGCGCGCGCCGATCTGTCGGCCAGTGACATCGACACGGTCGTCACGGTCTGCTCGACCGGCATCGCAACGCCGACGCTGGAAGCGCGCGTCGCGGAATTGATGGGATTTCGCAGGGACGTCTCGCGTGTGCCCGTGTTCGGCCTTGGCTGCGCGGGTGGCGTGTCGGGCTTGTCGATTGCAGCGCGGCTGGCGCAATCGCGGCCCGGAACCAATGTCCTGCTGGTCACGCTGGAACTCTGCACGCTCGCGGTCCGCCATGATGAGCTAACCAAGGCCAATGTGGTCGCCGCCAGCCTGTTCGGCGACGGCGCTGCTGCGGTCATCCTGCGTGCCGGCGATGGTGGCGTGACACGCGTCGAAGGGTCGGGTGAGAAGCTCTGGCGTGGCACGCTTGATGTCATGGGCTGGAGCGTCGACGCGGAAGGCTTTGGCGTGATCTTCCAGCGCACCATTCCCGACTTCGTGAGGGAGTATATGGGAGATGCTATCGCCGAGATGGTCGCGAAGATGGCGATCTCGCTGGCCGATATCGGCCGCTTCATCTGTCATCCCGGCGGCGCCAAGGTGATCGCGGCGCTGGAGCGTGCGCTATCGCTGGAGCAGGGCACGCTCGACCATGAGCGTGAGGTCATCGCCGACTACGGCAACATGTCGGCTCCAACCGTGCTGTTCGTGCTGGAACGCGCACTGGCGAAAGGCCTGCCGCCGCGATCGCTACTGATGGCGCTGGGACCCGGCTTCACCGCGAGCTGCGTCGCGCTGCGGCACGCTGCGTGAGCTTTGCCTCGATCATCCTCGCGCTGGTGACGCTGCAGCGGCTCGGTGAGCTCGTGCTTGCGCGTCACAACACCCGGAAACTCATGGCGCGCGGCGCGATCGAAGTGGGTGCCGGGCACTATCCGCTGATTGTCGCCGTGCATGCGGCCTGGCTGATCGCGCTCTGGATTTATGGGCGCAATCAGCAGGTCAATTTGCTCGCGCTCGCCGCCTTTGTCGTGCTGCAAGGCCTGCGCGGGTGGATTCTCGCGACGCTCGGATCGCATTGGACCACGCGCATTATCGTGTTGCCGGGCGAACCGCTGATTATCTCCGGACCCTATCGCTATCTGGCACACCCCAACTATGCGGTTGTCGTCGGGGAAATTGCACTGCTGCCGCTGGCGCTGCATCTGCCGACGCAGGCGCTGGTATTTGCGGTTCTAAATGCTGCCGCTCTGGCGATCCGCATTCGCGTCGAAGGTCGCGCACTTGGCGATCTGCCGCGCGCTCGCGCCCTATCATGAGCGCGCCGCAGGGTATTGCATCCGACACACCGGATGCCGAGACCTGGGTCGGCTTTCTCCTGATGTGCCTCGGCATGTTCATGGCGATCCTGGACATCCAGGTCGTCGCCACCTCGCTGCCGTCGATCCAGGATGCGCTCGGCATCTCGCGGGATGCGATGAGCTGGATCCAGACCGCCTATCTGATTGCCGAAGTGATCGCGATACCCCTCACCGGCCTGTTCACGCGAATGCTGAGCCTGCGCTGGCTGTTCGTTGTCGCGGTCGGCCTCTTTACGTTGGCCTCGATCGGCTGCGCCTATAGCACGAATTTTTCGACGCTCCTGATATTCCGCGTCGTGCAGGGATTTTCCGGCGGCATGTTGATCCCCGCGGTTTTCTCCGCCGTGTTCCTGCTGTTTCCGGCGCGGCTTCATGCGGCCGCGACCACTATCGGCGGCGTGGTGGCAGTGCTGGCGCCGACGGTAGGCCCGATCGTTGGCGGCTACATCACCGCGACCTGGTCGTGGCCGTGGCTATTCCTGATCAACGTCATTCCGGGATTGATTGCTGCCTCCGCGACGTCTTTCCTGCTGCCGCGCCAGAAGACGGATTTCGGCGGCCTGAAGAAGCTCGATGCGACCGCGCTGGTCCTGATGGCAGCCGCGCTCGCAGGCCTCGAGATCGGCTTGAAGCAGGCGCCGCAGCGCGGCTGGTTCTCGGCGTCTTGTGCCGGATTGCTGCTCGCGAGCGGGATCGGGCTTGGTCTCTTCCTGTGGCGCACGTCCCATGCGCCGCATCCGGTGCTGCGGCTCGTCGCGCTGAAACGACGCTCGTTCGTATTGGGCTGCCTCTTGAGTTTCTGCCTCGGCGTGGGGTTGTTCGGCTCGGTCTATCTGATGCCGGTGCATCTCGCTTTCGTACGCGGCCATGACGCCTTCGAGATCGGCACCATCATGCTGGTGACGGGCCTGGCGCAGCTCTTGGCGGCACCGTTCGCGGCCGTTCTCGAGAGCCGTGTCGGCGCCCGGCCGTTGACAGCCGCTGGCTTCGCGCTGTTCGCGTTGGGTCTTGGCCTGAGTTGCTTCCAGCCGCGCACCGCCGATTTCAGCGAAATGTTCTGGCCGCAGATCATCCGCGGCATCGCGATCATGTTCTGCCTGTTGCCGCCGACGCGCATTGCGCTCGGCGATTTGCCCGAGGCAGAGGTCGCCGATGCAAGTGCATTGTTCAACCTGATGCGCAATCTCGGCGGCGCGATCGGAATCGCGCTGATCGACACCATCCTCTATGGCCGCGTCGTCGCCTATGCGGAGAATTTTCGGGATCGGCTGCTCGCCGGCGATGTGACTGCGGCAAAGGCGATCGGGCTTGATCCGACTCTGTTGCTAAACCGCGCTTCGGGCCCGCCAAGTGATGCCGAGATCGCCTTCGTGCGTCCACTGGTCGAGAAGGCTTCGCTCGCGCTCTGCATCAACGAAGCCTAGGCGCTGCTTGCCGGCGCGGCAGCAGCTGGATTGCTGCTGGTTGCGTTCGTGCGCGGTTCTAAGCCGTAGGAACGCTCCGCCGGCGCCCCGGCTCGATCAGCTCCCGCCTTGGGCCGGATAGGCGCTTGTGCATGTGTACCATCAGCGCCATGCCGAACAGTGGCGTCGCCAGGTTGACGATCGGAATCGAGACAAACGCCGCGATCAGCGCGCCCGCGGTGAAGATCGTCGCTGCATTATCCCTGCGCATCAGTTTGGCCTCCGCCGGTGGACGGAAGCGCATCGCCGCGAGCTCGAAATATTGCTTACCGAGCAGCCAGGCGGTGGCGACAAAGAACACCAGGAAGCCTGCGCCGGCCAGGAAGACAAATGGAACCGCGATCAGATAGACCAGGACGGTCAAGAGCGCGACCTTGACGCCTTCGATGGTCGCGACCGTGAGCGGCAGTGCCCTGCCCGGTTCTTCCGCCGGATAATATTCGCGTTCCACGAGATCGCCGACATCGTCGACGAAGAAGCCCGCGATGAGGGACGTGATCGCCGGCATCAGGAAGATGCCGCCGAGGACGATGCCAAGACCCGCTGCGATCGATACCACCCAGGAGAGCAAATTGAGCGGCGTGTGGAAGCCGGGCCCGAGCAGCGCCTCCGCCCAGCCCGCGCCATAGGTCGCAAACCAGCTCAACAGGCGCTGCAGGCCGATCGCAAGCACCGTGATCAGCACCAGCGCGAACCCGATCGAGCGCCACAGGATCGAGCGCATCGGCGGCGACAGGATTTGCGAAAGCGCCTTGGCGGCGGCATCCAGCATGGCGGTTACCTTCTCGAAATTGCTTTCGAGAGGTAGACACAAGCGGCCTCCAAGACAAGAGGCCGAAAATCGGCCGCTTTGCAATCCCGGGCTCGCCTTGTCGGCCAGCTCTGGCAGCGGTTGTTTTGCACTTGCGTTACGGCAAGCGCGAATGCAGCGTTGCAAAGATTATATTTTTCAGATGGTGCGGCAACGACTATCTTCCCGGTAAGGCCAACAGGGAGAACAGCGATGACCGGAGCGGGACTGCCGCTGGAGGGCGTGAGGGTCGTCGAGATGACCCACATGGTGATGGGGCCGACTTGCGGCATGATTCTCGCGCAGCCGGGCGTTCGCGCCGAACTCGATGCACAAGAAACCGAAAAAGAGATGAGGAAACTCGCATGACCGACGTTCAGAAAGTCTATCCCCGGGATCGCGTGGTCCTTCGCGAGGTTGGCCTGCGCGACGGCCTGCAACTGGTGAAGACCTTTCCTTCGACGGACGCAAAGCGCCGTTGGGTCTGTGACGAATACGCCGCCGGCGTGCGGCATTTCGAGGTCGGTTCATTTTTGCCGGCAAAAACCTTCCCGCAATTCGTTGACGTTCGCGACGTCGTCGCAACCGTCGGTTCGCTTCCGGGCGCGCATGGAATTGCGCTCGTGCTGAACGAGCGCGGCGCCAACGAGGCACTGGCGTCTGGTGTCGCCGAAATCGGATCCGTTGTCTCGGCAACCGAGGAACACAGCCAGGCCAACGCCAATCGCTCTCGGGAGTCCGCGATCGCCAATGTGAAGCGGCTGTGCGAGCTGCGCGATACCAGCGCGCACAGGCCGATCGTCAACGCGGCGATCTCGATGGCGTTGGGATGCTCCATCGCCGGACCGGTCGATCCCAAAGAGGTGATACGGCTGGTTGAAAAATGCTTCGAGGCTGGCGTCGATGTGGTCGGTATCGCCGATACAGTCGGCTACGCCGGCCCGAAGGCCGTCGGTGATTTGACCAGAGCCGCGGTGAAAATCGCCGGTGAGAAGCCGATTTTCATTCATTTGCATGACACCCGCGGCATGGGCATAGCGAATGCTTCCGCGGCGCTGGACGAAGGCGCGCGTGTTTTCGACGGTTCGCTCGGCGGCCTTGGCGGCTGTCCATTCGCGCCCGGCGCAACCGGCAATGTCGTGTTCGAGGACCTCGTGTTCCTGTGCGAGAGCAAGGGATTTGCCACCGGCATCGACATCGAGAAGCTGATCGCCGCGCGCTCGATCCTGAAGAGCGAGATGCCGAATGAACCGCTTTATGGCGGATTGGCACGCGCCGGTCTGCCGCGTGCGGCCGCCGCGAAGGCGGCTTAGAGCTTCACAGACCGCAGCCGGAGCGCGTTGCCGACGACGCTGACCGACGACAATGCCATCGCGGCCGCCGCAATGATCGGCGACAGCAGGACCCCGAAGGCGGGATAGAGGATGCCCGCCGCGATCGGAATCCCGGCTGCGTTGTAGATGAAGGCGAAGAACAGGTTTTGGCGGATGTTTTTCATTGTCGCCTGCGACAGCTTTCGAGCGCGGACGATGCCGGTGAGATCGCCCTTCAGCAACGTTACGCCGGCGCTTTCCATGGCCACATCGGTGCCCGTGCCCATCGCGATGCCGACGTCGGCCGCCGCCAGCGCCGGCGCGTCGTTGACGCCGTCGCCGGCCATCGCGACGATCCGGCCCGCGTTACGCAGCCTGGTGACGACGGCACCCTTCTGATCGGGAAGCACTTCCGCTTCAACCTCGGCTATCCCGAGCCGTTTCGCGACGGCTGCGGCGGTCGTCCGATTGTCACCGGTCAGCATGATCACCTTGACGCCTTCCGCCGCCAACGCCTTCAGCGCGTCCGGCGTCGACGCCTTCACGGGATCGGCGATCGCAAACAGCCCGGCGAGCCTGCCGTCGATGGCGATGTTGATCACCGTCGCACCCTCGCCGCGCAGCCGTTCGGCCTTGGCCGCGAGCGCAGAGGTCTCGATGCCGATCGACGACAGATAGTTTGAATTCCCGAGCACGATGGATTTGCCGCTCACCCCGCCCGTTACGCCCTTGCCTGACGGCGCATCGAAGCCCTCGACCGCGCGCGGCTCCAGCCCGCGCTGCTTCGCCGCCCGTACGATCGCGTCGGCAAGCGGGTGCTCGCTGGCGCGCTCGACGCTTGCGGCAAGCTGCAGGAGTTCATCTTCCCGAAGGCCCGTCACCGGCATGATCGCCGTCACGCTCGGCTTGCCTTCCGTCAGGGTGCCGGTCTTGTCGACGACGATGGTGTCGATCTTTTCCATCCGCTCCAGCGCCTCGGCATTCTTGATCAAAACGCCGGCCTGTGCGCCGCGGCCGACGCCGACCATGATCGACATCGGCGTCGCGAGCCCGAGCGCGCAGGGGCAGGCGATGATCAGGACGCTGACGGCCGCAACCAGGCCGAACGCCAGTTTTGGTTCGGGCCCAAAGATTGCCCAGGCGGCGAAGGCGGCGATCGCCGCGATGATGACCGCGGGCACAAACCAGCTCGCCACCTGATCGGCGAGCCGCTGGATCGGCGCGCGCGAGCGTTGCGCGTCGGCAACCATCTGGACGATCTGCGCCAGCAGCGTCTCGCGCCCCACCTTGTCGGCACGCATCACAAAGCTGCCGGACTGATTGAGTGTTCCCGCGATCACGCGCGCGCCAGCCTCCTTGGTGACCGGCATCGACTCGCCCGTCACCAGCGATTCGTCGAGCGCCGAGCGTCCCTCGAGAATGGTTCCGTCGACCGGGACCTTCTCGCCCGGCCGCACCCGTAATCTGTCACCGCTCTTCAGCGCGTCGATCTCGACCTCATGGTCTGCGCCGTCGTCGCCGACGCGCCGCGCGGTCTTCGGCGCCAGCTTCAAGAGTGCCTTGATCGCGCCCGAGGTCGCCTCGCGCGCGCGCAATTCCAGCACCTGGCCGAGCAGCACCAGCACGGTGATGACCGCGGCCGATTCGAAATAGACCGCGACGGCGCCGTCATGGCCGCGGAAGTCGGCCGGGAAGGCTTGCGGGAAGATCGTGCCGATCAGGCTGTAGACATAGGCCACGCCGGTGCCGATCGCGATCAGCGTGAACATGTTGAGATTGCGTGTGACGATGGATTGCCAGCCGCGCACAAAGAACGGCCAGCCGGCCCAGGCCACGACCGGTGTCGCGAATACGAGCTGGATCCAGTTCGACAGCGTCGGATCGATCAGGCCATGGCCGCCGAGGAGGTGGCCGCCCATTTCCAGCACGACGGGCGGCACCGAGAGTGCCGCGCCGATCCAGAAGCGATGGGTCATGTCGGCAAGCTCGGGATTGGGCGTGTCGTCAAGGCTCGCGACCTCCGGCTCGAGCGCCATGCCGCAGATCGGACAGCTCCCCGGCCCGATCTGGCGGATCTCCGGATGCATCGGGCAGGTGTAGATCGTGCCCTCGGGCACGGGCGCCTTTTGCGCGTCGGCTGCGCGCTTCGTCTTGTCGAGATATTTTTGCGGGTCGGCCGCGAATTTGGTGCGGCAGCCGGCTGAGCAGAAATGAAAGGTCTCGCCGTTGTGCTCGAAACGGTGCTTGGAGGTCTCGGGATTGACGCTCATCCCGCAGACGGGATCGCGCGCGGTCTTCGCCGCGTCGGCGTGGTGGTGATGGCCGTGGCCGGCGTGATCGCCATGGCAGCGGGTGTTTGCGGAGCCGTCTTGCGTCTGTGCAGTCTCAGTCATTTCCACGTTTGGCCCTTGAAACATATACCCTGTAGGGGTATATAGGCCGCATGCGCAAGGACATCAAGGCTTCGGTTCAGAAGCGCCTCGGCCGGATCGAGGGCCAGGTTCGCGGCCTGTCGAAAATGGTCGACGAGGACCGCTACTGCATCGACATCGTGACGCAGATCTCAGCCGTTCGCGCCGCGCTCCGCCGCGTCGAGGAGGAGGTACTGCGCGACCACGTCGCCCATTGTGTCGAGCACGCGATCGCCAGCGGCGACAAGGCGGACCAGCGGGAAAAGATCGCGGAATTGATGGAAGTGATCGGCCGCTCGGACCGTTAGGACGCCGTCATTGCGAGGAGCGCCCGCGACGACCTGTCTGCCTTCGCTCTACGGCCGACGAGCCGCTCGCAATGACAAGGGAGGCCGCTGAAACAGGCTTGCCTATGCCGCGAGCTCGTCGTCCCGCCGCTCTGGCAGTGCCGGAACACATTCAACGCGCAAGAGGTTTTCTTTCACCGTGACACGCTCAATCGAGTCCGAGACCTCTATCTCCACGGTCACTTCTTCAATCTCAATTTGAAGCGTCGCTTCCTCGTCAATCGCTTCAGGAACAAGCGACGGCGAACCGATTGGCTCGGGAAACACACCGAGTTCGCCCGCTACCTCCAGGAGCGGCTTCTGTTTGTCGGCCCAATGCAAGGTGGTGTAGTCGAAGCCGCGCACGATGGTCGGCTTGACGATCTCGAAATAGGGCGAAATGTCGAAATCGCGCGGCATGTACAGCGACGAATCGCGGATGTGCAGGATTTCGCGGCGTGCGGCGCGGCTGCCGGCCCGCGTGATCCTCGGCAGGATCGGATAACGTACGGTGTCGAAGGCCTGCGCGATCAGCGCCGAGCAGATCATCTTGGTGGGATCGCCGGAGCCCAGCGCGATCATGCGCCGCCGCCAGCGCTGCGGGATCGGCAGCGGGATCAGGTAGCGCATCAGGTCGAGGATGTTTTTCGTGTCGTAGCCGAAGCCGATGCGGTTGATGGCATAGCGGCACACCGTGGTGCGGTCCTCATAGGACAGGCCGACCGGTCGGCACACGCGGGTGTGGTAGGCATACTATTTCGATAGCGGCGCCGAGATCACGCCATCGCCGACATACGCCTCGATCAGCACATGCGGCTCGCCGTCTTCCTCTTGCGCGCCGTCGATCGGGCCGACATAGAGCGCTGAATGCGACCAGGTCGACTGGGTCAGATACTTGATGATCCCGGAGATGCGATTATTGCCTTCAACGAGCAGAACGTCTCCCGGCTCGATGATGTTACGCAATTGCTCCGGATCACTCGGCGTGAATGGCTCATAGCCTGGTACCTCTTTCTGAAGGTAACCGGCAATGAGCTTGCCGATCATATCGAGCATGACGCCCATAACTACACTTCCCCCCACGACCTTTTCCGGCCGCTTTTTTCTTATCATGGTCGATAGGCGTTGCAATTTGGTTCATGCATGGCTGTCATCAATCATGATTGATTCACCATTGCGGTTGCTGCACCTTCCCGAATACGGCAAGTTCGCGTCTCGTTCGCCATTTTTTCAAACTCCGGAAACCATGATATGACTATGACGCGGCGCGGCTTCCTTTCGGCCTCTGCGGCGTTCGCGGCGACCCCGGTGTTTTATGGAAGCGCCTCCGGCGCAACACCACCGCGTGAGGCCGATATTGTGGTGATCGGTGCGGGTGCCGCTGGTATTGCCGCAGCGCGGCGAATCGTGGCGGCGAACCGCAAGGTGATTGTGATCGAGGCCGCGAGCCAGCTAGGCGGCCGTTGTCTCACCGATAGCTCGCGTTTTGAGGCGCCATTCGACCGCGGCGCGCGCTGGATGCACAATCCCGATACCAATCCGATGATCAAGCTCGCCCGTTCCGCCGGGCTTGAGATCGTGACTGCGCCATCGGGCGAGAAAATCCGCATTGGCCGGCGCAACGCCCGCGCCGGCGAAACCGAGGAGTTCCTGGCGACCCTGGTTAAGGCCAACCGCGCCATCGACGACGCCTCGCGCCGGGCCGATATCTCCTGCGCCGCGGCATTGCCGAAGGATCTCGGCGACTGGGCGGGTACGATCGACTTTGTGCTCGGCGCCAGTTTCTCCGGCAAGGATCTGCAGGCTCTCTCCGTGGTCGACAAGGTTCGTGCGGCGGATCGCAGCACCGTCTTCGCCTGCCGGCAGGGCCTGGGAACGCTGATCGCCAAACTCGGGGAACAGTTGCCGGTCTCGCTGTCGACGCCGGCAAGCCGCATCTCGTGGAGCAATCGCGACGTTACGGTGGAGACGCCGTCGGGCAAGATCGTCGCGCGTGCGGCAATCGTCACTGTGTCCAGCAACGTGCTGACGTCCGGCAACATCAAATTCGCGCCCGATCTCCCCAAGCGCGCGCTCGACGCGGCCTCGAAGTTGAGCCTCGGCAGCTACGATCACATCGCGCTGCAGATGCCGGGTAATCCGCTGGGGTTGTCGCGCGACGACGTCATGATCGAGCAAAGCGCCTCTAACCGCACAGCTCTCCTGCTCGCCAACATTGGTGGTTCGTCGCTGTGCTCGATCGATGTCGCAGGCTCGTTCGGCCGCGATCTCTCGGCGCAGGGCGAAGCAGCCATGGTCGCCTTCGCCATGGAGTGGCTGACCAAACTGTTCGGCAGCGACGCTGCGGCCGCGGTGAAGAAATCGAGCGCGACACGCTGGAATGCGTCGCCTTACGTGCTGGGTGCGATGTCGGCGGCAGCGCCGGGCGGACAGGGATCGCGAAAGATCCTGACCGAGCCGATCGGCGCCATGTTCCTGGCGGGCGAAGCGACGCACGAAACGCTTTGGGGCACGGTCGACGGCGCCTGGGAAAGCGGCGAACGCGCGGCGGACGCTGCCCTGCGGCGGATCGGTGCGCTGAAGGATACCGAGCCGGTCGCGACGATCCCGGCCCCGCGGGCGTCAAAGCACCGACGGCGCACAGCGCCGGCAAGGACGGCGGCGCCGTACGGCCGGGATTTTTAGCGCAATACGCCGTCGAGCGCGGGCAGGCCGAAGAACACGGCGAGCACGATCAGCGCGTAACAGATGCCGCGGAACAGCGTCTCGCTCGCGTGGCCAAACAGCGAGGATCCGAAGCGGATGCCGATGGCATAGACCGGACCGACCACCAGCGAGAACAGGATCGCATCGCGGCTCATCAGGCCGCTCAGGGCATAGCTCACGACCGAAAAGAAATCGGAGGCGCCGAAGAACAGCATGATATTGGCGCGCGCGATGTGGGAGGCAACGGGCCGTCCCAGCCAATAGCCGACAATCGGTGGACCGCCGGTCTGCGCCAGGCCCGAGCAGAAGCCCGAGAGCGCGCCGATACCGACCGATAGCGCGGGATGCTCCGGCCCGCGATAGCGCCACCCCGTCAACAACAACAGCAACAGCGCGGAGACGAAGCCTGAAATGATCCAGCGCGTCGTCACGGGATCAAGCCGGGTCAAAAGCCAGGTTCCGATCGGCACGCCGACAAGGGCGCCGGCGACGATAATGCCGGTTGCCTTGCGGTCGGCCTGCCGCCAGGCGTGCGGCAACAGCGGCAATGCGCCGACAAAGTCGACAATCAGGAGCAATGCGGCGATCAGGCGCGGCGCGGCGAGGCTGCTCGCCAGCGGCATGAAGATCAGCGCCGAGCCGAAGCCGGAAAAGCCGCGCGCCGTCCCCGAGATGAAAGCGATGGCGCAGATCGCGAGCGCCGTGTTGGTGCTGACGTCCGCCGGGATGAGCTCCGACAGGCTCATGCTTTCATCTGACGCATGATGTCGGTTGAAAACCGCGGCGTACTTGCTGGCGTCATGCTCGCAAGGCGCCCCCGGTTTTCTTGGTCACTTCCGCCACGATCTTGGCGCCGACCGCATCGATCTCCTCGTCGGTCATGGTCTTCTCGCGCGGCTGCAGGGTCACCGCGATCGCGATCGACTTCTTGCCGTCGTCGATGCCCTTGCCCTCATACACGTCGAACACGCTGACATCGGTGATCAGCTTCTTGTCGACGCCCTGCGCGGCACGCACGAGATCGCCGGCCTTGACGGCGCGGTCGACGATGAAGGCGAAGTCGCGCGACACCGGCTGGAACGGGGAAAGCTCCAGCGGCGGCTTGGCGCGGGTTGGCTTCTGTTTCGCCGCCGGAATGCGATCGAGGATCACCTCGAACGCCATCAGCGGACCATCGGCGCGCAGGGCTTCCAGCGCGCGCGGATGCAGCTCGCCGAAAGTGCCAAGGATATTCTGCGGTCCGATCTGGATCGTGCCCGAACGGCCCGGGTGCAGCCAGCTTGCACCGCCAGGAACGATCTGCAGCGCCTGCATCGGCGCGCCAGCGGCGGCGAGGACTGCGAGCGCATCGGCCTTGGCATCGAAAGCATCTGATGTCGCCGAGCCCGACCAATGCCGCCCGATCCCCTTCGAGGACGCATAGCCACGACGGATGCCGGCGGCCGCGGCGAACTGATCTTCCGGCCGGTCGCCCTTGAAGATCTGGCCAACTTCGAACAGCGCGACGTCGGCAAAGCCGCGGTCGCCATTGGCCTGCACCGTGGCGATCAGCCCGGGCAGCAGGCTCGGCCGCATGTCGGAGAGATCGGACGCAATCGGGTTGGCCAGCGCAAGCTCGGCCTTGCCGCCGCCGAACAATTCGGCCGCGGGCTTGGAGATGAACGACCAGGTCACGGTTTCCACCATGCCGCGTGCGGCGAGCGCACGCTTGGCGCGGCGGTTACGAAGCTGGATCGGTGTCAGCACGGCCTTGCGCGCCTCGTCACCGCGCTCGAACGGGGTCATCGGCACTTTGTCGACGCCGACGATGCGCACGATCTCCTCGACGATATCAGCCTTGCCCTGCACATCGGTGCGCCAGGACGGGACCGCGATCTTCATGACCGGGCCGCTGCCGGCCATCATGAATCCGAGCCGGGTCAGGATGCCGCGCATTTCCGGTAGCGGCACCTCGATGCCGGCAAGCCGCTTCACCTCGCCAAGTGGAAAATCAACGACGCGGTCGTCGCCATGGGCCTTGCCAACGACGATGTTCTCCGATGGCGTACCGCCGCAGAGCTCCGTCACCAGACGGGTGGCCATTTCCAGCCCCGGCACCATGAAGGCGGGATCGACGCCGCGCTCGAAGCGGTAGCGCGCGTCGGAATTGATGCCGAGCTTGCGGCCGGACTGCGCAATGTTGATCTCGTTCCAAAGCGCGGACTCGATCAGCACGTCGGTCGTGTTCTCGTCGCAGCCCGAGGCCTCGCCGCCCATGATGCCGGCAAGCGATTCGACGCCGTGATCGTCGGCGATGACGCAGACCCCGCTGTCGAGCGTATAGGTGCGACCATCAAGTGCGAGCAGCGTCTCGCCGTCGCGGGCGCGACGCACGACCAGATTGCCCCTCACCTTCCTGGCGTCGAACACGTGCAGCGGTCGCGCGCGGTCATAGGTCATGAAGTTGGTGATATCGACCAGCGCGTTGATGGGCCTGAGCCCAATCGAGGTCAGCCGCTTCTGCAGCCATTCCGGCGACGGGCCATTTTTCACGCCGCGCACCAGCCGCAACGCAAAGCCGGGACACAGACTTTCGTCCTCGACGGTCACCTTCACGGGGCACGGGAACTCACCCTTGACCTGCTTGATGCCAGGATCTTTGAACTTGCCCATGTCGGCGGCGGAGAGATCGCGCGCGATGCCATGCACGCCGGTGCAGTCCTGCCGATTCGGCGTCAGGTTGATCTCGAACACGGGATCGCCGAGCGCCGCCCATTCGGCATAGCCGGTGCCGATGGGCGCATCTGCCGGCAACTCCATGATGCCATCATGGTCTTCGGAAATCTGCAGCTCGGCGGCCGAGCACAGCATGCCGCGGCTCTCGACACCGCGGATGGTGCCCACGCCGAGCGTGATGTTCTTGCCGGGAACGAACGTCCCGGGCGGCGAAAACACGCTGATGAGGCCGGCGCGTGCATTCGGCGCGCCGCAGACCACCTGCACCGGCGGAGCGCCGTTGCCGGTGTCGACCATGCAGACGCGCAGCCGATCCGCATTGGGATGCTGCTCGGCGGAAATGACGCGCGCGATGGTGAACGGCGCCAGCAGCTTTGCCTTGTCCTCGATACTCTCGACCTCGAGCCCGATCATGGTGAGCTTGTCGGCGAGCTTCTCCACCGTCTCGTCGGTGTCGAGATGTTCCTTCAGCCAGGAGAGGGTGAACTTCACGAGCTCAGCCCTCCTGCGAGGGTGGGGACGTCGAGCGGTTTGAAGCCGTAATGCGACAGGAAGCGCACGTCGCCTTCGAACAATTGTCTCAGATCCGAGATGCCGTATTTCAGCATGGCGATGCGGTCGATGCCCATGCCCCAGGCAAAGCCCTGATAGACATCGGGATCGAGGCCGCACAGGCGCAGCACGTTCGGATGCACCATGCCGCAGCCCAAAATCTCGAGCCAGTCTTCGCCCTCTCCGAAGCGAATTTCGCCCTTGTCGCGGCGACACTGGATGTCGACCTCGAGCGACGGCTCGGTGAACGGGAAGAACGACGGCCGGAAACGCATGTTGATATGGTCGACCTCGAAGAACGCCTTGCAGAACTCGTGCAGAATCCATTTGAGGTGGCCGAGATGCGAGCTCTTGTCGATGACGAGGCCCTCGACCTGGTGGAATTGCGGCGTGTGCGTCGCATCCGAGTCGATGCGATAGGTCCGGCCCGGGCAGATGACGCGGATCGGCGGCTTTTGTGTCAGCATGGTCCGCACCTGCACCGGCGACGTATGCGTGCGGAGCAGCATGCGCGAGCCGTCCTCCTTCGGATTGAAGAAGAACGTGTCGTGCATCTCGCGCGCGGGATGACCGATCGGGAAATTCAATTTGGTGAAATTGTAATCGTCGGTCTCGATATCAGGGCCTTCGGCGACCGAGAATCCCATGTCGGCGAAAATGGCTGTCAGCTCATCCCAGACCTGGCTCAGCGGATGAATGCGCCCCGCTTCAGCCGGCGGCTCGCGCAGCGGCAGTGTGACGTCGATGGTCTCTTTCGCCAATCGTGCGTCGAGTGCGGCCGATTTCAGGATGTCGCGGCGTTCGGTCAGCGCCTGCGTGACCTTGTCCTTGGCGAGGTTGATGGCTGCGCCTTGCGTCTTGCGCTCGTCCGGCGACATCTTGCCGAGCGTGCCCAGCAAGGCCGAGATGGAGCCCTTCCTGCCGAGCGCCGCGACGCGCACGGCTTCGAGGGCGGCTTCATCGGCGGCGGCGGCGATTTCACTTAAAATTTTTTGTTCGAGCGTAGCGAGGTCCGACACGGTTTTATCCTGCTTCCAGCGGGCGGCCGGATGTGGCCGCCTTGATGCCAAAACGTCAAGCGAAAAGCCCTCAAATCAGCCCCGCGGCCGGGCTGGCTTTGAACCCATTATTCGCGCCGACTGACCCAACAAAGTTCGAACAGGAGCCCGCAATGCGTTTTCGAGTTGGCCTGGCGGCTCTTGCCGTCGTTCTGTCACTCACGGGCCAGGCCTTGGCCGAGGATTGTCCTGCCAAATCGTCTGGAATGGACGACATTATCGAAGCGTTGAACGAGGCCAGGAGTTGTGACGCTGCGATGAAAATATTCGAGGCCTGCGAATTCGGCACCGGCGCCGACCTCCGCTTCGGCGAGATCGTCCAGAAGAAGTGCGAGAGCGATTTCCTCGGGCGCCTGACGGCGCCGCACAAGGCGGCCTATCAGCGCGAGATGGGTGTCTGCGACCGAAAATACCGAAACGAATCCGGCACGATGTATCGTTCGTTCACAGCGTTCTGCCGGGCGGAGGTCGCCCAGCGTTATTCCCATCAGGCGCTGAAAGCGCAGCGTTAGGCGGCGAGCGCGGCCTTGGCCTTCTCGGCGATCGCCTGAAACGCCGCCGGCTCGTGGATCGCGAGATCCGACAGCACCTTGCGGTCGACGGTCATGCCCGACTTCGAAAGCCCGTCGATAAATCGGCTGTAGGTCAGGCCGAACGGACGTACCGCGGCGTTGAGCCGCTGGATCCAGAGTGCACGGAAAGTACGCTTCTTGCGCTTGCGATCGCGGAACGCGTACTGACCGGCCTTCTCGACGGCCTGCTTGGCGACGCGGATGGTGTTCTTGCGGCGGCCGTAATAGCCCTTGGCGGCCTTGTAGACTTTCTTGTGCTTGGCGTGGGCGGTCACACCGCGTTTGACGCGAGACATGACGAAAATCCTTGAATATCTGAAGTGGTGGCGGAGGCGCCGCGCAGACGCGGCTCAGGCTTGTCGGTGAACGCGAGCGATCAGTCGTTCGGCAGGAAGTATTTCTTGATGTTGTCGCCGTCGGTCTTGAACAGCACGCGAGTGCCGCGCAGCTGCCTGATCTGCTTTTTCGTCCGCTTGATCATGCCGTGGCGTTTGCCGCGCTGGGCGTGCATCACTTTGCCGGTGGCAGTCACCTTGAAGCGCTTTTTGGCGCCTGACTTGGTCTTCAGCTTGGGCATTTGGCTCTCCTATTGGCCGCAGCAAAAATGCGCCCGAGGGGCGCTTTCGCGGCTAAAATGCTCGTTAGAGCGTTGAAAGTGCTCAGGTTTTTCCTTGAAGGAAACAACCCGCACAACGATCGCCACGGCAGCCCTTGATCAGCCGGGCGATTAAGGTCCGGGCTTATGCCAGAGGTTGGGCGAATTGGCAACGTCAAATGGATGAACCATCGGGCCCGTTACGATGACCACTGCTCGATTCGTCCCGAAGCATCACCGGAACAAGAGCCCCATCCCATGTCACATTCAGCAATGATAGCCGCCTCCCCCCGCCTGAACAGCTTACGCTGGATCTCGGCTGCTGCCGCGCTGGCAGCGCTGGCCGTGCCCGGCACCGCCGATGCCAAAATGGCAAGGGCTGCGGCCTATGATGGCGTCTGGAACGTCGTGTTCGCCACCACACGCGGTACGTGCAGCTCGGGTTACAGCGTCCCCTTTACCGTCACCGGCAGCCGCGTCACCTCGGCGGGCGGCGGCAGGGTTTCGGGCTCGATCAATCGCGCCGGCGGCGTCGCGGTCCACGTCTCCGTCGGCGCCTCGCATGCAAACGGCGGCGGCCGGCTCGCGGGCAATTCGGGCGCCGGCTCGTGGCGGGGCATCATCTCCGGTGACAATTGCAGCGGCACCTGGCAGGCCACGCGGACCTGAGTGGTCCAAGAAACAGGCCCGCCAGACGGTCTGGCGGGCCTGTTTCTCAAGATGTGCGACAAAAACCTAGCGCGGCGCCAGCACCATCACGACCTGGCGGCCTTCGAACTTGGCGTCCTGCTCGACCTTGGCGATCTCGGCAACGTCGGCTTTCACCTTGTCGAGCAGCTTGGTGCCGATCTCCTGGTGCGCCATTTCGCGGCCGCGATAGCGCAAGGTGATCTTGACCTTGTCGCCTTCCTCGAAGAAGCGCTGCATCGCGCGCATTTTCACGTCATAGTCGTGATCGTCGATCATCGGCCGGAGCTTGATCTCCTTGATCTCGACGACCTTCTGCTTCTTGCGGGCTTCCGCGGCTTTCTTCTGTGCCGAATATTTGTATTTCCCGTAGTCCATAATCTTGCAGACGGGAGGATTATTGTTCGGCGAAATTTCCACCAGATCCATGCCCGCTTCGAGGGCCATCTTGATCGCCAACATGGTCTCTACGGTACCGTGGTTCTGGCCGTTCTGATCGATCAGTTGGATCTGCGCATTGCGGATATCATCATTGACGCGCGGCCCGTCTTTGGTGGCAGCGGGCGGGGCTCTATTCGGACGGCGAATGGGGTCTTCTCCAAAGTTGTGAACGGAAGGGCGATATCTTGAAGCAATACGCGGCTACGGGCAAGCGCAGTCGCATCTTGCGAAAGAAAACCGACAAATGCGAGGCATTTCGGTCACCGCCTGCGACATAGAGGCGGATCGTCGCTTTCGCAAGAAGAGAGAATGCCTTAGGTCAGCGACGGTTTCCGTCGGTGCGTGCGACGCCGGATGAATTTGGAGTGATGATCCATGGCCGATACCCCCGATCCCGTGTTCGATCCGGCCTTTATCGAGGTCGGCGAGGCCGGCGCGGCTCGCAAGATCGCCGTTCGCGCCCGTGAGGGGGCGGCGCCCGGACTGTTCTGGCTCGGGGGTTTCAATTCGGACATGAAGGGCACCAAGGCGCTGGCGCTCGATGCCTGGGCGGCCGAGCATGGGCGCGCCTGTGTCCGGTTCGACTATTCCGGCCACGGCGAATCCGGCGGAAAATTCATCGACGGTACCATTGGCCGCTGGCTGGAAGAGAGTGTCGCGGTGTTCGAGCAATTCTGCCGTGGGCCGCAGGTCGTGATCGGCTCGTCGATGGGCGGCTGGATGGCGCTTCTGCTCGCGCGCGAAGTCACAAGGCGGGCGAAAAATGCCTCGCTCGCCGGCCTCGTCCTGATCGCGCCGGCCCCCGACTTCACCGAGGAACTGATGTGGAAGGGCTTTTCGCCGGAGATCCGCCAGGAGATCGAGAGCAAGGGCGTATGGATGCGCCCGTCGCCATATGGCGATGGCTCGCCCTACCCGATCACCCGCGCGCTGATCGAGGACGGCCGCAACCATCTGTTGCTCGGCGGTTCCATCGAGGTCGGTTGTCCCGTCCGCATCCTGCAGGGCGCGCAGGACCCCGACGTGCCCTGGCAGCATGCTTTCACATTGGCGCACCGGTTGCCGGCCGACGACGTGGTGCTGACCATGATCCAGGACGGCGATCACCGCCTGTCGCGTCCGCAGGACATCGCGCGGATCATTGCGGCGGTCGCTGAGATCGGATGAGGTGACCTTTGTTTGCGCATGATCTTTTCGGAAAACCGCTGCACACTTTGCGCTAACGCGGCCCTTCGGGTCCGGATCATGCGCTGGGAGACACACCATGAATATCTCAGCCATGCTTCGAAGCTTCTGCGACGCCGTCGAGCGCCGCGACGGCAAGGCCTTCGCAGCGCTGTTCACCGAGGACGGTGTCTATCACGACGTGTTCTATGGCGCGTTCAAGGGCCACGAAAAGATCGCCGAGATGATCGACGATTGGTTCTATCGGACGGCGACCGATTTCCGCTGGGACATGCATGCACCGGTCTTTGAAGGCGAGATGCTCTACGCGCGCTACACGTTCAGCTATCGCTCGAACCTGCCGGAAGCCAGTGGCGCGCGGGCCATGTTCGAGGGTGTCTCGATCATGAGGCTCCGCGCCGGTAGAATCGCGGAATATCACGAGGTCGCCAATACTGCGCCCGCCTTCGTCGACATGAATTTCGCGCCCGAGCGCATCGCCAAGATCGCCGCGAAGCAGGGCGCCGCGCTGAAGGCGCGGCCGGAGATGGCGCGGCATCTCAAGAGCTAATTGTCGTCATTCCGGGGCGCGGCGAAGTCGCGAACCCGGAATCCTGAGATTGTTGAGTGAGATTCCGGGTTCGCTCGCTTCGCGAGCGCCCCGGAATGACGAG
>Ga0153954_1000586_pt1 | contig 27349 bp, 30 predicted proteins | sample TSFL038MetaG_FD_102277 | JGI IMG/M metagenome (GOLD analysis project Ga0153954, IMG submission 102277) | Attine ant fungus gardens microbial communities from Florida, USA - TSFL038 MetaG | ecosystem: Host-associated > Fungi > Mycelium > Unclassified | place: USA: Florida, Wekiwa Springs State... | reverse complement strand
GGAGTAAGTCCTTTTTCCTTGCAGAGCCTCTACTTCGGCAGCGCCAGTCCCGGCATCGGCCGGCCGGTGATCCTGGCGAGATCGATCTCGTTGCCCATCGCGGCGTAGCCGGCGCGGTTGGGATGGAGCTTGTCGCCCGGACCGCCGGTCGAGGAGTTGGGTTGGTACTCGGCCTTGAGCTCGCCGGTCGCGGGATCGCCGGTCACGGCATCGAAGTCGATCACGCCATCGAACAGCTTGGACGACTTGAGCCGCTGGTTGAGCGCCTTGCGCCTCTCGTCGACCTCGGAGCGGCCGTGCGTCGGCGTGCTGTTCAGCGCCGAGGTCAGTGTGCCGACGAAGATCTTCACGCCGGGAATCCGATCGCGCAGGCGCGTCACACCCTGCTTGAAACCGTCCATCACCGCGGCCACGGTCGCGTCGGTGTAGCCGAAGTCGTTGATGCCCTCGAGCCAGATCACGGTCTTGACGTTGGGCAGGGCGATGACGTCGCGCTTCAGCCGCGACAGCGCGCTCGGGCCGCCGGCATAGGGTTTGGCGTCGTAATCCTCCGGCCCCAGCACCTGGTTGCCGCCGATGCCTTCGTTGACCGTGGAGAAATCGTCGCCGTAGGCGGCATGCAGGCGGCGCGACAGCACGTCGGTCCAGCGGTCGTCGCCGTTGATCGTGGTCGCGGTGCCGTCGGTGATCGAATCGCCGAACGCCACGATGGTGTACGCCGTGCGCGGCGGCAGCATGTCGAGCTCGTCGAGGAAGAACCACGAGGTCGTCGAGTAGGGGAATGGCTTCTCGCTCTCGCCGCGGCTTACCGAGCCGCTGCCGGGCGGGCTGATGTACGAGGTGGTGAGCGCCTTGGCGTGCCAGGTCATCGGGCCCGATTCGCCCACGACGTGGAAGCTCACGGCGAGCTTGCGGCCCGTCAGCAGCGCCTCGGCCGGGATCTTCACGAAGGCGAGCGAGATCGGATCGCTCACCAGGCTCTCGCCCGGCTGCAGCGTGAGCTTGCGGGCGGACCGGAAAGTGACGGCGGCCTGCGTGTCGGGCATCACGGTCGCGCCGCGATCCTGCAGGCCGACATAGATGTCGTCGAAGGTGATCGGCTTCTTGCCGAAGACGTTGGAGAGACGGATGCGCGCGAAGGGTCCCCACACGTCGGGCTTCACGATCAGGCGGAAGGTCTGGTCGCGCGCGCCGGTCTCGGGCGAGGGCAGCGCGAACTTGAGCTCGGGCTGCGCCGTCGGATTGCCCACGGGATAGGGACCCTGCGAGGCGCCCGTCCAGCCCGCGACCCATTGCTGCGCGGACGCAGGCAGCGCCGCGGAGAGCAGGAGAAGCAAAGCCACACCGAGAACGCGCCGTGTCATGTCCATTTCCCTGTTTTATTGCCGGCAGTGTGGCCGCTAGGCTGGCCCGAGCAAAGGGAAAGGATGCCATGCCGGAGTTCAAAATCGCCGTCGCGAGCGCGCAGGATATCGCGAGGATGACCGGCTGGGCCGCCGACGAAGGCTGGAACCCCGGCAACACCGACAGCATCGCCTTCCAGGCGACCGATCCCGGCGGCTTCCTGATGGGCTGGCTCGACGGCAAGCCGGTCGCGTCGATCTCGGTCGTGCGCTACGGCGCAAGCTTCGCCTTCCTCGGTTACTACATCGCGCGGCCCGAGGCGCGCGGCAAAGGCTACGGGCTGCGGATCTGGAATGCCGGCATGGCGCGGCTCGAGGGCTGCAATGTCGGGCTCGACGGCGTGGTGGCGCAGCAACCCAACTACAGGAAGTCGGGCTTCCGCTGGGCATGGGCCAATGTGCGCTGCGAAGGCACGCCGCCCGCCGCACCCGTTCCGACGGGCGTCACTCTCGTCGATGCGCGTGAGCTGCCGTTCGACAAACTCGCGGTCTACGACCGCCGCTTCTTCCCCGAGGCGCGTGATGCCTTCCTCGCGCCGTGGATCGCGCTCGGCGAACGCCGTGCCCTGGCCGCGCTCGAGAACGGCGCGCTCGTGGGCTTCGCGGTGCTGCGTGCGGCGCGTGGAGCGTCGCGCATCGGCCCGCTCTATGCCGCGACTCCGGATATCGCCGCCGCGCTGATCGGCGCGCTCGCCGACGGCAAGCCCGTCGCCGTCGATGCGCCCGACCGCAACAAGGAGGCGATGGCACTGATGCAGCGCCTCGGCCTCAAGCCCGCCTTCGAGACGGCGCGCATGTACACCGGCGACGAACCCGCCCTGGACATGGCGGCGCTGTACGGCGTGGCGAGCTTCGAGCTGGGGTAGGGCATGTTCCGTTCGGCCGCAGTCCATGGCGGAGCGTAACCGCATCCGCTCGCATTCGGCGTTCTGATCAATGGATCGGGATGACAAGGGGCAGTGGACGATAGAAATCAATACGTCGCCTTACGGCGTGACGAGCTTTCAGTCGGGATAGCGCCGGATTGACTCACGGGAAAGCGCGGGACAATTATCGCGCGATTTTTCGGGGGGAATACAATTTGAAAATGCACAAGGGCTGCGCTCGATCCTTGCCCGGGATCCTGGCATTGGCGACGGTTGCCGTGGGCATCGCGGGCTGCTCGGTCAAATCGTTCGACAGCGGGCGGGATCCTGCGATGGCCAAGGAGACCGTTCAGAGCGTCCGCGTCACCTTCGTCGACAATCCGGACGGCAGCAAGAAATCGAGTCCCGCCGTCGATGGGCTGATCGCCCTGGCGGCCATCAAATACCTTGAACGGAAGGGAAACGAGACGAATGACAAGGCGCGCGCGCAGTTCGATCAGGTCTTCCAGGACGGCTTCAAGGACAAGTTCCCGGCTCAGGCCGCTTCCTACGGGTTGACGGTCGCCGATACCGCGCAGACCGAGCTTCGCGTCACCCTCGGCAATCAGAAGACCCAATGTTCGCTGTATGGCTGCGCGTCGCGCTTCGACATGCAGGGCGATCTGGTCGATTCGTCGGGCAAGAGCGTGTGGCACTTCACGACGGAGATCGGCCAGTCGTCGATCTTCGCCGAGATCCCGCCGCTCTTCGACAAGTTCTCGACCGAGGTCCTGAACGCCATGAAGAAGGACGGCGTGATCGGGAAATAGATCGCCCTTTCGTCGCTACGAGACGAGAACAGAAATCAATACGTCGTCGACAGATACTCGACGATCGCCGGTACGTCCTTCTCGTCGATCGGGGCGCCGTAGACCTTGATCATCTTGGTGACCTCGGCATTCCAGAAGTCCTTCTTGAACTTCGGGCCCTGCGGCTGGGTCTGGATGTAGTCGGCCGAATGGCAGGCGCCGCAATTGCCCTGCACGGTCTCGAGGTTGGGGCCGGGCCTGAAGGCCGCCGTCTCGGTTGGCAGCTCGTAGGTTACCGAGCGCGCGCCGGCGGGCACGGAGACGAACGCGACGAGACCGGCGCTGAGCGCCGAGGCGATGATGGCCGGGGGAATGAGGCGCTTCATGGTTTCGTTCTCCCTCAGGCCGCCGCCGTCACGTGGACGGCCTCGATGACGTTGCGCATGTAGCCCGCGGGATTCCACCTGGCCTCGGCCGGCTGCACCTCGCCGCTGTTGGCGGTGGCGCGCACCTTCAGCACGTGCGCGCCGGCATCGAGCTTCACCGGCAGACTCCATTCGCGGAAGGAGTACTTGCCGAGATCGTTGCCGAGCTTGGCCTGGGTCCAGATCTTGCCGTCATCGATCGAGACCTCGACCTGCTTGATGCCGCTGCCGCCGTCGAAGGCGATGCCCTTCAAGGTGATGTCTCCCGGCTTCACCTTCGCGCCCTCGGCGACACTGGTGATGAACGAGCGCACATTGAACTTGCCGATCGGCCGCGTCGCCTTGGGCGCGGTGCCCGGCTCGACGCAGGCGCAGTCGTTGTCGGGAATGCGATAGGCGCCCTTCATCCAGAAGCCGTCGAACTCCTTGTCGAGCACGGTGATCTCGTTCAGGTGCTTGACCCAGTAGGTGCCGTAGTAGCCCGGCACGATCAGCCGCACGGGGAAGCCGTTCAGGAACGGCAGGTCGGCGCCATTCATCTGGTAGGCCAGCATCACCTCGCCATCCATAGCGTGGGCGATGTCGAGCGCCTTGGCGAAGTCCGGCGTCTTGTCGCTGACCGGCCCGTCGAGACCGCCGAACACGACCTGCTTGGCGCTCTTCTGCACGCCCGCGAGATCGAGCACGGCTTTCAGCGGCACGCCGCGCCAGCGCGCATTGCCCATGGCGCCGTTGCCGAGCTGGCCGCCCGCCACGCGCGGCTCGAAGAAGCCGCGGCTGTTGCCCGAGCACTGGTTGACGGCGACGATCTCGATCGAGCGCATGCGCTTCAGGTCCGCGATCTTGAGCTTCACCGGCTTGTCGACCGTGCCCTTGATGTCGGTCGTGAAGGTGTCGGGATCGATCTCGGTCGGGATGCCGGCGAGATGATATCGCACGAAGAACGCGTCGTTGGGCGTGATCGCGCCGTCGTTGAACACGGAGAACGGCGTCTCGAGCTGCGGCGGACGTTGCGTCAGACCGATCATCTCGCGCTTGCCGGGATACTTCACCAGCGGACGCTCGCCGTTGCCGAACGGCATCTTGATCGTGTCGGCGAAGGCCGCCAGCGGCCGGAGGCTCGCCGCGAGCGCGCCGGCGCCCGCGAACAGGGTGCGTCTGTCGAGCATTCTTCTGGTTCCCTCCTGCCTCGCTCCGGAGGCGTTATCCGGTTTTTATCAAACGACCGGAGGGGTCACCAGAGCGTTATTCCGCAGCGGTAAGACGCTCAACTCAACGTGAGCGTTGCGGCGTGAGCGCCAGCCACAAGGAGATCACCGTCGAGCCGATGGCGACGGCCTGCAGGGTGGACAAGGGTTCGTGCAGGAAGAAGGTGCCCGCGATCACCGCGACGATGGGCACGGCGATGGAGGAAAGGCCGGCCACTTGCGCGGGCAGCCATTTCACCAGCGCGAACCAGATCGCGGTGCCCATCGCCATCGGCCCCACGCCGACATAGAGCGTGACCCACAGCACCATCTGCGAGGGCCAGTGCTGCGGCACGCCCTCGATCAGCGGCGCGATGAGCGCCATCACCGGCAGGCAGACCGCGACCTGCCAGAAGGTGAGCGAGAGTCCCATGCCGCCCCAGTTGGTGCGCTTCATGACAAAGGTGCCGAGCGCCCAGCCGCAGCCGGCGGCGAGTCCCCAGAACAGGCCCCATGGCGCATGGGCGTAGCTCTTGAAGTTCGGCGCCATCAGCGCGACGACGGCGGCCGCGCCTATCGCGATCGCGAGCCACAGCCGCGCGCTCAGTCGCTCACGGAAGAACAGGAAGCCCAGCAGCGCGACCCAGAGCGGCATGGTGTAGGCCAGTACCGAGGCGTGGCCCGACGGCAGATAGAGCACCGCGAGGGAGGTTGCGATGTTCCAGAAGCCGAGATTGAAGAAGGCCGAAAGGCAGAGCGCGGGCCAGCGCCCCTTCGGCACCGCGAAGCTCTCGCCGCGCAGCTTCACGATCGCCGCCAGCAGCAGCGCCGACACCGACAGCACGCCGACGCGGAAGGTCCACGGCCCGAGCTCCTGCAGCGCCACATGGAAGAGCGGCCAGGTCGTGCCCCAGACGAAGGTCAGCACCGGCAACAGCGCCAGCGCCTTCAGCGGAATCTTCGTCACGACCATTTCGGCCATTTCCGCCATTTATTAATGGTGTTTTCCGGCGCCGAAGCGCGAAAAGCCCGCAGCAGCAGCATTTTCCCGATGTCACGCCCGGCGATAAATGGTCGAAAACGGTACCTAAATGGATCGAAAATGGTTTTATCTACATAAATCGTCGATGAGGACATGAAGGGACTCCCGCCACACGGTTCGAGCGACGGGGAGTCTATGCCCGTGAGCGTTGTTCCAGCCTTTATGATCAATGGAACGGGATCTTGTTCAGGAGGAGCGGTTGCTAGGCCGAGGGCTCGTCGGGCGCCTGCAGGTAGCAGCCGTCGATGCGCCAGGTGCCGTCGGGCAGGCGCGTCATCGGATAGAAGGCGTTGACCCGCCGACCGTCGGGCCCGACGACATGCACCTCCTGCGTCGGCTGGCCGTTCAGCTCGACGATGCGCGCGAAGTCGAAGGCGCGCGGGCGATAGACCGGCTGATAGCCCTGGCGGACCATGTCCATGAACACGTCGGCCTGCCCGAACATCTGCCGGATGTTGGGCGAGGCATAGCCAAACGCCCGCTCGCCATCGTCCCGCCGGAACGCCTCGACCTGGCTTTGGATGACGTCGTGGATCGCCGCGCGATCGGCGTCGGAGAGATCCTGCGCCTGCGCGGGCAGCGCGGCGGCGAGCAGGAGACCGAGGGCGGCGAGGAGACGAAGAGCCATGCCGGCAGTGTAGGCCAAGGCCAGCGCACGCCGACAATCAAAAGTAGTCGCGGCTATCGCGGCGTCCGGAAATCCGACGGTGTTCCGCCGAAGCGGCGGCGGAAGGTGCGATTGAAATAGGAAACGTCCGCGAAGCCGGCGGAATAGGCGATGTCGTTGATCTTGCGCCATGCGTTGGCGGGATCGGCCAACATCTTCCGCGCCAGCAGGAGACGTTGCTCCAGCAGGAATTCGGTGAAGGTCGTTCCCTCCTGCTCGAAGAGCCTTTGGGCCTGGCGTGCCCCAAGATTATAGCGGCGCGCGAGGGTGTCGATGCTCAGGTCTTCGCGCGTCAGCTCGGCGGCGATATCAGCCTTCATCAGCGCCAGTCGCGCCTGTGCCTGGCCGCGCCGGCGCGCCAGCTCGCTGTCGTCGGGCCGCGCGCCCAACGCGAGCGTGACGAGGTCGATCAGATGCTGACCCATCAAAAGCCTGCCATGAGGTCCGGCGTCGGATGCCGCTCCGGCGGCAAGCACGGCGTATCGTTCGATCATCGTCCTGAGGCCGTCCGCCACGTGCAGAGGCTTAAACAGGAAGGTTTCGGCCCTGGGGCAGGCCTTGAGGAGACTCCTGCGATCGATGACAAGGGTGGAAAATTGTTGGCAGTTTCCGAGGGAGGCGCCGGCCGCATCCGTCAGTTCCCCCAGGATCATGTTGGACGAGCCGATCACTTCCGTCTCGCGCCGGCTGTGAAACGGAAGCGTGCCGTGCACGCCGCAGATCAGGGTGAAGTCGTCGCTGCCATCGCGCGCGATCTCGCGTGAACGCCCGATGTCGGCCGAAGGGCCGATCGCGGTCGCGAACGTGACCGATGCGAGATTCGTGAATTGAATATGCACGTCGACGATATCGGCGCCTGGACTGGGGCCGATGTCCATCTGGCACACGCCGCGGCAGATCTCTTCCAGCCAATGCTCATAGCGGGTGCCGCGAGGCGTACCTTTGTAGGTGTTTACGAAACTGACGGGGGCCGGGACGGTCACGGTGAAATCCGTGTCGAATGTGCGAAAAGCGTAACGCATCCGGCCCGTCGCGAAAAGCGCCCGGCCTCGCGCACGTCGCTGGAAGCGCAGAGAATGTCGCTGTGATCCGGACAATAGACGCGATCAGGTCGCGGCGAGCCTGATCCAGGACGCGACGTTCCAAGAAAAGAAGCCGGTCCTGATGTAGCTCGACTCCCGATCGATGACAGTCGTGCGACCTCGAGTTGGGCATACCGGATGATTTCTCCCGAGTCCCATGACGTGCACTCTGGTCCAAGACGATCCGCCGGCCCGTGTGTACGAGCGCTGAACGAACCGCATCCGTGAGGTTGGCGAGCGGCATGGACCGGGTTGTCTTCAGCACGGATGTATTTCCTGAGCGGAAACGATTCACGGCCTATCGTGACGCGCTTGCCAGATGGTCGTGCGGGCTGGAGTTGAGCACGCCGGATCCGGACGGCTTCCGGGCCGGCTTCGAGCTGCGACGCGTGGGCTCTCTCGAGATCGTGGTCCACACCGCGGGCGCGCTCGGGACAGCCCGTACGCCCCGTCACGTGCGGGATGGCGACGATGCGCTGCTCGTGATGCTTCTGCTGAACGGATGCGCCCACCAGGCCCAGTTCGGCGACCAGTATCGGCTGACCGCGGGCCACGCCGTGATCTGCGATTCCGGCTATCCCGGCGCGCTCGATCTCGTCACCCGGTCGAAGATCCTGATTCTGAAGATCCCGCGCGGCAGCCTGAGCGCACGCGTTCCCCATGTATCGCGATTTGCCGGCATGAGGCTGGACGGCGACCCCGTGGCGCGCCGATTGCTGTCCGGCCATCTCTCCGGCGCCTTCGATCTCGACTTCACGGGCAGCGCGCCCACGGCGCGGCTGCTGCAGGATCATGTCGTCGACCTGGTCGCGTTGGCGCTCGGAGGCGGCGGCGAGTCCGCCTTTCCGACGCAGCGCGGTGCGCAGGCCATCCGTCGCGCCGCCGTGCTGCGGGAGATCGAGGCGTCCTCGACCGATCCCGCTTTCGACGCATCCGTCGCGGCCGCCCGGCTCGGGATCACGGTGCGCTATGTGCACCATCTGCTGGAGATCACGGGGCGCAGCTTCTCCGAGCACCTGCTCGACCGGCGACTGATGAAGATCGAGCGGATGCTGCGCGATCCGCGGCAGGCGCCGCGCCGGATCGCCGACATCGCCTTCGAGAATGGCTTCGGGGACCTCTCGTATTTCAACCGGATGTTCCGCCGCAGGTTCGGCATGACGCCGAGCGACGTCCGCCACGCGGCAATCTACCGGCGCCTCGGCGGCAATGAGGAAGGCGCCTGATTACAGACAGCATCGGAGGGAAGAATGAGGCGTATCATCCTGGTCGCGGCGCTGCTGCTGGGCGGCGCGATATCTGCTCGAGCCGATACCGATATCTATAGCGGGCAAGGCAGCAATGACGACATGAACGCGGCTGTCCGCCAGTGCAGGCAGCAGTGGGGAGAGCCGGCGCTGGGCATTCCGCCCAATGACGACTTCAAGAAGTGCATGAGCCAGCTCGGTTGGACGTACGTCAGGACGCAGCATGACGGCAACTGGACCGAGGGTGGCCAGCACTGTCACTACATCCTCAACGGATTTGGTAGCGAGTGTTCGGCGTTCTAGTCGGACGACTCAAAGCAACGGGGATTTCCCGCAAGTCCCATGGCTTGCGCTCCGGTCCAAGACGATCCGTCGACCCGTGTGTACGAGCACTGAACGAACCGCATCGAGATTTCGGTCCGGGACGTCGAGTGCTCGTGTCGCGTGGGGGTGGTCGTGCCGAACAGGAAATCCGGAACATCCGAAATCGGCAACCATCGCGGCGCATGGCGCCGCTTGGCGTCTGGATCGGCACTCGCCGCGGGCCTGATCGGCGCAGCCCCCGTCGCGCGAGCGGCGCCTCCCGTCACCTGGCAGGGATCGACGCCCGACTGGTTCACGGGCTCCAACTGGAGCGGCGGCGCGGTGCCCACTTCTACCGACACGGTCGTGATCAACGCGACCGCCACGGCACCCACGGTCGTGGCGAACACGGCGTCCTTCGATAGCCTGACGATCGGTCAAACAGGCGGCTCGGCCACCCTTTCCGTTGAGGGTGGCGGTGTGCTCACCTCGTCGGACCCCGGCGGTACCGTCGTCATTGGCGACGCCGGCATCGGCAGTTTGCGAGTCGTCGGGACCAGCATCCTGTCTACAGCGGGCACAATCACGATTGGAAATTCCGCGGGAGGAACCGGCGCGCTGACGGTCCAGGATGCTTCTGATGTGCAAACGACCTCCAATGTGATCGTGGGCGCCGGCGGTAATGGCTCTCTCAACATTTCCGAAAGCAGCGAGCTCCAGACCACCAACGCCGCGAATCTCACAGTCGCCAGGGATTCCGGAAGCACCGGCACGGTGAGCGTGGACGGAACGAACTCCACCCTGGCGGTCGCCGGTTTGTTGACCGTGGGCGAGGCGGGGCAGGGCACGCTCACCGTCACCAACAGCGGACAGGTCACGGTCAAGAATTTCTTCTTTGGCGATGCCGCGACGGGCACGGCGTCCGTCACGATCGACGGCGCCTCGTTCTCCGATTCCGGTAGTGGGGCGAATGCCGTCGGCGAGCATGGCACCGCCACGCTCACGATCCGCAACGGCGGCACGCTCTCCACCTACCAGACTTATATCGGTGACGGGGTGAACAGCAGCGGTACGGTCACCGTGGACGGCGCGCATTCGACCTGGAACAACACGACCTCCTTGACGGTGGGTTCTTTCGGGACCGGCGCGCTGAACATCACCAATGGCGGCTCGGTGACGACGTCGACCCTGTATCTCGGCGCGAACGGAAGCGCGAGCGGCTCGGTGAGCGTGGACGGTCCCGGCTCGACGCTGTCCGCCAGCATCGAGGTCGGTGAGGCCGGCCGGGGCACGTTGTCGATCACCAACGGCGCGCAGGTGAACAGCGCCATCGGAATCGTCGGCTATGCAGGCCAGGGCACGGCGACGGTGGATGGCGCGGGAAGCCTGTGGACCGGCCTGACGGCGGGTCAGCTCGTCATGGGATACATGGCCGGCGGCAACGGCACGCTCACCCTGAGCAATGGCGGACAGGTCGATGCCGATGTCGTCACGCTCGCGGTCAACGCCGGATCCACGGGCACGCTGAACATCGGTGCGGCCCCCGGCAGCGCGGCTGTGGCGCCCGGCACGCTCAATGCCACGAGCGTCCAGTTCGGATCGGGCACGGGCGCGATCAACTTCAACCACACCAGCTCGAACTACAGCTTCGACGCGGCAATCAGCGGGGCCGGCGCGATCAACCAGATCGCGGGAACCACCGACCTGACGGCCAATTCCAGTGGCTTCACCGGAACGACGACGGTCTCGGGCGGCACGCTCATCGTCAACGGCACGCTCGGCGGCACGTTGAATGTCCTGGCCGGCGGCCGGCTGGGCGGCTCCGGCCAGGTCGGCACGACGACGGTCTCGGGCACGATCGCACCCGGCAGTTCGCCCGGCATCCTCAACGTCGCCGGCAACATCACCTTCAATCCCGGCTCGACCTACCTGGTGAACGTGTTCGCCTCCGGTCAGTCGGACGCAATTTCCGCCACGGGCACGGCCACCATCAATGGAGGCACGGTGAATGTCGTGGCGGGCACCGGTAACTATGCGCCGTCCACGACCTACAGGATCCTTTTCGCCAGCGGCGGACGCTCGGGCACCTTCGACGGCGTGACCTCGAACCTCGCCTTCCTGACGCCTTCGCTCAGCTATGATGCGAACTATGTCTACCTGACGATGGGCCGCAACGGCGTCAGCTTCCAGAATGTCGGCTCCACGCCCAATCAGATCGCGACCGGCAGCGGCGTCGAAAGCCTCGGCGCGGGCAGTGCGGTCTACAAGGCGGTGCTGAACCTGTCGGCGCCCCAGGCCCAGTACGCCTTCAACCAGCTCTCGGGCGAGGTCCATGCCTCGATCAAGACGACGCTGATCGAGGACAGCCACTTCGTCCGCAACGCCGTCAGCGACCGCCTGCGCGCGGCGTTCGGCAGTGCATGCGCCACGACGTGCGAGGCCACGAGTCCGGTCGACGGCAAGCCGGTCACCGCCCCCGGAACCGCCGACGGCACTGTCCCAGGTCTGGCGATCTGGAGCCTGGGCTTCGGCTCGTGGGGCCAGACGGCCGGCGACGGCAATGCCGCCCGCATCAACCGTTCGACCGGCGGCTTCTTCATCGGCGCGGACGCTCCGGCGGGCGACGCCTGGCGCCTGGGTGCGATGGCCGGTTACAGCCGCACGAGCTTCGACGTTTCGGATCGCTCCTCGTCGGGCTCGAGCGACAACTATCATGTCGGCCTCTATGGCGGCGCGACCTGGGGCGATCTCGCCGTGCGCACGGGCGCGGCTTACACCTGGCACAACATCGCGACCAGCCGCAGCGTGGTGTTCCCGGGCTTCAGCGACAGCGACAAGGGTTACTATAGTGCCGGGAGCGCACAGGTCTTCGGTGAGGTGGCCTATGGCGTCACCGCGGGCACGGGCCGGTTCGAGCCCTTCGCCAACGTGGCTTACGTGGACCTTCACACAAACGGCTTCACCGAGCAGGGCGGCGCGGCGGCGTTGACCACCGCATCGGCCTTCACGGATGCGACCTTCACGACGTTCGGCCTCCGCACCGGGAAGGTCTTCGATCTCAACGGGGCCAGCCTCACCGCAAAAGGCATGCTGGGCTGGCGTCATGACTTCGGCGAGGCGACACCGACATCGACGATGCAGTTCGCGGGAGGCGGCGCCAGCTTCACCGTCGACGGCGCGCCGGTCGCGCGCGATGCGGCGGTGGTCGAGGCCGGGCTCGACTATGCCCTGACGGCCAACGCAGTCCTCGGCATCGCGTACAACGGCCAATATGGCTCCGGCCTTGCCGACCAGTCCTTCCGCGCCAACTTCACCTGGAAGTTCTGAGCCCCGACCATGCCGGCAACATCCTTTCAGCACCATCGCCCGGTCCTGCCGATCGTTGCCTGCGGGCCCTGGGACACGCAACTCTGGCCCCAAATAAGGCGTTTTGGCAGGCCCGACAGGCACTTGGCGGCGGATATGAAATGTGTCGCGCCTCTTGCGATGACGCGCCTTCTTCATTAGAGAAGTCCGCTTCCGCGCCCGTAGCTCAACTGGATAGAGCATCTGACTACGGATCAGAAGGTTAGGAGTTCGAATCTCTTCGGGCGCGCCATTATCTCCCTCCTTTAGACTCCTGGTCGCTCCCTCGTCACAGCGCGGGACTCGAGTCGCGTTCAAGCCCTTCGTGACATGGTTGTCGATGTAACCGCTCGGTTCGACGGCGGCCGTCGGATTAAGATTTCGCGTCACCCCCTTCTGACGACTCGCCGTCGTGCTAGCCTCACAGCATGTGCGGGGCGTTCAGGACCGTGGTCCTTCGGGGGTGGATCGCGGGCGGGCTGGTCGCCGGCCTTCTCATGCTCCTCGCTTCGGCGGTCCGCGCCGAGGACAAGCCGGTCTGGCACGCGCCGTTCGGCGGCGTCTTCAACGCCAACTTCACGTTCACCACGGACTATTCCTATGCCGGCGTCTCCGCCGCGGGACGCAAGCCCGCCTTCCAGCCCGGCCTCGACTACCGCACGCCCACCCTGCTGGAGGACCCGCAGCTCTGGCTCTATCTCGGTCTATGGGGCAGCAACATCGTCGAGCCCGCGGGCAGCGGTGTCGAGGCCGACATCTCGGGCGGCGTGAAGTTCAAGCCGACGGACCGCCTCAGGCTCGACTTCGGCTATGTCTACGTCACCTATCCGGGCTTCGCGCCGAGCCTCAGCTACAACTACGGCGACTTCAGTATCAACGCCGACTACGATTTCGGCCCCGCCCAGCTCAACGCCCGCCTGCGCTTCAGCCCCGACTCGTTCGGCGGATCCGGCTGGGAGTTCAACAAGCGCGGCTTCCTCACCGTTCCGCTCGACGACTACCTGAAGCTCGGCGACAAGGTCTCGGTCAAGACCTACGGCTCTCTCGGCAACTTCTCGGTCCAGCGCTATGTCCAATACGGGCTCGGCGTGCCGGAGTACTGGTACTGGCAATTCGGCTTCCTCGTCTCGGCGTTCGGGCTCGACATGAACTTCGCCTACACCGACGCCAACATCGGCTGGGCCGGCTGCGGCGGCAACGCCAACTGCGACGCGCGTGTCTTCTTCGCCGTGAGCAAGATCTTCTGACGCGGCGTCCCGGCGGGCGTCTGCGTCGCGCCGTGGCCGCTCAAGTCCAGCGGTTTGTCGTGTACAACCGAAGATATATATCCGTCGCATGCCCTGATAATCGCGCGGTGGCGTCCCCATCTTGGGCATGCGTCGTTTGAGCGTAGATCGTTCAAGGGATAGCCATCCCCACCCTGGAGAATTCCACCATGACCAATCAACCCGCGACATCCGGCTCGACCCTGGCTGCTGTTCCGAAGACGCAGGAGCACACGCAGACCGTCGAGGGCCGGAAGGCGTTGATGAAGGACATCCACGTGAAGTGGAACAAGTTCAGCGAGCAGGAAGTCGATGCCCTCAAGAGCAACGAGGACCTCGTCGATCAGCTCGTCACGAAGTACGGCCTGGCGAAGGACGCTGCCCAGCGCGACGCCGATACGTTGCGCGCCGGGCGTAACATCTAGCGCTTGCCGCCAGACCGGTTCGAGGCCGCCCCTATGGGGGGCCTCGTTCCGCCGGCGGATGCCATGTCGACACGAACCACGAACAGCGCGGTGACATTCAGGCGGCCGTTCTCGCTGTCGTCCGTCGACGGCGTGCAGCCGGCGGGCACCTATCGGCTGGAGATCGAGGAGGAGCGGATCGAGGGTCTCTCCTTCAACGCGTTTCGCCGCACGGCGACCACACTTTTTCTGCCGGCCGATCCCGCCCCGGGCGCCACGCGCTTTACGGTGCAGGTCGATGCCAGGGAGCTCGAAGAGGCGCTGGCCCTCGACTCCCAATCCCCCATTCGGAAGGAAACACCGTGAAATTCAGGCCATTGCACGATCGTGTCGTCATCCGCCGCATCGAAGAGGCGAGCAAGACGACGGGCGGGATCATCATTCCCGACACGGCCAGGGAAAAGCCGATGGAGGGCGAGGTGATCGCCGTCGGGCCGGGCAAGCGCGACGAAAAAGGCGCGCTGGTTCCGCTCGACGTCCAGACGGGCGATCGTATCCTGTTCGGCAAATGGTCGGGCAGCGAGGTCAAGATCGACGGCGAGGATCTCGTGATCATGACCGAAGGCGACATCCTGGGCGTGCTCGACGCGCCCGTCCTCCTCGACAAGAAGGCCGCCTAGAGCGGCGCCCGGAACAAGGAACACGACCATGGCTGCAAAAGACGTGAAATTCGGCGGCGATGCCCGCACCCGCATGCTGCGCGGCGTCGATATCCTCGCTGACTCGGTGAAGGTCACGCTGGGGCCGAAGGGCCGCAACGTCCTGCTCGACAAGGCCTACGGCGCGCCGCGCATCACCAAGGATGGCGTCACCGTCGCCAAGGAGATCGAGCTTTCGGACAAGTTCGAGAACATGGGCGCCCAGCTCGTGCGCGAGGTCGCCACCCGCACCTCCGACACCGCGGGCGACGGCACGACGACGGCGACGGTGCTCGCCCAGGCGATCGTGCGCGAGGGCGCAAAGTCGGTCGCGGCCGGCATGAACCCGATGGACCTCAAGCGCGGCATCGACATGGCCGCCGAATGGGTGATGGAAGAGCTCAAGACGCGCTCCAAGAAGGTGTCGACGGGCGAGGAGATCGCCCAGGTCGGCACCGTTTCGGCCAACGGTGACCGGGCGATCGGCGACATGCTGGCCAAGGCCATGGCGAAGGTCGGCAAGGAGGGCGTGATCACTATCGAGGAAGCCAAGAGCCTGGAAACCGAGCTCAATGTCGTCGAGGGCATGCAGTTCGATCGCGGCTATCTCTCGCCGTACTTCGTCACCAACGCCGAGAAGATGATCGCCGAACTGGAGACGCCCTACATCCTGATCCACGAGAAGAAGCTGTCGGGCCTGCAGACCTTGCTGCCGCTGCTCGAGCTCGTGGCGCAATCGGGCCGGCCGCTGCTCATCATCGCCGAGGAGATCGAAGGCGAGGCGCTGGCGACCCTGGTCGTCAACAAGCTGCGTGGCGGGCTCAAGGTCGCGGCGGTCAAGGCGCCGGGTTTCGGCGATCGCCGCAAGGCGATGCTTGAGGACCTCGGCATCCTGACGGCGGGCCAGATGGTGAGCGAGGATCTCGGCATCAAGCTCGAGAACGTGACGCTCGACATGCTGGGCACCGCCAAGCGCGTGCGCATCGACAAGGACAACACCACGATCATCGACGGCCAGGGCAAGAAGAAGGACATCGAGGGCCGCGTCTCCCAGATCAAGGCCGAGATCGAGGCATCGACGTCCGACTACGACCGCGAGAAGCTGCAGGAACGGCTGGCCAAGCTTGCCGGCGGCGTCGCCGTCATCAAGGTGGGCGGCGCGACCGAGACCGAGGTCAAGGAGCGCAAGGATCGCGTCGAGGACGCCATGCATGCCACCCGGGCCGCTGTCGAGGAAGGCGTCGTGGCCGGCGGCGGTGCCGCGCTGCTCTACGCCACCCGTACGCTCGAAGGCCGCCGCGGCGGCAATCACGACCAGCAGGTCGGCATCGACATCGTGCGCCGCGCCTTGCAGGCGCCGGTGCGCCAGATCGCCGAGAATGCCGGCCTCGACGGCGCGGTTGTCGCGGGCCGCATGCTCGAGCAGAAAGACGTGAACTTCGGTCTCAATGCTCAGAAGGGCGAGTACGTCAACATGATCAAGGCGGGCATCGTCGACCCGACCAAGGTCGTGCGCGCCGCGCTCGAGGGTGCGGTGTCGGTCGCCGGCCTCATCATCACCACCGAGGCGATGGTGACGGAGCGGCCGGAGCCCGCGATGGCGGCACCGGCAATGCCGGGAGGCATGGGCGGCGGCATGGGGTTCTAGAAGCGCCCCGTCGATCGACTTCTCTGCTGCAGCCGATCTCTCACGGTTGGAAAACCTTGTCTGAAATCGCTCCGTCTTTGGCAACGGCAGCTCTTGTCGCCGTGGGCAATCGTGCCCACGTCGGAAAACACAAGTGTTCGTGGGCTCGCCAGGGTGAGAAGAGGCCGAGATGATCTCAACCTTTCTTTTTTCTTTCTCCCCGCTTCTGCACAAATCCTGTCGATGTGGTGTTTGGCACTGACGCGTGCCGTCGAACTGCCGTTTTTGCCATCGATGATATTCAGGTGCAGAGCGCCGGTCACACCGGCGGGAGGCGAACGATGAACGAGCCGTTCCTTGTCGAGATCTGGGGTGAGCCCGCGGGCTATGTCCTGCAGGAGGGCGGCACTTTCCGCTTCCATGCGTTGACCCGACCGTTCTTCGTGCTCGACGGCGAGCGCTTCAGTACGCCGGGCCATGCCCGTCTCGCGGCCGCCCGTTTGAGCGCGCCGCCCTCACTGCCAAGACCGGTCCACGACGTCACTGCCCTTCACTGACGGCTCTGTGAGGGCAACGCGGCGCGCCACCGGCCCGTTAACGATACATGCGTGCGCCGCTTTCGATGGAAGCCCGTTCGGCACCCGAGCTGCCGCGCGGAGCGGGTTGGCAATATGAGCCGAAATGGGATGGCTTCCGCTGTATCGCGCGTCGTGCGGGCGGCAAGGTCGAGCTTCTGGGGCGCTCCGGCAAGGATCTCTCCCGCTACTTTCCCGATGTCGCCGCCAACCTCGCCCGGCTGAAGGCAAAGCATTTCCGGCTCGATGGCGAGTTGGTGATCCCGGTGGACAACGTCCTGTCGTTCGACGCGCTGCAGATGCGTCTGCATCCGGCGGCGAGCCGCGTCGCCCGGCTCGCGGCGGAACATCCCGCGCGTCTCATCGCCTTCGACGTGCTCGAGATCGGCCGGCGTTCGCTTCGGGACAAGCCGCTGGCGGTTCGTCGCGAGTTGCTGGAGGCGTTCTTCGGAACCGTGCCGGAGAAGGCGGGCCTGCTGCTCTCGCCCCGGACCACGCGTCGCACGACCGCGACGGCCTGGCTGCGGCGCGCGGGCAGCGGCGCGCTCGACGGCATCGTCGCCAAGCGGCTGGACCAGCCCTATCTCGCGGGCGAGCGGGCGATGATCAAGGTGAAGTGCCTGCGTACGGCCGACTGCGTGGTCGGCGGCTTCCGACTGTCGGGGGACGGCCATGAGGTGGGATCGCTGCTGCTCGGCCTCTACGATGAGGACGGCAAGCTCGACCATGTCGGTTTCACGACGAATTTTTCCGAGGAGGCGCAGAAACGGGTGAAAGCGCTCAAAGGCGGCAGCGGTTTCTCCGGGGACGCGCCGGGCGGTCCCAGCCGCTGGTCCACCGAGCGCAGTGCGCAGTGGGTACCGGTGACGCCGAAGCTCGTGGTGGAGGTGCAGTACGATCAGGTGACTGGCGATCGCTTCCGTCATGCCACACGCTTCCTGCGCTGGCGTCCCGACAAGCGGCCGGAGGATTGCACCTTCCATCAATTGCGCCAGGAAGCCCGGCCATCGCGCTTGATGGCCGGGCTTGGCACGTCAGCGCTTACCAGTAAGTCGGCGCACCGTAGTACTTGTCGACGCTCCGGCCGTAGTCCGCCGTCCAGGTGAAGTCGTCGCCTTCAAGGGTCGGCGCGTTCTCCAGCATCCTCTTGTCGAGGTTGACGACGTAGCCGCCCTTGCTCTCGTCGTAGTTCAGCGACGACCAAGGCAGCGGGTGCTGCTTCTCGCCCATGCCGAGGAAGCCGCCGAACGACATCACGGCATAGATCGCGCGGCCGCTGATCTTGTCGATCATGATGTCGTCGACCGTGCCGAGCTTGTCGCCGCTGGGATTGTAGACGTTGGTGCCTTCGACCTTCTCGGCCGCGATCAGCGAGCCGGTCGTGATCTTGGTGAGGTCCGCCATGGGAAGCTCCTGTTGTTTGGGAAAAGGTACGGGAGAAACGCACTGGCGAGGCAAGCGTTGCTGCGTCCACTAGTGCACGTTCCCGCGGAGCGCGGACGCTTCCGGCCCGCGCTCCGATGACATCAATGCTTCACGTTGTAGTCGGAGCTCGACGCACCGGCGGCGCTGTCCTGCTTGTTGCGCTGTTCGAGCATGCTGCTCGACGTGGTGCGGCCGTTGCCGGTGTCCTTGACGTTCGCGTTGGTGCCGACATCCTTAGTGTGCGCCGCGCCGTTGGCGCCATAGGGTTGGTTGTTCGCCGGGCCGTTCTGCGCGAAGGCCGGCGCGGAGAGCACCAGGCAGGTCGCCGCGGCTGTGATGAGAGTCTTGATCATGTCGTTCCTCCGTTCGGCGTTGGGCCAGTTGACGTTGGTCTGTGAGGCAACGCACCGCGCGCATCGGGCGTTGCCGCCTTGCTGCCGAAGCGACGCGCGAAGGCGTGGGTGAACTCGGCGCCGAACAGGAAGATCTGCGCGGAGTAGTAGATCCAGAGCAGCAGCACGATCAGGGCGCCCGCCGCGCCATAGCTCGAGGCGACGTTGCTCTGGCCCACATAGAGCGCGATCACGTACTTGCCGCCCTCGAACAGCAGCATGGTCACGATCGCGCCGACGCCGACATCGCGCCAGGCGACATCGGTGTCGGGCAGCACCTTGTAGATGGCGGCGAAGAGACCGGCGATCAGCACGCCCGAGATGCCCGCATCGACCAGATGCGCCAAGGTGGCGATGTCGGGATAGAGAAACTTCAGCCAGTCCGAGATCGCCGCAAGCGCCGCGCTCGTCGCGAGCGAAACGGTGAGCAGGAAGCCCGAGGTGACGACAAGGCTGAGGCTCATCAGCCGCGCGCGCACCAGCCGCGACATCGCCGATTCGCGGCTCTCGACCTTCCAGATGGCGTTGAGCGCGCTCTGCACCTGGCTGAACACGCCGGTGACGGTGATCATCATGGTGGCGAGCCCCAGCGCGGTCGCCCAGGTGCTGGCCTTGGGATTGTTGGCGCTTTCGATCATGGCCTGCAGCGCCTTGGCCGTGTCGTGGCCCATCAGCCCGCTCAGCTGGAAGACGATGGCGCCCTGTGCGGCATCGCGGCCGAAGGCGACGCCGGCGACCGCTACCACGACCAGCAGCACCGGCGCGATGGAAAAGATCGTGTAATAGGCAATGGACGCACCGCGGGAGAGCGCGTCGTCATCGATGAACGCTTCGACGGTATCGCGCAGCAGGCGCCAGGCGTCGGTAAGGACGGACATGCTGCTGTAAGAAGGGCGCGGACCTCGTGCGGTTCCCGGCGCGTCCCCCCTGGCGCATTGAGGCTCGATGTCAGTCCGATGCTCCTTCGCGCAGCAGCGCGTCGACCACCGCGGGGAGATCGTCGCAAACGGTGACGGGTCCGACATAGGCCGGCAGCCCCGCCGCGAGTGTCTTGCCGCCCAGGCCGGTCTTCACCAGGAACGGGCGGCAGCCGGCGTGGAAGGCGGCCTTCAGATCGTCGGCCTGGTCGCCCGCGAACGCCGTCGCGGCAGGATCGCCGCCGAAGCGGGCGAGCGCCTCGGTCAGCATGCCCCCGAACGGCTTGCGACGCGGGCTCTTGTACAGGGTGGTGCAGCAGAAAACCGCGTCGATGACGGCGCCTTCCGCCGCGAGCAAGGCGCGCAGCGCGTCGTGGACACGCTCGAGATCGTCATGCCTCATGACGCCGCGTCCGACCTCGGGCTGGTTTGTGCAGATCGCGACCTTGAAGCCCGCCTCCGTGAGACGGGCGAGTGCCGCCCCCGCGCCCTCGATCAGCGCCAGCTGGTCGGGAGTCTTGATGTTGGTGCTGCGGTTCACGACGACGACGCCGTCGCGGTCGGTCAGGAAGAGCGGCATTGAGGTTGGGGAACGTCCCAGGCCACCGGCTCGTTGCGCGGCCGCCTCCGGAGCGGCTATTGGATCCAGATCTCGATCTTGGCCAGGTGATCGCGGGGGGCCGGCCCCGCGCCGGTTTGCCAGCCGTCGTCGTTCGGCTGGACATCGTCGATCTCGGCCAGGAGCAGACAGCACCAGTCGCCGCCCCTGGGCAGGCCGCCCGGCCGATCACCGGCATATTGGTAGCCAATCACAACTTCCTCCCCGTCGGCCTCACTCCCCAAGGTATGGGGGCTGAAGCGGCGGACATGGCCGTTGTCATGCGCCGTCACCGAGCGTTTCGAGATGATCGCATCCCGAATGACCTCGTGGTTCATGGGCGCCTCCTGGGTTTTCGGTAACGGAGGCTAACGCCGAGGGAAGTGTGCGGTTGCTGACCGATTCGGGCGCAGACCGAGGCGCGGTTCAGGCCGCTCGCGTCGCCTGACCGAAATAGCGGGTGGCAGCGGAGATCAGCTCCTGGCGGCCGAAGGGCTTGGCGAGATAGGGCGCGGCCCGAAGCTCCGGCGCGAGCTGCTCGCGTGCGTAGCCGGTCATGATCACGAAGGGAATATTCTTGGCCTGCAATTGTCGCGCGATCTCGATCGAGGTGCCGCTCTTCAGCCCGACATCGATGAAGGCGCCCTCGAAGGGACCGTTGGTCAGCGCCGCCAGCGCCTCCTCCACGGTGCCGGCAAGGGTCGGCGCGCCGAGTGCGGCCCCGATCAGGCGGCACAGATCCTCGGCGACGAAGAAATTGTCCTCGACGACCAGGATCCTCATTCCGGCGAGCAGTCCCTTCGACTCCATCCTCGGCCCCCCGACCGGCAACTCACGCTAGTGAGTAAAGCAGGACGGCGCAACACCACGGCCGCGGACCCTGCGTCCGTGCGCCTACGGGCGCATGACGTTCATCCGGTTACTTCGGCGCGGGCGGGGCCGTGCGCGGGCGCGGATCGATCTGCACCGTTGCGGTGAGGCCGATCGACAGGGTGACGCCGGGCGGCACGCTGTCGATCTCGATCCGCACCGGCACGCGCTGGGCGAGCCGGATCCAGGTGAAGATCGGATTGACCGTGGCGAGGCCCGCCGCGTCGGACTGCGCATTGGCCACCTGGATACCGCGCGAGATGCCGGCGACATGGCCGTGCAGCAGGGCCGGATAGCCCATCAGCGAGATGCGCGCGGGATCGCCGATGGCGATGCTGCTGAGCTGCGTCTCCTCGAAATAGCCGTCGACCCAGAAACTGTCGGAATCGACGAGCGACAGGACGCGCTGGCCGGCCGTCGCATAGTCGCCGACCTGGACGGAGAGGTTGGTGACGTAGCCGTTCACCGGCGAGGTGATTGCCGTGCGTTCGAGGTCCACCTTGGCACGCTCGAGATTGGCGCCCGCCTGCTCGAGGGCCGCCTGCGCCACGCGCGCCTGCGTGAGATAGGTCTGCTGCTCCTCGACCGAGGTCGAGAGGGTGGTGAGCTTCTGCCGCCGCTCGGCCTGCACGCGCGCGTTCTCTACATTGGCATTGGCCTGCTCGAGCGCCGCGTTGGCCGATTTGAGCGCGATCTCGTAGTCGGTGCGATCGATCTGCAGCAGCGGGTCGCCCTTGTGCACGAACTGGTCGGCATGGATCGGCAGCGCCACGATGCGGCCGGAGACCTCGGGCTTGAGGACCACGACATAAGCGCGCACCGTGCCGTCGCGCGTCCAGGGCGTGCCCTTGTAGGCATCCCAGGCGAGCTTGCCCAGGATGACGGCGATGACCACGACCACGAGCGTCGTTGCCACCGGAAACAGTCGCCGCCAGAACGGGCGCATGTCAGCGTGCTCCCAGGGAGATGACGATCAGAGACAGCACGATCACGTAGATCCCCGTGTTGAAGAGGGCCGGATGCCAGACGCGGCGCGCCAGTCCCGTGCGGTCGGCGAGACGACGCAGCGGCACGGTGACGGCCCAGGCCGCCAGCATCATCAGGGCGAAGGGTGCGACGTAGACGCCGAACAGATCGATCTCAGCGTAGTGCATTCGGTGCGGTCCCGTCGGTGAAATAGTCGGCATGGCGGTCGAGGGCGCCGGCGATGACCAGGGCGGCAACGCGGCTGCGCATGCCTTCGGTCGTCCTGCCGTCTGGCGTCTGCGCGGTGCTGCGCTCGAAGCCGCGCAAGGTCTCGCTCGCGCCGGCGACGTCGCCCGTGCCGAGGGCGGCGAGCGCCTTGTCGAGCGACGATCGGTCCGGCACGTGCCGGTGCGGGCGGCGCAGCCAGATCACGGCGATGCCGATCGACAGCGCGGCGATCAGTTGCGCGTGCTGTTCCAGCGGCGCCTCGGACGGCATCGCCGCCAGCCGGCGCGAGACGCGCGTCACCCATCGACCGCGATCGACGCGGCGACGGCCCGATGCCAGAGCGCGGATGTCGCGCCGCGTGAGCGCGAGCAGGCGGCGCGCGCGATAGCCGGGCGACAGAGGCGGGATCAGCCGCATCGACAGCGCCGCCACGACCGTGCCCGCCACGATGCCGAGCGCGGAGTTGAGGAAGGCGCTGGTATCGTAGGTCGGCACGTTCGCCGGCGCGAGCAGCGGCGTGAAGTTGGTCGCCATGCCGATGAGCCCCGACTTCCACCACGTGCCGGTCGAGAGCGCGCCGAGCGGCGTCAGCACCAGGGCCAGGATCAGGGCAAGGCCGGCGAAGCTGTCGAAGGCCGGCAGCACGGCGAAGTTCACGACGGCGGCGATCGCGGCGGAGCAGATGGTGCCGAGGGCGAAGTCGCGCGTCGACTTGAAGGCCTCGGCATCGCGCGGCGAGAACAGGATCGTGCCGACGGCGGCGAAGATGATCATCGTCGGTCCGCTCGACCAGGCGGTCCCGATCCAGATCAGCTCGGCCACGGTGAGCGTGACCACGACCCGGAGCAGGTTGAGCATCGCCGGCACGAGGTCGGGCAGGGCGAAGGTGGAGCGCCCGCCGCCGGGCGGCTCCCGGCGGATACCCTGGATGAGCTGCAGGCCCTCGACGGCGCGCTGCAGCGCCAGCAGCGCCCGGACAAGATTGTCGGTGAGGAAGCGCGTGCCGATGTCGTTCACCGGTCGCTCCAGCAGACGGCGCGCGGCCTGGCGCGGCGGTCGCGACGCATCGGGCAGCTCGGCGATCAGGGCGACGGCGGTGCGGCGCAGCGTCTCGCTGTTCCTCCGTTCGAGATGGTTGGCAAGGGCGCGCCACGAGGAGAGCGCGGAGAACAGCGCTTCCGTCGCGTCCGTCAGGCTGCGCCGGCGAAAGCGCAGCTCCGAGGATTCGCCCATCGCTTCGTCGATGGCGACGTGCAGGCCGGCAACGCGCGCGATCAGGCCGCGCCGCCGATCGCGGATCGAGACCAGATCGTGGCCGGCGGCGAGGGTCTCGGCCAGTCCCGCCCGCACCGCGTCGATCATGTCGGCGAACTGCAGCGCGAGCTGGCGGCGCGCGCGGCCCGCGTCGGTCAGCATCAGCACGAGGCCCGCGCTCATGACGCCGATGCAGATCTCGCTCGCCCGCGCCACCGCGAGCATGAAGGCGTCGCCGGGATGGCCGATCGCATCGGCGAACACGATCGCCGCCGTATAGCCCGCGAGCGCCGCGGCATAGCCTGCGAAGTTGCGCAGCACCGTCGCCATGAGGCCGCACAGGCCGCACCAGAGGTTGAGGCCTGCCAGCATGCCGATCCGGTCCTGCGGGAAGAGCGCCGTCAGCGCGACGATGACGATGGCGCCAATGGTGGTGCCGATGGCGCGGAACCATCCCTTGCGCAACGAGGCGCCGAGGCTCGGCTGGCAGACGATGCCAGCCGATGTGCCAGCCCAGAAGGCGTTGTCGAGCTGGAGCCAGTAGGCGACGGCGAGCGCCAGGATGACCGACGCCGACAGGCGCAGGCCATGCATCAGCGCCGGCAGATACCGGTCGAGTTCAGGCCAGGAGCGTTTGCCGGACTGGACCGCGAGGGACATCGGCCGATGGTGCGCGACCATCCGCGCATCGACAAGAGGAAGGCGCGACAGCAACCGCGACCGGGTGGCGGCCGTTTCGTCCCTGTCTCAGGCGAGGTGTAGCAATGACGCGCGTAAATCGATGGCTCTTCGCTGCCTCTCCTCTCGGAGCGATGATCTGTGCCTTCGCTGCCTGCAGGAACCCATCCAGCGGGGACGTGACCCGTTCATCGAGGGTCGAGCCGAGGATCGGAGAGGAAGACGCCGCCGCTAGAGCGGCCGGTGGAAGCCGTCGGCCAGGCGAGCCAGGGTTTCGCGATCGAGGACGCGGACGAGCTTGCGCATCGACTTCACCGCGCCGCGCGATTCCAGCAAATGCATGGCGACCGTGATGCCGGCGCGCCGCACGCCCAGCGCCTTGGCGAGCGCATCATGCGTGATCTCGATCCGGTCGGTGTCGGTGCGCTCGCCGACCATCAGCAACCAGCGCGCCAGGCGCTGCTCGATGCGGCCGTGGCCGACGGCGAGGGCCGTCTGGCCGATCTCGTCCATCAGCGTGCCGACGTAGTTCATCAGCGCGTCGTTCAGCTCGGCGCAGTCCGGCAGCAGTTCCAGCAGCTTCGCCGTGTCGATCTGCCAGGCCTCGCCCGCGATCTGGACCACGGCCTGGTAGAGCGCGGTGTGCGGACCGAGCAACGCACTCACGCCGGCGACGCCATCGTTGCCGACCAGCGCCACTTCGATCTGGCGATCGGCCGAGCGTGCATTCAGGGACACCAGTCCGCTGGTCGGGAAGAAGACATGCTCGGGCCGCTCGCCCGGCGCCGCCAGCACCTTGCCATGCTGAAGCGACACGTGATGGAGATGGCGATGCAGCGCTTCCCAAGTCTCGGGCCGGAGCCCGCCCAGCAGGCGATTGCCGCGCGGCCAGCCCTTGCCCCTGGCCCGCCCCGGAGTCAGCGGCCGATGCGGCGCGAGCGTCGTCAGCGCGGATCGGAAGTCCTTTTCCTCGACGGGCTTGGTGAGCAGGCGCTTGCCGCGGAAGGCGTCGGGGATGTCCGAACGCTCATAGGCGGTCAGGAAAAAGAACGGCACGTTGCGACGGTCGAGCTCGTCGCACAGCGGGAAGCTCGGCACGCCGTCCAGGTTGATGTCCACGATCGCGCCGTCGACATGGTTCTCCACCAGGAAGCGGTGCCCGACGTCGATACGACCCACCGCGGCAGCGACGCTGAAGCCGCAGTCGCGTACCATGTCGCAGAGTGCGGAGGCCGTGAGATAATTGTCCTCAACGACGAGGATCTGCGGCTTGTCGGTTTGCGATCGTTTGGGAAGCCGTTCTGGGAGCATGGGGGGTCGCCTCGCTGACGCGTTTCATCGTCTCATGGCGGCAAACGCCGGGAAGTATGGGCACCTTCCCGCCGTTTGTCATATTTGCTCCTGCCCCACGTCATCTAAGCGCCGCCGGGAAGCCTTTGTCTCCTATGTCTTCAGCAAGAGAGGGATTTGTACGAATGCGTACCGATCTCGCCAGGGAGGCAGCTACAGGTTCTTGAGATCCTCGGCCATCTTCAGGTGCTCCTGCAGCTTGGGCAGGGTCTTGCCGGCCCAGTCCTTGAGGTCGGCATTGTCGCCGCTCTTGGCATAGCGCTGGAACAGCGACACCGCGTCCTTGTGAGCCGATACCTGCATGCTGTCGTATTTCTTGCGAAAGTCGTCGCCCGTCAGCTTGTTCAGATCGTCGAGCTTGGCCTGGTGCGACTTGTCCATGGAAGTCGGAAGGTTGGCCTTCACCTTGCCGCCATCGACAAGGCCCTTGAGCTCGGTCGACGTCTGGGTGTGGTCCGTGACCATCTGGTCGGCGAAGCTCTTGTCCTTGTCGTCGTGCCGGTCGGCGACGAGCTTGCTGGAGGCGATCTCCAGCATGTCGCTTTGGGCCGCTTCGGTGACGAAGTCCTGCGTCTTGGGCGCGACGCCAAGCGTCGAGTTGACGCCGTACTTCTCGGCGATCGACTGCGCCGACGCGCCGATGGCCGGAAGCGCCATGGTCGCCAGTGCCGCAATGAGGATCCGCTTCATAAGGGTTCTCCTGGTTGAGTTGTGCGGAGAAAACGGCGACTGACCCCGATTGCTGCCGAGGATCGATGTCAGTGCGCTTGCGTACGCCGGCAACAGGCGCTTCGGCGCGGGCGTTGCTCCCTCATGGAACGCACCATCACCGCGAGCTTCGCCACCCGCCACAGCGCCGAGCGTGCTGTCGAGCATCTCGTGCAGGAACACAAGGTCGAGCGCACGGACATCTTCGTGCAGGCCGCCGGCGAGGAGAACAGCGCCGGCAATCCGCGCCGTTCGAGTTCGATCGAGATTTTCGTCGACTGCCACGGCGGCGACACCGCTCCGATCGAAGCGGCCTTGCGCGAGACGGGAGCGACGGCGCTGCGCTCGCGCTGATCCATAACGCTGCGTGCCGGAGTGCACACAGCAACCTCGCTTCCGCGCGCTTCGTTCACTGTCGAAGCTTCAAGCACAAGCGGGGTTCAGTTCATGGCCAAGTCGACCAAGCGTCCGGCGCGTGCGTCCGCCTCCCGGGTTGCCGCGCCATCTGGCGTATCTGGCGGCGAGACGCATCAAACCTCGTCTTCGCGCGACACGACGCTCACGACCAACCAGGGCGTCGCCGTCTCCGACAACCAGAACAGCCTGAAGAGCGGCGCGCGCGGGCCGTCCCTGCTCGAAGACTTCGTGTTGCGCGAGAAGATCACGCATTTCGACCATGAGCGGATTCCCGAGCGCGTCGTGCATGCGCGCGGCTCGGCAGCGCACGGCTATTTCGAGGCTGCCAAGGGCGCGTCCAGGTTCAGCAAGGCGGCGTTCCTCAAGCCCGGCGCGCGCACCAAGGTGTTCTGCCGGATCTCGACGGTGGCGGGCGGCGCGGGCTCGATCGATACGCCCCGCGACGTGCGTGGCTTTGCCGTGAAGTTCTACACCGAGGAGGGCAACTTCGACCTGGTCGGCAACAACATCCCGGTCTTCTTCATCCAGGACGCGATCAAGTTCCCCGACCTCATCCACGCCGTGAAGATGGAGCCCGACCGCGGCTTCCCCCAGGCGGCAACGGCGCACGACACGTTCTGGG
>Ga0153954_1000585_pt1 | contig 27360 bp, 33 predicted proteins | sample TSFL038MetaG_FD_102277 | JGI IMG/M metagenome (GOLD analysis project Ga0153954, IMG submission 102277) | Attine ant fungus gardens microbial communities from Florida, USA - TSFL038 MetaG | ecosystem: Host-associated > Fungi > Mycelium > Unclassified | place: USA: Florida, Wekiwa Springs State... | reverse complement strand
CGTGCGTCCGGGAGGACAATTGGATTCGAAAGTTTCGCGGCTGGAGTACTCTCGATTCCAATCTTGCGCGTTTTGGACCAAGCGAGGCCACATGCGATTGCCCTGCCCACAAGGGGGAGGGGAACAGACCGCGGCGCGTGGCGGCATTGTGCTTCAGTAGCGCAAGTTAAGGAGACATCCCCCGTGGCAATGAGTGCAGGCTACATCCCCTTTCACCCGAACCCGTCGAAGCCGAAGTACAAGCCGCCGGCGGGCGCGGTCGACGCGCATTGCCACGTGTTCGGACCGGAGGCGAAGTTCCCGTATGCGCCCGAGCGCAAATACACGCCCTGCGATGCGCCGAAGGAGAAGCTGTTCGCACTGCGCGACTTCCTCGGGTTCGACAAGAACGTGATCGTGCAGGCGTCCTGCCACAGCAAGGACAACAGCGCGATGATCGACGCGCTCGAGAGCGCGAACGGCAAGGCGAGGGGCGTAGCTTTCGTCGGCGAGGAGGTCACCGACGCCGAGCTCAAGGCCATGGACCGCGCCGGCGTGCGCGGCGTGCGCTTCAATTTCGTGCGCCGCCTGGTCGACTTCACGCCCCGCGAGGTGCTCGACCGCATCGCGGCGCGTGTTGCTCCGCTGGGTTGGCACATCGTGATCTATTTCGAGATGCAGGATCTTCCCGATCTCGAATCCTTCTTCACCGCATTGCCCACCACCGTGGTGGTCGACCACATGGGCACGCCCAACGTGGCGAAGGGCGTCGATCATCCCGAGAACCAGCGCTTCCACCGCCTGATGGACAAGCACAAGAACTTCTGGGTGAAGGCCACCTGCCCGGAGCGCATGACCATCGCCGGGCCGCCCTATGACGACGTGGTGCCGTTCGGGAAGTCGCTGGTCGAGGAGTTCCCTGACCGGGTGATCTGGGGCACCGACTGGCCCCATCCCAACATGAAGAAGGTGGCGCCCGACGACGGCATGCTGGTCGACTACATCCCACGGATCGCGCCCACCGCGGCGCTCCAGCAGGCCCTGCTGGTCGACAACCCGATGAAGCTGTACTGGAGCTGATCTGTCCGCTGTCATGCCGGGCGCGCCGCTTTGCGGCGCCCCGGAACGACGATGGAGAGAGATGGATAAGGATTGGAAGCGTTTCAGTCTGCGACCGGTTGCTGCGTAGACGGCTCTTCGTTGCCAGCGTCATCTGCGCTATATTGGTTCCGTGATTTCAGGGCAGGTAGCGGGCACCCGCAAAGCGCGCTTGGCGGGATGTGGAGGTGAGGCCGATGGCACGCACGCAACAGGATTATGACGACATTCCCGGAACCTTCGTGTTCGACGCCGAGCGCTCGCGCGAGGGCTACGGCATCAACATGTTCTGCATGTCGTTGATGAAGGACGAGAACCGCAGGGCCTTCAAGGCCGATGAGGCGGAGTACCTGAAGCGCTACCACCTCACTCCGGAGCAGGCCGACGCAGTCCTCAAGCGCGACTACAACCGCATGCTCGAGCTCGGCGGCAACATCTATTTCACCTCCAAGCTCGGCGCCACCGACGGGCACTCGTTCCAGTATCTCGCCGCGCTGATGACCGGTTCCACCCAGCCGGACTATGCCGCCATGATGCTTGCGGGCGGCCGCTCGGTGGAAGGCAACCGCAGCAAGTCCGGCAAGGACAAGCCAGTGAAGGCCAAAGCGGCGACCAAGGGCGCGGCAAGGGCGAAGTCGAAGCCCGCCGCTGCCAGGGCAAAATCCAAATCCAAATCCACGTCCAAGTCGAAATCCTCAGCAAAGCGGAAGTGAGCCGTGGCCAAGATCGTTGCAGGTGTTGGGTCGTCGCACGTCCCCGCCATCGGGGCGGCGCTCGACAATGGCAAGACCGAGGAGCCCTACTGGAAGCGGGTGTTCTCGGGCTTCGAGAAGTCCAAGAAATGGATGGCCGAGACCAAACCGGATGTCGCCATCGTCGTCTATAACGACCACGCCTCGGCGTTCTCGGTGGAAATGATCCCGACCTTCGCGCTTGGCTGCGCCGCCGAGTTTCCGCCCGCCGACGAGGGCTGGGGCCCACGCCCGGTGCCGGTGGTCGAGGGCCATCCCGCGCTCGCCGCGCACATTGCCCAGTCGGTGATCCTCGACGAGTTCGACCTCACCATCGTCAACAAGATGGAGGTCGACCACGGCCTCACCGTGCCGATGAACCTCCTGTTCGGGCAGCCGAAGGACCACTGGCCGTGCCCGGTGATCCCGCTCGCGGTCAACGTGGTGATGTATCCGCCGCCCACCGGGCATCGCTGCTATATGCTCGGCAAGGCGATCCGCAAGGCGGTCGAGTCCTATCCCGAGGATCTCAAGGTCGTGATCTTCGGCACCGGCGGCCTCTCCCACCAGATCTCCGGCCCGCGCGCGGGCCTGATCAACAGCAAGTGGGACAAGGCCTTCCTCGACGGCCTCAGCAAGGACCCGAAGAAACTCACGCGCATCCCCCATATCGAGTACATGCGCGAGGCCGGCGCCGAAGGCATCGAGATGGTCATGTGGCTGATCATGCGCGGCGCGCTCGACGACAAGGTCGACGAGGTCTACCGTTTCTACACGGTGCCGGCCTCGAACACCGCGGTCGGCCACATCATCCTCGAGAACAAGCATAAGGCGGCCGGGAAAGGCAAACGCGCCGCTGCCAGGAAGGGCGCAGCCCACAAGGGGAGGCTCGCGGCTGCGGCCAAGACCACCCACCGCATTGCAAGCAAGGGAACCCGATGAAAATCTGCGTAGCCGGCCAAGGGGCCTTCGGCCAAAAACATCTCGACGCGCTCAAGCGCATTCAGGGCGTCGAGGTCACGTCGCTTGTCGGCGGCAACCAGGATTCCACCGCCGAGATCGCCAAGAAGTACGGCATCCCGCACTACACCGGCGACCTCTCCGAGGGCATCAAGCGTGCCGATGCGGTGATCCTCACCACGCCCACCAAGATGCACTTCCGCCAGGGCGAGCAGGTGATGCGCGCCGGCAAGCACGTACTGGTGGAGATCCCGGTCACCGACAGTGTCGAGGATGCCGAGAACCTGGTGAAGATCGCCAAGGAGACCGGCGTGATCGCCATGGGCGGCCATGTGCGGCGGTTCAATCCGAGCCACCAGTGGATCCACAAGCGCATCGTGAAGGGCGAGCTCGCCATCCAGCAGATGGACGTGCAGACCTATTTCTTCCGTCGGAAGAACATCAACGCCTCCGGCAATCCGCGCAGCTGGACCGACCATCTGCTCTGGCATCATGCCGCCCACACCATCGACCTGTTCCAGTATCAGACCGGACAGACGATTTCGGATTGCTATGCGGTGCAGGGGCCGATCCATCCGCAGCTCAACATCGCGATGGACATGGGCATCGTCGCCAAGGTGCCGTCCGGCGCCATCCTCACATTGTCGCTCTCCTTCAATAATGACGGGCCGATCGGCTCGTTCTTCCGCTACATCTGCGACAATGGCACCTACAAGGCGTTCTACGACGACCTGAGCGACGGCAAGGACAACAAGATCGACGTCTCCAAGGTCGATGTCTCCATGGACGGCATCGAGCTCGAGGACCGCGAGTTCATCGCCGCCATCAGGGAGAAGCGCGAGCCCAATGGCAGCCTGCAGCAGGTGCTTCCCTGCATGCACGTGCTCGGCAAGCTCGAGCAGATCATCGATCCGCAGCGTAAAGCGCACGCGTAGTGTCGCACGGGCGGTCCGCTCCCTCTCCCCACTTGGGGAGAGGGTAGGGGGGGTTACCGTACCCTCGATGGAGCAGTAACCCCCTCACCCCAACCCTCTCCTCTAACGGGGAGAGGGGGGCGCACCGCCCGCATGGCGCTTGGCGCAAATTACTGACAACAAAAAATCACACCAGAAGGGACAGTCCCGATGTTGAGGGTATCTCGACGCACGTCGATCATCGCGGTTGCCGCGGCGCTGGCCGCGCTCGCCGTAGCCCCTGCCGCCGCGCAGGACAGCGTCAAGATCGGCCTCATCCTTCCGATGACGGGACCGCAGAGCTCGACCGGCAAGCAGATCGATGCCGCGGTCAAGCTCTACATGCAGCAGAACGGCGACACGGTTGCCGGCAAGAAGATCGAAGTCATCCTCAAGGATGACGGCGCGGTGCCCGACAACACCAAGCGCCTGGCGCAAGAGCTCATCGTCAACGACAAGGTCAATATCATCGCCGGATTCGGCGTCACGCCCGCCGCGCTGTCGGCCGCGCCGCTCGCGACGCAATCGAAGACGGTCGAGCTGGTGATGGCCGCCGGCACCTCGACGATCACCGAGGCGTCGCCCTACATCGTGCGCACCAGCTTCACGCTTGCGCAGTCGACCGTCCCGATGGCGGACTGGGCGTCGAAGAACGGCATCAAGAAGGTCGTCACCATGGTGTCGGACTATGGGCCCGGCATCGATGCCGAGATCTCCTTCAAGGACGCCTTCACCAAGGCCGGCGGCGAGGTCGTGCAGTCGATCCGCTTCCCGCTCGCCAATCCGGATTTTTCGCCCTTCCTGCAGCGCGCGGCCGATGCCAAGCCGGACGCCATTTTCATCTTCGTACCGTCCGGGCAGGGCGGCGCCTTCGTCAAGCAGTTCGTCGAGCGCGGGCTCGACAAGGCCGGCGTCAAGATCATCGGTTCGGGCGACGTGACCGACGACGACCTGCTCAACGGCATGGGCGACCAGGTGATCGGCACGGTGACCGCGCATCTCTATTCCGCCGCGCATCCGTCTGAGAAGAACAAGGCCTTCGTCGAGGCCTTCAAGAAGGCCACGGGCTTCCGGCCGAACTTCATGGCGGTCGGCGGCTACGACGGCATGAACCTGATCTACGAGGCGCTGAAGAAGACCGGCGGCAAGGCCGACGGCGTCAGCCTGATTGCCGCGATGAAGGGCCTCGCGTGGGAGAGCCCGCGCGGCCCGGTCTCGATCGATCCCGACACCCGCGACATCGTCCAGAACATCTACGTCCGCAAGGTCGAGAAAGTGAACGGCGAGCTCTACAACGTCGAGTTTGCTACGGTCGAGGCGGTCAAGGATCCGGTCAAGGCCGCAAAGAAGAAGTAGATCGCGCCTCGCCCACGCACGAAGGTGATGGGCTTGGCCATAGCGCGTTGAAGACGCGCGGGAACGCGCTGACGGCTCAACCCTGCCGGCCACTTTGTCGCACTATCCCGGAAAGACCCGATTTTGTGCGATGACCAGGAGGGCTTTCGCGTATAGATTGCCGTCAGGAGCGGCATACTGCGTACGCGCCGCCAAGAGCGCGCGTCTCCAGAGTGGAACCAGAGAGGAAGCTGATGTTGCGTTCAGGAATGACGACCGCCATGGCATTGGCGGTGGGCATGCTTGCGTCCGCGGGCGCTCGCGCCGAGGAGGTGGCGAAAGTCGGCCTGGTGCTGCCGCTGACCGGCGGCTCGGGTCCGGTCGGCAAGCAGATCGAGGCCGCCGCGCGGCTCTACATCCAGCAACATGGCGACACTGTTGCCGGCCGCAAGATCGAGCTGGTCGTGCGGGACGACGCCAGCGTTCCCGATAATGCCAAGCGGCTCGCGCAAGAGCTGATCGTCAACCAGAAGGTCTCGGTGATCGGCTCGGCGCTCACCCCGAGCGCCATGGCGGTTGGCCCGCTCTCGACCCAGTCGAAGACCGCCAATGTGGTGATGGTGTCGGGCACCTCTGGCGTGATCAATCCGAACAACCCCTACATGGTGCGCACGAGCTTCACGCTCGGCCAGCAGTCCGGCATCATCGCCGAATGGGCGGCCAAGAACGGCAGCAAGAAGGTGGCCATCATCCAGTCGGACTGGGCGCCTGGCGCCGAGGCTGCCTCGGTCTTCACCGATGCCTTCACCAAGGCCGGCGGGCAGGTGCTCGAGGCCATCAAGGTGCCGCTGCAGAATCCGGATTTCGCGCCGTTCCTGCAGCGCGCCCGCGACCTTGGCCCCGACACGCTGTTCGTGTTCGTGCCCGCGGGGCAGGCCGGCACTTTCGCCAAGCAGTTCGCCGAGCGCGGCCTCGACAAGGCCGGCATCAAGCTGATCGGAACCGGCGACCTCATCGACGACAACGATCTGCCCGGCATGGGCGATGCCATGCTGGGTGTGGTGACCGCCGGCATCTATTCGGCCGCCCATAAATCGCAGGCGAACAAGGATTACGTCACCTCCTTCAAGAAGGCGAACGGCTACCGGCCGAACTTCATCTCGGTGGGCGGTTGGGACGGAATGCACTTGATCTACGAGGCGCTCAAGAAGACCAACGGGGCGACGGATGGGCCGGCGCTGGTCAATGCCATGAAGGGCATGAAGTGGGAGAGCCCGCGTGGGCCGATCGCGATCGACCCTGAGACCCGCGACATCATCCAGAACGTGTATATCGACAAAGTCGAGAAGGTGGACGGGGAGCTCTACGGCGTCGAGTTCGCCACCTTCGAGGCGGTCAAGGACCCGTTGAAAAAGAAGTAGGATGGGTTGAGGAGCGCATCCGAGACCCAGCGGCGCGCACCAATCGTGGTGGCGCTCCGATACCCATCAAGCTCGTGTCAAGGGCGGGATGATGGGTATCGGGCGCACGCCCACATGTTTCCCGCCGCGTGAGAGCGGGGTGCACGCTCGACCGATTCTACCAACGCCACCGCAATTTATGCTAGGACCGTCGCCGGATCTGGGGACAGACGACCGCCATGCTGACCATTCTGTTCGACGGGGTCGCCTATGGCATGCTGCTGTTCGTGCTGGCATGCGGGCTCTCCGTCACCCTCGGGCTGATGAATTTCGTCAACCTGGCGCATGGCGCCTTCGCCATGGCCGGCGGCTATATCACGCTGGTGCTGGTGAACCGCGCCGGCGTGCCGTTCTTCGCGGGGCTGCCGATCGCCTTCATCGCCAGCGCGTTGCTGGGGGCGCTGTTCGAGCGCACCCTCTATGTCCACGTCTACGGCAAGAGCCACCTCGACCAGGTGCTGTTCACCATCGGGCTGGTGTTCATGTCGGTCGCGGCCGTCGATTACGTCATGGGCTCGCAGCAGGTCTTCATCCAGCTGCCCGATGTGCTGCAAGGCCGGTTCGACCTGTTCGGGATCGGGGTCGGGCGCTATCGCCTGCTCATCATCGTGGTCTGCGGGCTCCTCACCATCGGACTGCAGCTGATGCTGTCCGGCACCCGCTTCGGCAGCCGGCTGCGCGCCTCGGTTGACGACGCGCGCGTCGCGCGTGGGCTCGGTATCAACGTCAATGCCGTATTTGCGCTCACCTTCGCGTTCGGCTCCGGCCTTGCCGGGCTCGGCGGCGCGCTCGGCGCCGAGATCCTCGGCCTCGATCCGACCTTCCCGCTCAAATACATGGTCTACTTTTTGATCGTGGTGACGGTGGGCGGCACCTCGAGCATCACCGGCCCCTTCGTCGCCTCGCTCCTGATCGGCATCGCCGACGTGGCCGGCAAGTACTACGTGCCCAAGTTCGGGGCGTTCGTGATCTACACCATCATGATCATCATGCTGATCTTGCGTCCGCAGGGCCTGTTTGCCCGCGCGACCGGCAAGTGAGGGCGGCATGGCGCGCTCGCTCCTCGAGGAGGCCGCCCATCGCCTCGCCACCCGGGCGCGCTGGCGTCCGCTCGAATACGTGTTCTGGCTGGCCGCGCTCGCCAGCGTGTGGCACGGCGCTCTCCATCTGCCGGAACGCTACCTCATCTTGACCGAGGTCGCCTGGCTCGCGCTGTTTGCGCTCTCGCTCGATCTCATCCTCGGCTATGCCGGCATCATCTCGCTCGGCCATGCGGCCTTCTTCGGGCTCGGCGCCTACGCGGCGGCGCTGCTCGCGAAATACGGCATCGTCACCGAGCCGGTGCTGGCGCTGGTCGTGTCGGGCCTGATCGCCTCGGTGCTCGGCTTTGCCACGAGCTTCCTGGTGCTGCGCGGCTCCGACCTGACCCGGCTGATGGTGACACTCGGCGTCGCGCTCATCATGCGCGAGATCGCCAACCAGATCCCCGAGCTCACCGGCGGCGCGGACGGCCTGCAGGGCGTCGTCATCGCCCCCATCCTCGGCCTGTTCGAGTTCGACATCTTCGGCCACGTCTCCTACGTCTATTGCCTGATCGTGCTGTTCGTCCTGTTCCTGCTGGCGCGCCGCATCGTCTATTCGCCATTCGGGCTCTCTCTGCGCGCGGTGAAGGGCAACCCGCTGCGGGCCGCATCGATCGGCATCTCGGTCAACGCCCGCCTCGTCGCCATCTACACGCTCTCGGCATTCTACGCCGGAGTCGCCGGCGCGCTCCTGGCGCAGACACAAGCCTTCGCCTCGCTCGAGGTATTCTCCCTCGAGCGCTCCGCCGACCTTCTGCTCGTGCTCATCATCGGCGGCACCGGCTATCTCTATGGGGGGCTGATCGGTGCGCTCATCTTCAAGCTGATGCAGGATTGGATCGCCAATCTTACCCCGCAATACTGGCAGTTCTGGATCGGGCTGGTGCTGGTGCTGATCGTGCTCGTCGGCCGCGAACGCATCGGGCAATGGACCGGCGGCCTGTGGCTCCTCGCGGAGCGCGCCTTCCGCCGCGCGGCGCCGGGGACCGCGTCGCTGGCCGCGCCGCCCGGCAAAGGACACTGAGATGCCGGTGGCGCTCGAAACCCAGGGCCTCGTGAAGCATTTCGGCGGCATCGCTGCGGTCAACAACGTGTCGCTGCGCATCGAGAAGGGCGCGCGCCATGCGCTGATCGGTCCCAACGGCGCCGGCAAGACCACGGTGATCAACCTGCTCACCGGCGTGCTGCGGCCTTCCTCCGGGCGCATCCTGCTCGACGGCGCCGACGTGACCGCGCTCGAGGCCTACAAGCGGGTGCGGCGCGGGCTCGCGCGCACCTTCCAGATCAACCAGCTCTTTCTCGACCTCACCCCGCTCGAGACGGTGGGTCTCGCGATCTCCGAACGCATGGGCGCCGGCAACAACTGGTGGCGCCTGGTCGGCACCAACCCGGCGGTCACCGCCGAGATCGTGGAGATTCTCGGCCGCTTCAACCTCACCGACGTGATGTACGAGCGCACCGGCCACCTGCCTTACGGCAAGCAGCGCCTGCTCGAGATCGCGCTCGCCATCGCCTGCCGCCCGAATGTGCTGCTCCTCGACGAGCCCGCCGCCGGCGTGCCGGAGGACGAGCGCCACGAGATCCTGGCGACGGTGGCGGCGCTGCCGAAGGATGTGACGGTGCTGCTGATCGAGCACGACATGGATCTCGTCTTCGCCTTTGCCGACCGCATATCGGTGCTGGTCAACGGCACATTGTTCGTCGACGGCGCGCCTGATGAGGTGGCGCGCGATCCCCGCGTCAAGGCGGTCTATCTCGGCGAGTCTCTCGATGCCTGATCTTCTCGCCATCGAACGGTTGAGCGCGGGCTACGGCGAGGCCGTCGTGCTCAACGAAGTCTCGCTCGCGCTTGCGGAAGGCCAGTCGCTCGCACTGCTCGGGCGCAACGGCATGGGCAAGACCACGCTGATCAATTCGGTGGTGGGCGTCACCCGCTATCTCGGCGGCCACATCCGCGTCGATGGCCGCGACATCACGGCCATGCGCCCCGACCAGCGGGCGCATGCCGGGGTGGGCTGGGTGCCGCAGGAGCGCAACATCTTCAGGTCGCTCTCGGTCGAGGAGAATCTCACCGCAGTGGCGCAGCCGGGGCGCTGGACCGTCGCGCGCATCTACGAACTGTTTCCGCGCCTCGCCGAGCGCCGGCGCAACCTGGGCAACCAGCTCTCCGGTGGCGAGCAGCAGATGCTCGCGGTCGGACGCGCGCTGATCCTCAACCCGCGCGTCATCCTGCTCGATGAGCCGCTCGAAGGGCTTGCCCCGATCCTGGTCGAGGAACTGCTCGCCGCCCTCCGGCGCATCATCCGCGACGAGGGCATGTCGGCGATCCTCGTGGAGCAGAACGCGCAGAAGGTGCTCGGCGTCACCGACAAGGCCGCGATCCTCGAGCGCGGCAGCATCGTCTATGAAGGCGCGAGCGCCGAGCTCGCCGCCGACCGCGCCACGCTGGAGAGCCACCTCGGCGTCACCGCCGCCGGCACGAAACGCGGCAACAAGGTGCGGCACTAGAACCCATCCACCGACCTCATGGTGAGGAGCCCGCGCAGCGGGCGTCTCGAACCATGGCCCGGAGCCGTGCTGGGGCCATCCTTCGAGACGCATGCACGCCAAGTGCGTGCATGCTCCTCAGGATGAGGATCTTTGGGATTGCTCGAAGGAGACTCCCACCCGGTTACTGTCACGCCCGAACTACGCTTGCGTCCTTCGGCCGCGTGTCGCAAAGTCGTTCATCGGACCGCCAGCCAATAGCATTGGAGCGTCGATCGCCCGACGTGGCGATCGATTGGGCCAGGAGACAGTCGCTGTGGCCAATGTCGCAGGTGACCCTGATGCTCGGGCACCGGCAGGGAGGTTGGGCATCACTGCCGACGCGCCGGTTTCGGGCCACGTCACAGGCATTGTCTTACGCGATTTCGGTTCGGATGCAGGGCTGTTGCGTGCCCTGGTGGTCTTCGTCGGCCTATCCTGGTCGGTGCTGTTTGTCGTGGTCGGGCTGCGATACGACCTGCAAACGTATGCCGACGGCTCGATCTTCTCCTATGCGGTGGCGGTGCAAGATGCCTGGGCTTTTCACTGGCACAACATCTCGGGTCGCCTGTTCGTTTATCTCTTCTCCAGCCTACCCGCCGAGACCTTTGTCGCGCTGACCGGGAATGCACGCGGCGGTATCGCCGTCTATGGGTTCCTGTTCTTTGTGGCCCAGTTTCTCGGGCTCTGCGCCACCTTTGCGGTCGACCGCTCCAAGGGCCGCATCATCTTTTGCTACGCATGTCTCTCGACTGCCTGTCTTTGTCCATTGGTATTCGGCTTCCCGACCGAGATGTGGATGGCGCACGCTTTGTTCTGGCCGACGCTGGCCGTATGTCACTTCGCCGGCCGCAGCGCCGCCGGCGCGGCATTGATCTTCGTGCTCATGCTCTCCCTTGTCTTCACCCATGGCGGCGCGGTCATTTTCGCGCTCGTCATCCTGCTCTCGCTGCTGTTGCGGGGGACGCGTGATCCCGCGGTCCCGCGGGCGACGGCGGCCTTTCTCGCTGCCATGTCGGCCTCCGTCGCGGTCGAGCTGACATTTCCCGCCGATCCGTACGTTGCCAGTGTGCTTCGTCGTGCCGCGCTGCACGTCTTCGACATCAGCATCCTCGGCGGTTACATGGTCTTGTTGCTGGTCGGGGTGCTTGCGAGCTACGGCATCGCCGTGTGCCTGCTCCGGCGATTTGCGCCCGCGCGTGCCCAAATCTACGCAGGCTTCTACGCAAGCTTGCTGATCGCGGTCCTATTGACCGGGTATTGGCTGTGGTTCGACCATGCCCTGCATGCGGAGGACAGGTACCATCTTCGGACCATCCTGATCGTTGTCACACCGGCGCTCGGTCTCGTGGCCGCCGCACACGCGTTGCGCGCCGAAGATCGCTTGCATGTCCCGAGGATGTTGCGGGCGATGCTCGCCGCCGGCCCGACGGCAAGCACCATCATGGGCGGCGTCCTGCTCGTGATGTTGGTGCACGCGGTCGAAACCGCGAAGTTCGTGGCGGCTTGGACGCGCTACAGGGTCGCGGTACGGGCGTTGGCAATGGGTACGGCGTCCGATCCCGTCCTTGGAAGTGCGCAGTTTGTTTCTTCAGAACGGATTCCGCCCGATCTCAATCGCCTGTCCTGGTTTTCGACGACCCCCTTCCTGTCCGTGCTCGTGGCCCCGGCGTTTGCGCCGGCACGGCTGGTGGTGGACCCGCATTCGAATTATTTCTGGCTCACCTGCAAGACCGCGACGGCAAACGCGGAAGCCGACCGCGCCATACCCGTAGCGAGCCGCGAGCTCGTGCGGCTGTATGAGTGCCTGCATCGTTAGCGCATGTCCCGGAAAAGTGGACACCGGTTTTCCGATAAGGACATGCGCAAACGCAAGGAATCTTCCTTCACACCAGAAGCTCGACCTTGCCGGACGCCAGCTTGTAGATGCCGCCGACCACGCGGATCTTCTTGTCGTCGACGAACTTGCTGAGAATGGGGCCGGCGGCCCGCAGCTTCTCGACGTTGAGCCTGACATTGCGGCGGATCGCGTTGTCGAGCAGGTCGCCAGCATCGCTTTGCACCGCCTTCACGGCCGGGCTGATGGCGGTGGCGAGCGACGGCAGGTGACCGGGGAGCGTGGTGCCGTCCTTGAGCGACTTGATGGTCGCGTCGACCGCGCCGCAGGCGTCGTGGCCGAGCACCATGATGAGCGGTGTGTTGAGCACCTGCACCGCATATTCGAGGCTCGCGACGAGCTCGTCGCTGGCGAAGTTGCCCGCGACCCGGCAGACGAACACGTCGCCGCGGCCGGTGTCGAAGCAGTATTCCGGGGCGATGCGGGAGTCGGCGCAGCTGAGCACGGCGGTGAACGGGTTCTGTCCGGTGCGCAACGGCTCGCGCTCGTGGCTGAAATCGTGGCGCCGGCTGACGCCTTCGACGTAGCGCGCATTGCCCTTCATCAGCCGGTCGAGCGCCGCGTCCGGCGACAGCACGTTCTCCGGTTTCGGCGGCACCTTGGCGCCCTGCGCGAACGTTGCCGCCGGAAGCGCAAGCCCGGCGACGGCCGCCGCCGCAAGCTTCAGGACCGTGCGGCGCGCGACGACTGCACCCGTCTCGGCAGCGCAACAACGTTCACACATGCTCATCTCCTCCATTTGCGCGGATTTAGCCCGGCCATGCCAGCCGTGATACGCACGCCGTCGGACGTGCTGAATCATCCTTGTCGCAATCCGGTATCAGTTTAATGTCCGGCCGCACAGAGGAGGCGGCGCCTTTGTCACAAGCCAGCACACGAGCCGTCCGTCCCGCAATCGCAGCCGATCTTCCCCATCTGCCGGCGATCGAGCGATCGGCCGCGCAGGCCTTTCGCGGCGTCGGCGTCAGCCTGGGGCCGGACATCTCGCCGGCTTCGCCGGACACATGGCGTCCTGCGCTGCGCGGCGGCACGCTTTGGGTGGCCGAGAGCGAAGCCTGGCGCATCGTCGGCTTCCTGGCGGCGCGAAAGATCAACCGGGTGCTGCATATCGACGAGGTGGACGTGGCGTTCGATCAGCAGCGCCGCGGTTACGGACGCGCCTTGCTCGGCGCGGCGATCGCCTGGGCGCGCAAGGCCGCCCTGAAGGAGATTACGCTGACGACGTTCCGGGCGCTCGCGTTCAACCGGCAATTCTATGCGTCGGCGGGATTCATGGAGTTCGCGCCGGACCGGGTGCCTGCGCGCATCGCCTCGCTGCTGTCGCGTGAAGCGAACGATGGCTTCGATCCGGCGGAGCGCTGCGCGATGATGCTGCGCCTTCAGGAGAGCCGGTGACACGAAGCGCTTGTCACGTGGTCGCGCCTTATTTGTTTTAGTCTCTCGAGCGAAAAGCGATCTTTCAGATCCATCAATATTTCATGTGGGTAATCCGCTACGTCCAATGAAATGTGTTGTCTGTGGCTCCGTCGCTACATCGGGCCGATCGCGTTGCGTGTATGATCGAGCATGTGAAGGGTGCTTAACGGGGGAGCGACATCATGAAGAAAGTCATGCTGACGAGCGTGGCCCTTGCCGCGCTCATCTCTGGTCCCGCATTCGCAGCCGATCTTGCGCGTCCGGTCTACAAGGCGCCGCCGCCACCGGTCGAGGTGTGGAGCTGGACCGGCTTCTATCTCGGCGTCAACGTCGGCTACAGCTTCGGGCGGACCAATACCGACGCCGACGTCTTCGATGCCGACAGCGGCGCGCTGCTGTTTGCCGGCAACAATAACTTCAATCTCAATGGAGTGATCGGCGGCGGCCAGATCGGCTTCAATTGGCAGAATGGAATCTGGGTGTGGGGCCTCGAAGCGGACATTCAAGGTTCGGGCCAGAAGGGCAGCACGGCGTTCGATTGCCCCGTCAGCTTCTGCAATTTCGATGCCGACACCTCGCCATCCAACATAGCCGTGGCCACGGTGGATCAGCGTCTGCGCTGGTTCGGCACGGCCCGCGCGCGCCTCGGCGTGACGGTCGCGCCCACGGTGCTGGCCTATGTCACCGGCGGTCTCGCCTATGGCGAGGTCAAGACCGACCTCTCGCTGAGCGGCTTCACGATCGGAGGGGCGCTCGCGCCCATCGCCCTGGCGAGCACCACGACCACCAAAGCCGGCTGGACGGCCGGCGGCGGCATCGAGGCCCGCTTGGGCGGCAACTGGACCGGCAAGATCGAGTATCTCTACATGGATCTCGGCACGTTCGACGGGAGCGTCACCAACCCGTTCACCTCAAACCCGACGACGTTCGCCTTCAGCTCGCACGTCAAGGACAACATCGTGCGCGTCGGCCTGAACTACAAGTTCGGCTACGGCCCGGTCGTCGCCAACTACTGAGCGCGAGAGCAGACGGTGCAGGGGACCGTGGGCGAGGCTGACTCCGTCCCGAGGCCCCCTGCTTATTTGCTCAACTCCACGCCAGCGCCACGAGCGCCGCCAGCGCTGCGACGAGGCCGAACACCTTGCGGGCGGTAACCTGCTCGTGCAGCACCATGATGCCGAGCAGCGCCGCGACCACGAAGCCCATCTGGGTGATCGGCACCAGCACGCTTGCCTGCCCGCCGGCCACGCTGCGCAGGAGAAAGATGGTGGCGCCGAGCAGGACGATCGCCGCCATGGCGCTGTAGCGGTAGGTCACCCGCGGCGGCTTGAGCTTGCGGTCGGCGAGGAAGACGAAGACCGTCGCGAGCGGCATGAACACGGCCGCCTGCGCCACCGCCAGCGTCTCCGGGACGGCGCCGTGCCGCAGCCCGATGGTGTGGAAGAAATTGCAGGCGCCGAACGCCAGCGTCGCGATCGCGACCTCGCCGAGCGAGCGCGTGCGGGCATCGTCCGTTCCGCGTTTGCCGGTCGCGTTCGCGCCCACCAGCAGCCAGGTCGCCAGCAGCGCCAGCGCAAGGCCGACAATTTTGCCTGATGTCAGCGGCTCGCCGAGGAAGACGACCACCAGCAGCACCGTGATGATGAAGTTCAGGCGGAAGATCGACGCGCTGGTGCTGAGCGACCCGGTCGCCAGGCTGCGGATGAAGAAATAGAAGCCGACGAGCAGGAAGGCGCCGGCGAGCGAGCCCCACAGCGCTGCCGGAGCCGGCACCAGCGTGCGAGTGGCGAGCGCATAGACGATGACGAGCGGGCAGAAGAACCATCCCTGCACCATCAGGAAATGGTCGGCGCGGATCCCCGCCGCCGCGGCCTGCTTGTAGATGAAGTCGGTGAAGCCGTAGCAGGCGAGCGCCGCGACGGCGAGGACGAAGGGTTGGCTCATTGAGGCTCTTGTTCTTGTCTGGGTGGTCCCCGGGCTGTCCTGGTCCGATGCGTGGTGCACGCTGGTGCAGCGAGGTCGGGTCTGCTCCCTCTTCCCGTTAGGGGAGAGGGGTGGAGGAGGGGCTTACCGGACTATCGAGAGCGCAATAAAGCAACCCATGCCGGATGAATACAAGACCATGCTCGCGTTCAACATGATGAGCATTTTCAGGAAAGTGCTCGTCGCGACCGCATCCCGCTTTTGCCGCAATTGATCGTGGTGGAACTTGAATTCGACTGCGGATCGCGCTTGCGTGCTCGTGTGTCGTCGCAGGATCGTGGGTGCGAGGTATGCGTTGGTGGAGCTCTTTTGGCTCGCTATTGGCTGCATTCTTGCGTAAGCTGGCCTATCACCGAGAGGGAGGGGAACTCCAAGGCATATCGGTGACTGAGAGACAGTTGCGCTCCCGCCATATTCGAGGAGCGGAGTGATGGTCGATACCAATCACGTCTTCGATAGAGAAGCGGTCGAAGGCGTCCTGCTGGCCTACGATGCCGCGTGGCATTCCCTTCAAGGCAGCATCTTCGCTTCGGCCCGTCGCGCGGACGAAACCCGTTCTATCATCGCCCAGAGCATCATTGACATGGCGGAGCGCGGCGAGCGCGATCCAATCCATCTGCGGGACAATGCGTTGCGGCAGTTCGGAATGGCGCAGGTTCCGTCGGGATTGCCGGATTGATTGCGGCGACGACCGACGATCTGGATACGGGTAAAATCATGACTGATCGCCATCCCCAAGCGACCGGCCATCGCTTTGCTGTTGGCAAGATGGTTCGTCTCAGCGAGATGACTCGGTCACGCAGCGCCGCCTCAGGCCCCTATGAAGTCCTTGCCCACCTTCCCGAGCGGGAAGGCGAACTTCAATATCGTATCAAGAGCGAGCAGGAGCCGTATCAGCGCATCATCAAGGAGAATGAGCTGGAGGCGGTCTGACGCATGATCCCGAAAGGTGGAAACTCCTGAAAAGTGGAAACCGATTTTCGGAAAATGCGCAAAACAAGAAACCGGATCCTTGATCCGCTTCAATTGAAGTGATTCAGGCGGATACGCGGACGGCGGTGTCAGTCAGTGGCCTTCGCCTTCACGCGCCAGAGCTGAAAGCCTTGCTCCCCGATCGCCCGTTCGATCTCGCTGCGCGGAAGGTTATGGGGAGGGTCCTTTTCCGGCCGGATCACGCCGACCGCATGCCACGGCCGAAACCGATCCGGCAGCTTGCTGCCGCTCACATCTCCGGCGAATGCGCGAAGGTCCTCCATTGCTTCCGATTTGAACATGTAGATGCGCATGTCATCACCGTCCTGTCCTGTGGGCGGGGCCGGCCGATGATGTGGCAGGGCTCTTCCCGGGTTCCATCCGCTTCTTTCGCGGAGCAGCAATCAATCCGTCGCGTATCGCCTGTTTGCGGGCAAGCTTGCGCCCGCGGCGCACCGCTTCGGCCTTTTCCCGCGTGGTCCTCTCGGATGGCTTCTCGTAGAACCGCCGCTGTTTCATTTCTTTGAACACGCCTTCCCGCTGCATCTTCTTTTTCAAGACGCGAAGCGCCTGATCCACATTGTTGTCGCGGACGAAGACCTGCAACATTTCACCTCTGATGGGGCTCTAAAGGGCCCGCCCGGTGGACCGGGCGATGCGCTATGCGCCACCGTTAATGGGCCACCTTAAGGGACGCGCCATTTCGCGCTATTTAAGGGACGTGCGATGCGCCATCTGCAAAAGGCGACATCCGGCCCCTCGACCATCGAAGCCGAACGATTTCCCAGTGACACCGTAAAGATGGGGACTGATGATCCAAAAAGCCAGCCTTTCTTTGTGTCCGGACGAATAATGTCCTTGCGGATCACACCGCGATACCCTACATGCCACCGATCGAGTTTCGGCCGAATGACTTGGCTTTGTCGCGCGAACCGCGCGCCGGACTGACGACCTTCCCCCCAAATCTCGAGAATTCGCACGCCGCGCCCGCGCGGCCAATCAACTCACGTGCCTCGACGGAGGGTCTTATGGCGCAGGGTACGGTTAAGTGGTTCAACGCGCAGAAGGGTTTCGGATTTATCCAGCCGGACGGCGGCGGTAAGGATGTGTTCGTGCACATCAGCGCAGTCGAACGTGCGGGACTTCAAGGTCTCAACGAAGGGCAAAAGGTGACTTTCGACCTGGTTGCCGATCGCAGGACCGGCAAGTCTTCAGCCGATAATCTGCGCGCCGTCTGATTGATCGCGCGCCGACCGTTTCGCCTTGACCACGGATGTACTGGCAAGGCCAATGGTTCAAAGCCCCGCGTCCGGTTCGCCGGCCGCGGGGCTTTGCCGGGGGGCAGGGCCTCCTGGACCCTGCGATAGGGGATCGAGGTGAGGTGTTCCGCCTAGCCCTTCCAGATCATGGAGTCGACATCGATCGGCTTCATTAATTTCTGGCCGACAGCGAGTTCTATGTTGGCCTTTAGGCTCTGCACGTTGAAGTCGCTGACAAAGATCGGCAGGCTCATCTCGGCGACGAGCTCGGGCCGGACGCTGGTGAATTTCGAGACAAAAGCGTCGCGTTCCGCCTTCGGTGCTTCAGTCATGAATTTTTGCGCGCGTGTGAACACGGCACGGAAGCGCTTTGCTGCATCGCCATTGGCCTTGAGCCAGCTCTCCTTGGCGAACATCGCGGTGATGTCCATGTTCGGGATGTTTTCCTGGTACGGATAGCCGATCACGCGAATGTTGCCGGACTTCTTCATGATCGTGAAGAACGGCTCCACCGCCCACACTGCGTCCAGCCGGTCTTGCATCAGCACATCGGCCATCTGCGGGAACGGAATTTCCGTGAGTTGAATGGTCTTCGCATCGCCGCCGTTCCGCCGCATCCATTCAATGAAATGGATGTGGTTGATGCTGTTGAGAAGCCCGACCGAGACGCGCTTGCCCGCAAGATCGGCAGGCTTCTGAATGACGCTGTTGGCTCTCACCACCATCGCCGAATTGTCCGGCGGTTCGGGCCGGATGCGCGCGCTCGGCACGACCAGCATGATGTCCAGGCCGTTGCCGCGTGCGATCATCGGTTCCAGCACGCCGCCGCCGGCGAATTCCACGCTGCCGCCATAGACCGCTTCAACGGCAATCGCTGTTTGCGCCACCGGGGACCAGGAGACGTCGAGCCCCTGCTCTTTGAACCAACCCTTTTCGCGGCCTACAAGAAGCCCCGTGTAATTGGTGACCGGAGTCACCACGATGCGTATCGGCGTGAGCGCCTGCTGCGCGAAGGCCGGCGCCCGGCCCGCGGCGAACGAAAAGGCGGCGGCGCCCGCCACGAAAGTCCTTCGAGTCTGGCTCATCATATTCTCCTGTCGTTCTCACAAAATGAGCATGAGGCGGCACGCTTCTGCGCAGCGGCGTTCAGCACCGCCTTCACGATGTTCCGGCAGCCGGTGTAGCGGCAGAGGTTTGACCACAGCGGAATGTGCCCGCCTGCGAATGGGATAATGCGCGATCCCCATCGTAGATAAGAGCGCGATCGCATGGGAAGGGGGCAGGCTTCATGTCGAAGCAGCACTATAAGACCTTGCGACCTGCAACGGCAGCCGGCCCGGAGCATTGCGGCCGAATGTCCTGGTGTAGTTGAAGTTCTTGACAGAGAAGCCGCGCGCGTCTCTCGTTGTCGGTTCTTCGCCTTTGGCGGCCTGGATAAGGTCGTCTACTCGCGCGCTCTCCATGTCCAATTGGGGGCAACGCTTTTTCACTACCCGGATCGCGACGAGCGCCATGACGCTGCTGAACTGGACGGGCCGCGAAAGCAGCCCTCGGATCAGCATTCAGGCAGTCCCGCCTTGCGAAGCCCGTCCGCGAATACAGCAAGGTCCTCCGGCCGGGTGATCGGCAGCCAATCCTTGATGTTGGAGATGCGGAGCGTAGGATCGAGTTCCCGTAGCTGATCCATTGCCCGCCGAGCCTCCTCCAGTCGGCCGGTCAACGCCCGGCTCGAAGCCACGACGCTGACCGTCATCAGGAAGGTCGGCAGTTTCGTGTAGGCCTCCTCCGCCCACGCGGACGCTGTGTCAAAGCGGCCCGCGAAGAGGTGCGCCATCGCGATTCCGGCGTGCATGCGGTACAGTTCCGGATCGACAGGACTGAGCCGCATCGCGCGTTCGAAATGCGCGATGGCGTTTTCGGGCTCGCCACGCCAGGTTCTCAAGAAGCCGCCAAGGAACCAGGCCGACGCCAAGTTGGGATTGAGGAAGGCGGCTCTGTCGAGCAGCGCGATGCCGAGGTCGATCTCACCTGCGAGATGGGCAAGCGCGTGACCGGCGCGCGTGAGCGCCACGGCGTCGTCCCTGCCCAGCTCGACGGCGCGGCGGGCCAACCGTGCGCCCTCTCTTGTTTCCTGTGTGCCATCGGTCGCCCAGCCATTGACCCTGCGCCAGAAGTAGCACCATGCGGCCATTGCGTGTGCGGCGGCGAATTCGGGATCGAGATCGATGCTTCTACGAAACAACGGCAATGCCTCACGCATCGCTTCCCGGCTGCCGCGATGCACATGCGCGAGGCCGCGCAGATAGCAGTCGTACGCATTGAGGCTTCCGGTCGGCTTGCGTTTTGCGCGCTCGATTTCGGCGAGCTCCACCTGCGGAGCGATCGCGCCGGCAACGCTCGTGGCGATCTGATCCTGCAGCTCGAAGATGTCATCCAGGGTGCCTTCGAAACGCTCCGCCCAAAGGTGAGCGCCGGTGCTCACATTGATCAGCTGTCCGGTGATGCGGACGCGGTCCGCGGCCTTGCGCACGCTGCCTTCCAGCAGATAGCCGACGCCAAGCTCCCGGCCGATCTGAGCCACGTCCACGGTGTGGCCCTGGTACGTGAAGCTCGAGTTGCGGGCGACGACGAACAGCCAGCGCACGCGTGACAAGGCGATAATGATGTCCTCCGCCACGCCATCGGCGAAATAGGCCTGCTCGGCGTCTCCGCTCAGGTTGTGAAACGGCAAGACAGCAATGGATGGCTTGTCGGGGAGGGACGGTGGGAACTGGGAAAGCTCGGCCGAAGGCCTTTGCAGGACATCGGCCGGGGGTGGCGCTTCGGTCACCGCGCCGACGAACCGGAATCCCTTGCGGGCGATCGTTCGAAGCAGGCGCTGGTTCTGCCCGCTATCGCCGATGGCCTTGCGCGCCGCGTTGATGTGACTGGTCAGAGTCGATTCAGAGATGATCCGCCCGGCCCACACGGCATTCAGGAGCTCGTCCCTGCTGACGACGTGCTCGCGGTTCCGCACCAGATGGAGCAACAGGTCGAAGACCTGCGGCCCGACGGCGATCGGCTCGACGCTGCGCGTGAGCTCCCGCCGGTCCGAGTCGATCACATAGTCTTCGAAAGCGTACCGCACTTCGCCCTCTCATCGGCACCCATCGCCATGCCGGCAACCCGTTGATAGCACGGTGATCATCGCCGAAGCTCGTGCGGGTTGTCGCGCCGGTAAAGCAAGCGGAAACTGCCGGAACAGCGGGGCGCTTTCCTGGTTCGTTTTGCTCTTTTGTCCCGCAGTCTTGGACGGAAATCCAAGCGAAATTCAATCGCGCTTCGAGGCCGCCACAAGGCTTTCCGGCCGCCGATCCGGCATCCTTGACCGCGTCGAATACGAGACAACCTGACACTCCCTTGCATATCTGGGATGCAAATCATGAAAATTGTCGTCATTGGAGGCACCGGCCTCATCGGATCAAAGCTCGTCAAGAAACTGCAGGAGAGGGGGCACGATGTCATCGCGGCCGCGCCCAATACCGGCGTTGACACTATCACGGGCGAGGGACTGGCAAAGGCGCTCTCCGGCGCACAGGTGGTCGTCGATCTGGCGAACGCGCCGGTGTGGGAGGACAAGGCGGTGCTCGAATTCTTCGAGACCTCGGGCCGCAACCTGATGGCCGCAGAGAAGGCCGCCGGCGTGAAGCATCATCTGGCGCTGTCGATCGTCGGCAGCGACCGCAGTCCCGACAGTGGCTACCTCCGCGCCAAGGTGGCGCAGGAGAATTTGATCAAGGCGTCCGGCATTCCCTATACGATCCTGCGGTCTACGCAGTTCTTCGAGTTCGTCGGCGGCATCGTCAAATCGGGCGCAGAGGGCGATGTGATCCGGCTGTCGCCTGCGCTGTTCCAGCCGATTGCCTCGGACGATGTGGTCGCCAACCTGGCCGAGCTGACGCTCGCACCGCCGCTGAACGGCACCGTCGAGGTTGCGGGCCCGGAGGCCTGTCCGATGGACAAGTTCGCGCGCAAATTCCTGGCCGCGAGCGGCGACCAGCGCAAGGTGATCGCTGACGTACACTGGCGCTACTTCGGAACCGAGCTGAACGACCGGTCGCTGACGCCCGGCGATCACCCCCGCCTCGGCTCCATCCGCTTCGACGAATGGCTCCGCCGCTCACAGGCGTCGGCTTGATACAGGTTGCCCAGTCGAAGGAGGGCTCGATGAAACGCATCTTCTGTTCGCTAGTTGTCGCCGCTCTACCCTTTGGCACTGCCTTCGCGCAGACGGCGCCGCAGCCAATCGTGGCGCCCCTCATGCAGAAGGATCTCGCTGACATGCCCGGAAGAGAGATGTTGATGCTCTCCGTCGAGTATCCGCCCGGAGCTGTGGAGCACACCCATCGGCATGATGCCTACGCCTTCGTTTACGTGCTGGAAGGGTCGATCGTCGAAGGGGTCAGGGGCGGGAAGGAGGTCACCCTGACGCCAGGACAGACTTTCTACGAAGGCCCCGACGACGTGCACACGATCGGACGCAATGCGAGCGCGACGAAGCCAGCAAGGTTCGTCGTGGTCTTGGTGAAGAAGAAGGGCGTCGACGCGGTGCTGCCCGCCGAGTAGTTCTGGCCTTTCTTGCCGCCTCGCGTCGGCGAAGAAGAGGCGCTTCGGTCCCGGCGAGGGTTCAGGCTGTTGCCGATAGGGTTGCTTCCGGCGGCCGGCGGAAGCCGATCGCGATACGATTGAAGGCGTTCATCAGGCCAATCGCAATCGTCAGGTCAACGATTTCCTTTTCGCCGAACACACGCGAAACAGCCTGAAATTCCTCGTCGGGGATGGTGGTGTCGGCGACCCTCGTCACCGTCTCCGCCCAGGCCAAGGCTGCGCGCTCACGTTCGTCGAAGACGGGGCCCGCTTCGCGCCATACCTGCGCGAGCGCCAGCTTTTCCATCTTGACGCCCTTTTTGGTCAGGCTGCGGGTGTGAAGATCGAGGCAGTAGGCACAGCCGTTGATCTGAGATACGCGCAGGTAGATGAGCTCCAGCAGAACCTCGTCGAGACCACATTGCAAAACATAGCCGTAGGCGCCGCGGAGCGCCTTATGGCCGGCGGGGGCGATATTGATGTAGTCGATACGAATGCTCACGATGCGGAATTCCTGATTTTGCACGGGCAACACGGCGGACGCGTCCCTGCCCAGACGATGAACTCGGTTTGTCGCATGCGAAAGCACCAAGAACGCTTCGCTTCAGTGGACCATCCGGTAGCCGACCCACACTGATTGAGCAGGCTTTGGTACACTCCGGATCGGGCTTTCTGGTTCTGATCCTGCCGACGAACTGGCGGTACTTCCTCAGAGATCAAGCGCAGATCTCTGAGGAGCCTGTCATGGCTGAACGACTTCCAGCACCTCCATCGCCCCCCGGAATCGTTCTTCGGCATGCTCACGGTCAGGACGAGCTGGCCGCCTGCTTTCCGGTGATCTGTCAGCTACGTCCTGCGCTCAAGGACGCCACTGAGTGGGTGGCGCGGGCATCGGACATGGCGACCGATGGATATCGCGTGCTGGCAGCCTGGGACGGCGGTCAGGTCTTGGCCCTCGCCGGATATCGGATGATGGAGAACCTGATCCACGGTCATTTTCTGTACGTCGACGATCTGGTGACGTCCAAGGACCAGCGGGGAAAAGGTCTCGGTGCAGCGCTGTTGCGGGAGTTGTCGTCTATCGGTGTCGACGAGTATTGCCGTCGACTGGTTTTGGATACTGCCGCGACGAATACCAATGCGCGCCGCTTCTACAAGCGCGAGGGCCTGCTCGATGCAGCCATTGGCTTTATGAAACCACTGGAGGACGTCGCATGAACATCCTCCACATCGATTGCAGTCCGCGCCCGGCGTCGCACAGCCGCCAGCTCTCCGCCGCGATCGTCGAAAAGCTTTTCACGATCCTTCCCGGCGCAAATATCAGTCGTCGGGACCTGGGACGCGAACCGATACCCCATACCGGGTCCGATTATGCCGCCGTCCTGGCGTCGCCTGCGGCGCTGGCTGCGGCCGGGTCGTCGAGCGAGGCAGTGCGCCTGTCCGAGCAGCTCATCCAGGAGGTCGAGGACTCCGATGTCGTCGTCATCGGCACGCCGATGAACAACTTCACGGTTCCGTCCGTCCTGAAGGCGTGGATCGATCAGATCCTCCGCGTCGGTCGCACGATCAAGTCGACCCCGGCCGGCAAGGCGGGCATGCTTCGGGACCGCCCGGTGTTTGTCGGGATCGCTTCCGGCGGCGTCTTTGCCGGCGATCAAGCCAACCAACCAGACTTCCTCACCTCGTATCTCTCTGCAGCGCTCGGCTGCATCGGGCTCAATTCGGTCCATTACCTGCCTTTACAGGCCACGGCCTTCATCGATGAGGCACGTGCAACCGAGGTTCGCCACTCGCTCATCGCAACGATCGAACCGTCGATGGTCAGTCTCTGCTGATGCAATGCCCGGCGCTCCAATGACCCCGAACGGCTGAGAGCTGACGATTGTCGTCACCTCGCGCCATGACACAGGAGAAATAGGATGAAGATCCGATCGATCGCATTGATAGCGACACTGGCGTCGATTGCGGCCTGGCCGGGCCTCGTGTCGGTCGAGGCAGCAGCGCAGGAACGTCAAACGATCACGCCGGCGTTCCAGGAGGCGATACCGAACATTCCCGGCAAGAGCCTCATCGGCATTGTCGTCAGTTATCCACCCGGCGGCAAGTCGCCGGCGCATTCCCACGCACATTCCGCTTTCATCACCGGCTACGTACTTTCGGGCTCGATCCGAAGCCAGGTGAATGACGGCAAGCCGCAGGTGTTCCACGCTGGTGAGCACTGGACGGAGCCGCCCGGCGGCGCGCATCACGCCATCAGCGAGAACGCGAGCGCCACCGAACCTGCGAGTCTGCTCGCGATCTTCGTCGTCGACACCGCCGATGCCGGGCGGCTGACCACCTACGAGCAATGAACAAACCGGCCAGTAGGAGCTGATGCGGTCTACTGGCTCCCAGAGAAAATCTTCGCTACGATTTTGAACGATTTTGATCGTCAGCGTCCAACGGTATGCCCGGAGCGACCTCGATGCGATCAGTATTCTCGGTCAATGACATCCCATGGCAGAACTTGCGCGGACTTCCAGGAGCGCGCGGCTTCGAATACAAGGCGCTGTCGGACAACGACTACAGCAGCGCTTTCAATGCGGAATTGGTTCGCCTCGAACCGGGCGATCATTCGGTGCCACATGTCGAGCCGTGGAGCCATCTGCTCTATTTCCTGAGCGGAACAGGGGACGTAACAATCGAGAGAGAGACGCAGTCCGTGGCAACCGGCACCGTCTGCCAGGTAAGAGCCGGCCAGAAGCACTCATTGCGAAATCTGGGCGAGGAAGACATGATCGTCCTCACGATTTACGATCCGCCACGAAAGCGCGTCGATTGACTGCGCATGTGTGATCTCTATTCCCAGCGATATGCCCTTTTTGGTGATGACCGCTCTGGAGCATTTTCGACGGGTTCAGCGGGAATTGTCGCCTGGTTGATGAGCCCACGCCCTAGCACTACCGCGTCACAAGCGCTGTCAGCCTTGAAAAGGGTGCCTGTAGCCCGGATAAGCGCGTTCACGCGCGTCTTCCGACGCGCTATGGAGCGCGCCAGCGCGTAATGCGGGACGGCCTCGCCGCCTACGACGAACCCGGATTGCGCTTCGCTCCATCCGGGCTACAAGCGGTCGCGCACGCCAACAGGGGCCGTGACGCAGCGGTACTCGTTGGATTGGCGTCTGAAGATGCTGAACAGCGCGGTCACTGCGGCGCCACACCCAATAGCCAGCGACGGTCGACTGCAACGGGTCCATTGCAACGTCCCACCCGACCATGACGAATGCGGACACGGCCGGCAGCATCAGCCAGTCGAGTGGCCGGGCATTTCGGTCGGCTTCGCCCATGATCGCGTTGGCGACGGTCCAGGCCAGATATCCCACGCTGAAATAGGCCGGGCCGATCACGAGCGGCACGTGCAAGAGTCGGGGGCCAAGCGCTTCCGAGTAGTAATACCAGCCGAATGGAAAGCCGGTCATCACGCTCAGGTTCTCCAGCGCGTTGCTGATTGCAATCGTCAGCAGCGCGAAGGTCGCAATTCCGCGCCACCCGTATCGGATCGATCCGTGCACAAGGGCCGCAGCGAAAGAGCTGAGAGTGATCACGGCGTTGAAGGCCGGGCTGGGAATCGCGTTTCCGCTCAGAGGTTGCGCGATCTGCGTGACAGCGTAGATGGCGGCGAGCAGCCAGACCAACGTCTGCCGTCCGGCGTCCGCTGTCGATCGACTTGCCATGAGGGCTCCTTCCGCGCTTGCCGAACCATAACGGGGACTGATATGGTATCCGTTATGTCCTACATCGGAACGGGCGTCGAGTACGCCCTGCACTGCCTCCTCTGGATTGCTGGTCCGCTCGAGCGGCCGCCGAGCAGTCGTGACCTTGCGGAGATCCAGGGCATCTCTCCCGCCTTCCTGAAGAAGATCTTCCCGAAGCTGGAGAAGGCGGGGATCGTGGAGGCCACTGGCGGAATACGCGGCGGCTACCGCCTCGCCCGGCCGGCCAGCGACATCACCGTCCTCGATGTGATCGATGCGGTCGAAGGTCCGAAACGACTATTCGATTGTCAGGAAATCCGGGGGCGGTGCGCGCTGTTCGAGGGCAAGCCGCCGAAATGGTCGATGCAGGGCGTCTGCGCCATCCACGCGGTGATGTTGCGAGCCGAGAAAGTGATGCGGGAGGAGCTGGCAAAGTCCAGCATTGCTTCTCTGCAAGGCGCGGTTCTCGGCAAAGGCATGCCTGCCAGCTTCCCTGACCAGGTGCGCGGCTGGTTCGCTGACCGCCAAACGGCGCGCGAAGACGCACGCACCGCGGCGATGCGCTCGGCGAGCAGGCGTGCACGTTAATGCCAAAAGAGAGTAGCGGCCGAAATTCGAGTGCCGGGCTGAGCGTGACGAGTTGCCAAGGAATAAGACGCAATGACAACAAGAGTATTTCTGGCTGGGGCAACCGGAGTTATGGAGTCGGGCGGCGCGGTGGCGATCGAGAAAGCCGCCGCCGGTCTCGCCTGGCGCCATGACTTCCGTCTCACCACGCGCGGCTAAGCTCATAGTACGGCTAGGCTCATAGTACGGTTAAGCTTATGGAGCACGTGGCGCCCTGGACACCGACTGAGCTGACGCTTGATCGCGTTGGCTCCACGACACTCGTCGACCAGATCGCGCGCCACATTGAAGTTGCGATCGCTGAAGGTGCGCTTCCTCCTGCAGGCCGGCTGCCGTCATGGCGTGACCTCGCCGCGCAACTCGGCGTCGCGCGTGGGACCGTGAAGGCGGCCTACGAGAAGCTTATTGATCGACAGCTCCTTGTGACCGCGGGTTCAGCCGGAACCCGCGTGGCCAATCCCCTGCCGTCCTCCATCGTGCCGACCATCACGTCGGATACCGAGAGCCTCCTTCCGCCGAATGCTCTCTATCGCTCCGATGAGCCGCTCGTGTTCCAGATGGGCGTCCCCGCCCATGACGCGTTCCCCGCCACCCTCTGGGCGCGCCTGTGCCGACAAGCGGTGCAAGCCACGGCACTACGGACCGGCCACGCGGATTCGCGCGGCTTGACTGAGCTACGATCTGCGCTCGCCTCGCATGTCGCCATCGCCCGAGGCATCGAGT
>Ga0153954_1000583_pt1 | contig 27521 bp, 25 predicted proteins | sample TSFL038MetaG_FD_102277 | JGI IMG/M metagenome (GOLD analysis project Ga0153954, IMG submission 102277) | Attine ant fungus gardens microbial communities from Florida, USA - TSFL038 MetaG | ecosystem: Host-associated > Fungi > Mycelium > Unclassified | place: USA: Florida, Wekiwa Springs State... | reverse complement strand
TACAATAAAAGTGTGGTTACTTTTTCAGATGTGATGGTCTACCTTAAGCTGCTGATTCTCAATAAAAAATATTTTCCTCAGTCTGGCAAAAAGAAGAGGTGTGATAAAATATATCTTGAAGAAATCTTCAGAGTAATGGCATGCGCTTAAAAATGCTAAACTCGAGGCAGAGACGGGGAGGCGCAAAGAAGGGCCAAAATTATTATGCTATTTCCACTGCGTCTTAGCGCCTCTGCGTCTCTGCGTTGACCTTTTCATTGGTTGCCTGGATTTTTGCAACTATCACCTACATTCCTTCAAAAACTTCGAGGTAAAATTGCTGCTCGCGCTTGAGGCAGTCTGCTTGGTTGGCGGCTGAACGAAAACCGTGCTCTTCTTCGGGATAGAGGATTAGTTCGGTTTTAATTTTGCGTGCTTTAAGGGCATTATACATCACTTCGGCTTGATTGGGGGGAACCACTTTGTCTGCTCCTCCTTGGAAAAAGATCACCGGACAGGTAATTTTATCTGCATGATAGAGAGGTGAACGCTCATCATAAAGGGCTTTAGAGGCAGGGTAGGGACCGATGAGAGAATCGAGGTAGCGGGATTCGAATTTGTGGGTGTCTTTTGCTAGTAGCTCAAGATCGGCGACCCCATAATAACTAGCTCCGGCAACGAAGGTTTTAGTGAAAGCTAGAGCGGCTAAAGTGGTGTATCCTCCAGCACTGCCTCCCCGTATCACCATTTTTTGGGGATCGACTTTGCCAATAGAGGCGAGGTAAAGCGCTCCTTGAGAACAATCTTCAACGTCGACAATCCCCCATTTACCTTTGAGTTTTTCCCGATAAGCACGTCCGTAGCCTGTGCTTCCGCCATAGTTGACATCGAGAACGGCGAAACCGCGGCTTGTCCAATACTGAATGCGCAAGTTGAATACTGGATCGGCGGAGGCCGTTGGGCCCCCATGGCTCATCACAATCAGAGGAGGGAGACTTTCTGGAGGGGCTTTGAAGTTTTTGTTGCGAGGTGGATAAAAATAGCCAAAAGCTTTTTCACCGTGGCTTGTAGGAAATGTGAGTGGTTCGCAAGGAGAGAAAAAGCCCTTCTCGATTTCTATTGGAGAAGGTTTGTCGATTCTTTTTGCAGATTGAGTTTTAAGGTCCATTAACATCACTTTGCGCGGCTCCAGATAGGAGCCTTGTAAAAAAACCGCATTACCATCCTTGCAAACGATTTGACTGTAATCGGTGCCTCCCAGATTGAGAGGAATTAAACTTTTGTCAAGGATTCCGATTTTACCTACCCCTCCCTCTTGATATGCGGCTAAAATCTCTTCCCCATTTCCCGTAAAATCCCAAAGGGAAAGCCCCAAACCCCATAAGGGTGAGCCAAATTCTGCTTCTAAGGGGAATATCGGTTCATTTTCGCGGTAAAAATTCCACCAACCGGAGCGGTCGGATACGAAAAACAGAGCGCCGGTTGGGGACCAACGCGGTTGAAAAATAGCTTCTTGGGGCCCACCAGCAACCTTTTCAACGTTGGTCACTTTTATCCCATCAAAATCGGCTTTCCATAGTTCAGTGCCATCCCAAGGCATTTGCGGATGGTCCCAGGTGATCCAAGCCAATTTTTTTTGATCGGGGCTAAGGGCAATTCCTCCGTAAAAATCATGCCCCACGTGCAAGGGGGTCCAAGAACCCGATTTTTTGTTAACTAAGGCCAAAAAGTTTTGATTTCCTTTTTCAGCAACACAGATCAAAGCATTTTTGGTGGGGACCGGTTCAGCGAAGCGAGTGCCCGCCTCAGTTAAAGGTTCGGGCTGGTTACTTTGTTTATAGATCTTTTGATCTTTAGCATTAACGAAGTAGATTATTCCCTCACTTATAGCAAAAGAAAGCCCTCCATACTCGTGGACTTTCGAGCGGATATCAAATCCAGGCGGGGTCATTTCTTGAATCGACCCATCGGGAGAACGGCGCATTAAAACCGTACGTCCTTTTTCTAAAGGACGGGGTTCTGTCCAATAAATGACGTCATCCTCCATACTAAGGAATGTTGAACGTGCGCTTTTGTCTCCATGCGCCATTTTTTCGGCAGTAATGGGAGATTCCCAGTGGCCATAAGGAGTTGTTAACATTGGATATCGATCCTTTACTAAAAGAAATATTTGCCAAAAGAGAGCTGATTGAAGCGTCATTTAGCGCTCCAAGCAGAGCAAAAATTAAACCGATTTCGATCAAAAATCAATGGCTTTATCAACTAACTGAAACAAGTGGAAATAAAGCCTTCCATCGTAATCTGACTTCAGAAGAGGCCTTGGAGGTTATTTTAACAAAACTATTGCCGTTCGCAAAGGAATCTATTTTCTATACTCCCCAAGCAAACTGGCATGTCATCCACGGCAAACTGCATAAAAAGAAAGGGAGCAAAACATTAAAAAGTGCGGCGCATAACCGGATCAAAGAAACGGTGCTGCCGTTAGACCCTCTCCCTTTTTTAGTGGAATTAGGGGTGGTGAAGCCCAACGGAGGGTTGGTTCCGGCCAAAGCCGATAAATTTCGGCAAATCAACCGCTTTTTGGAATTGGTACGAGATGTTTTACCTGAAACCTCACCGCTGCATATTGTCGACTTCGGTTGCGGCAAAGGATACTTGACGTTTGCCTTGCATTACTGGTTAACCGAAGTTTTGAAAAAGGAGGCGCACATTGTAGGGATCGACCTCAAACAAGAAGTGGTAGAAAATTTAACCAGTCTTGCAACAAGGCTAAATTGTCAAAATTTGCAATTTGTAGCCGGTGACATTAAGGATTATCGCCCAAAGCATCCCATCGATCTAGTGATTGCACTTCATGCTTGCAATACTGCTACCGATTTGGCTCTTTTTCAAGCCATTCAGTGGAAAGCGGGTGTCATTTTAGCGGCTCCCTGCTGCCACCAAGAATTGTATTCCCAAATTCATAACAAGGAGCTCGATTCCCTTTTCCAGCACGGGATTCTCCGGGAAAAAGTGGCTGCCCTAGCAACAGATGCTTTGCGAGCAGATTTATTGGAAATGCAGGGGTACCGCACCCAAGTGATTGAATTTGTCGATCCAGAGCACACCCCTAAAAACTTGATGATTCGCGCCGTCAAAGGATCTACAGAGGCGCGCATTCGCAAGGCGCAAGAGCGTTATCGCGTCTGTAAAGCCGCTTTACATGTCACACCGACTCTCGAGAAGTTATTGAATATACCTCCATATAATCTTCCATTGTGAAGTTCTTCCATTTTTAATAACCACAGAGCCCACAGAGCCCACAGAGAAGGCTGTGTTCTTATCGTCCTAACCCTTCTCTGTGTGCTCTGTGGTAAAATAAAATGAAATACTTAAAGTGTGACAGAAGTTTGGACAAGCTTCAGGCAGGCTTGGGCGATTGACCATTCTTCGCGAGCATGGATTATGACAATAGGGATCTTCGAAGTTTTGGAAGAGATAAGCTGGTCGGCGGGGGACTTGCGATTGAGGGATGCATCGAGCTTGAGACCTAGCCAGGGGAAAGCTTTGGCCGTTTCGGAGCGGATCCAGGGGCTATTTTCACCTATTCCTCCTGTGAATGAAATCGCATCAAGATGATTAATGGATGCAAGCATAGCTCCAAAATGGCGCAAGTGATTGAGACGAAACATTTCTAAAGCAAGCGCGGCTTCCGGCGTGGACATTTTTAGGATGATGCGCAAATCGTTAGTGTTACAGATCCCTTGAAATCCTGAGTGCTTGTTAAGCGTCTCTTCTAAATCCTTCCAGGGGGTTCCTTGACGCAATTTTTGGAGGAGAATTCCTGGGTCGATCGAGCCGCAACGGCTTCCCATCATCAACCCTTCAAGGGGGGTTAAGCCCATGGTGGTATCGACGCTTTTGCCTTGACGAATCGCAGTCAATGAACAACCGTTTCCAAGATGACAGGAGATCATATTGAGGCGCCCTTTGGGTTTGCCAAGTATTTGGGCAGTTTTTTGCAGGCAATAGGCGTGACTGATCCCATGAAAACCGTAGCGGCGGATCCCCTCTTTTTTCCAGGAGAGCGGGACGGGATAGGTAAAGGCAGGTTCGGGAAGTGTTTGATGAAAAGCGGTATCGAAAACAGCCGCGTGGGGCTTGTTAGGAAAAAAAGAGGAAAGAAGTTCAATCCCAAGCAAGTTGGCTGGATTATGCAAGGGCGCTAGCTCTGAGACGTGTTTGAGCTTTTTTAAGACGGCTGGTGTAAGCAGAGTAGGTTCTCTAAAGGCTTCCCCTCCGTGCACGACGCGATGGCCAATGCAATCGATCTCTTCGTGGAAAATTGGCTTTAAGAATCTTTCTAAGGTTGACTGAGCTTTTGCGGAAGTATAATCCGTTAACCCTGACCATAGCGGATCAGGGTTGAGTCCGTTCTGTGCAGATTCGTAAAGGGCACATTTGAAAGTGCTTGAACCTGCATTCAGAACGAGGATTTTCATCGATTTCTCATAACACGGGTGGTAAATAATTGCGGATCTGATCCGAAGACATCATCGTGAAGTCTTTGTCAAATTCACCTGCTATCAGTTGGGTGACCCCGTTCGACAAACGCTGACGCAAAATGCCAAGAAACGCTGGTGGTGCGGCGATATAAATTTTTTTGACTTCCCCTTTAGCGACAACTTTATCGAGTTGTTCGGCGATCGCCTTGGCAAAGACATGAAATTCATGTGTTTTTGGAGAGACTGGCGTTTGCATGGCGTGGCGGCCAGGACCCATGCTATCAAAGGCCCTGCCTGGTCGTGAGCTCACCAGGTCTTGATCGTGCAAGCGGCTTTCGGGATGTTCCCAACTTTCTAATTCAGTAAGTGCATGATTATTAATAGCTTTATAAAGCTTAGCAAAAGAACTATTGGCAACGACGACAAAGGTCTCTTTTTTCATACAATGTCCTCCTACCTTTACATTTATTATATAAACCTACAGGATTTAGAATATAGGAATTTAATGAAAAACTTCTCCTCCCTCACGCAACATGGGATTGAGGCCGTCCTGGAAGCCGGCCAGATTCTCACCCAAGGCTTTGGGTCTGTTTCTCAAAAAACCTTTAAGTCTGGGAAACACAATTTCGCCACTCAATTTGATTTCGCTTCCGAAGCCAGTTTAATTAACTCTTTAAGCGCACACTATCCTACGCATGCCTTTTTAGGAGAAGAAAGCGGTTCAAAAAAGATACCCGAAGCAGAAATCACTTGGATTATCGATCCCCTCGATGGCACGTTAAATTTCGCCCACCATATCCCCGTTTACTGCATCAGCGTGGCTGCAGTGGATCAAACCGGTATCTTGGCGGGGATTATCTATCAGCCGATGAGCCGAGAATTGTTTGTCGCTGAACGAGGCAAAGGAGCTTACTTGAATGGTAAAAAAATGCAAGTCTCTAAAACTAAAAATTTAGAAGAAGGTTTAGCCGCAACTAAGTTTTTGCGTGAAAATCATCCCCATTTCAAGGAGTGTTTAGCTCTTTTTACCCGTGTCTTAAAAAAGGGCGCGGTTGTGCGCAATACGGGATCTTCAGCACTAAATTTAGCTCATGTAGCTTCCGGGAGTTTAGATGCCTACTGGGCTGAATCGCTTAATTCCTGGGATATCGCGGCGGGGTTGTTATTGATCCAAGAGGCTGGAGGAATTTCAACTAATTATAAGGGAAAGATTTACGATCTTTTCTCCGACGATCCTCTCGTGGCGAGCAATGGGCTGTTGCACGACGAGCTTTTGAAAAGCATTTAAATAAATCTTTTATTTTTCTACGGTGAGCTTGAGCCACTTGTTGAAGTGAAGTGCTCTAGATTTTAGAGCATTTTACTTTAACAAAGGCTCAAAAGATAGAGTCACTAGACTTCTACAAGTGGCTCAATTAGGAGGACATTGCTGATGCGCGCATCTACGTCCACGCCATTAAGTGCAGAAGAATTGGGAAAAATGGATGCGTATTTTCGCGCAGCTAATTATTTGGCCGTCGGGCAGATCTATTTGCTCGACAACCCTTTATTGCGCAGGCCGCTTAAAATTTCCGATGTCAAGCCCCGCCTGCTCGGCCACTGGGGCACAACTCCCGGGTTAAATTTCATCTACGTCCACGCCAACCGGATCATAAAAAAATATGACCTCGACATGATTTTTTTAACAGGCCCAGGGCACGGAGGCCCTGCCTTGGTTGCAAACGTCTATTTAGAAGGATCCTATACTAAATTTTATCATAGCGTGACCCAAGATGAGGAAGGGATGAAAATCCTGTTTCGTCAATTTTCCTTTCCTGGCGGGATTCCCAGCCATGTTGCAGCGGAAGTGCCCGGTTCCATTCATGAAGGTGGTGAGCTGGGCTATGTGCTGGCACATGCTTATGGAGCGGTTTTCGACAATCCCGATCTGATCGCTTTGGCTGTTGTCGGCGACGGGGAAGCAGAAACGGGGCCTTTAGCCGGAAGCTGGCATTCCAATAAGTTTTTAAATCCTCAACGAGATGGCGCCGTTTTGCCGATTCTCCATCTCAATGGTTATAAGATTGCCAATCCGAGTTTTTTAGCGCGGATTCCTGAATCAGACCTAAAAAGTCTTCTAGAAGGGTATGGCTACAAACCCTATTTCCTGGAAGGATCAGATCCCTTGGAGATGCATCAACAGATGGCAGCTACGCTTGATAAGGTGATCGACGAGATCAAAGCTATTCAACAGAAGGCGCGGAAAGATGGGGATTTGAATCGGCCGCGTTGGCCCATGATCGTTCTCAAGACCCCTAAGGGTTGGACAGGGCCAAAAGAAGTGGATGGTAAAAAATGTGAAGGCTCGTGGCGTGCCCATCAGGTCCCTTTTGGCGAAATTAACGCCAAAAATGGGCATTTGGAACTATTGGAGACTTGGCTTAAAAGTTATCGCCCTGAAGAACTATTCGATGCCAAGGGGCGTCTGAAACCAGAACTTGTTCAACTCGCTCCTAAAGGGCATCGCCGCATGGGCGACAATCCTCATGCTAATGGGGGTCTTCTCTTGCGCGACTTGCGTCTGCCCGATTTCCGCGATTATGCCATCGAAATTCCAGTTCCGGGCACCGTCGTTGGGGAATCCACTAAGGTGATGGGCACGTTCTTGCGCGATGTAATGAAGGCTAATCTCGACACTGCAAACTTTCGGGTGGTTGGCCCAGATGAAACAGCATCCAATAAACTCAATGCCCTATATGAAGTGACCGACAAAACATGGATGGCTGAAATTTTGCCAGGAGATGAAAATCTTTCTCCCGAAGGGCGAGTCATGGAAGTCTTGTCTGAGCATCTTTGCGAAGGTTGGTTGGAAGGGTATTTGTTAACGGGACGGCATGGCTTTTTCTCTTGTTACGAAGCTTTTATCCACATCATCGATTCGATGTTCAACCAACATGCCAAATGGTTAAAAACGACTCGGGAAATCCCTTGGAGACGCCCTATTGCTTCGTTGAACATTTTACTCACCTCCCACGTCTGGCGGCAGGACCACAACGGCTTTTCCCATCAAGATCCAGGCTTCATCGATCACGTGGTGAACAAAAAAGCAGAGGTGATTCGGGTTTATTTACCTCCCGATGCCAATACGCTGCTTTCAGTTACTGACCATTGTTTGCGCAGCCGTAACTTTGTCAATGTCATTGTAGCGGGAAAACAACCGGCTCTCCAATTCTTGTCGATGGATGAGGCCCTTAAACATTGCACCAAAGGGATTGGGATTTGGAAATGGGCTAGCAACGATTATGGGAGTGATCCCGATATCGTTTTCGCTTGTTGTGGGGATATTCCCACGCTGGAAACGTTGGCAGCTGTCGATCTTTTGCGCAAACATGCCACCCAGATTAAAATCCGGGTGGTGAATGTGGTTGATTTAATGACCCTGCAACCCCGCTCGGTACATCCCCATGGTTTGACCGATCAGGAATATGAAGATCTTTTTACCAAAGACCGCCCAGTTATTTTTGCCTTCCATGGGTATCCCTGGTTGATCCATCGCCTCACCTACCAGCGACCCAATCACGACAATCTACATGTGCATGGTTACAAAGAAGAAGGGACCACTACAACGCCGTTTGACATGGTGGTTTTAAATGAACTCGATCGGTTCCACCTGGTCTTGGCGGCAGTCGAGATGATTCCCCGTTACAGCAACATTCGCGGCTACATAAGGGAAATGGTTCAGGGCAAACTAATCGACCATCGCCACTACATCCGCACCCATGGCGAGGATATGCCCGAAATCCAGAATTGGAAGTGGCCCTACGGCAGATCTTCGACTTAAAAGTTTTCGCATTTTTCGTTCACGTTCACGTGAGACAATTGCAAAAGTCAAAATTCTTGTGCCCGTGCCCGTGTGCGTGCCCCTGCCCGAAAAAAATATGTTACTTAACTCTAAGAATAGCAGATATTTGCAATCCGGGCAGGGGCACGGGCACGCACACGGGCACGTATTTTGAAAATTACTTAATCCAGCGGGCGACTAAGAAAGATTTAAGAAGCTCGCCTGGAACGAAAGGCAAGAAGCCTATCCAGAAGACCTTTGAAAAGCCCACGAAGGGGGCTAAAAATAGAGCACCAATCAACAAATTAATGGCGCAGGATGCGACCAGAATTGCAGCAGCGACGGAGCGATCCATTTTGCGTCCTGCCAAGATGCCCGCTAACGCCACCTGTGGAATCCAGCCCATAATATACCCTTTGGTCGGCCCCAGTAAGTGCGCAATACCACAGGCACCATGCATAAAAACAGGCAATCCCATACAACCTTCCGCAATCAAGGCTAAAACCGCTAGGACCCCTTTACGTGGTCCTAGACAAGCGCCTGTCATCAAAATGGCCAGAGTCTGCATTGTGATTGGCACAGGGCTAAAAAACAGGGGAATTTCAAGGCGTCCGCAGAAAGCGATGAACAAGGAGGCACATAAGATCTGGAAAAGATCTTTGACCCACTCATTTGTTTGCGCCGACATCCGAATTACTAAACTGGCCATAAGAATGTGTCTCCTTTTCTAATTAAGGCACTATAATACCAGATTAGCTCCGTTTATAGACAACAACTTTATTTTCATGCCCCTTTTTATCAAACTTCACCTGGGGAGAAGGGTAATTCTTAAAGGGCAGCAGCCCATAAGGACCTGAACCGACGATCGCTTTTTCTTGGTCGAGTGAGGTCGAAAAGCCGAAATAACCGTTCTTTTTCCCGTGCGGATCGTAAATCACGTCCGTTTGTGACCATCCTTTCCCTTTTCGTTCAAAAACCAGGGCGCCCCCTTGCCTTTTTCCTTTGGGGCCTTTGCGAAGCGGGTCAGAGACGAGCACGACTTTATTGCGGATCGAAATGCTGTGGAGCCCTGTCCCTTCGGTATTGGGATCATCGCTAAATACTTTGGCTTGGCGGAACAAACGCTTGCGCACATCGCGATCCTTAAATTTATAGAAATAGACCGCGCCCGATAGGCCGCTTTCTTTGTTGCGGCGCTCTGTTCCTGCGCCAACAACGACCCACTCTTTCGAAAGAGCTAACGCACTTCCAAAAGTATCTCCCACATATTCTTTGCCATGAGGGGTGCGAACGAGAGTAGGTTTCTTTTGATCCCCTTCCAATGTTTGAATCAATTCCCAAGTTTTGCCTTCATAATGATAAACAAAAACTTTGCCATTTTTGTATTCCCCATCATTAAAGAGGGGGGCAGCGCTGACTAAAGCATAGTGGCCACACACTTTGACTTGGGCCCCAAAGCGTTCATTACTTCTAGAGCCTTCTGGGTTGGTGAGTTGCTGTTCAAGTTTAAATTTGCCGTGAAAGGTATCGAATTTAAACACAAAAACAGTTCCCGAATTGATCAACACATTGCCGTCGTTGTCCATATTTTGTTGATACTGCGCTCCAACGAATAAGCGGCGGGTTTCGGGATCAAAGCTAATATTGTGTCCGAAAGAGGCTCCTTGTTGATATTTGGCAGGGTGATTTTCTTTATGGAGAGCTTCTTTAGAAGCTAGGGTGAGATCTTCTAACCCTTGGGTGTTTTGATCCAGCGTTTGAATGAGGGTCCACCATTGTTCCCCTTCCCCTAAACGGCGGTTGAGTTTGTAGACGAGTACAGAACCGGCAAAATGTTGATTTTCGATCGTCTCATTGGGAATAGCTCCAAGAGGAGTTCCCGTTGCGGAAATAAAGAGCAGATTGTCATGTAGATCGACCTGCATTTCTCCTAGGTGATCGTGTGCACCGTCACTCGTAAAAGTCTGGAGTTTTTCATATTTTTTTTCCACTTCTTGATAGAGGTAGACCACTCCGGCTCCATCTGCTTCTTTCACAGTTGCATTGGGGGCGCCCACGACCACAAAGCGATCGTTGAGCTTGCAACTTGTACCATACCCATCGCCAACGATAGAATCTCCCTTGAATGACCCTTTTAAAACTTTTGCGGCCCTAAATTTTGTGTGGGCATCTAAATCAAAAGAAGGGCATAACAGCGTAAAAGCAGCTGCTAGAAAGAAGGGCGCGCGCCAGAAGGAAATAAACATCGTCAGACCTCAAGTATGTTGAGGCGGATTCTAGCAAAATAAAAAAAAGATGCAATAATAAATATGTTAAAAAACTCTTTTGATCTTATAGAATTAGCCCATCAACAGATGTTAATGAAGGGATTACAGCCCGATTATCCCCAGGCAGCCCTCGATCAACTGGCGACAATTAACCGTCCTGCCGGCATGACGCCCGAGGCCGTAGACATGCGCCACTTCCTTTGGTGTTCGATTGATAACGACGATTCCAAAGATCTCGATCAATTGACCTACGCAGAAAAAACAGATGGGGGGATTTATATCTACATCGCAATTGCCGATGTGGATGCCTTGATTCACAAAGATAGTCCTATTGATAACCATGCCAAAGCCAATACGACTAGCGTTTATACTCCTAATAAAATTTTTCCGATGCTTCCGGAAAAGCTGTCGACCGATCTCACGAGTTTGAACGATGGCCAGGATCGCTTAGCCATTGTTGTCCGAGCTAAAGTGACTCCAGAAGGAGTTGTAGATGGGAGTAACATCAGCCAAGCCTTCGTGCATAATTTTGCCCAGCTCACCTACAGTGCCGTAGGAGCTTGGTTGGAGGGCAACGGTCCTGTTCCCCCCAAAGTGGCTGCGGTCCCCGGGCTAGCGGAAAATTTGCAGTTACAAGAACAGGCAGCGGAACAGTTGCGCCAGCACCGTTTTGCTATTGGCGCGCTCAGTTTGGAAACTCCTGAAGCAATCCCCCTTTTTAGTGGAGGTAGGATTGTTGGATTAGAACCTGCCACCCAAAATAAAGCGCACCATCTGATCGAAAATTTCATGATTGCTGCGAATCAAGTGATTGCCCGCTATTTGGCTAATAAAAAAATTCCCAGTTTGCGTCGTGTGGTCAGGGTACCCAAACGCTGGGATAAGATTGTGGAAATTGCGCAGGAAAAAGGGTTCGCGCTGCCCCAAAATCCCGATTCTAAGGCATTGGATGAATTTTTGATAAAAATGAAAGAAGAAGATCCGGTGGCTTTTCCCGATCTTTCCCTCTCCATTGTAAAATTATTAGGTTCTGGGGAGTATGTGGTTGAGAAGCCTGGTGAAGCGCCTATCGGCCATTTTGGACTTGCATTGCGCGATTATACCCATTCAACCGCTCCTAATCGGCGCTATCCCGATCTCATTACTCAAAGGCAAATCAAAGGTCCTCTAGGAATTCCGACGGTGCAATACAGCAACAATGAACTGGAAAAATTGGCCTACCATTGCACCATCCAAGAAGACGCTGCTGATAAAGTGCAGCGGGTGACGCGCAAATCGGCGGCAGCTCTTTTGCTTCAGGATCAGATTGGTAAAACTTATCAGGGAATTATCTCAGGTGCCTCAGATAAGGGAACTTGGGTGCGCATTTTTCACCCTGCAGTGGAAGGCAAGATTGTGCAAGGGGCTCAAGGTCTGGACGTCAACGACCGAGTCACGGTGAAATTGCTTTCGACAAATGTACCGGAAGGGTTTATTGACTTTGCCCTTGTCGGCGCGCAGGTAGCATCAAAAGCCTAAAAGGAAGCAGTAAGGCGAGATCGAGCCCGACCTTAACAAAAAAATCACCCAGCGCCCAAGTGAGAAGGGGAACATTCTCGCCATAAAAGGCGATGCTGAAAAAGATCGCTGTGTCGATAGCTGAAGCTACGAATGAAGCCGAAAAAGGTGCTGCCCACCAAGCGGGATAGTTGCGCACCTTGCTAAAAACAGCAATATCTAATAACTGGGAGATTAAAAATGCAAAGCCTGAGGCGAGTGTGATCTGTAGGGGCGCTATGGCGTAGGATAAGAGCAGGCCTAGCAGAAAGCCACAGTAGACGACTTCACGGGCTTTTTTGGGACCGAAATGGTTGTTGGTGATTTCTGTGACTAAAAAAGATATGGGATAACTAAACGCACCCAGCGTTAACCAGTCGTTTAGGGGAAATTGGACGAGATAATTGGAGAGCGCCACGATCAGCATCATGGCGCTATAGGAACCTATCCCCCTAACCCTATTCATTTCTTGATCTTGATGCTATCGAAGACTTGATCCGCAAGGCTGAGATCATCTCCTAGGACAGAGACGTTGTAAGCTGCATTCTTCGTAACGTAAACACGGCCAACTCCATTCACTTTTCCTTTTACCTTTCTTTCATAGGCGATGACGTAAGTGCATTTTTTATGGGGATGGTTTTTCAAGACCCATCCTTTTACGTTGGGTTCAGCATGCACAATTGCCAAAGCGACTACAGGTTCTTGGGGGATTTCTTCCTTGTAGATATCCATTTTGTATTGGGTCTTGCCAAGTTCACTTTCAATGAAAGTTCCTTTTCCTTTTTTCGCAGCGTCTTTCGCGGTTACTTTTCCTGGAAACTGGGCGCGAATATCCCGATCTTTGGAGGTGAATTTGACTGGCTGCCAGGTAACGTTGTCTTTCACGACAGCTTTGCCATCTTTGCCAATGGCAGCAGGCAATTGAGTAACTGTTAACAAACAAAAAGCGATCAGTAATTTCTTGAGCATGAGTCATCTCCTGTTAAAAAAGCAAAAATTATCATAAACCAGATTTCAATTTTTGAAAACGGATACTTTGAAAAGGCATCCGCTAATGCGAAAAGTTGAAATAATAATTGAAAAAGTGATGCCATTGTGATACACTTTAATAAAAGGAGAATGTTGTATGAGCAGAAATCCTAGGATAAACGTGAGTTTGAATCCGAGTGATCTTGAGATGATGGAAATACTTTGTGAAAAGAAAAAGATTAGCATGTCGTCTTTGGCAAAGAAAATGATCGAAGATTGGTTGGAAGACTATGAGGACATGCTATTAGCAAGACGTGCAGAAGAGGCTGAAAAAAGATGGATTGAGGATGGGTGCCAAACGATATCACATGAGGAACTATGTCAGGAATTAGATATAGCATCGAATATTCAAAAGACGCAGCAAAAAATATCAAGAAATTCCCAAAAAACATCCAAGAAAGAATCATTCGCGCGATCGAAGAAAGACTTTACACCTCGCCGGAAGAAGTTGGCAAACCGTTAATAAAACAATGGAAGGATCACAGAAGATTGAGAGTTGGTGACTACCGAGTGATCTATAAGATATATCAAGAAAGAATTGTTGTATTTATAGTAGAAATTGATCATCGCAAAGATGTGTATAAAGATTAACAATCCACTTTCAATAAATCATTTCAGCTTGCTTATCAGCAGTAAAATTACTTGCGATCGAATTTGTAGGTCTGCATGGATTGCGGACCGTAGCGTTCCCCTTTCACATCTTTACTTTGATTGAGCTGCTCCATTTCTTCAGGAGTTAGATGCACTTTGAAAAAACCAAGGTTTTCTTTGAGGTGGTCGGGGGAAGTGGTCCCAAACAGGGGCACCATAAAGGGAGTTTGCTGATACACCCAGGCAAGAGCGACTTGGGCAGGGGTGGCATTTTTGGCTTTGGCAATCTTTTCCACGAGTTCGACAATTTTTAAATTGTGTTGCAGGTTTGCATCTTGGAAGCGGGGAAGTTTGCGGCGGAAGTCGCTGGGGTGCAAATTGTCAACTGACTTGAGTTTGCCGGTAAATAGGCCTCTGCCTACTGGGCTGTAGGCCACAAATCCGATGTTGAGTTCCTGGCAAGTTTTGAGAATCTCATCTTCTGGATCGCGGGTCCAGAGGGAGTATTCCGATTGGAGCGCGGTAATAGGATGCACCTTGTGGGCACGCCGGATAATATCTGCTTTAGCCTCTGAGAGACCTATATGGGTCACTTTTCCCTCTTTGACTAGTTCGGCCATCGCTTCGACGGTTTCTTCGATCGGAGTGTCGGGATCCACCCGGTGTTGGTAATACAAATCGATCTGTTCAACCCCTAAAAGGCGCAGGCTGCGCTCACATTGTTGTCTAATATATTCAGGTTTGCTGCAGAGGGCCCTAAAATCGGGATCTTCAGCTTTACGCACGATTCCAAACTTGGTGGCAAGGACAATTTTGTTGCGAAATTGCTTGGTAGCCTTGCCGACCAATTCCTCATTGCGGCCTAAACCATACATGTCGGCGGTGTCAAAAAAGGTGATCCCTTGTGCATAGGCATCGTGAATCGTTTTGAGGCAGCGTTTTTCATCTGCGGCAGGTCCGTAAAATTCCGACATCCCCATGCATCCTAACGCAGCTGCAGAAACTTCCAATTTTCCTAATTTTCTCTTTGGCAACATATGGCACCTCACTTAAAATCTTTTGATAAAAGATCTGGAACTAAAAATGCTAATTAAAAATCTGAATGCGCAAGGGCGTTGGCTCCGGACGGTCATAGGATTAGCTGTTTTAGCTTACGCAATGTGGCAAAACAGTTGGATTGCCCTCGCTGCCGCAGCATTTATCTTTTTTGAAGCTTGGATAAGTTGGTGTGTGATCTACCAAATCCTAGGGATCAATCAATGCCCCTATGACCCCCGAGAAAAAAAGTAAAATAAGATGTGTGGAATAGCCGCCCTTTTCGGAACGCAAATTGATCGGGAAACCCTTCAGACTCTTGTGTCAATGACAAACCTGGTTAAGCACCGCGGTCCCGATGGAGAAGGGTTTGAATATTTCGGGACGCAAGCTGCCTTGGGGCATCGCCGTTTGGCCAGTGTAGGGCTAACGTCGGCTGGACGGCAACCCTTTCAATCTGCTGACGGCCGCTATTGGATCACTTATAATGGAGAGATTTACAACTATAAAGAGCTCCGCGCTGAATTAGGAGGTGATTTTCGCTCTGAAACAGATACAGAAGTTCTTTTAGCAGCCTATATAAAATGGGGAAAAGAGGCCCTCCACCGTTTTAATGGGATGTTTGCCTTCGCCATTTACGATACGCAGGAGCAAACTCTTTTTGCGGCACGGGATCGCTTTGGTGTCAAGCCGTTGTATTACTGGGAAACTCCTTCAGGAGTGCTTGCCATTGCTTCTGAGATCAAGCAATTTACTTGTTTGCCTGGCTGGAAAGCGCAGCTCAATGGACAGCGCGCACACGATTTTTTGAATTGGGGGGTTAAAGACCATACCCGTGAGACCTTTTTTAACGGGGTGGCGCAACTGCGCGGCGGCGAATATTTATTTGTCCGTTTGGGAGAAAAGGTGCGCCCCCAAACTTGGTATCAACTCCCTTTGAACCCTTTCCAAGGGACCTTTCAAGAAAGCGCAGAACGTTTTAGTTCTCTTTTGAATGAAGGGATCCAGCTCCGGTTTCGCGCCGATGTGCCGGTCGGGTCGTGCTTGTCAGGAGGGCTCGATTCCTCTTCGATCGTTTGCCTCTCAAAGGGATTATTGCAAAAAGCGTTTATCGTCCAATCGGAGCTTCCTCAATTTGATGAAAGCCACTTCGCCAAGATTGCAGTGAACAGCGCCCATGTTTCCGCTCAATTTACAACACCCACCCTGGAAACCCTTTTTAACCAACTCGATGCTCTTGTCTGGCACCAAGACGAGCCTTTTATCAGCACTAGCCAATTTGCCCAGTGGTCTGTCTTTCAGTTGGTCAAGGAGCATGGGATTAAAGTTGTTTTAAACGGTCAAGGTTCTGACGAGCAGTTGGCGGGTTATTCCGGTTTCTTTGGGAATCGATTCTTCGATCTTTTTTCCTCTTTGCGTTGGAATACTTTAATCCAAGAGATCACCCTTGCCAAAACGGAACAGCCTCATCTGCAACCGTATGCGCTTCTTGGCAATAAATTAACCCCCGATTGGCTGCGGCAACCTTTACGCAAAATATTGGGTAAAACCTCCGAGCATTCTGGATGGTTTAATCATCAAAAATTGCAGGCCAACCCGCGGAGCCCTTTTTGGAAAGAAAAAGCGCATACGGTTAATCAACAATGCCGGCAACAGCTTCTCTATTCAAGCCTGCCGATGTTGCTTCATTTTGAGGATCGCAATTCCATGGCCCATTCTGTGGAATCGCGCGTTCCCTTTCTCGATTATCGCCTCGTGGAGTTCCTCAACGGCCTCCCTTCCGATTTTAAAATTGGAGGTGGATGGAGCAAAAGGGTTTTAAGGGAAGCCATGAAAGGCATTTTGCCTGAGCCAATCCGCATTAGAAAAGACAAAATGGGTTTTGTCACCGCTGAATCCCACTGGATTTGCCATGTAGCTCCCCAACAATTTCGCCGGAAGATTCAGGAGGCTGTAGAATCCTCTCAAGGTATAATCGATCCTAAAGTTTTTCAAATCGTCGATCGGGTTTTGGCAAGAAAAGCCCCCTTCGATTTACTCCTCTGGCGTTTAATTTCCTTTGGAGAGTGGCTGAACCGTTTTGCGGTGCAGCTCTCGTAAATACTTCAAGGCCAGCTTTTCGCGGCTATAGGCATCCAAAAATTGGGGAGAGGCTGGTTTTAAGACATTCTCTTTATTGAGAAGAGTGTCCAAAATGTCCACAATTTGGCGAGGGGTTGAGAGCAAAACGCCCGCTCCTGACTCAGCGATCAATTGTTCAGCTGCTTGTGCGGGGTGTTTTCCCTCGCTGATCGCCAAAATGGGTTTTTGGGCATAGAGGTATTCATAAATTTTGCCACTGACCAATCCGGCGCCGCTACCTTTGGTATCGTTCCAGGGAAAAAATAATAAAGCGTGGGCATCCCGCTGCAGCGCAAGGGCCTCTTGCCTGCTTAAATTTCCGAGGGTTTTCACTACGCCGTTCAACTGATATTTTGCGCGCATCTTTTGGATTTCTGCTAAGTGGGTTCCTGCAAAATAACATTCCACTTTATCGGGATTAGGCAGGGCTTTTAACGCTTCAAACAGAAGATGCAACGCTTGGCTTTGGGGATAGATCATCCCGGTATGGACGATTTTAATTTTGCCATCGGCAAGAAAAAAAGATTTTTCAGATAATTGTAAAAGATCTTTTGGTTCAAATCCATTTTCGATCACGACCACTTTGTCCTGGCCATGTTTTTGCCCCAACCGCTCTGCCCAAGGGGTGCTTACCGTCGTGATGAGGTCGGCTTGCTGTAATAATTTTTTTTCCAAATAATTTTCCACACAAGTGAAGGGGAAAAGGCCCGGATACGCGTGGTTATCGCTCCATAAATCGCGAAAGTCTGCTCCCCAATAACAGGTCAGCCCCATCTTTTTTAAACGTGCTGCAGCAATATGAACCGCATAGGGTCCTGCCGTACTGATGATCCAATCCCACCCTTTTTCTTGAGATAAACGATTGACCAGAGGGCGGATCCACAGATCAGTTAAATCGGGCATGCGGGCTGCATTTAATATGCCCCGCTCATGGCGCAAATAGTGATAAGGGGCCAAAAGTGCTTTTTTCCACCACGGGGGATCGCTATTTTGCGTTTCTTGATATTTGCCTTTCATCCGATCGATTAAACGGGGTGGCGGTACTTCGATTAGTTTATATTTTGCGCTTTCAGTGGAGTTTTCACATTTTTCTTTTGGTGTGGTAGCTACAACAACCTCATGGCCTTGTTCGCTCCAATAACGGGCCCAAGAATGGGGTCGATGGGAAGCGATCGAGTTTTGTGGAGGGAAAAAAGTGGTTAAAATGAGTATGCGCATGGCAATACTATGGCAAAAATCCCCTTTTTTTGATACTTTGCTCCCTTAGACCCTGATTGCTATCTTATAATGGAGCAGAGCTTCGTGCGAGCTCCTAGAGAGAAAATAATCTCGAATATGCCCTAATTAGAAGGTAGCAATCAGGGTCTTAGAGGTAACCTATGAATAGTTTTATTAGATCTGCATTTTTATTTGCTTTTCTGCTTTTTACGACTCTTGCTGCGGACTATGAACTAAAATATCCCCACGGAAAACGGGTATCAGACCCTTTCCATCCGCAAGATAAATATGTTGAACCTGAATTAAAAGCATTTAAGGAATTGGCTAACCAGACACTGCATCCAAAGGATGCACAGAATCTCCACCGCTGGATTGACAAATCTCTTTTCAGAGGTACCTGTATTGGGCAGTGTTATACATTTCTCATGCTCAATCCCCCCGAAACGAAAACTCTTATTCTTCCCTCAACCCCTTGGGCCCAAAAAATGGTGGTGTGGTTTCAAGCAAAAGAATTCACTCGCTATTTCTATGTCAATAGTTATTGGGCATTAGAAAAGAAAGGGATTGAATTGGTGCGTCGGAAAGATCCCAACTTAAGCAAAACTGATGAGCAAATTGGGGAACAGCTATCAAAATACCTATCAAAACTTGAACAACATCCCGAATTTGAAAAAGAATGCCATCAGTTATTGCAGAAATATAAGTTGTTAGGCCAGGTTTATGATTTCACATGCAAACTGGATAGGCAAGAAAGCAAAATTTTGGCAAATAAAGGGGTAAAATCTCTACGCCCTATCCGCAAAGAAAAGAAAAGCTGTCCGGAAGATTTTAAAACAGCCTCTCAGCGCATACTCATGCGGTTTATGCGCAACCCGTCCATTACTGATGCGGTTATTTGTTTTAACTTAATCGTGGAAAGAAAGGTGAGCGGTCATGCCATCTTGGTGCAATTTAAACACTTGCGCATCTACGATCCTGCTAGGGGGATTTTCGAATATGAAACAGAGGAAGATCTGATTAAAGACCTTCCCATTAGCAAACATCATGGATGCAGCTTTTTCTTCATTCAACCCTTTAAACGGACAGTGTTATGATGCGTGGGCTTTTTTTCTTATTTTGCGGAATTGTTGCGATTCTTTCGGCCGACCCCCTTCCTTCTTGGAATGAAGGGCCCAATAAACAAGCCATCCTCAAATTCGTTGAAGAATCTGCGCGGATACCGGTCAATGAACGGATCGCTGTCTTTGACCAAGATGGCACCCTATGGGTGGAACAGCCTCTCTATACTCAAGTTTTTTTTGCCCTGGACAGCATCAAGGCCCTGGCTGACAAACACCCCTCCTGGAAGAACGAAGAGCCGTTTAAGACCATCCTTGAAGGAAGATATAGCGATTTTAAAAATTTTACCGCAGCGGATATCGAGCAAATCATGATCTACACCCATTCGGGAATGTCGACAGACGAATACGCTGATCAAGTGAAGAAGTGGTTGGAGACGGCGCGCCATCCCCGCTATAACAGGCCATTTACCTCGTTGATTTATCAACCGATGCTCGAAGTGATCCATTTGCTAAAAAAGAACGATTTCGATGTGCATATCGTATCGGGTGGCGGGCAAGAATTTATCCGAGCTTATGCAGAAAAAGTGTATGGGATTCCCCCTCAAAATGTGATTGGTACGGCGGGAAAATTGCAATATCACTATAACGAAGGACACCCTTTCTTAAAAAAGCTCCCCGAAATTCTCTTTGTAGATGACAAAACGGGTAAGCCTGAATCGATCAGCCTGTTCATTGGGCGACGCCCCGTCGCAGCTTTTGGCAATTCGGTTGGCGATCAACAGATGCTCGAGTGGACTCAAGGGGGGTTCCCCCCTCGCTTGGAGATGCTAGTCCACCATGATGATCCGATCCGCGAATATGCCTATGGTCCCGATTCCAAGATTGGCCGTTTTTCTGAAGCGCTTATGCATGAAGCGTTAAGGGAAGGTTGGCACGTGATCAGCATGAAAAATGATTGGAAACAAATTTTCCCAGAAGAATCAAATTAACTATCTCGCAATTTAACTAAATTAATTGTTATAATATCAATTAATTGGTCGAAGTGGGGATTTTATGGGATTGATTAGTTCTAATATCACCTATGCTCCAAAAATTCAATTTGTGCTGGATAACAAGGGGGTTCATCACAATCGCTTAAGATTGGAAAATATAGAGCAATCAATTGCCTTTAAAACAGAAAAACAACTGTATTTTTTTAATAAACGCAATTTTGTTCCCCTACGGGCCAAAAATGAGAAAGGGCGCTTAGTCACCGTCTATATTAGCATTAAAAGCCTAGCCAAAACCACCGGACTGACACCCTCTCAGATAAAAAAAGAAAGTAAAAATGGGCACCTGGAAGCATTGGTGCGATCCAAGATTTGGAACAAAGAATTCCCCACAGAAAAAAGGCTGCAATTCGATTCATTCGAACGAAGCCTTAAACCGAAATTCAACAGAATGCAAAGACGCGACCCAAGCCTCACCTCACAAGAGATTGAAAAAATTGGAAAGGCGCTCATTGCCCTTGAAACGCGCTTAGAAAAAGATGGAACACCTTATTTGGATCGAGTGTCTCAAAAATACCGGAAGAATGGGAGCAAGGCCATCCTCTTAGACAAAAACAAAACAGGATTGCCTTACTCATTCGAGTACCGGGAAACAGTTAATGGAAAACCCCTCATCTATGTCAAATACCAAGCGAACTTTGCGCGAGGTGGGGCAAAGCAGGGCACCAAGGCAGTCGACTTTACCAATGAACGCGTTTTAGTGAAGTCGAAAATGTTACATAAAAATGAGTTTTATGAGGAATTAAAAGGGTATAAAAACATGGAAGGAATTCGCGGAGCTCTCACTGCAATTGAAGTGTTGGAATATCAAAAAAGGGGAAAAGGGAAAGCAGCCATTTATACCGATTTTAAGAATCTAGGGGATTTAGTGCGGCCTAGAGTAAAAATAGACACATATAAAACAATTCCAATTCCTCAAGAGCATAAAAAAGAAGTTTTGTTGCTCGGTCTCTATTACCTTCTCGAGACGCTTGAACAAATTCATGCTAAAGAACTCGTCCATCGCGATGTGAAAGGAAATAATATATTTGTCTCTAAGAATGATCAAGGACAATATGTTTTTTATTTGGGCGACCCCGGGATATCTAGCTACAAAGATAAGACAGAGGATTATCAATCTGGAAGTATTTTTTCCCCTGAACAAAAGAACAACATAAAAGAAAAATTAAGTGAGAAAGTCGACATTTATGCGTTAGGAGTGGTATTTGTGAATATCTTAGAATATGAGCCAAAATTAGTACCTTTCATCGAAGGACTATTGGCTGATGCTCCAGACTTACGTTATTCCGCATCAAAAGCTAAGCTCGCGCTAGAGGCTATCTTGCGTGAGGAAGGGATCGATCCTGAAAACAGCCGGTGGGCCGCCCGCGCGCCTCTATAAGACAAAATTAAGAGCTTTAAAGTATATCTCGAGGGGTATGACAGTGAATAATCCCACGATGACCACCAAAGACACCACAAACATTTGGCGACCCCAGCTTTTTTCCTGTTGGGGAGCAATAAAAAATCCTTGAAAGCAAAAACCCAGCCACAAAGCTCCCAAAGCCAAACTTGTCCAGGCGAAGAGATTTCCCGTATAGCCGGCAAACGTGAGCAAAAGAGCTGAGAAAGTAAAGACAATGATATAGAGCGCCATTTGGATTTTGGTGATCCGGATCCCTTTCACTAAAGGCAGAACAGGAATAGAGGCGGCGGCATAATCTTTTAGATGGTAGATGGCAATGGCAAAAAAATGGGGCATTTGCCAAAGGACTAAGATAGTGAAAAGAATCACCACAGCTGCATCGAAATTTTGACTCACAGCTGTGTATCCGACAAGGGGAGGAACAGCGCCGGCTAGGCTACCAACTAAAGTTCCATAAAACGAACGGTATTTCATGATCGCATAAAGGATCAAATAGGTGAAAAAGCCAAACAAGGCAATTCCCACCGTTAAATAATTGGTGGCGTTGCTGAGCACAATGACTCCAGTCAACCCTAAAATGCTGCCAAAGGCCAGGGCACTTGGCAAGGCGATCCTTCCTTGAACGAGAGGTCGGTTTTGGGTGCGCGCCATCTTGGCATCGCTTTCCCGGTCGATAATACTGTTAAATACCCCGGCTGAGGCAATTATGAGCGCCAGCCCGAGCATGGTTAATAAAAATAAAGCTATGTCAAATGAGCCTCTAGAAGCTAAAGCGAAGCCCCCTGCGGTGGTTAAGATATTGCCCAGGATAATGCCTGGTTTGGTTAACATCGTATAAGTTTTCATCTTCACATCATTTGGTAATCGAGGTTATGCATAATCCATAGGGTTCCCAAAACAATGATGAATAAGACCCCTAACATAAATAAAAAGGTTTGCAGATTCCAGTAAGGCGTTCTTTCTTGCCCTAAATGGAGGAAAAACACGAGCTGGATGAGCGCTTGGGTTAAGGCGAGAGCCGCTAAGATTAAGGCTGTCGTCTGGGAATGCAGCCATTTTTCCGTTACGAGAAAATAAGCGCTAAAGGTCAAAAGCAGGGAGAGAATAAAGCCGATAATATAACTTTTAAAAGTCCCTAAATGTTCCGTGTAAATTTTGTGTTTCACGTTAAAGCGCCCCCATCAGATAAACAATCGTAAAAATGAAAATCCAGATCACATCTAAGAAGTGCCAGAACAGCCCCAAACAAGCCACGCGGCGTAAAGAGGCGATGTTAATCCCCCTGAAGGCAATTTGAAAAAGCATGACCAAGATCCATAAGAGCCCTGATGTAATATGCGCTCCGTGAGTACCTACAAGAGTAAAGAAAGAAGAAAGAAACGCACTGCGCTGCCAACTATTCCCCTCTTGCACTAAGTGAGTAAACTCGGTCACTTCCAGGATGATGAAGGCCAGCCCCAGAAGAAATGTGGCGCCAAGCCAAGTCAAAGTGGGAACTTTTTTGAGATTTTGGGCTGCCATGACGGCTAAACCACTCGTAAAACTACTGACGAGTAGAATGAGTGTTTCCGATAATGCAAAAGGAAGATGGAACAGCTCCTTCCCCGACGGGCCTCCGTTGAGATTGTTTTGTAAAACCACATAGGTTGCAAACAGGGTGGCAAACAAAATGCAGTCGGTCATCAAGTAGACCCAAAAACCAAAAACCGTCCTCTCGTAGGTTTCTTGTCCTGTCCCGGCGTGACTAGCTGTGCCCATTATGTACATGCCTTTTGGTCAAATCGATCCGTTTAATTTTAGAAGCTGGAATCAGTTGTTCGGGTTCATCATCGGAGAGGCGGATAATCGTAAAAATCAACATCCCGAGAAAGGTAAGAGCCACTAACCACCAGATGTGCCAAATCAGCCCGAAACCGAGTAGAAAGACCCACATCCCAATGTAAAAGCCCATTCCCGAACGTTTGGGCATGTGGATCGCTTCATAGTGGTGTTCATGCTCTCCTCCAGCCTTCTCTGCTTGTTTCATTGACCAAAATGCATCCCGGCCATGCACCTCAGGCACAAAGGCAAAGTTATAGAATTTAGGAGGAGAAGAAGTGGCCCATTCGAGTGTGCGGCCGTTCCAGGGGTCGCCTGTGTAATCGCGGTTGCGCCTTCGCTCGGCAATGCTCGCTAAAAGTTGAATGTTTTGGAGGATGACACCGAGGACAATAAAAATGATCCCAACTGCAGCTACAATGTAGAGAGGTTGCCATCCTGTAGAGGCATCGTAATGGTCCAAGCGCCGTGTCGCCCCCATCATTCCTAAAACATACAAGGGCATAATGGCCAAGATGAAACCCATAAACCAGCACCAGAAAGCATAGCGACCAATTTTTTCATTTAAGGTAAAGCCAAAGACTTTGGGAAACCAATAGCTATACGCTGCGAAAAAACCAAATAATACGCCGCCTATCACCATCGAATGGAAATGTGCAATCAAAAAGAGGCTGTTGTGCACTTGGTAGTCGGCTGGAGGAATCGCCATCAAAACGCCCGTCATACCGCCGGTGCCGAAAATAAATATAAAAGCGAGGAACCACAACATCGGGGTTTTAAAGTGGATTCGGCCCCCATACATGGTAAAAAGCCAGTTAAAGACTTTCACCCCTGTCGGTACTGCGATCAACATTGTCATTACGCCAAAGAAGGCATTGACGTTGGCGCCAGCACCCATCGTAAAGAAGTGGTGCAGCCAAACGAGGAAGGATAAAAATGTGATTGCAGCAAGGGCCCATACCATCGAAGTATAACCAAAGAGCCTTTTTTCGGAAAAAGTGGAGACCACTTCGGAAAATACGCCAAAGAAAGGTAGGATCAAAATATAAACTTCAGGGTGCCCCCATGCCCAAATCAAGTTGACAAAGAGCATCGGATTGCCTCCCCCATCCGTCGTAAAGAAATGCATCCCTAAAGTGCGGTCTAAAGATAAAAGGGCTAACGCTACTGTCAGGATAGGAAAGGCAAATATAACGAGCACCATAGCATTAAGGGCGCTCCAGGTAAACAAAGGCATGCGCATCAAGGTCATACCAGGAGCGCGCATCTTGAGGATAGTTACAAAGAAGTTCACTCCCGACAAAAGGCTACCAATTCCGGCAATTTGTACGCTCCAGATCCAATAATCAATCCCCACATCTGGGCTATATTGCAACTCAGAAAGGGGGGGATAAGGAAGCCACCCTGCGCCTGAAAAATTGCCCACCATGAGGGAAAGATTGACGAGGATTGCACCCACCGAAAAGAGCCAAAAACTTAAGGAATTGAGGAAGGGGAAAGCCACATCGCGCGCGCCAATTTGCAGGGGGACGATGATATTCAAGAGTCCAAAGACCACCCCCATCCCTACAAAGAAAATCATCGAAGTGCCGTGTGCGGTGAAAATCTGCTGGAAGTGGTTGCTTTCCAAATACCCGTGGGATTCGCCGACCGAAAAAGCCAGCTGGGCACGAATCATGCCAGCATCGACCACGCCTTTAAACAGCATCAAGAGGGAGACGATGAGATACATCCGTCCGATCCGTTTGGGGTCTAAAGTTGTGATCCATCCCTTCCAAAGACCCTCCCACCCTTTAAAATAAAAGAGCAGCGTGATGACGATGATGGCGACGATCCCTACCGAATAGCTAACGCCCGATTCGATTGGTCCATGTTTTAGAGCATCCAGCGTCAGTTTTCCAAACATCTCTTTTTATTCCATTTGCATCGTTTGATGGAGGATCGTTTCAAAAAGCTCAGGATCCTTCAGCGTAAAGAGTGCGACCGGATTATATTCGCTGGGAATGGCCAATTGCTCATAACTTTTGGCTTCTAAACTTTGAGAGGAGCTTTGCGCTTTTTTGACCCACTCATCAAACCCTTGTTGCGATGTGGCTTTGGTCGTAAAGCGCATTCCCGAGAATCCGACGCCGCTCAAATTAGCGGAAGAGCCGGCAAATTCACCCGGCTGGTCGGCGATCAGGTGCAATTTTGTGCGCATGCCAGACATGGCGTAGATTTGGCCGCCGAGCTCAGGGATCCAAAAGGAGTTCATGGGGGCATCGGAAGTGATCTCGAAGTTAATCGGCGTCTTTTCAGGGATTTGTAAAAGATTTACGCTGGCGATTTTTTGCTCAGGATAGATAAACAGCCATTTCCATTGCAGCGCGACCACTTGCACTTTAAGGGGAGTCGTATCGCTTTCCAAGGGTTTATAGGGATCGAGCTTATGACTACTTGTATAGGTCACGACTGATAGCACTGAAACAATCAATAAAGGAAAACCCCACCAAACTGCTTCGGCCAGGTAACTATTGTCCCAGTCGGGGGTATACTTGGCATGGGGATTGGAGGCGCGGTATTTCCAAGCGATCCATCCTGTCATGATAAAGACGGGAAGGACTACGAGAAGCATTAACCACGTAGCGAGCCACATCAGGTCTTTTTGCTGCTCGGCGACCCACCCTTTTGGATTGAGCATGGCGATCTGATCGTAATGCTTATAAAGCAGGCCAAACGCCAAGGCAAGCGCTACAATCCAAAACAGTATACCAAGTAAATATTTTGCTTTCATTTCTTGCCCTTTTAACGCACTTACCTCGGGTTGTCGAGAAAAAGTTTTTAGTTTACGCTGTTTGTTTTACAGAAACAGGAGGATTCTATGTATAAACGTTTATTCTTACTTTTTGTTCTTTTGATCGCTTTTCAAGTGCAAGCTGAAGATAAAGTCGTTTTGATTTCAGGTGCGAATGGTGGAATTGGCCGTGCAGCGGTAAAAGCATTTAGCGACAAGGGGTGGAAAGTTTGGGCCGGTTATCACACTTCGGCTCCTACAGGATTTGATGACAGCCGCGTGAAATGGGTTTCTCTTGATGTTACAAATTTCGTCGAAGTGTTAGCTGCAGTGCAGAAGGTATTAGAAGCTGAAGGCAAAATCGATGTTCTCGTGAACGGGGCAGGATATGGGATCATTGGCGCTGATGATACGTTGCCGATGGACGCTGCTAGAGACATGTTCGAGGTGAACTTTTTTGGTGCACTACGCCTAGCTCAGGCCGTAGCATCCTTAATGCGCGTTCAAGGACATGGTCACATCATCAACATCAGCAGCACTTCTGGTGTGCGCGCCGTTCCCGGTTTGGGAATGTACGCTGCCTCTAAATTTGCCCTGGAAGGTTTGAGTGAATCGCTAGCCGTTACCCTTTCTCCTTGGAACATTAAAGTGTGTCTCATTCAGCCTGGCACCGTGAACAACGAATGGGTGCAAAATTGTTCCCTGTACAACGGTGAAGAAGAGCCGATCTACATTAAATTGCGTGACAATTTGCTCAGCAAACTCACCACCCTGGCAGCAGGTGGGCAAAGTTGCGATGAGATCGCCGCGCTGATTGTGCAAGCAGCCGAAAGCGACAACCCCGACATGCGGATCCAAACCTCACAGAAGGTAAAGGATACTGTAGCAAAGAAATTTGTCGACCTCACTGGCAACACCCTGCGCCAAGAGCAAACCACGTTCTTCAATCAGCTTGTCCAGTAGTTCTAGCGTGGTGAAGTCTTCCATTTTTTTTCACCTCAGAGGCTCTGCCCTTGTTAGAGTGTAGCGCATGAGTTAAGTCTTGCGATTGGTCCTGAGGAAACAAAATCTGTCTCAGGTGCACTTCGTTGCACCTTTCGCTGGGCAAAATCCACTTCGTCGCTTGCGCGCCTTCAGCGGGCATCGTCGCCTTCGGCGAGCAAAATACCTCCCTAAATCTTGTATCCTGATGTGATTGCCTTCGCCTTAGCTTAAGGCGTACGCGGCTACGCCGCTTTCTGGAGGCCGTGACTGCCACACTCTAACATGGGGGGAGCCTCTCTGACTCTGCGGTGAAAAAAAATGGAAGATATCAGGATGCAGGATTAGCACAAG
>Ga0153954_1000582_pt1 | contig 27577 bp, 32 predicted proteins | sample TSFL038MetaG_FD_102277 | JGI IMG/M metagenome (GOLD analysis project Ga0153954, IMG submission 102277) | Attine ant fungus gardens microbial communities from Florida, USA - TSFL038 MetaG | ecosystem: Host-associated > Fungi > Mycelium > Unclassified | place: USA: Florida, Wekiwa Springs State... | reverse complement strand
TTTGTATTGCTCGACGGACTGCCTCAGTCGTGGTGGCGCAGCCGTGTAAAACCTGTCCCATAGCGCATCCTTCGAATCGTGCGACAAGAATGCACCATCAAAGCTTGGGACTAAACACCTAGCCGCTAGGATTCGCTTTTTCAGGCGCAATCCTTATCTCCTTCGCATGCCCAAATTCGAATTCCGGCCAAAGTTATGCCTGCCGGCCAGGACTGGAGAGCGGCACCTACCTATGTGAAGTTTACGGAGGCCGGCGCAGAGTTGTTTGCGTGAGTAACAAGCTCGGGCACCTGATAGCGCTGGTCCGAACGAAATCTCCACGAGACGGTCGACGTGGTGACCAGGTGAACGTTGATCAGGGATTTGGGCCCGACACAGGACCAAGGGCTTAAGGGTAGGAACTGTCGTCCGAGACAATCATTAGGATTTGCGAAGCTTAACTACCTTCCTAACGGGGCTTCCCCCGGCGCCGGCCGCACGGCTCCTATGCTCGGTCAGCGCGTGGGATACACCTAAAGTTACTTCCCGAACTCGCAACCACTGCACCAAAACCATTGTTCGTCATCATCGGCGGACACCAGCAGCGGATTCGGCAGGGGACGAAGGGACGGGGTCGTGCTGCCATTTCAGGCCATGCGACCCCGCGACCTCGTGGGCGATCACCTTATGCCGCCTGGGCGTGCTGGTTGACCTCGCTCTCGGCGAGCTTCGTGAGGGTCTCGTCCGTCTTCTTCTCTTCGGCAAGGGTCTCTTCCAGCAGCTTTACCGACTGCTTGAGGCCGAGTTCGGTAGCCCAGGTCTTGAGGGTGCCATAGCGGGCGATCTCATAATGCTCGACCGCCTGTGCCGCTGCTAGGAGCCCGGCGTCGAGGGCGGGCGCGCCCTTGAACTCCTTCATGACCTCCTGGCCCTCCTCGATAATGCCCATGATGGCGTCGCACGTCTTGCCGCGGGGCGTTTCGTCGATTTCCTCGAACACCTTCTCGAGCCGCGCCACCTGCTCTTCGGTCTCCATCTCGTGCTTCTCGAAAGCGGCTTTGAGGTCCTCGGAATGCGCCGCCTTGGCCATTTTCGGCAAGGCGGAGAGTATCTTCTTTTCCGCGAAGTAGATGTCTTTCAGGGTGTCGTGAAACAGCTCCTGTAGGTTTTTTTCGCTGCGCATAGGGGTGCTCCTCCTGGAAATAAGCTCAGCAACCGGCAGGCAAAATGTTAGTTCCTAAGGATCTCCCGAGGCCTTCCGCCCAGCTTGCCCCCGCCGAGGGTGTCCGTTCACAATTCGCGGGAACGCGCCAGACGCGAGGGATCGCTCGCCGCCGCAACGGGAGCATCTAGATACGGGGGGTGCGCGTACCCGGCGAACTCGTCTGGCGATGAGTCATGAGACAACGGTGTTGCTCGGGAGTAACCTTTGATAACAGGCTCTATCCGCTTCCTTATCATGCAGTTCTTGCGGCAGTGATCACGGACGCGGCGGCGGCGGCTTCGCCGTAGGCCCGCTCTTACTTCCTGGTAAGCCCTTAATATTCGAGGGATCCTGTTGCTGGACCGTTGGATTCTGCGGCTCTGGCGCCGTGGAACTCACAGTTCCGCTCGATGGCTTGGCAGCAGGACCGCTCTTGCTTCCCGGTTTGCCCGCTATCCCGGCGCCGGAGCTTTGGGCGCTCGGGGCACCGGAAACGTCGGGCTTCTGGTTTTGCGCAAGCGCCGTTGATGCGGAGAGCGTCAACGCGAGGGCGAATGCGATCGATCTCATTGCCTCCTCCCTTGTCGTGTTGTGGTAAGAACTTCCGGCCGCCCTGCGGGTTCCTGCATGGTCGCTGAACCTCATGAAGCGAGTGCGACTGCGCCCGCTGTGGAGCGATAAGGAACGCAGCTCACACATGATCATTGATCGCCCTGGAAACTGTCAGTGACCCCCAGTAGGGCTTCTCCACGACGGCCCGCGTTCGCTGCACTGGACGCGGGCCGTCTGGCGAGCAAGTCGACGCTAGCTCCGGCCATTTGGAGCGACTACGCGAGCGTCGCCCCGAGAGCATTGAATCAAGCTCGTTGCATCTCGAGGTGCTGCGCGATCTGAAACGCATCCACTCGCATATCTGCTCGGTGGCTCAGCCGCTGGAGCGTGGGCGTTGCAGCCGAGCCGCCTCAGGGTCATGAGACTGACGAAAGCGAAAATGACGACAAGACGCCTCGACAGGCTGAACCAGTCAGAAAATACTGAAAGCGCAACTGGTTGCTTAGTCTGGCCCCGACAAGATCGATGAGGGTTCTGCCACGTCGACCTGACTTCGGAAAGAGCTTGTCCCTGATGTAGCGCGATGTTGGCGTGAGCCTTAAGCCCCAAGGCTTACACCAGGCGGCTCTATCGATCTCCTTCTTGTCGCCGATCGTCAGCTTACCGGACGCATTCTTCACAACAAGATGGCATCGCTCATCCTTCTACCCGATGAGCGGTTTCTTGCCTTGACCTCGTTCCAAAGCTCTACCTTTCCGAGCCGTAATTCGGGGAGCTCCTCGCCGATCTCTCTATGCAGACAATTCTTCGCGCTCTCACCTTTACGCTTTCGCCCGCCCGGGAACATCCATAACCGGTCGCGTTTGCGCCTGACCGAAAGCACCTTCCCCCGTTTAACCGCCAAGAGCTAGGAGTTTGTCATGCCTATGAGACCCTATCTTGGCTCCCGCAGCCTGTTGCAATAGTTGCGATGTTTTAATTCTCAAATTTGTGGCAGCGCGCGACAGCTGGCTCGTCATCCGGAGGACTGCTACGCGCGCATCCAGTCACCGCGGCGCTGAAGATAGCGCGTTGTCCGAGCGCAGCACGTCACGCCAGAGTGCGATGTAGCTGGCACGATCCAATACAGATTGAGATTTAAATAGCTACCTATGGCCGGCGATCGGACACGAAGCGAACTAGGAACGACCGAATGATTGATATGTGCCTCGGGGAAAATTTCGAGACGGATGCGTACGGCAGGAGACTCGACAGAGTGCTTTATGCGTTGACAGGCAATGAATTGCCAGATCCGATCAAGGGCGCAGATTGGCTATTGGATACGACGTTCAATCGCGGAACTGAGCTGTTGAATCAGCCCGCTCTCAGGGACGTCTTCGTCCGTGTTTTGAAGCAGGGATTTGAGATCGTGCGCACAAAAAGATTTGCGTTGCGCGACGTCGCATCTTCATCGACTGCGCCCCATAAGCAAAACGTCGATAGCTTTCACGGCAGCATCGGGACGTGACCCACCAGGGCGACACTCTGCGGCTTATCCGCGGAATCGATCCTGTCCTTACCAATTTCAAAAGGAGCTGTGGGAACCGCGCCAAACAGCCGCTCACGCTCTGCATAGGTTGCCTTGCGCACCTTGGCCGTGGTGATGACGTAGCTGGTGTTGCTGGTTTCGCCTGGCGCCGGGTTAGCCACTTTGAAATCGCGTGAGGCGGTGCTGTTGCCCAGCATCACGATGTCGCCGCGCTGCACTGTCTCCTCAGTGCCGTACTTTTCGGCCACGTCGCCGTCGCAACTAATGGGGACTTGGCAGTTGTAGATGATCCCGCCGGTGAAATAGAGGCCATAGTTGCTGCACCCTGCGGGTATGCCGAGGCCTATTCCAGCGTTCCGCCCACATAGAAGCTGCCGCCGGTCTGTATGTTGCTGCTGGCGTAGATGGCTCCCGAGCCATAAAGGGCATAGGCGTTGGCATGTCCCAAAATCCCATAGACGGCACTATTCTGGCTGTATCCTATCACCCCGCCGAGGCCTGCGGTGCTGGTATGCCCTGTGATGGCGTAGTTAGCGCCCGTCACGCTGGGATCGCCGTTCATGGTGAAATTCCCGGTGCCGAACGTCCCCGTAGCGACGTTCGCGGCCGGCACGGTTCCAGTGTTCAAGGTCCCGCCCGACCACAACCAGTCCCAACCGTTGTCAGTGTTGTTGTAAACGCCGGAGTAGCCGGTTTGCACCATGAAGGTCTTTTGATTGACGCCGGCCATCTTGAAGTTGATCCCGGCCCAGCCGGCTTTGCCGCCGTCGATCGTCAAGCCGCCGTAGGTCGAGGTGCTGCCGCTCACATAGAGCGTGTGGCCGTCGAAGTTGAAACCGCCCGAGCTGCCGCCGCTGCTCGCGGGGCTCAACAACGCCGCCGAGAATTGGTTATAGGCTTGGTAGACGGCGGGGCTGCTGCCGTTGGTCCATACGTAGACCGCCAAGGTGTCGCCGACTGCCAGGTTGAGCACACAGGAAGCCGCGCCGTCGTAGTTAGTGATCGAACTTGATGTAAGCGCCAAAGCGCTGGTGCACGCGGTGGCCCCGTGTTGGTATGTAAACGTCGCCTTCGGTCTGACCGCTCCCGTTCACGAGTGCGGCGGCAGTTACGATGTAGAGACCGGGCACTGTCGCCGCGAAGGTCCCTGTCGTGGGTTAAAATTGTTGTTGGTGTCGAAATCCTCAATGCTCCAAATGAGCTTGGTGCCGGTGTTCTGGTTGCCCGACTGGTTGGAGGTAATGCGCGCCCGGAACGCTACCGTCGTCGCGCTCGCCACGCCCAGGCTCGCCCACGACGTTCCGTTGCAGTAGTCGATCGTGTTGCCGATGCTGTTGTAGCGCATGGTGCCGGCGATACCGCTGGCGCGGCTCGCCGACGTCGCCCCGACCTTGATTCCGCTGCTCGCGGAAATGCTCGTGGCGACCACGGCGTTAAGCGAGCTGGTGCCGGTCGCGCCCAGGTTAGTAAACAGCCCGGACGAGCTGCTGACCGTGCTCGCGACAACGGTGCTGATGTTCCCCATTGACGCGTTGAGGTTGGCCAGCGTGCCGAAGCTCGTGATGTTCGGCTGTGCTGCAGTCGAGAGCGTGCCCAGGATGGTAGTGAAGCTAACCGTGTTGCCGCTCAGATTCGGCAGGTAGGTGGCGCTGCTGCCGAGATAGCCCAGGTGACGGCGCCGGTGGTGAGAGAGACGTAGCCGCCGGTGCTGTTGGCGATCACGCTCGCCGTGCCGCAGGTGATGCGGTCGCCGCTGGCGCCTGCGGAGATCCCGGTCAGGCCGGAGCCGTCACCGATGAATTTGACGGCACTAACGTTGCCGGTGGCCGAGACGTTGCCGGCCGCAAGGTTGCCGAATCCGCCGGCGGGGGCGGTCACGGCATTGGTGGCCGAGACGTTGGAAATCTGCAGCGTGCCGCTGGTTGTGAGCAGCCCGGCCGCGCCATCGCACGCGAGGTCAGTGCCATCCGTATAGCAAAGCCGACTGACGCTAAGCTTCGGCGTGGTCGGATTGGTCATGCTGACCGTTGCAAAATCGGCCCAGGCTTGCGCGCTCACGCCGCGCAGGGCCATCACAGCCAGGACGATCGCAACAAGGGCCGCGCGCTGCTTCATCTGCAGGCCCGGTTTGCGGGTTGATTTGCTCTTGGCCGTAGCGGCAGACCGGCACGGTGCTGCCGCTCACAACGGCCTGCGGAGCCGTGTACTCGGCCTTGGCCTGGTGCTGAGCCAGGTGCAGCGCAAGCTGGGGCGAAAGGCCCAGCAGCGCCGCCGTCACGAGCAAACACGTACTCACGCGGCCATCATAGGCGCACACGGCGTGTGTGGGCAGCACCCTTGCCGAACTTCGTCGGCAGCCATGTGGCTTCCGCGCGACGATAGCTAGTTGTCAGAAAGGCAAAGGCGCCGGAGTATAAGCGCTGGGGCCAGTAGGCATTTGGTCATGCTCATAACCCGCCCTTATTCTTGTTTCAGGGTGATGGCGCTGGCGATCTTGAGTTGGTTGCCGACCTTATCGGCGAAGGCGTTGTAGCCGTCGAGGTGCGCCACCAGACTCATGCCGTTGCTGTTGCTTACCGTCACGGTGTCGCCCGCGTCGCCCTCGATCGTGAGGCCGAGCTTGGTGCGGCTGTTCTTCACCAGGTTGGCCAGGTCAACGCGCACATGGTTCACAACCTTGTTGCGCAGATCGAGCACCTGCACGTTGCGGATCACGAATTCAGTGCCGCCCAGGATGATTTCGCTGCCGTCGTTGACCGCCAGCGTGTTGCGGCCGCCCTCCGCGTCCACCAGCAAATGCTTGCTGTTGTAGGTCAAGAGATCGTCGCCCTCGCCGCCGTACAGCGTGCGGGTCGAGTTGAGCAGGAAGATCTCAGTGGCTGGGCGCGTGGTCCCGTCTCACCTTCCCCATGAAGGGGAAGAACGCATCCTTGGTGTGCGCGACACTGTCCTTGTAGCTTAGCGTGATCGAGGCCACGCCGACGCTATCCAGCGACTTCATTGGCTGGCCTGGCCCATGCCGTCGCCATTCTGGTCGAACCACAGCACGAATTTTTTCCTCTTGTCTTTGACGTTAATCACGCCGTCGCTGTCTATCTTCTTTGCGCAGGAGCCTCGAAGCCGTTCACGGTGTCGAGATTGCCGAACACTTCGCGGCTACTGTCGATGATGCCGTTGCCGTTGTAGTCCAACGCCAGCAACGGATCTTTCGGGCCGACCCAGGTGGTTCGAGCACGCTTGCCAGGCACGAAGTCAAACCTCGCATGGCTGTGCGCATAGGGAATGATGTCGAAGCCGTTGTTATCAATGTCGATGGTCACGGGGCTGTCGTCGCCGCCACCTTCGCCGCCTCCTTCACCATCGCCGCCCTCGCCACCGCCGCCGCCGCCGTCGCCGGTGTCGTTGCTGCCCCCGTCGTTGCTGCCGCCGGATTCATCGCCACAGTCATCGCCGACGCACGCCGTAAATCCGCTGATGCCGTAGCCGCCGCCGACCGGGTACATGTATCCAAACATTGCTTGACCGGCGACGCTGCTGTAGTCACAGGAAATAATCGTGGAAACACCACCGGGATTCATGAAGTAGGTCGGACGTGTAGGAATGCATTCGTCGGCGCTGTAGGGAGAGTTCGCCTCGAAGGTCATGGTGACCACGGTGGCCATGTCGCTGGCAATGTATTGGTGGCCGATATTGGTCCAAGATTGCAACGGGTGCGCGGGCTCGCCGCAGGTGTTGACGAGTTGCGCCCCGTTTTGGTTTATGGTGTCGATGTAGCAGCTGCCGCCGGCGCAACCTTGCCCGTTCTGGCGGGTGATGTCGCGGTGACAGTCCACGGCGGCGACCAGCTTCCAGTCGCTCACGCTGGTCTCGCTGACCGTCGAAAGGTTGCGGCCCAGCACTTCATGGTGGACGCGGCTGTACGTGGCGCCGCTACCCTGCCAACCGCCGCCGGCAATGTTCGGGCAGGGATCGTTGCGGGTTTCCTCCCGATCGCGGTAGCAGCTCACGACCGTAGTACTGACGTGATCGGTATCGCTCAGCGATGAGCCGCAAGCTTCAACGTTGAAGTAGTGTTCCTGTTGGTAGGTGCCCTGCCAGCCGGCGGGGCAGGTTTCCAATTCGGAAATGGATTGCTGCGGCACACGCGCACGACCAGGTGCGCGGGTTGCAGCTGTCCGCGAGCGGCAGCGCACTGCTGGGCACAGTAATCATACATTTTTGCCGACACAGCGCGGCCGCCTGGCTCTGCACGTCGCCGGTACAGTTCTTTGCGATCTGCTTGAGGTAAGCCTCGTTCGCGGCGCGCAGGTTATCGTGAGGGTCCTGGGCAACGCGCTCTTGCGCGTGAAGGCTGGCGGGAATGAGAGCCGTGGCGGTCAAAGCCAGCCAAGGCAGGTTCGCAAGGCGGGTGTCAGTCTTGCTCTTGATCTTCTATGGAGGCCAGCATAAGGCCGACGGACACCCTCCAGACAGCCCCTCCCCTCCATTCCGCGCCACCTCTGTGGCGCTTCTACCATTGCGTTGGATTTTCCGAGTCGCGGTCATGCGCGCCCGCAACGCGCCGGGCCACAAGCGGAATTTAAGACGGCTCGATTGAACGTCACTGAGAGGTCTCGCTGATCGAGGGGAAGATAGCAAAGGGGCCCCTCCCCTCAATCGTGCGGGTTGCTCCGATCAAGGTCAACGCCCACGCGGGGTTGTTGAGCCGGCCCCCGGACCGGCTCCCAGATCGGCCCCGGTCAGCGGATTGCCCTCGCGGTCTGATATGGTCCGTTCCGCCATGGCTTCGACGGCGTCGCGTTCACGTTTCTTGAGAGTCACGGATGCCATGCCGTTGCCTCCATCGAGCGGAATGCTTTCCTCGATGTTGTCGAGCTTCTTCCACTGCTCACCGCTGTTCCACGGGCCTTCAGCATCGCCCGGCCCTTGGGAGGTGTTGACGTAGAGATCCGCAAATTTCTTCATGCCTGGAAGTTTGCCGGGCGGGAAATTCGGCTCCATGGCGTACAAGGCCTTCTCAAAAGATTTCTGGTGAGCGATCTCTCGGGTCATTAAGAACCCGAGCGCGTCTTTTATGCCGGAATCATCGGTGATGTTGATCAGCCGTTCGTAGACGATCTTGGCACGGGCTTCCGCGGCGATATTCGAGCGCAAATCGCAAGCCGGGTCGCCGATGGAATCGATATAAGCCGCTGTCCATGGAACGCCCGACGAATTTGTCAGCGAGGGCGCTCCGCCGAACAGCAACGCCTGTGTGTGGCTGTCGCCGCCCGCGCTCAGGGAACGGTAGAGATCAGCTTCCTTTAGGCTCGCCTCCGCAAGCGTTCCTCGAACCCCCTTGTTCAGCATAGCGACGATACTGCCGATGATTTCCAGATGGCTCAGCTCCTCGGTAGCAATGTCAAGCAGCATGTCCTTTCGGCCCGCGTCTTCTTCTCCGATGCCCTGGGTGAAGTAGCGCATCGCAGCGGCAAGCTCGCCTTGCGGACCGCCGAATTGTTCAAGCATAAAGCTTGCGAGAACAGGATTCGGCTCGGCAACTCTGACTGTGTACTGAAGCTTCTTGTTGTGCATGAACATGGACGCCTCCGATTGCGGGATTAGGAACGACTTCTCCTCAGCCGGGAACGGAGCCTCACGTTGAGGGAACCTAGCCGTCATGCGCGAATTGGAGGACCGCGCACCGGACGACAGTCTCCGTAAGGCGGTAATCAGCCTGGTTGGTCTCGAGCTTGAGAAGTCACCGACAACCCCGGCCAATGATCCCAGTTCCTACGAACATTTCCCTGCTTTTTGCTGCGTTACCTGACGTGCCAAAGCGCCGCCCGAACGGTGTTGCATTATCAATACCTTTGTGGATCGCTTGGAAGCTGAAATACGGGCTGCTATCCCGAGTGCAGACGGTGCTACTCAAGCCTTGCGTACCGAACAACCTATCGCTGTCATTCATTGAGGCATGATGGCTCGGTTCTCATAAAACATTGCCCAGAGCTTTTACGTCTTAAGCGCTCGACAGCATCCACCTCACACCTGCCTGCAAAATAGCGATAGAGCAATTCGGTCGGATGCGGCTATGCAGACATCGCTCCTTCAAGAACTGGAGCCGACTCCTAAGGAGCAGGAACGAAGCCATCAGGTTGCGGTTGTTCCGCCAATTCGAAGTACACGGTGAGCACTCGCTACTTGAGGTTGATTCGATGTCTGCAATTGATACGGGTCACATGGTGACCTATGCAGATGCGTCGGGAATCGCGGATGCCATCGCTGCGTTCACGCTCGCCGCATCGACCAGGTCGGAACGTGGAGAGACAACTCAGCGCAGGTAATCGGCGGATTCGGCGCCAGAGAAGTGAGGAAGGCACTCCAGAGATCGGGCATGATGCGAATCCATTTCGGATTGATCGCTGTGGCCGGCGCGGCCGTGGTTGCTGCCGGCGTCTGGTGGATAACAGCGCCCCAGCCGATTTCAGGTACCGAAATCGGCAAATTTGAACACGCAGGAGATCCCGCACGTGGACATCTTGTGTTCGCGGCGGGCGATTGCGCTTCGTGCCACGCCTCTCCCGGGCAATCCGATCGCCGGCACTTGGGCGGCGGAATTGCGCTGGCCTCACCTTTCGGCACGTTCCGCGCGCCGAATATCTCCTCCGATCCGGTCGATGGAATTGGCAATTGGCGGACCATCGACCTTGCCAACGCTTTGCTGCGCGGCGTGTCGCCCGATGGGGGCCACTATTATCCTCTCTTTCCATATGCAAGCTTTGCTCATATGTCCGCGGCGGACGTCGTTGATCTCATGGCCTATTTGCGGACACTGCCGCCGGTCAAGGGCCGCGCGCCTTCGCACGAAATCAGCGCGATTTTCCGCATTCGGCGCTTAGTCGGGCTCTGGAAGCTTCTATATTTCGACCATACTCCGATTGAGCCCGATCCACGGCAGGATGAAAGGTGGAATCGCGGACGATATCTTGTCGAAAGCATGGGCCATTGCGCCGAATGTCACGCAACCCGGAGTCTGCTCGGCGGCATCAAGACGAAGACCCGCTTTGCCGGCGGACCAGATCCCGAGGGCACCGGCTTCTATCCCAATATTACACCAACCCGTCTGAGTGACTGGTCAGAGCAAGACATCGCCACCATGCTTAAAACCGGCAATACTCCGAATCATGGCCGCGTGGGTTCGTCCATGAGCGACGTGGTCACGAACACAGCGATGCTGACAGACAGCGATCGAGGGGCGATTGCGGCGTACATCAAATCATTGCCGGCGCGGGCGACACCCCACCCCTGAGCGGCCTTACCGTGTGTAGAGATAGGCTGCCACATCGCGAGCTTCGGCCTCCGAAATGCCGGTCACCGGCATCGCCGACCGAGGCGAGAATCTTCGTGGTTCGACAATCCATTGGATGAGATGATCCGGCGAATTGGCCGCGACCCCCCCAATGTAAACGCGATGGATCAGGCCAGCAAGCGGTGGGCCTACCTGACCATCGGCCCCGGGGATTCCCGGAATGGTATGGCAGCCGCCACATCCGTAGCGCCTCGTGATCATCGCCGCCCGCGTGGGATCGCCGCTGGTGATCACGCGAGCGATACGCTCGGCTTGCCACCGCGATGACCATATCGCGCCTGCGGCGGAGCCGATCACGATCAAACCAAGAGCTGCTCCTATCCACAGCCAGCGATGTCTAAGTTGCATTGGCCACATCGACATCCCTCGTGCGCGTGCCGGCCCGTTTGATCCAAATCGCTACCAATGCGAGCACATCGCCAGCGTAGACCGTGCCAGCGGGCACCCACATGACGATTCCGGCAAGTTGCTGATCCTCGAGCGGCGTCAATCCCCACGCGCTGGAGGTCGCGGTCTGCGCCCCATAAAGGACCCGCGGCGCGAGCGCCATGAGCGCGCCGAGCACGCTGGTGTGCATCATCGTGATGAACACATGCCAGGCAGCCGCTCCGGCTTCGCTGCGCCGAAACACAGACCACCAAAACAACACGGCCGAGAGAAAGAAGCTGAGATGCTGGAGACGATGGATTGCGATGTCCAAGATGGCGGCATCAAACAGCACAGGCCAGTGCCAGGCCCAGATCGCAATGCCATGGATGATGGTGGCGTGGGTGCCCTCAGTCATCCAATTCCAGCACTTGGTGATTGAGGCATGGCGCATCGCGCGGCCGACGAACACCCGAAGACTTCGGGGCAAGGACCACAGTAGCGTGCCCACCGGATTCGCCAGCACAAGCAAAGGCGCCGAGACTGCCATGATGATCTCATGCTCGATCATGTGGAAGGTGAAGAGTTGTTCGCCAAGCGAGTGCAGCGGCGACACCAGGCTACCCAAGAGGCTGAGCCAGCCCGCGCAGCAGAAGGCCACATTCCAATGACGGGGTTGCCCGTTACGGGCTCGCCCCCGCCCGCTCCGACAAGAGAGAGCGAGCGTGCCTGCGAAGTAAAGCGCGCCAAAGATGGCTAGCGGCGTCACAATCCAGGGATCTAAGGTCCAAGGAATGCTCCGTTCTATGGGACTGCTGCCGTGCGCTAGCACCCGTCCCAGCAGAAGCCAGAGAGTAGCCGCGGTGACAGCTAACGTTCGCATCCTGTTAACACCACAGAGCCAATGGTTTGGAGAGCCAGCGCGAAACCAAAGACCAGCGCCGACAGTGCGCTTACGGTGGTGTCGAACTGAAGCGTTCTCGGTGAACCAAATCCTGCCGGTCCTGTACCAACGGCTCGCCAGGAGACCACGCCCGCGCCAAGCGCGAGGATGGTGGAAACCAGCGAAACGAACGCAGAAGCAGGGAACGTCCGATCGCAATCGAGCGTCGTCAGGATCGGGCCAGCCAACATGTTGACCGCCCACACCAGCGCGGCGAACCAAAGACCTGCCCAGGCTGCGAGGCGAGCCCTAACGTGCGATGGGATCATAGGCGCGGTATCCAGTAAATGCAGCCATAGATGGGAATCCACGTGGCGACAACAAAGTTCCAATACATGGTATTATCTTCGACATCACCGAACCGGCGGCGATTTTGTCCATGCCGCGAGAACATGAGAGCCGCGAGGACGAAGGTATCCACCAGATCCGTGATGATGTGCGTGGTGTGAAGACCGAGCAAAATCCAGACGATGGAGCCATAAGCATTTGTATCCCAGCTCACGCGCAAAGCCGGGAATTCGAAGATGCGGACGATCAATGGTGCGATGCCGAACAATGACATCACCACCATACCGATCCGCACTTTCCGCAAGTCCTGCCGTTCGGCCCATCGGGTGGTCAAATAGTTCGGCACGAGGCTGACGATCAGGATCAATGTCACGATGGTGCCAGGCAACAGGTCGGGTGGCGGAACATCGATCGGCCAAGTCGGCGCGAGACTCATCAGGTAAATATAGACGGCGACGACAAGGGCAAAGCCGGTGCCCTCGATCAGCATGAACGATGCGGTCCCCCACCAAGTCACACTCGCTCGTCCCATGCCGTGCAAGGGCAGCCTTGAAAGGTCGACGGCAACACGCTCCTTCACGATTCATCCTCCGGAGTCCCCTTCGGCCAGAACCAGCCGATCAGCGTGATCGCAACCGGTATCGGGCCCCATACCACCGCCCAAGGCGAGAAGATCGACCAGATCAGTGTCACGGTGGTCGCGAGCGCAGCCCAGAGCGGCCAGATCGAATTGCGCGGCGAAGCCTCGCGGGCTTCGGGTTCAGCCGCAGCCATTGATGTCACCACGAGTTCACGGCGATCAACGCGCAAGCCGCCGGCGACGAAAAGCTCAGTCGGCTGTTCCCAGAGCGGATAGAGACCATTCACGACCGGAAGGCGCGGGAAATTGTAGCTTGGTGGCGGAGAGGACGTTGCCCATTCCAGCGTGGGCGCATTCCATGGATTTGGCCCGGCGGGCAATCCCTGGCGCGCACTGCGAATTGCCTCAAAGAAGAACAGGAGGAATCCGGCAATCAGCACCAAGGAGCTGGCGCTGACAAACACATTGAGCCCATGCCAGGGAAGATCGGGTTGGTAGGTGTAGATGCGGCGCGGCATCCCCTCAAGCCCCAGGATATGCATCGGGAAAAAGGTTAGATTGAAGCCTGTAAAGATCAGTCCAAAAACCCATCGTCCAAGCCGTTCACTCATCATCCTGCCGGTGATCTTCGGCAGCCAATAGTAAATCGCGCCGAGCAATGGAAACACGGCGCCGCCAACCAGGACGTAGTGAAAATGCGCGACCACGAAATAGGTGTCGTGCACCTGGGTGTCTAAGGGAACGGAAGCGACCATGACGCCGGTGAGCCCGCCGATCACAAAAGTAACGATGAATCCTATGACAAATAGCAACGGTGTCTTGAAAACAGGCTTGCCGTCCCACAGTGTGGCGAGCCAGCAGAAGATTTGGATCCCGGCAGGTATCGCGATCGCCGTGCTGGACGCAGTAAAAAAGCTCGCCCCAAGTCGCGGCAGTCCGGTCACAAACATGTGGTGGACCCAGAGCCCGAACGAAAGGACGCCGGTCGCGACTAGCGCCATCACCAGTGCGAGATAGCCGAATACTGGACGACCCGTGAAAGTCGGGAGGATGGTGGAAACCATTCCGGCAGCCGGCAGGAAGATGATGTAGACTTCGGGATGGCCGAAGAACCAGAAAAGATGCTGCCACAGCAGCGCATCGCCCCCTTCCACCGGGTTGAAGAGATGCGTTCCAACAAGCCGATCGAGAATCAGGCTGGTACTTGCGACCATGATGGCCGGCATCGCCATGATCACCAGGAACGATGTCACCAACATCGCCCAGGCGAACAACGGGATCCGATCAAGGCTCATCCCCGGCGCGCGCTGCTTGAAAATCGTGACCACGAGCTCCACCGACACGGCCAGGGCCGAAAGCTCCGTGAAGGTGATCATTTGCGCCCAGATGTCGGCGCGCTTGCCGGCGCCATATTGTGGTCCCGACAGCGGCACGTAGGCAAACCATCCGACATCAGGCCCCATGTCGAGGGCGAACGCGATCCATAGCAGGAGGCCGCCGGCGAGATAGATCCAGTAAGAGAAGGCGTTTAGTCGCGGGAAAGCGATATTGCGCGTGCCGACCATCAGCGGCACCAGATAGATGGCCACCGCCTCCATCACCGGCACTGCGAACAGGAACATCATGTTCGCGCCATGCATGGTGAAGATCTGATTGTAACGATCCGCGCTGAGCAGACGCGCTTCGGGTTGAGCGAGCTGGACGCGCATGAGGCCCGCGAGGATTCCACCAAGCGCCAGAAAGACGAAGGCCGTGAAAATATATCGTTTGCCGATGATCTTGTGGTCGACAGTGGAAAGTGTGTTCCAGAAACCCGATGGCGTTTTCCACGTCTCCGTCAAGGCGGCCTCGAGCAACGGACGATCAAGTTCGTTGTCGCGTGTCTTCGGCTCGAGAACGCTATCCGTCATTTCAGGCCGGCCATATACGCGGAGATGGACCGCAGTTCGTCCGGCGTAAGCGGCACCATCGGCATGTTGTTGCCGGGTTTCAATGTTTGCGGATCGGCGATCCAGGCCGCGAGCGAGCCACGGGTGGTTTCGAACAGGCCAGCAGCAATGTATTTGCGGCCGCCGACATGTGTGAGATCGGGACCGGTCGTGCCGAAGCAGATGTTCCGCGGATGGTGTGGCAGGATGCGCAAGCCTTCGCAATGAAAGCATCTCGCCCGGCTGCGCGCTCCTCGTCGGGCGGATCATCGGCATGTTGCCGCTGCGTCTCGACCCAATTGGCAAATGTCTCTTGCGGCTCGGCAATGACCAGAAATGCCATATGCGCATGCTGCAGCCCGCAGAATTCAGCGCACTGGCCGCGATAAATGCCGGCATGCTCGGCTCGGATGGTGAGTTCATTGGAGCGACCTGGAATGAGATCCTGCTTTCCGGCGAGACTCGGTACCCAGAAGGAATGGATGACATCGTCACCCTCAAGCTGAAATCGGACATTGCGCCCGACCGGGATATGAATCTCGTTGGCCGTCCGGAAACTCTTGTCGGATTGCGGGTTAAGATATTCAATATTCCACCACCATTGTGAGCCGCCGACCTTGACGGTGAGGTCATCAGGACCGGCAACGCCGAGGGCGCGCGTGGTAAAGAAACTCGCTACAGTAAAGCCGCCAATCACGGCCGTCATCGCAATGGTCGCAGCGATCACAGCCGATGACATCCGGCGCTCGCGACGGGGATCGAGTTCGGTTGGCAGAATCCGCTCCGGGCGTCGACGCCATAGTGCGCCGATCAGCGCAACCATCACCAGCATCCATACCAGCGAGCAAAGGGCGACGATCAGGATAATCAGCTGCTTCAGATTGACGGCCGACGTGCCATGTGCGTTCAGCGCCGACTGCCAGCCGCTGCAGCTCGCGAGAAGGAGGCAAGAGAGGGGCGGAAGGAGCCGAACGTAATTCGGCATCACGGCGTCGGCCCCTGATCGAGATGAATGGGCGTCGGACCTTGGTCGAACAATTTCGCGGCGGGTGCGCGATTTTCTGAAGGCCTGGTCTGTTTGTCGTCATCGCGACCTGGAGCAGCTGTCCTTGCTGAATAGGCGCCGATGGTCTGTACGTACCCTGCGATCTCCAAATCTGTTCGGTCGTCATCTTGTCGCCAAACGCCGGCATACCATGTGACCTGCCGTCTCGGATGGACGCAAAGATCGACACCATCTCCGGGCCGTAATACCACCAGCCATCAAGAAAAGATGGCCCGACGCCCCCCGCGGCCGTCGCCGTGACAGGCCTTACAGCCAAACCAGGCGTAGAGCCGCTTCCCTTGACTGAGGTTGTAGGCATTAACCTCATAGGGCCGGTCGAGCGCGAAATAGATTTCCGGCGGCGCGCCAGCGATGCGGTTAGGCATGAGGGCGACTTTGTCGAGTGCATCCGCCAGCGGCGGATCGAGGCGGAGCTCCCGCTCCTCCCGCTGACAGCCTGCCAGAACCATCGCGAACGCAACAAGGACGAAAGCGACCCGCATCACACAGCTGCTTCGACCAGATCCTTATCGAACGGGCCAATTCCACGCTTTGACAATGGTTCCTATTCCCGCTTGCCGAGCGATGAGCGGAGCACCGTCCGGGCAGAAACGCGCATGCGCCATGCTACCGCCGTTCGCGCGGGATCTCTTTCGGAGGCACCTCCGCCTGGGCCTGGTGCGCGATCTCCGAGGCGATCGCTTGCGCTATCCGCAGATGGGTCAAGATGGTAGGCAGGAGGTCTGACGCGAAATCTTTCAGTTCGGCATTCTCGCCTGAACCGATTTGGTATGTCAGAAGCTGCGCCGTCTGCTGATGGTTGATGATTTGCCCTTGGATGTAGGCGCGATCGAATTGCCCACCGCTGGATTGCTCCAGCTCGGCGCGCATGGCTTTCTGCTCCTGGTCGAGTTGGTCGGGCACCGGAACCCCGCTCGCTTTTGCCAGCGCTGAAAGCTTGTCATTAGCGGCACCGTGATCGCTGACCATGCGGTGCGCAAATTCCTTGACCGATCCGTTTGCCCCTCGCTGCTCCGCCAGTCTGGCGAATTCCACTTCCGCCAGGCCGCTGGTTACCGCTGCGCGGATGAAGGTCCTATCCGCCTGATTGGTTTGGTGCGGAGCCGGCACGCCGGGCGCGGCTTGCGTCGTTCCCGGTGGCATGCCGCCGGGATTACCCGGCGCCGGAGTTGCGGGATTAGTGGACTGACCGAAAGCGGCCGGAGAAACAAGAGCAGTCGCGGTCAGGACGATCGTGAGAAGACGCATCACGTCAGTCTCCTTCTGGGCTCCACAGGCCACCGGCGGCAAAAGGTGGCATCACAGCGTCAGCATGTACGCCACCAGCGAATCCTTCTCCTGCTGCGTCAGCTTCAGCCCAAGCACCAGGTTGAAGAACTCGACCGTGTCGGCAAGCGTCAGTAAGCGCCCGTCGTGCATATAGGGCGGCGAGTCCTTGATACCGCGCAACGTAAACGTCTTGATCGGGCCATCAGGCAATTCGACGAGACCATTGACGGTCTGACCGACATTGTAGAAGCGCTCGAGCTTCAGATCGTGCATATTGTTGTCGAGGAACGACGTTTGCGGCACGTGGCACTGCGCGCATTGACCCTTGCCGAGGAAGATCTGCTCACCCGCAAGTTCCTGCTGGGTTGCCCTGCTCGGGTCGAGCCGCGCCAAGGCGTCGAGCTTTGGCGCAGGTGGGAAATCGATGATGTTCTGCATCTGCGCCATCATCGGAACCTGATCGACGCGATCGGGCAGGTTCACGCCTTTGCGCTGCGCGCTGACATGATCGCCATTGAAATAGGCCGTTCGCTGCTCGAACTGCGTAAAGTCCTCGACCGAACGCAACGAACGTTTCGAACCATGAATCTGTTGATTGAACATGCCGCGGAGGCTGACCGTGTCGAGGCGGAAGCGCGCGGCTTGCGGGCGCACGTCGGGCGTTTGGTGGATGGCCGCATTGGTGTGGAAATTCGAGTGGCAATCGAGGCAGCTGACGCCGAGGCTCTGGTCTGCGCTCTTGCGATCTTCCGTCTGATTGAACTCCTCCTGGGGGAATGGCGTAAGCAACAGACGCAGTCCCTCCATCTGCACTGGCGTAATGAATCCGATCATCAACTGATAATAGTTCTTTATTGTCAGAAGTTGGCCGCGGGAAACATCGCCGAGCTCCGGATGGCTTGTCAGAAAGATCGGTGGGGGAAACTCGGGCGTGAACTGCTCCGGGAGGTCGAGGTCGACATCGAAGCGCCTGATGTTACGACCCTCCTGCCGTCTGATTTCGTCAATCTGCTCGTTGGGAAAAACCTGGCCACCGGTTGCCTGCTTGACGTGCGGCAGAGGCATGAAGCCGGCGGGTAGCAATTCCCGCTCCCGAATCTCATCGGGGCTCATCGCGGCGAGTCCATCCCAGGTGGCTCCCGCGGGAAGTTTCACGCGCACGCCGCCCTGTACGGGCTTTCGCCCGCCCGACATCAGAACGTTGGCGATCGGCCGGTTCGAAAGATCATAGCGCTGTTCGAGCAAGGCATGCTGGCGCTGCATGACCTGAGGTTTCTGCGCCTCATCCAGCGCCTTTACGGCATCGAGCGGCAAGGTGGGAAGTGGCCTGTAGGTCGCATCGGGCGGGAGTGGATCGGCCAATGCAGCGGCCGCAATGAGGCCGGCTCCGACCAGCAGAGCAGCTACCTTGAGGTATTTCGCCATCGACGGCCTCCGGATTCGGGGCACGCAAAAGCAGAAGGAGGACGCAAGCCCCATTGATGCGAGCGCAACGCAACCGAATTTTCTTTGTTCCTAACACTGACCTTCGGGTTAACCGGCTCAGCTATGCATGCTCTCAATTTGGGCGCCGGCGGGTGTGGCCTACCGGGTCAACTGATCCGTTCCTCTTCTAGTTTTCGCGGTCGGATCAGGCTTTCAGACTTTTCTGAATCGTCTCAAGCAGATCAATGTGCTCCTTGATCTGTCCCCGGGCGAGCTTGGCCAAACCGACATGTGCCGGGTCTTTGCCCACTTGGATGAATTCGTCCTGGATCTTTAAAAGTTTCTGATGGCCGTCGAGCTGCGCGGCGAGATAGTCCGCGTCGAAGTTCGAGGAGTTTTTGAGCTTGTCGACCATTTCGGCCGGCTGGTCGCTTTTTTCAGCCTTCATCCCTAGCGATTTGAGCACTTCGGCGATGGTGGTCTGCTCAGCGACCTCATAACTAGCAAATCGCTTTACCCAGTCGTTCTTGGCCTTTGTTTGGGCCAACTCGCTTGTTGCGAGCGCCACGGCTCCGACCGCCAGCGTCCGTTGGGCATAAGTCGCGTCGACCGAAGTTTCTGATTGCGGCGATTCTCGATCCTCATTGCGCGCTTCAACAATTATCGAGAACCGGCTGCGGCGCAGGCTTATGAAATCGCGTGGGATTTTCTCGCGCGCGCAGGTGCCATCCGAGATGAGTTCGATGCATGCGTGTTCCTTGCCCAGCGCGTAGCCGCGATGATCGATAAGGGTCAAACGAACCGCATATGGGTAGCCAACCGCGCGATAGCCGAATACGAACGATTCCTCATCGAATGCGATACGTCTTAGCGCGATAGCAGCAGACAAGGTGACGAGCTGCGGGTTGCCTGAGCAGTTAGTAAATGGCCGGCTTTGAAATCATCAACCAAAGGATAGCCATCACCGCCCCGAACGCCGGGAATCCAAAAGCGAACCAGATTCGAAACAGTGAGTGGTATCGAGACGGCAACGGCTTTCCATCTGCGATAGACCGAGCAGCAAGATTGCGTATTTGTATCTGGATCAAGACGACCGGCAGCCAAAAGGCGCCTGTCAAGACGTAGAGAACGAGCGAGAGAACAATCCAGCTTTCTTGCACCGAATATCCAGCCATGTGTACAAGAGCCAGGCCGGTGAGGGGCTGCGCAACGACTGCGGTCGCCGTGAAGAGAAAGTCCCCAAGCACGACGATGCGTGCCACTGCCGCGATTACATTCGCGTCTTCGCTCAGGTGAGCGCGGAGCATGAAGGATGCGATGCCGGCGCCCGTGCCGAGCAACACCGCAGCACCAATGACGTGAAGATATTTCAGGAGGAAGTAGAGCGTCATCTATCGTCGAGGATTGCAAGCGCTACCGGATGCAGCACGAAGATGGGCCCCATCTTGAGTAGGGGTCCAAGCGGCTCAATCCAGAGGTCGGGTCTGAATAGGGAGGCCATGACGGCGTAGAACAGCGAGAGGCTCATGGCAACAAAAAGACCAGATCGTGCGAGAAGTCTCCATGCGATAGCCACTCCAACAAAGATGTCAGCGAGTGCCCCGGCAATCACAGCTGGGGCTGATAACGCACCTGCACCTGTGCTGTGCATCAGATCGACCCCGATGCCATAGCCGAACGTCAAGGAGACTACTCCGGTCAAAATCCAAAATGCTGCCAAAACGGCAAAGATGATCGGCTTGACCAGGTACAGTCGCGCAAACCATTTGTCCTGGATCGTGGCGGGTTCAGCCGCCAATGCCTGGGCGAGCGACGCGGGATGGATGCCGGTGATGGACGTCCAAGGTTCCGGACTGCCGAAAGCGCCCCGGGCGATCTTCACGTGCAGCATTGGTGCGCACTGGCGGACGCCAGCCTAGGGCTGCTGCGACATCGCCTAGCCTATAGAGCCAACTGGCCAGTGCTGAAGGCCCGACGACGGTTTGCGCCCTGCCCCAGCCGTACCACTCCCGATATCGGGCGACGACTTGCCCCATCATCAGCCTATCAGGGCCTACAAGCTCAAGCACCAGATGCGAGGGTGCTCACGGCCTGAGCGGGAACAATATCGTGTCAACGACGTCACCGAGTTGAACTGCGCCTGGGTGGCTGGCATTAACGGCACCAGTGGCAGGCTGGCAAGTCCGCGAATAAGCGCGCTCGCGCCGAAAACGGAGCGTCCGAGAATGACGGACGGCCTCAACACCTGGTGAATCACACGAATATCGCGACCGCGATCGCGACCGGACAACGGTGACCAAGGAGCGCGAACCCGCTGACGCAAGACGGTCATCAAGAAGGAAGATGAATTCGGTAATCGTGAGAAGACAGTGATCCATCACGACAGGGACAAGCAAAAATCGACTCGGGATAGCCCGCTCCGTTAACGCGGGGCGGGGTTTCTCGTGAACCCCGGACCAAAATAATTTCATCGCCTCTGCCGCGGCGCAAAGCAGAGAAATACGAGTTTGTTAAATGAAAATTAGAGTGGGTTTGCGGACGCGCAGCGTTGCTGCGCATAACGGACTCAAGTCGGACAATCGAGACATGCCCGGGATGTGCCAGGCTCGAACTTACGCATCGCAATGGAAGCCGCCTCTATTTGATTACCCGAATTGTGGTTTTCTCACCTCCTGGGCGGCTCGCGGGCCTGAAAGCGCAAAGATGAAACGAGCGCCCAGCCCGCCTGGCTGCCAGCTTTCAGTAGTACTCGATCGTTGGCGGCTCTATCAGCTTCCGATGTTCCAGAAAAACGTCGGGCCTCGGCAGCGCGAGTATCTCAAGCGCTTTCTGAAGAGCCTTGTAGGAGCGGCTGATTAGCCGAGTATCTGACGCGACGATCTCGCGTCCGGTAGTCACGCCTTGCAGGGACGGATACTAGTATCGACCGGGCCGCCGCGTGAGAGGTTTGTCGCGAAAAGCCGCTACGCTGATCCGGAAGCGGCGGCGCGCCTGATCATGGAAATCGCCAATGCATTAACGGGCTGGTACGTTACTCAATTCAGCGATCTCTTGCGCATGCTTCCGAAACATGTCTATCCGCCTGCTTGTGAACTCCGCAAGGACAGAGGCTATTTCAAAGGGTGATCTAATTATCGCAAGCCTCTGGGCGAACTCGACAGCAAGTTGCATGTTGGCTTGTGCCATTTCCAGAAACTTCGCTTGATAAGCCTGTACGTTTGCGGTCACTAAAAAAAGATCGAAGCCTTTCTTTGGACCAGCATCCCTCATGATCTGGCTGACAACATCGTGTGAGACAGCGGCTTTATTTTCAACGATGGGAGCCACTCGTTTTGTGTCTTGGTTATCTTTCGGGCTTCTAACAACAGCCAGCTTAGCCCTTTGGGCCCGCGATTTCGCGCTGCGGGGGCGCTTTGACGCTGTTGCTGATTTTTTGCTCATCTGACCCTCCAAGGGAATGAGTGGGTTCAAAGGAGAACCGACGATGCGGTGTCGCGTTCCTAAGGATCGTGCGCCGAGCTGTTCGCATGAGATGCCTCGACCTGCGCTGATTTCGCGCTAGGTCTGTTCACTTGTGGACGGACCAGTTGTGCCGATTGTGCTCGCTTGTTGCGTTCGGGATTTTGTTAGTTCCCTCCCGGGGCTGTATCGGCGCCGCCGAGTTAACTGTTTCAACGCTAGGCGGCGCCTCGGACGTATAGCCACCGGAGTTGCGTATGCCCTCGCTCAGCCCCGCCGCGCCGGACGATCGCGATATCTACCTTGTGTTGCAAGACTTCGGGGAACGATTAGGCCAAGCTTGGCCCGAAGTCGACAAACAGCGGACAGACCGAGAGATTGTCGTCTCCGATCTCTTGCGGGGAGAGTATTTCCATCCGGCTCGGATCGTTGCTTTCAACACCACGGAGGGCTGGTCCCGGGACGTTTCTGAGGAGATCGCCGCAGAACTCGCCCAGCGGTGTGTCGATGAGGACCTCGATGTCCCGCGAACCTTGGACGCGTTTCTAAACCGCCACGCCGGCCGCCTGCGCAGCGCAAGGCCAACCTAGCCCGCCTGCTGCGCGGGCCAGCCGGACGGCATCTCCGTAAGCGATTTCGAGGAATCCGGCGAACAGCACTAATGCAAGGCAGCCCAAAAGGCTGCTCAAACCCGTGCAAGGAAATTATGATGTCCCGTTCCCTGCGGCATCAAGGTTTGGGCGGTGATTCCGCCCCACCCCTAGTGCCCATCTTGCAACCGAATCCAGGCGTGGCCTCCGCGACTGGGCTCTACGCTTCGCCCGGAGCCGCCGCGTCTCCGCCTATCGGACGAGACGTCGAGCAGCAGTCGTTTCACTACGAGTCGACTATCAGCGCAGTGTCGGCAGGGCGCTTTGCGTCTTCCATGCTCAGCGCACGCTCGGCTTTCAAGCGACACCCACGGGTGCGGCGCCCATTGCGAGGCATGGAAACGGTTCTGGTGGCGGGCGTAGTTCCTTGAGCAGAGCCCGCATCCACTTGCAAGCCAACAAGTGACTTCTACGCCGCGTTCTGCTGTTCGTGATTTACATACTCCATCGTGACTTTCGCGACGTTGGCATCGATCCACGCCGCCATCCGCTCTTCCTCGTTCAAGGACGCTTCGAGCTGAGCGCGCGCGGTGTCCATCCCTGCCGCCGAGCAGAGCGCCAGCAGTGACTTGTAAGCGGCGATCTCGAAATGCTCGAACGCATTGTTCGCGAAGGTATTTTTCAGGATCTCATCGCCTGCCATCGAATGCGCCATGGCCATGACATTCCCGGCGACCGATTGCGTTGCGTCTTTAACTGTGGAGGTACTCTCGCCGCACGCTTCCAGGCACCCCTCCAAGCGGCGCAGCTGCTCGTTGGTCTCCTGAAGATGCGAGGCGACTTTCGCTTTCACCTCCGGATATTCGTCAAGCCGTTCGGATTGTCGCTCCATCAGTTCCCGGGCCTGGATCTCCATCGAATGGGCATTTCTCAAGCCGACCACAAAAATATCACGTGCCGCCTGGGTCATTTGTCACTCCGTTCTGCTGCCAATCATCGACTGCATTGAACATCATGCGGTTGGCCAACGTTCCTATTAGATCAGCATGCGCTTTTATTCGCATCCGGCGCCCCTGCGACATCTTCCGCGCGCGAGCTTTCTCGAGCAGCAGCTCACGCTCCCTGGGCCCGGCGCACGCGCGTTGGCCGCGCAGCTCGGCGGCACTCTCTATCTTCGGTCAGCGTACTGCCTCTGTGAACCGTCGACGCTGCTTCTTCCGTATGTCACCATGCTGCCAGGAAGCTACGGCAAGAGCCCCATTGCGCATGAGAGAATCGAGGTGTTGTTCTACGGAACTGCTGAACGCTGTCGCCTTTGCTGTCGAGTTCCTGCTTGCCGCTAATCCTTTGTCGTCCCCATTGCCGCGCCAACCCCTGACCGCTGTCGATCGGGCCTCAATCCGGCTTCTCGCAAGCGCGAGAGCTCGAAGCCACAGTGACCGACTATGTCTGCACGGGATATGATCCGGTTCGCCAAGATATTTCAGGATTTCAGATTGCGCGGCAGCGTCTGATGCAGATGCGCTGCCGCGACGGTTGCATGTCCCGTTCCAAACGCGATCTGATGCAAGTCAGACACGACATCACCGATCGCGCAAAGGCCGGCCACGCTCGTCTGCTGGTGCTGATCGACCAGCAGGCAGCCGATTTCATTGTGTGACGCTCCAAGTGCCGCTGCCAAGCCGGATCGTACCTCGCAGCCCAGAACAGGATAGAGCGTGTCGAACGCCAGGCACTCGGTGTTCGCAAGCGTAACAGTGACCGCTCCTGATCCATGATCAATCGAGGCAACCGGTGCGACCGGTCGAACAATTCCGGCTTCTTCGAGTTCAGTTGCAATCGGTCCTTCTAGCGTGCTGTCGTCCAGCGCAAGCAGCGTGATCGATTTCGAATAGGTGCGCAGGAAAAGGGCCTTGCCATAGGCTTCTGAGCTACGGCCAAGCACGGCAATCCGCAGGTCGGAGGCTTCAAAGCCATCGCAAATCGGACAAAACCGCACAAGCCCGGCAGCGACCGCCTCCTCAAGCCGCGGGGTGGCCGGCGTTTTATCGACCAGGCCCGTAGCGATGATCACCCGCGCAGCCGACAGCTCGCGGTCGGATAGATGTACTTCAAAACGCCCGCCTGCCCTCCGGAGTCGTTTAACGTCGCCCACGATTAGGCTCACGCCATAGGCCTCTGCCTGCGCGCCCAAGCGCTCAAGGAGTTGCGATCCGCTGACACCTTCAGCAAAGCCAGGATAATTATGGGTCTTCGGAATAAGGCGGGCACGACTGCTGCGGTTGTCGACAACGGCGACTTTGCGCCGGAAACGTCTAAGATAGATCCCGGCCGTTAGTCCGGCGGGTCCGCCACCGATGACGATGCAGTCCATGGCCGCCTTATACGATGAGAGTCGTTCCCGCCCGAGACAAGCGTCGCAGCGCATCAAAGGTCCAAATTAGGGCGCGGTAAACGGCCGCTGCCTTCCGATGGTGTTGCAGGACTGGCGAACTCCACCCGCGACAAGCCAAATTCATGGCGCGGCCTGGAACGAGGGAGCCAGACGGACGTTCAGCGCTGAAGTGAAGCCGCAACTCGCCCCGCTTCCGATCAGGTCAATTCGGAGGAAGATAAGACAATGTGGGGTTGTATTGCCGTGGCAGTACGGGCTCCCCGGTCCGTGCTCAAGGGACTGCGTCGGGTGTCTCTCCCGCTCCGAGGCCACAAAATTCCGGTACCTGAGGGCTAGCCAAGGAACGATCCCACCGCCAAACCACCAGAGACCGTCGGTACCATGAGAGTAAAGCACCGGAATCCGGCCGTTCAGAAGGACACTTCGAACATCAAAGGTCTTCCGGGGAATAAGAGCGGGCCCGCCGGATCGCAAGTGATCCCACCAGGCAGAATTTTCTTCGGCCGCGAAGCGATGTCGATGTCCCACCATCTTAAGGACCGGGTCAAAACACCTCATTGTCGTCGCGCCGACACAGTGCAGCCCGTGTGATTGACGTCACAGAGGAATGTGCGTGAGGGTTTGCAAGCCGGCCAGCATTCGCCCGAGCTGCTCATGAGAAACCATACCGATGCGCGAAGGGATCGATGCTTATGAGGTCATGATCGATCCTGGGAAGATATAAGGTTTGCAGATCCGGGAAATCTCCGGGTACGTGAATTGACAGTATCTGCTCGCGATCTCCGACCACCTTGTACCTGGAGAGGGCGAGAAAGCCCTGCAGCACGACGGTGCATTGCGAAGCAACCTCAGCCATCGCGAATGACAGGTTCGCGATGGCTGAGGGTGCGCTCGACACCCTCAGCCGCAGCAGAGTCTCCCGATCGTTCAGGGAGAGACCGATGGCTTTCTCGATCCTTTTGATAAACGGTTGGACGGGCAAATCGAAGGTCCGACGATGCTCTCGTACCTTGCCATTAACAGAAATACCAACCCCCGGCATCAGGTTACAGCGGGTCTGGCACTCAAGGCGCTGGAGCAGTAGCAGGTGTGAGAGCGCTGACTGGTCCACGCCGGCGCCGGAAAGCTCCATCATGAAACCAGCCAGTCAGATCTCGAAGCGTCATGCTCGGCGCAGTGTCGCCGGTCTCCAGTGGGCTTGCGAACGCTTCATGGAAAGTGGCCGGAAAGCGGCCATGAGCTTCGGCTCGATTAGGAACACCGGAACTCTCTGCCCGTTGTTGAGTCCATGAGACGCTTTTTCTTTGATCTGATCGGGAGGTATCTGCCCAGGACGTTCAGGGGCACCAATGGTCATCCCGAAAGGAAGCTAGCGAGCACGCCTGCTTCGTGGCGCGCCGGATTGGGACCGAAATTCCAGGATACGCAAACTCAGGGAATTACATCCGGGTTCGCGACGAACGCGGCATCAAGATCTACGAGGCTCCGATACGATAGGCTCGGCGAGATGATGCCCCCACCCTCTGTTCTCGCGATGGGCTTTTTTTCCGCGCGAGGCATCGCGCTTCAAGGATCTCTCGCGGAAGCTTGCTGACTTCGTCATCATGCTCTCAATGGCCAACGCTGCCCGGGCCAATAGCGGATCGGTCATTGTGCAACGGTATGAGCGACTGCGTGAACCTGCGATGAACTAGGTTGGTCAGTTTCATCCGCCAGACCGTCGCGGACCGTGTGGTTCTGCTCGGCCTCTGCGTCCCGTCTAAGCCAAAAAATGGGATAGGTGGCCGATCCTGGCTATGCAGGCCATTTGCGATCGGTCTCTCAGCCAACAGCCCGGGCCGGGTGATCGAGGCAGCTTGCGCGCCGGAGTGCAACTACCCCGAAAAGCTTCAACTAGTTCAAAAGCGGCTGGCAGCACATGCGGATGGTGCGGGTGATTTCGTGCACTTCGCCCTGTTTCAGATCGAGCCCTTCCATCTCGGCTGGGGTCAATTGTTCCTGCGCCGGCGAGGCGGACCAGCCTTCCGGAATGGCGTTTAGAACCAAGCTCACCGCGTCTTCGGGAGATGATCCCGCGGCAACCCAAACCTTGTTGATGCGGTCGTCGGTTAAGACGCGGACCAGATAAATGCCAGTCGTCGAGGAGCTTACCATTTGATCGCCCGCTCAAGTTTGGCTTTCTGTTAAAATGCGTCTGACGCGGGTTGGTGCAAAGCCGAAAACTGCCGAGTCTGGCCCGGCATCCGTTGAGGGCCAACTGGCGCAGAGGCCGCCAACTGAAAGCGACACCTAAGCTCTCAGCTGGGCTCCACTACCGACATCCATGAGGAACGCCGCCATGCTGATGAGCAAGTAGTAGGATCTTCCAGACGTTCCAAGCCGTTTTGACCTATGGTACGAACTCGGCATTCGTGGGGATCGCGATCCATTCGGCGTTGCTGACGGCACTCACGCGGATCATTGGCAATAGCTTGCCGGCCGCAGCCCGGCATCAAGGAGCAGGAGACGCGTTACTTCGCTCCACCGGAGCCGCGATCATCATCACCGCCGACGCAAGCCCTGACAAAATCCTGGCGCTGGGGCCCCATGATTTTCTGATCGACCGCCTGCCTGCCGCAATCGATGCGTGCTTGCGCCAGGCAAAGCTGCATCTG
>Ga0153954_1000581_pt1 | contig 27697 bp, 29 predicted proteins | sample TSFL038MetaG_FD_102277 | JGI IMG/M metagenome (GOLD analysis project Ga0153954, IMG submission 102277) | Attine ant fungus gardens microbial communities from Florida, USA - TSFL038 MetaG | ecosystem: Host-associated > Fungi > Mycelium > Unclassified | place: USA: Florida, Wekiwa Springs State... | reverse complement strand
AGCATTGTTCACCAGCGCATAGATCGGCCCGAATTCCTTGCGCAGCCGCGTCGCGAGCCCGTGGATTTCGCTTGTTTCCGCAAGATCGAAGGGCACAAAGACGATCTCGCCCGTGCCGGATTTGGGGCATGCGGCGATCGCGAGTTTCAGCTCCTCGCTCTCGCGGCGGGCAAGGGCGATGACGCGATAGCCGGACCGCGCCAGCCGCCGCGCAATGCCGAGGCCGAGGCCGCGGCTGCCACCTGTGACAAGGACGTTATGCATTTTGCCGCACAAGCTTTCCGGCCGGCGTCATTTCGAGCGACGACACGAATTTGACCGCAGCCGGAACTTTGTGCACGGGCAGGGCAGCCCGGCAAAAGGCGAGAATATCCTGCTTTAGAATGTCGCTTGCATCGCCAGGTGCCGCCGGCTCATGCAGAACGATATCGGCCACGACGATCGCGCCGGTGATCGGATTGCGCCGCGCGCTGACGAGAGACATTTTCACCGCCGCATGGCGATTGATGACCTGCTCGACTTCTTCGGGGTGCACTTTCAGCCCGCCGACATTGATGATGCCGCCGCGCCGGCCGACGAAATAATAACGGCCGTTGCGCTCCGTTACGAAGTCACCGCTGTCGATGAAGCCATCTTCATCCATCAGGGCTTGCGGCGCGCCCCCAAGATAGCGGCTGGCGGTGCGGCGCGAGCGGATGTGCAAGGTGCCGTCGACGATCTTGAAAGCCGGATCGCCGTCGCCGCGGAGCACGTCGGCGGGGGCGCCTTCGAAGCCATCGTTGACCTCGAAGCCGACGCCGGCCTCCGTCGAGGCATAGGCATGGCCGACCGTGGCGCCCGGATATTGGCGCTTCAGCGCGTCGAGAATGGCCTGGTCGGCGATTTCGCCAGAGAGCCGCACGTAACGCGGCGCGATCGCATTGCAATCCGAACTCATCAGCGCGCGCCGCCAATGCGACGGCGTGCCGGAAATATGCGTCACGCTATGTGCGGCAAGGCGGTGCAGATGATCAACGACAGGCTCGCCGGCTTCAGACAGAACCATTGAGCCCTTGCCAAACAACGCGCGGAGGAGAATCTGCAATCCGCCGTAGCGGCGCATGTCATAGAACGTTGCCCAGACGGTCGGCGCGTCGCCTGGCTGTGGCGGCTTGATCGCGCCGGTCAAGGCGGCAAGCGAATGCACCACCATTTTCGGCACGCCGGTCGTTCCCGACGTCAGCAGAACCCATTCGCTTGCGATCGGCGCGGCCGCCTGGTGCGGCCGCAGCGGACCCTTGCAGGCGATGCGCGGCGGCAGATCATGGCCTGAGAAATCTGTTTCGTCGCGATCGGTGACGATGGCATCAGCCTCCGCGTCGGCCGCGATCGCCGCGAGATGCGCCAACGGCAGATCCGGCGGGCAGATCACGATGCGCCGGGCCGTGCCGTCGAGCGCGACGAGCGCCTGCGCCGCGGCAAGCTGATCGTGCGTGCTCAGGACAATCGAGCGGCCGACGACCTCGGTTTGGTCCAGCACCGCGCCGTCAACGAGATCGGCTAATGCGACGGCGTCCTTGGCGCCCCACAGCATGCGTCGGGTGCCCACCGCGCCTGCGGCGAGAACCTGTCGCAGCGTCTGCGCTTCAATGGGCGGCATTCTCGTAGAACCCGACGAAATCGCCCAAGGTCACGGGAAAACTGACATCGCCCGATGTGGCGAATGGATCGTAACCGAGTTTATCCTCGAGCCTTGCGACAAGAATGGCGAAGCAAAGCGAGTCGAGCCCGGATTCAGAGAGAAGCAGATCGTCGCGCAGCGGCTGTATTTTGATCTTTTGCTCGGCCGCAATCTGCTCGATCAGCGAGAATATCGTTAACCTAATGGACACAGATGTGGTGCCTCCGCTTGGCCGTCGCTCGGCAATACATTAAACTCAAAAGCGATACAATTCGCTAGGGACTTCATGGTGAATGCCTTTTCGCCGGCGCGACCAGCGACAATCAGTTGCCGAGAGATCATCGAGGAAGATCTCGGCGCGGTTGCCGATCTGCTGACGCGCGGCTTTCCCGGGCGGCAAAAATCCTATTGGATGCGCGGACTGATGCGCATGGCCGCATTCGACGTGCCGGAAGGCTATCCGCGCTTCGGCTATATGGTGCAAAGCGAAGGCAGACCCGTCGGCACCATCCTCACGCTTTATCACGCGTTTCTGAACGAGCAGGGTGAACGCTCCATCCGCTGCAATCTTTCGAGCTGGTATGTCGAGCCGGCATTCCGCAGCTATGCGTCGCTGCTGATCTTTCAAATGCTCAAGTCGCGAGACGTGACCTACGTCAATCTCACCCCGGCGCCGCTCACTTGGCCGGTCGTCGAAGCGCAAGGTTTCCGGCGCTTCAGCAACGGGCAGTTCTTCGCGTTCCCTGCGCTAAGCTTCAAGGGAGCGGCGTTCGGCGTCGCCCCGTTCTCGTCCACGGGAGCGAATTTGCCGGACGCGGAGCGCACACTCTTGCAGGATCATGCAGAGCTCGGTTGCCTGAGCCTCGTCTGCCATGCGCCGAAAGGCGACATGCCTTTTGTCTTTACGCCTTTCAGCATCAAGGGCGGACACCTTCCGCTGCCCTTCATGCGGCTCGTCTATTGTCGCGATATGACGGACTTTGTCGATTGCGCCGGCGCGGTCGGCCGCTTCCTCTTGCGGCGGGGCATCATTTCCGTGCTGCTCGACGTCAAAGACACGCGGCCCGCATTGCCCGGTGTCTATTCGGAGAAATTGGGCCGCAAATATTTCAGGGGGCCAAACCCGCCGCGTCTCGGCGACTTGGCTTACAGCGAGTTCGTCGCGTTCGGGCCATAGAGATGCGCAGCGCAGCCAAGGTTTTGGTCGATCAGCTTATCGGCAATGGAGTCACGCATGCTTTTTGCGTGCCGGGCGAAAGCTTTCTGCCCGTGCTTGACGCCTTGCGCGATAGTCCCATCAAGGTCATCGTCTGCCGGCAGGAGGCTGGCGCGGCGATGATGGCGGAGGCCGTCGGCAAAGCGACCGGGCGGCCCGGCGTCTGTTTCGTGACGCGCGGGCCAGGCGCGACCAATGCCGCCCACGGCATTCACATCGCGCAGCAGGATTCGACCCCGATGATCATGTTCGTCGGTCTGGTCGAGCGGCACATGCGCGAGCGCGAAGCTTTTCAGGAATTCGATCTCAGCGCCGTCTTCGGCAGCATGAGCAAATGGGCAAGCACGATCGACGATGCGCAGCGGGTGCCGGAATTGGTCTCGCGCGCGTTTTACGCCGCGACGAGTGGGCGCCCGGGGCCGATCGTCCTTGGCCTGCCGCGCGACATACTGGACGAAACCGTCGATGGGCCGGATGCGCCGCCTTGCATTCCGGTCGAGACAGCTCCCGGGGAGGCCGAGGTCGGGCAGTTTTATGAGGCGCTGTTGCGCGCCAAACGGCCGATCTTCATCCTTGGCGGCAGCCGCTGGAATGAAGCGGCGTGGCAGACCATTCAGGATTTCGCGGCGCGCTTCGCCGTGCCGGTGGTAACGAGCTATCGGCGCCTGCCCTTGTTCGATCCGCTGCATCCGAGCTATGCCGGCGATCTCGGCATCGGCCCCAATCCGAAGCTCGTCGCCGCGATCAAATCCACCGACCTCATCGTCGCGCTCGGCGGCCGGCTCGGCGATATTCCGAGCCAGGGCTATGCGCTTTTCGATATTCCGGTCGCGAAAAACCTGATCCATATCCATCCGGGCGCGGGAGAGCTCGGCCGCGTCTATCGTCCCCAACTTGCCATCAATGCCACGCCGGCGCGTTTTTGTGCGGCGCTCGCCAAGCTCGCCGCACCGAAAGCGATTGCGTGGCGCGATTTCACGGAAGCTTTGCATCGGGATTATCGCGCGTGGAGCGATGTCGCGACGCCGCAGCCTGGCGGCGTCAATCTCGGCGCGATCATGGTCTGGCTGCGCGAAGCCTTGCCGCCCGGGACGATCCTCTGCAATGGCGCCGGTAATTACGCCGCCTGGATTCATCGCTTCTATCGCTTCCGCCGCTTCGGCACGCATATCGCGCCAGCGTCCGGATCGATGGGCTACGGCGTGCCCGCATCGGTCGCCATGAAGCTTCTCAAACCCGAGCAGCTTGTGCTGTCGCTGGCCGGCGATGGCGATTTCCTGATGAACGGGCAGGAATTCGCGACCGCCGTGCAATATGATCTGCCGATTGTCTTCATCGTCTGCGACAACGCGAGCTATGGCACGATCCGCATGCATCAGGAGCGTGAATTTCCCGGTCGCGTTGTGGGGACCGATCTCAAAAACCCCGATTTCGCTGCTTACGCCCGCGCCTTCGGCGGCTTCGGCGTCACGGTCGAAAAAACCGAACAATTCCCCGAGGCATTCAACGCCGCGCGCGCATCCGGTCTGCCGGCGATCATCCACCTCAAGATTGATGTCGATGCGATCGCGCCGGCGATCAATTTGAGCCGGATCAGGGATCAGGCCCGCTCTTAGCCCTTGTGCGCAAAGGCCCAATAAAGCGCGCGGGCTTTTTGGAAGAAGGGGCCCGGCTGAAGCAGGCGATCGTCGATCTTGGTGATCGGCATGACCTTCGAGAAATTGCCGGTCGAGAAAATCTCGTCGGCCTGCTCGAAGTCGGCGTAACTCAGCGTTTTTTCGATGACGGTCACGCCCGCATCGCGAAGCAGTGCGATCACCCGTTGCCGTGTGATGCCATCGAGGAAAGTCCCGTTCGGCGCCGGCGTAAAGACGATGCCGTCCTTGGCCATGAAGACATTGGCGTTGCCGAGCTCGGCAATCGCGCCGAGCATGTCGCGCATCAGGCAATTATCGAAACCGCGCCGATGTGCTTCGATCAGCGCGCGCGCATTGTTGGGATAATTGCAGGCCGCCTTGGCGTCGACCGGCGCTGATTCGAGCGTTGGCCGCCGGAAGGGCGATAGCGTGATCGAAGAGCCGCTCGGTTTCGGCATTGCCGCTTCGTAGAGGCAGAGGCACCAGCGCGTCGATTCAGGGTCGAAGCGCACGCCGCCGCCGGTCGTGCCAAGCTCGGCCCAATACATCGGGCGGATATAGAGTTCGGCTTTCGCGTCGAAATGTTTCAAGCCGTCCCGCGTGAGATCGAGCCAAGTCTCAACGGAGACGAGAGGCTTCAGCAAAAAGCGCCGCGCCGAGTCATTGACACGCACAAAATGCAGATCGAGATCGGGCGTCACGCCTTCGAAGGCGCGCGCGCCGTCGAAGACGACCGAGCCGAGCCAGGCGCCATGCGTGCGCGGGCCCATGATGGCGACATTGCCTTCGTGCCAGTCGCCTTCGAAAAAAGTCCAGGTCTTGGTCGGGGCGGTGCCAACGTGGCCGGGCAAGGGACGATCCTTCAGCTTAGGACGGAAATTTTCGGCGCGAAGTCTTAAGACAATTCTTATAGGCTTGACGAAGGAAAAATGTCTTGCCGCAGGGATAATAGTTCGTGACGGACAGTCTCGATCCTCACGCCAAGCGCTTTCTCGACATGCTGGCGCTAAAGGGCGGCGAAGCCGCACGGCTCGGGATCGCCGAGCGGCGGGCGGCCTTCGCCAATCTGATGCGCTTCGGCGCACCGGGGCCGGATGGCGTTGAGGTCGAGACCCTTCATGTCAGCCGCCCGATCCGGCTCTACCGGCCCACCGAGGCTTCCGCGACCGGGATCGTGTTCTTCCACGGCGGCGGCCTCGTCGCCGGCAGCCTCGATACGCATGATTCACTCTGTCGGATGCTAACGGCGACAAGCGGTTGTAATATTTTCAGCGTGGACTACCGGCTTGCTCCCGAGAATCCCTTTCCCGCGGCGCTCGATGACGCTTCGGAGGCGCTTGAGTGGGCTTTCGAGAAGGCTGCGGCTCACGCTCTCGATCGTATCGGCATTGGCGGCGATTCAGCGGGCGGGACACTGGCGGCCGTCACAGCCGCACGTTGGCATGCGGATGAGTCGAGGCCGCTGGCATTTCAACTGCTGCTTTGCCCGATTCTCGATTTTGTCGGCGAGACGTCATCACGCCGCGCGTTCCAATCCGCCATTCTGGATCAGGCGACGCTCGATCACGACATTGGGCTTTATACGGCCGATAAGGTCGCGCGCGATGATTCACGGATTTCGCCGATCCGCGCGGCGCAATTTTCCGGCCTTCCGCCGACATTCCTGCACATCGCGCAATGCGACCCGTTGCGCGACGAAGAGATTGCCTATGCGGAAAAATTACGCGCGGCAGGGGTCGATCTGCATCAAACCTGTCACGCCGGCATGCCGCATCTTTTCTATGCTTTGTCCGGCGTCATTCCCGCAGCAAAAGCGGCGGTGATGACGATCGGCGCCGAGCTTGCGGATTGGCTTGGGCGGTCATAGGCGCAATTCGCCGGCGTTGAGTCTTGCGAAAAGCGCCGCGTCGAGCGGCACATAGGCGCGCCCGTCATCGAAATACAGAGCATCCGCAATTTTGCTTGGATCGAAGCCTTCCTGCGCGAGCTGCGCCTTCTTCTGCTTGAACGTGTCGGTCGCTGCAATTTCCTGGCTCAGGCGCAGGAAGAGAGGTCTCGCGTAGGCGGGCAGATGTGCCACAAGATGCTTGTGAAGGTTTCCAAGATCGAAGCCCTCGCCCGTTACCAGCGTCGCCATGCCGGCGCGCCCTTCGACGCCCTCTATCAGAACACCATAGGCGGTCGCCTCGGCGACGCCGGGGCAGGCGGCGAGCACTTCGGCGACCTCGAATGTCGATACATTCTCGCCTTTCCAGCGGAATGTGTCGCCGATCCGGTCGACGAAATAGAAGAAGCCCTTGTCGTCCTGACGCATCAAATCGCCGGTTCGAAACCACGCATCGCCCGGCGCAAAGACATTGCGCAACACTTTAGCTTCGCTGTCGCCGGTGCTTGTATAGCCTTCGAAACGCGCCCCGGCCTCGTCGCCGGCGCCGATCTTGCCGATCGCTTCACCTGTTTCGCCGCGTGCGCAAGAAAGGCAGAAGCCTTTTGAATCGCGGACCGGCACGCCCCGCGCCGCGTCGAATTTCACCAGAGCGGACGGGAAACGATGCGCAAGAAAGGGCGGCACGCGGCCGATGGCGCCCGGCTCGCCTTCGACATTGATCAGGGAGAAGGTGCCTTCGGTTGCCGCGTAGAATTCAACGATATGCGGAATATGAAAACGCGTTTGGAAGGCGCGCCAGACATCGGCGCGCAAGCCATTGCCGAAGGCCAGGCGCAGGTGATGCGCGCGCTCGTTTGCAGTCTCCGGCGCGTTGAGCAGATAGCGGCAAAGCTCGCCGATATATTGAAACAGAGTGCAGTCCCAACGCACGACGTCATCCCAAAAACGCCGCGCCGAGAATTTCTCCTGCAAAACGACCGAACCGCCACCAACCAATACGCTGCCGATGGCGACGATCCCGCCGACGCTGTGATACATCGGCAGGCAATTCATCGTCCGGTCGCCGGCGCGGGTGTTCAGGATGCCGGCGAACCAATAGCTCCAGGTCATGATGCGGCGATGGCTGACATTGGCCGCCTTCGGCAGGCCGGTCGTGCCGGACGTATAGATGCAGAGCGCGCGATCGCGAAGCTCCGGTCCCCCGTCCTCGTCCACGGTTAATGGCGCGGTTGCGAAGGATTTTATCTCGCGTTCGAAACCTGGCGTCTCGCGGCTGCCGTGAACCCAGACCGTCGCGGATATTCCTGCCCCAGTCAGCGCTTCAGCGAGTGCATCTTGCAGGTCCGCGCCGACGATCATGTGATCCGATGCGGCGACTTTGATACAATGCGCGAGCGCGGCGCCACGAAGATTGGTGTTGAGTAGCGCTACAATTCCGCCGATGCGCGTGATGCCAAGCCAGATCGCCAGATAATCCGGCTGATTGTTCATGAGGAGGCAGACGGCTTTACCGCGCAGCCCTTGCGCATGAGCCCATCGGGCGATCGAGTTGACGCGTCCCGCCAGTTCGATGAAGCTCAGGCTGCCGCGATCGGAGAGCAAGGCGGGTGCGTTGCCAAACCGCCGGGCGAGTTCGTCGATCACGACCGGCAGCGTGCGTTGCGGCTCGCGCTCGATCCGCGCCGTGAGTTCCAGCGCGCGGAGCCAGGCTTTCGAAGCGGAAAAATGGTCCGGTGCCGGTGCGGCCACGCGAGGTCCTTGCCGAAAGGATTAAGAAAGACCTTGATTATAGCCGACATGTCACGTCAAAGGCTAAGCAGTTCTTAGTTTCCGCAGCCTATGGTGACCGGCACGTTTCCTGCGCCGCGAGGTGCGGAGAGGGCGCGGCAGTGTCGGTCTGAGACACGCGGTCCCAGACGGGGACGGATGTTCCGATTTGAGTGTGGCGGATGCGTAAATCCAAGCAATTGCGGCCCGAAACGATCGCCATCCATAGCGGCTATACGAGCGAGCCGACGACCAAGGCCGTGGCCGTGCCGATCTATCAGACGGTGGCTTATGAGTTCGACAGTGCCGATCATGGTGCGGCCCTGTTCAATCTCGAAGTCGAAGGCTTCCGCTACAGCCGGATCAACAATCCCACGGTTGATGTGCTCGAGAAGCGGGTCGCCGCGCTTGAGGGCGGCGTCGCGGCGCTGGCGGTCGCGAGCGGCCAGGCGGCGGTGCATTTCGCCATCGTTAACCTTGCCGATTGCGGCGGCAATATCGTGTCCGTGCCGCAGCTCTATGGCACGTCGCACACGCTGCTCTCGCATGTCCTCGCGCGGCAAGGCATTCACGTCCGCTTTGCCGAAAGCGATGACGCCGCTGCGATCGAACGTTTGATCGACGACGAGACGCGCGCCGTCTTCTGCGAAACCATCGGCAATCCCGCCGGCAATATCTGCGATATCGAAGCTCTGGCAAATGCCGCGCACCGCCATGGCGTGCCACTCGTCGTCGACAATACGGTTGCGACGCCGATCCTGTGGCGGCCCATCGAGCAGGGCGCGGATATTGTCGTTCATTCCCTGACGAAATTCATGGGCGGCCACGGCACGACGCTTGGCGGCGCCATTGTCGATTCCGGCCGTTTTCCGTGGAAGCAGAACGCCCGGCGCTTCCCCATGTTCAACGAGGCGGATGCCTCCTATCACGGCCTTGTCTATGCGGACCGTTTCGGCCCGCGCGCGTTCATTGAGCGCTGCCGCAGCGTCTATCTGCGCACGACCGGCGCGGTGCTGTCGCCGAATAGCGCCTTCCTTCTGCTTCAAGGCATCGAGACGGTTGCGCTGCGCGTCGAGCGGCATGTCGAGAATGCGCGCAAAGTGGCGGAGTTTTTGCGCGAGGATCCGCGCGTCGCCTGGATCAATTATGCGGGCTTCCCGGAAAGCCCCTATTATCCGTTGGCGCAAAAATATCTCGGCGGCCGCGGCTCGTCGCTGCTGACATTCGGCGTCAAGGGCGGCTTCGAAGCGGGCAAGTCCTTTTATGATGCTTTGCGGCTCATCAAACGGCTGGTCAATATCGGCGACACGAAATCGCTCGCCTGCCATCCAGCCTCGACCACGCATCGGCAGATGACGGCGGAGGAGCAGCGCAAGGCTGGCGTCAAGCCGGAGATGATCCGCATCAGCGTCGGCATTGAACATGCAAGCGACATCATCGAGGACCTGGATCAGGCTTTGGCTGTTGCGGCGAAGCGCAACGGCAGCGAGGCGGCCGAGTGACCGACCAGATGCAAAAGGAAGCGGATTTGGCGTCGGGAAAGGGGACGGCCGACGCGCTGTCGCATGAAACGCGCGGCGCCGTGAAATGCCTCGAGATCGGTCTTATCAACAATATGCCGGATGCGACGCTGGCGGCGACGGAACGGCAATTCAAGGATCTGATCGGGCAGGCGGCCGATATGCCCGTCCGCTTGCATTTTTTCGCTCTCGCCGAAATTGCCCGTGGCGAAGGCGCGGCGCGACACATCTGCACGCACTATGCCGATGTCGAGACGCTTTTGCATGGCCAGCTCGACGGTCTCATCATCACCGGCTGCGAGCCGAAGGCGGCATCGCTCCAGGACGAGCCCTATTGGCCCAGTCTTGCGCGGATCATCGATTGGGCGGCGGATAATACGCGCTCGACGATTTTTTCCTGTCTTGCGGCACATGCGGCGGTGTTGCACTTAGACGGCATCAAGCGCGTCCCGGTCGGACAGAAACATTCGGGCATCTTTGATTGCGCGGTCCTGACCGAGGATCCGCTCATGAAAGGGCTTGGCCCGGACCTGCGCGTCCCACACTCGCGTCTCAACGGTCTCGACGCAGCGGCGCTGACCGCGTCCGGTTACGAGATCTTGAGCGCATCGCCGCGCGTCGGCGTCGACATTTTCGCCAAACGCCAGAAGAGCCACTTCGTCTTTCTTCAGGGGCATCCGGAATATGATTCCGAATCGCTCCTGCGCGAATATCGGCGCGACGTGACGCGCTTCCTGCGTGGCGAGCGGCCGAACTTTCCGGCAGTTCCCGAGGATTATTTCGATCCGCTCGTCGAAAAGCATCTTGTCGCGTTTGCCGAGCGCACGATCGACGGCAAAAGCCGTCACCCGCACCGCGAGCTCGCAAGCCTCCTCGACGATGTGCACCCTGAGAAAACCTGGCGCGCTTCCGCCGCCGGTCTTTATCGCAACTGGCTCTGCGCGCTTACCGCACGCGACTGAGCATCATCCGTTGACGGCCCGGACCCCGTCGATGACGAACTGCGCTGCCAGCGCTGCGAGTATCACGCCGAGCATGCGGCCGAGAACCAGGGTCCCCGTGGTGCCGAAGAGGCGCGCGACGCGTTCCGAGAGCCGGAATACGATATAGCAAAGCATCACGACGACGCCGATGATCGAAATGAGGCCGCCTTGCTCCGCCCAATTGCTGCCCGCCCGCTCCGCCAGCAGGATCACTGCGGTGATCGAGCCGGGGCCGCTCATCAAGGGGATGGCCAGCGGGAAAGCGGCGAGATTGTCGACGTGGTCAATGGTCACCGCGTCGGTCGCAAGCTCCTTCTTGCGCTGGCCGCGTTCGGCGAAAATCATCTGGAACGCGGTATAGAAAAGCAGGAGACCGCCGGCGATGCGGAACGCCGGAAGCGAGATACCCAGCATGCCCATGACGGCCGTGCCGCCCAGCGCAAAGACAAGCAGAATCGTGAAGGCGATGATCGAGGCACGGATCGCCACTTCATGCTTCTCATCCTTGGTCATGCCGAGGGTCAAAGCGATGAAAATCGGCGCGAGACCCGGCGGATCCAAAGTGACGAGAAGGGTGACGAAGGCCGTCTGAAAAAAGTCGGACATTTCAACGCCTCCGCAGACGGCCTCTTCGCCCGCGCAATTAAAAGCCGCGACGCTTTGATGCGCCGCGGCTGAGTACGGATAGACGCAATCTATTTCAACGGCGTCGTCGGAACAAGCCCAGGATCAGCAGAAGAACAATGGCGCCGATGGTCGCCGTGACGATTTGGCCGATCAGATGCGCGCCGAGGTGGATTCCCAGTCGCGGCAAAAGCCAATTGCCGATGAAAGCGCCGATGATGCCGATGCAGAGATCGGCGACAAGGCCGAAACCCGTGCCGCGCAAAATCTGCCCGGCGAGCCAGCCTGCGACGACGCCGACGACGAGGATGATCAGAAGATGTTCGCCAGACAAGGCAAGTCCTCATGAGTTGGTATTGACGGGATCTTCTTAATTGGCAGGCCTCCGATAGAGGTGTGCCCCACCGCACCGATGATTAACATCATCCCAAACGAATCGCATCCATAGCGCCGCCCTTTGGACGCCGTAGGACGTCGGAACCGTGCGCAGGTATCGGCGTTGGCCCAGGCCTCATCAAACCAAGCCTCATCAAACAGGGAGAGGGAGAAGGTCGATGGACGAACGGCGTTCAACGCAAAAGCCAATGCCGCGGCAGCAGCGCGGCGTCTCGAGCGAAAACGAAACGTTCCTGCCCCAGAGCCATGAAGCTGACGGCAAGTCCATGGACGATGTACGCGACACGGCTCAGCCTAGGGCAGCGTCGCGCGCAAAAAGGGGAACGGCCGACGTTTGGGCACTGACACTTGACGATGATCAAGGTGGTCTCGGATCTGCATTTTACGATGAATGAACGTTTCGGCCGCGCGCGGGTTCAATGTAAGAGGGGCGGCCGAAATTCGCGTGGCGTTGCTTAAGCTTATGTGGTGTAATGCGTCGCGTGTGGCGTAACCGGGAGTGGCTCTGCTGCTCCCGGGCAGTTCGAGGATCGGACCTGTGGCACCGCGTGCGCATTGGAAGGGCTATCTCAAGCTTTCGCTGGTTTCCTGTCCCGTCGCGCTTTTTCCCGCCGTCAGCCGCACGGAACGCGTTTCCTTTCATCTCATCAATCGCGAGACCGGCCATCGGCTGCGTCAGCAATATATCGATTCAGTCACGGGCGCGGTCGTCGAACGCGACGAGACGGTGCGTGGTTACGAAGTCGGCAAGAATGATTACATCACGCTTGAAGAAAGCGAGATCGCCGAACAGGCGATCGAGAGCACGCATACCATCGACATCGAGACCTTCGTGCCGCGCGAGGAGATCGACGAAGTCTATCTCGACGACAGCTATTATCTCGCGCCGGACGACAAGGTGGCAAATGAGCCCTTTGTCGTCATCCGCGATGCGATGCGCAAAAGCGAGACGGTGGGGCTGGGCCGAGTCGTTCTTTCGGGGCGTGAACGTGTCGTCATGATCGAAGCCCGCGACAATGGCCTGCTCGCCACGACGTTGCACTATAAATACGAGGTGCGCGAAGAGAAGCCTTATTTCGAATCGATCCCAAATTTGAAGCTCTCGAAAGAGATGCTTGATCTCGCCGCGCATATTATCGAGACCAAGCGCGGAAAATTCGATCCGACGAAGTTCGAGGATCGCTATCAGGACGCGCTTGTCGATTTGATCCGCGCCAAGCGTGCCGGGAAGCCTCGGCCGGCGCCGCCAGAGCCGAGGACGCCGAGCAATGTCATCAATCTGATGGATGCTTTGCGCCGTAGCGTCGATTCCGAATCGCGGCGGGGCAAAGCGGCGCCGCGCAAGTCTTCCGCGAAGGCGCAGGCCGCGACGAAAAAATCGGCGCCGTCGCGATCGGCGTCAAGCAAGAAGCGCGTCCGCAAGGCAAGTTAACGCGAGGCTCCCGTGGCGCTCGAAGCCTATCGCAAGAAGCGCAATTTTTCTGTCACGTCGGAGCCGAGCGGCGCCAAAAAGGGCCGCACGTCCGGGCGTGAGTCCGGCAGTGCGTTTGTTGTGCAGAAGCATGACGCGACGCGGCTGCATTATGATTTTCGGCTCGAACTCGACGGCGTTCTCAAAAGCTGGGCGGTGACGCGCGGGCCGAGCCTGGTGCCGGGCGAAAAGCGGCTTGCCGTGCATGTCGAGGATCATCCGCTCGATTACGGTTCGTTCGAGGGCAGGATTCCGGAAGGCCAATATGGCGCGGGCACGGTCCTCGTCTGGGATCGCGGCACCTGGACGCCGGAGGGCGATCCGCACGCGGGCTATGCCAAGGGCCATCTCGACTTCGCCCTGCATGGCGAGAAGCTGAAAGGCCGTTGGCATCTTGTGCGCATGCATCCGCGGCCGGGCGAGAAGCGCGAAAACTGGCTGCTGATCAAGGGCGATGACGAAGAGGCGCGCGGGGCCGGTGATCCGGATATTTTGACCGAGGCGCCGGATTCGGTTCTGACAGGCCGTTCGATCGAAGACATTGCCGGCGACAAGAAAAGCCGGCGCTGGACCTCGGGCAAAGCGGCGCAGACGCGGATCGAAACACCGGGCTCGCCGCGGGCGCGCGCCTTGGCGCCGCTCGATAGCATCGTTAAGTCCGATCCGCCCGCGAAAAAGCGGCCTGCATCGCGCGCCAAAAAGGCCGCGGCCTTTGCCTTCACGCCGCCGAAAGGCGCGAAGCGAAAAGCCCAGCCGGATTTTATTTCGCCCATGTTGCCGGTCTTGGTCGCCGTGCCGCCGTCGGGCGAGGCATGGCTGCATGAAGTGAAACTCGACGGTTATCGAATCGAGGTGGTGGTGAAGGGCGGCAAGGTCAGGCTGCGCACGCGCACCGGGCTCGACTGGACGGATCGTTTCCCGGCCGTCGCCGCCGCGGCCGCCACCTTGCCTGTCGAGGATTGCACGATCGACGGCGAGGTGGTCGTTGAGGATAAAAACGGCGTCTCGGATTTTTCAGCGCTTCAAAATGCGCTAAGCGAAGGCGATGCGAGCGGCATGGTCTATTACGCCTTCGATCTGCTTCACCTCGACGGTTACGATCTGACCCGCGTGGCGCTTGTTGAGCGAAAGAGCGTGCTCGATGCGCTTCTGAAGGCGGCAGCGCCGGATGTTCTGCGTTTCAGCGAGCATTTCAAGGAGAAGGGCGATCTGATGCTGCAGCATGTCTGCCGGCTCGGCGCCGAAGGCATTGTCTCGAAAAAGCGCGACAGCCTCTATGTCTCGAAGCGCACCGCCGATTGGGAGAAGGCGAAATGCGCCGACCGGCAGGAGTTCGTCGTCGCCGGCTTTGTCCCCTCGACGACAGCGGCGAAAGCGATCGGCTCGCTCGTGCTCGGTTATTACGACGGCGGTAAATTCCTGCATGCCGGACGCGTCGGTTCCGGGTTTTCCAATCAAATGGCGACGGTGCTTTTCAAGGATCTCTCACGCGAGCGCATCGCAAAGCCGGCCTTCGATACCGCGCTATCCACCGAGGCGCGGCGCAATGTCGTCTGGGTCAAGCCGGACAGGGTCGCCGAGATCGAGTTTCGCGGGTGGACGGCGGATGCCAATCTACGGCAGGCCGCGTTCAAAGGCCTGCGGGAAGACAAAAACCCTAAAGACATCGTCCGCGAAAGGGCCGCGGCTATGCCCCAAGACAGCAAGATACCCACGGCGTCCGTCACGCTCACGCATCGCGATCGTGTTTTCTGGCCAGACGTCGGTGTCACCAAACAAGGTCTTGCCGATTATTACGCGATGGTCTGGCCGTGGATCGAGAAACACCTCATCGGGCGGCCGCTCGTTTTGTTGCGTTACCCGAATGGCATTGCGCAGGGCGGCTTCTTTCAAAAGCATCCCTGGGCGGGGCTCGATAAGCACATCCTGCAAATCCACGATCCGGACGAAAAGCAGCCGATCCTCGGCATCGATTCATTCGACGGGTTGATCGCGCTCGTGCAATCGGCGGCGCTCGAAATTCATCCGTGGGGCGCGCGGACCGATGATCTCGACCATCCCGATCGCCTGATTTTCGATCTCGATCCCGGCGAAGGCGTCGACTTCAACACGATCGTTGCGGCCGCCCGCGAAGTGCGCGAGCGCCTCACCAAGGCGAAACTCAAGAGCTTCGTCAAAACGACAGGTGGCAAAGGCCTGCATATCGTGGCGCCTTTGAAGCCAAGCGCGACGTGGACAGAGGTCAAGGATTTCTGCCATGGCGTCGCCGAGGCCATGGCGCAGGACGAACCGCGGCGCTATATCGCGACGGCGACCAAGACGCAGCGCGCCGGGCGCATCTATATCGATTACCTGCGCAATGCGCGCGGCGCGACGGCGGTCGCCGCCTATTCGACGCGGGCACGGCCGCAAGCCGCCATATCAACGCCGCTGACCTGGGACGAGCTCGACAGCGTGGTCAGCGCTAGCCAGTTCACGATCGGCAATTTCGGTAAGCGGTTGCAACATCTCACCGAGGATCCGTGGGACGGCTTCTTCCGTCTGCGTCAAAGCCTGCCAAAAAGTGCCTGATTGAATCATGCGCCGCGAGCGTCACTTTAGAAGCCGCTCGAGGGTTTGGCCGGCGCGGCTCTGCAACTCTCTCGCATCGAGCGTCCCGTCGTTGTTTATATCCGCCGCTTTGAAGAGCTTTTCGGCCATGTGCACATATTCTTCTTTCGTCAGCGTCTGATCCTCATCGGGATCGGCGCCGCGAAATGCATTTTTCGTCATGCGCTTTTTCGCCTCGTCATAGCTGAGCGTCGTATCGGTATCCTTGTCGAGCCGATCGAACGCTGCCGCGGCCGCAGCCTCCATTTCCGCGAGATCAATCGTTCCGTCGCGATCCGTGTCCAATTTGAGCGGCGCGGCCTGCGGCGCCCTAAAAGCGAAAGGCGTGAAGACCAAAGCCAACAGCAGCATTTTCGCGCGCATCTCAGCGCCTCCCATCGATTCGTCGGACACGCGAAGGGAGTATCTTGAACCGGGCTGCGGGTTAAAGCGGAGAAGTTGCCGTCGCGCGAGGGAGGATTTTCTTCGGCCAATTGCCGATTTCGCCCGCGAAGATGACAATCGCTGAGCTGTCTCGAAACAGCGCGCGGGGTGATTTTGCTTCCCGAACCGACGACAACGAAGTGATAAATTAGCTACACCGTCACGAAATATCGTTGGACGCCTTCGGCGTTTTTTGGCGACCGATGACGCAGAACTATACAGCGCCGCGCAGGGGCTGATAGACCAGCCGAGATGTCATTCGAGGGGATGCATTGTTCTCAGGCTTGACGATCGCGGCGCCGCGGCGATGTCTTTTGATCGCGCTGGCTTTGGCCGTCACGAGCTTGACGATGGGCTGCGCCTCGCGCCCGGAGAACGGCTTTCTCGCGACAACCGCTTACCAAGCGCCCGAGGCGACCGATCATACGATCCTGATTGCTTCAACCCGCCAGCGCGACCCACGGCCGGGCACGCTCTATAACGGCCTGCGTGCCGAATGGCTCGACTATGCGTCGGCGACGATGTCGGTGCCGCCGACGCATGTCGATGGCAAGGTCGAATGGCCGCACACACCGCCCGGCGATCCGCGCCGCGATTTTGTCGTCCATCAGGCCGGCTACATCGATGGCGATCAGGCCTTCGTCGAGACCCTCAATGCGGAACTCGCGAAACGGCCGCCGGGCCATCGCAAAGTCTTTCTCTTCGTGCACGGGTTCAACACGATGTTTGCCGAAGCGCTCTATGGCTTCACGCAGGTCGTGCACGATTCGCGCACCGATCATGTGCCGGTGCTGTTTACCTGGGCATCGGGCGGAAAGCTGACGGATTATCTCTACGACAATAACAGCGCCACGGCCGCGCGCGACCAACTTGCGCATACGATCCGTCTGTTGACGGCGAGCAATGCCGAGCAGGTCAATATTCTCGCGCATTCGATGGGCAATTGGGTGTTTGTCGAGGCGATGCGCCAGATCAAGCTGGAAGGCGGCCTCAAACATCCCGAAAAGATCGGCTTGGTTCTTCTTGCAGCGCCCGACATCGATGTCGACGTGTTCAAGTCCGAGCTGCGCGCGTTCGGCAAATTGAAACGGCCCTATTACATCGTGCTCTCGCGCGACGATAAGGCGCTTGCGCTGTCGAGATTTCTCGCCGGCGGCCAGAGCCGCCTGGGCGATGTAAAAAATGCCGATGAGCTAGCGCAATTGGGCGCCACCGTGATCGATCTGTCGAATGTGAGAGGCAACGATCCGAGCGATCACAACAAATATGCGCAGATTGCCGCGATCGCGCCGGAGCTCGAGCATGTCCTTGAGGCCGGCGTCGGCAAGACGCGGGCCTCCTCGTCGGACGAGGCGCAGCAACTCGGCAATTCGCTGGGCAACGCCGTCACCGTCCCGCTGAACATTCTTGGCAATTCGATCTCGATCGTCGCCGGCCGCTGATCACTGCGCTTGCGCGGTTTTGGCCGGCGCCGAGCCGCGGGCTTTGCGCACCTGCTCCGCCGTAATGTGGCATTCTTGCTGGCCGAATTGGGCGCAGGTGTAATTGGCGAGCGCCGCCAGCTCTTCGTCCGTATAGCCGCCGGCGAAGGAATGCATGAACATCAGCCCCTGCGATGTCTTGATCTCCGTGCCCTGCGTCAGCACTTGCAGCAGATTCGTTCCCTTGGGGTCGCCGGTGGTATGCGAGCCTTCAAGGGCCGCCCAGGCGGATTGCCGGCCATGGCCGCTCGGCAGGTGACAGCCGGCGCAAGCTTCGACAAACAGACGCGCGCCGAGCGGATTCTTTTCGACGACAGCGGACGCGTTTCTGCCGACGGCCAGCGGTCCGTCCGGCTGTGGCGGGATGCTGCGCAGATAGGCGACCATCGCGTGGATATCATCGGGCGTCAGGAAGCGCAGGCTGTAGCCGATGGCTTCGGCCATCGGGCCTGAGGCTGGCCCATGGCCTTCGGCATGGCCGGTCGAGAGATATTGCGCCAGTTGCGCATCGCTCCAGCCGCCGAGACCATGATCGGGATCGCTCGTGAGATTATAGGCGAGCCAGCCGACTTGTTCGGCGCCGGCGAACTTCTTGCTGTTGTCGAGGCCCTGCATGGCATTGCGCGGTGTGTGGCATTCGCCGCAATGGCCGAGCGCCTCGACCATATAGGCGCCGCGATTCCAGGTCGCGTCCTTGGACGAATCGGGCTGGTACGGATGGCCCGGGACGAAGAGCAATTTCCACGCGCGCATGAGATAGCGCTGATTGAACGGAAACTTGAGATCATTATCCGGCACGTCGGCCGCAACCGGCTTCACGGTCGCGAGATAGGCGCGGATTGCCAGCGCGTCATCGTCCGATAGCAGCGCATAGGACGCATAGGGGAAAACCGGATAGAGGTCGTCGCCTTCCCGGTCGACGCCGTGATGCAGGGCGCGTACGAATTCGGCATCGCTCCAGGCGCCGATGCCGTGGTTATGATCGGGCGTGATGTTTGGCGCATAGACGGTGCCGAAGGGCAGATTGAAGGCGCGCCCGCCGGCAAAAGGCTGGCCGCCGCCGGGGTTCGTGTGACAGGCTTCGCAATCGGCCGCTTTGGCGAGATAGGCGCCGCGGGCGATCAGCGCCGCGCCGGTCGGCTGCGCGGCGCTTGCCGTGACCGGCGCAAGGCCGGCCGGCAGGAAGAAGAACGCTGCCGCGGCAAGACCCGCGATCACGCCAATGCCGATTAAAAGACCGAGCCATTTCATGCGCGACCGCCCCACTCTTGAGTCACGTCTCAGCTAAGTGCCGCTCACGAGGCGGCGCGCGAAGGGAGGATGGCGCAGTCTCTGCCCGGTGGCGGCAAAGAGCGCATTGCCCAGGACCGGCGCCGCAGCCGCGGTGCCCGTCTCGCCAATGCCGCCAGGGCTTTCGCCGTTGCGGATTTGATAGACCTCGATCTTCGGCGCCTCGTTGATGCGCATCGCCCGATAGTCGTGGAAATTGCTTTGATCGATGGCGCCGCCGGTCAACGTGATCTCATTGTACAGCGCCGTGCTGAGGCCGAGGATGAGACCACCCTGGATTTGCGCTGCCACGGTGTTGGGATTGACGGTCATGCCGCAATCGATCGCGACCACGGCGCGATGAAGGTTGATCTCGCCTGACCGGCCGACCGACACTTCGAGCACGGTGCAGAGATAGCTGCCGAAGGCGAATTGCAGTTCGACGCCGCGCCCGGTTCCGCGCGGCAGCGGGCTGCCCCAACCGGATTTCTCCGCAGCCAGGTTGAGAACGGCGAGCGCGCGCGGATTGTTCTTCAACATGCCGCGGCGGAATTCGACCGGGTCCTGTTTGGCGGCATGCGCCAGTTCGTCGATGAAGCTTTCGACGACGAACAGATTGTGCGTCGGGCCGACACCGCGCCACCAGCTCGTGTTCATCGCCCGCGGCTCGTCGCGGACATAGTCCACATATTCGGCCGGGATTTCATAGGGCGTCTCGGCCGCGCATTCGACCGCATCCGAATCAAGGCCATCCTTGAAGGCTGGCGGCGCCCATCGCGCCAAGATCGACGGCCCCGTGACGCGGTGTGTGCGCCCGGTGACCTTGCCGTTGGCATCGAGGCCCGCCGCGACATGATCGTAATAATAAGGCCGATAATAATCGTGGCGCGTGTCTTCCTCGCGCGTCCAGACGAGCTTGACGGGATAGGTCACATGTTTGGCAAGGGCCGCGGCAACCTCGACGCTATCGATATCCAGCCGCCGGCCGAAGGCGCCGCCCATCAGCTGATTGTGCACCGTGACCTTGTCCTGCGGCAGGCCGGTGAATGCCGCGACGGCCTTCTGTGCGCGGACGGGCACTTGCGTGCCGAGCCAGATTTCGGCCTTGTCAGGCTGAATGTGCAATGTGCAATTCAGCGGTTCCATCGGCGCGTGCGAAAGGAACGGCGATTGATAGAGAGCGGAGACCTGCGTCGCCGCGCCCTTGATCGCCGCGGCAGCGTCACCTTTGTTCTTGGCGACGACGCCCTTGTTTTGCGACGCTCTGTCCATCGAGGCGACGATCGTCTCAAGCGTGACGTCGCCATTCGGGCCCGGATCCCATTTCGGGTTGAGCGCTTCGAGGCCCTTTTTGGCAGCCCACATGTGATCGCCGATCACTGCCACCGCGTCACCGGCGTCGGTGCGGATAACATCGCGGACACCGGGTACACGGCGCGCGGCCGCGTCGTCCATGCTGATGAGCGTGCCGCCCTTGACCGGCGTGATCGCCACGGTGCCGAAGCGCATGTTGGGCAGCATGATGTCAATGCCGTAGATGGCGCTGCCATTGACTTTCGCGGGCGTATCGATGCGCTTGGCATTGGTGCCGATAAGCTTGAACTGCGACGGGTCCTTCAGCTTGACGTTCGTGGGCACCGGGAGTTGCGCGGCGTCGGCGGCGACATCGCCGAAGCCGAGCGTGCGGCCTGTCGAATCGTGGATGACGCCACGCTCGGCGTGGCAGGTCGCCGGATCGACGTTCCATTTCTTCGCCGCGGCGGCGATCAACATGGCACGTGCCACCGCGCCGGCCTCGCGCAGGCGCATCCAATCGCTGCGCGTCGAGACAGACCCGCCGGTCGCCTGATCGCCGATGAGGGGATCGATATATTTCTTGATGTCGGGCGGCGCCGCTTCGATGTGGATCTGGTCCAAGCCGAGGTCGAGCTCTTCGCCGACCAGCATGGCGGAACTGGTATAGATGCCTTGCCCGAACTCCGTGTGCGGCGAGATCAGGGTGACGCCGCCATGCGTATCGATACGCACGAAAGCGTTCGGCGTGAATTCGCCTGTGGCGTCGGTTTCCGCGCCGGCACGCGCCAGGCTTGGCAGATGCAGCCCGAGCAGCAGGCCGCCGCCGGCCGCCGCGCTGGCTTTCAGGATGAAGCGCCGTGAAGGCTTGTCGTAGCCCATGATCGCCTCCTTTAGGCCGACGCCGCGGCGTGGATCGCCTCACGGATGCGCACATAAGTTCCGCAGCGGCAGATGTTGCCGGACATGGCCGCATCGATGTCGGCATCGCTCGGGTGCGGGTTCTGGTTCAGCAGCGCCGTGGCGGACATGATCTGGCCCGACTGGCAATAGCCGCATTGCACCACTTCCTTATCGAGCCAGGCTTCCTGGATCTTGCGCCCGTTCGTCGTTTGGCTGATCGCCTCGATCGTCGTGACCGGGCGCCCGTCGATCGCACTCACCGGCAGCAGGCAAGACCGCACGGGTTGGCCCGCCAGATGAACCGTGCAGGCGCCGCATTGGGCAATGCCGCAGCCGAATTTTGTCCCGGTCATGCCCAGCACGTCGCGCAGCACCCAGAGAAGCGGCATGTCATCCGGCACGTCGACCTGATGCGATTGCCCGTTGATCGAGAGAACTTTCATAGACCTATCCTCACGCGTTCTGCGTCTGCGTCTTCGTCTTCGATTTGTGTCAGCCGCGCATCGCAGCGCGCTTCATTCGGCGGCATGCCGCAGCGCTGTCGACAATTCGGTATCAAGCTCGCGCGCCACCTTCTCGACATTCGGGTCGCCGAATTGGCCGAACAGAGTTGACGGCTTGTCATATTCAAATGTCGCGCCGCCATCGGCGTTTTCGTAGAGCACGACGCGCAACGGCGCATAGAGCGCCGCAGGCAATTGATGCACCGTCATGCGTGAAGCGGTGAGCGGGTTGCCGATGTCGTATTGGAGAGCATGGCGTCTGGCGCCCTGGACTTGCAGCAGCGCACCGTGATCGCGCTTCAGGAAGATAAAGAGCGGCGCCCCGTGTTCAAGCTCTTGCACCCGTTTCACGTCGCCGTCGTACAAGGCCGTGAACACGGCCGGATCGAGCTGCGGGACCTGCGATTCGAGGGCAGCCTGAACTTGCGCGAATGTCTTCGACGACACGATTCGCACATGCTCGACGCGGATCGTCTCCGCCGTGACGACCGGTTCCGCCAACGCAACCTCCATCGCGCTACCAACCCAGGCAAGCAAGATGTATGGCAACACAGTCCGCATGCAAGGCAGATTAGCAGAGGTCGATCGCTATGTAAGTATGTTTAGCTGTAGTCTAAAGGGAATAGCTTTGCTTTTCCCCTCGGGAGACTATCACGAAAGGGGCATATGCCGATAATTTGAGCACAAGCGAATTTTGATATCATGCGCTTCGGGCGTGGCGACGCTTGTGGTTGAGCGATGCGTCGCGCAATGTTGTGCGAAGGCCTGCCGCGGCCAAGCGCTCAGGAGAAACGGAAGACAAGTTCGCAGGCGACGCCAATCGCAAGCAGCGTCGCAAAGCAAATGCCGAACTCGAAAATGATCTGCTGGCCGGGGCTCTCTTCGGCTTTGCGGCTCGACTGTTCGTGACGATTGACCATAGCTACCTCTCGATTCGCGGGATCGGTGGCGAATATGGCTATGGCCACATATAAACTCGATAGATGTCGGAAACGGCCGGTATATAAGCGTCCAGATGCGCTGGCTTTGCACGGCGTAAAAAGCCGTTTTCGCGTGCTTGTCTCATCAGCTTTCGCGTGCCGCAGATCGCGGCGAAGGCCAAGCTTGAGGGCGATTCGCCGAGCAAGACGACAATCCGGTCATTTCATGTTAAATCGAATGGAGGTGAGGAGGGTTTCGCCATGTCCTTGTTCGCCTTTTTCCATGTGCCGAAGGTCTCGCACCGCCCCGATCCAGCGAGCACGAGCCTTGTGGCGCTTTGGGCGGTTCTTCTGGGTTTATTGCTTCTCGCCATCATGAGTGGCGCGATTTTGATTTATGGATTTCACAGCGGCATCGTCATCGGATAGCGCTGCTTCGGTCATTGCAACGGCTTGCGCGATCGGTTTGGCTTGTCTCCGATCGACGGGCTTGTTTGCGCCCCCCTCTGGACCCTCGGCTGGGATGAGATCGTCCCGACGCCACGCGGGAAAATGCGGGCGCGGGGCCGCAATCGAACGCGGCGACGAGCCGTGGCCGAGGTGATCAGGCAGGGTCGGTAATCGCGTTCTTTTTCCTTTGGAGTTCCGCGTTAACCGCCGTCCAGGAATCGTCTTTTGAGGCTGCTATTCGTTTTTCCTTTTCGCGGCCACGTTCGCGGTCCCGAATGAGTTCTAGGACGCTTTCATAATTATCAACATAGTCCTTCGCGTGAGCCCTTGTGTCTCCTTTGGACGAAAGGGCCGCGGCCAGTATAGCGGCGACAAGCTTTTCGACATCATTCATCGTGCTCTCCTTTTTGATGAAATGTTTGCTAGAAATTGCTTTGGTACGAATAATCATCTTTTGAAGATCGCAATAGCTACCGCAATGAGGGCGGTGGCAGCGAGCACGATTACGGAAAGTAACATGGCGCCGTGAATAGTGGCCAACAGGCTCCAGCGCCAATCGATCTATTTCTTCTTTTCACCGATCTTCAGACTGGGAGCAGCCGCTATCACCTTCGGCTTCTCTTTCTTCGGTTTTTTCGCTTCTTTATTCCCACGTCGCTGACTCTTCGCCATCGTTGATCTCCGCTGTAATTGTTGATCGTAGCACGATTACCGTGTCTGCGAAGTGTATTTCGCGCTTAATTTCCCGCTTAAAAAATAAATCGCGGAAGCGGCATAGTATTTTTGATAATAGTGCATATGTAGATGTTGGCAGCGGACATGCCATTCGACTTCATCGAAGTCGGCGGGGTCGTTGTGCGCACAAATAATTTGGAGCGATCATTGAGATTTGTGCGAAGGCCGTTTTGGCATTTGCCAGGACGGAACATAATTAAGGGAATTTCAAATGATCAATTCACCGAGTGAAGCGTCCACCAAGTCAGCCGCAGATGCTCCCAAGACGGTCACGCCGCCCGTTGCGCCCGTCGTCCAGCCGAAACCATCTCCGGCGCCGGCGAACGACGCTCCCACACCGGCTCCCGAGAAGAAGTAATCGCTTCTAAGCATCCGGCGACGGCGCTTTGCCGTCGCCTACTGTCGCTGTCGCAAGCTGAGAAGCCAGTGCCCTGGGGAGAGGAACCCTGGGGAGAGGAATCGGCTTATGAACACCCGCATCACAAACAAAACGATTACCTTTAAGCATCCGTTCAAACTTTCTAATCTCGATGGCGTTCAGCCACCTGGAACCTATAGGGTCGTCACGGACGAGGAAGAACTCTCGGGGGCATCGTTTTTAGGTTTTCGTCGAGTCGCAACCACGCTTCGTCTGCCCGCGATTACTAACGCTAGCTCCTCGTTTGAGCTTTTCCAAGTCGATCCCGAGGAACTTGCGGCTGCGCTGGCATCGGATCAGCAAACCAAGGCATAGCGCCTGTTAGGATGTAGCCATGCATTATCTCGGTGGTTTAATAGGCAGCGGCACATTGATATGCGATGGTAGGGAAATCACGCGCGTTTCCTACGACTTTGACGGCTTTCGTCAACCTTCCTCTGAGATCGTAGGAAATGGAGAAATTACATTCAAAGCAAATGCGTTGAGGGATGTCTTCGGTCTTGAAGTGCAGATCAGAACTGATAACGGACGATTGCTGAAACTCAAATTCTCGGAAAAGTCGCTCGATCCTCGTGCCAATGTTGCGCACGTGGATGTTTCTGGAGACCTCCCCGCGTTCGCGCAACATTGGCAACGCTGGGCTGAGGTGACTTGATTGTGGATATAGTGAGGGCAAACGAACTCGCCGACCGATATGGCGTCACCACGACGGACGATGATGCGCGGCGATTGGCGCAGGCAGTTAAACTGATCTTCGAGAGAGTTGAGGCAGAGTTCGGCGCTCAAGCGGGTTATGTTGCCGCGCACGCGATGGCTTCGACGATAGACGGGTATCTACGGCAATCAGAAAGCTTACTGGGGCAGGCTCGCTTCGCCTGCATTCTCATCGATACGATGCCGGCAACCTGGAGCCCGATGCTCAAGGCAAGTTTCGCCTATGTCTTGGCGCCGCGCTTGAAGGACATTCTCAGCGGATAATTGAGAACCAATATTGGCGGCGCCCAGATCCGAGGCGCCCTCACTTTTTCAATTTGGCGCGCCGATTCTTCAGCTTCTTAAGCATCTTGGCTTTGTGAGCGCGTTCAAGCCGCCACATGCCGCATTGGGCCTTTGCAGCGGGGCCGGCGGTGCGGCTGAGGTAGACATCCCAAGAGCATGAACAGCGCTTCGCAAAAAAAAGGCCGGGACATGCCCGACCTTCCTCACAAGCGCCTAGCAATCATTGCCGGTACATCCGCGGACAATGACGGTGACGCGATGGATTACGCAGCCTGCAGATTAGCCGCAGCCAGCTTGCCCGAACGGCGATCCGTTTCGGTATCGAAGCTTACCTTCTGGCCTTCGTTGAGACCGCGCATGCCAGAACGCTCAACAGCGCTCACGTGCACAAAAACGTCCGGGCCACCATTATCCGGCTGAATGAAACCGAAGCCTTTTTGATCGTTGAAAAACTTTACTGTGCCGATAGTCATGACGATTCCTTTCAATCAGTCACGGGATTTCTACTCGGCGCGTCACACGACGCGACAAGCGGTTCAGATCACGATGTTGAAAGAGGAAGACCGTCGATGGCGCGTAGCGCGATAACTAAGGTTCGACAACAAGATCGTATACGTAGGGATATAAGAGCAAAATCCGGCCATGGCAAGGTGCGTTTCGCATTGCCCGAACCGGCCCGATCCTCGGCCTCGCAAGCGGCGCCGCTTGCGCTCGCCGCGCCGTCGACGACGGAGGCGGCCCTTGAGGTCACGCAGGTCTCTCAAAAACAACAATGCCATGTTCTTTGACCGCTGCGGTCGTTCTTGGTGTTTCGTCGCCTCGCAACGTGAGTAGGTCGACTTCGACATCGAAATTACGTTCAAGTTCTGATCTCCAGTGAAGCCAATTCTGATCGAATATTTGTTTTGCAGTTTGACCCGTCCGAGGACGATGGGTCGACAGAAGAAAGCGAAAATCTTGAAAACGATTCGCGGGAGCGATTCGGGCCGGGCGAAACGGCGTCTGTCTTCCACAGAGAAGACGGTTCGAGCGGTATCGCGCCCTACAAACCCGCGTAGAAATTCCCGCAGCTAGCGATGAGGACGGGGCGCTTCCACCACGGCGCCCGCGCCAGCAAAAAGGCACGCTTCGCGCGGGCCTTTTTCTTGTAGGGTTGACGCGCGTCACGCCTTTATGGGTGCTGCAGAAATCTGAGGTAGAATGCCCCGAACACTAAGACTATTCCGATGTTCACGGCTAGCCGTTCCCAGAACCGGCTTCGAAAGAACAGCACGTCTACAGCGACTATGACCGCCACCATCAGCGCGACGTAGATTGTCACTGTTGCCGCTTTTGCCATTTTGGATACTCGGTTTGAAGCAGTGGCCGGAGAGGGCAAGTTAGCCGTCAAACGCTCAGCGAAAAGGCCCGTTCAGATGGGCTGCTTTTCATGCAAATCATGTTGCAGTCATGTTGCGCGGAATAAACCGCAACAGATGTAAGTCATTGATATTGCTAGATAGCCAATGCAGCACGTTGCAACATGGAATGAGGCGGAAATTTGAGCTAAGCCGTTGATTTCGCTTGGTAGCGGAGGAGGGACTCGAACCCCCGACACAAGGATTATGATTCCTCTGCTCTAGCCGGCTGAGCTACTCCGCCCCGGTGCGATTGCGCGAAAACCCGAGATCGGGCGGCGCCGCAGCGGCCTGCGGTATAGGCCGGCGCTCGCGGCAAAGTCAAGGCGCGCGGGCCTCGGCGCGGCGGAGGCCGCCGCGCCGAAACGGCGCCGATCAATGGCCGGGCGGCAAGGCCGGAATGATCCACGGGATGACGAATTGCTGGAACGCGACCAACGCGCCAAGCACGACGGTCAATATGATGCTGTGCCAGAAGGTGCGGGCGAAGACGACGCCTTCCTGGCCCTTCAGCTTGGTGACCGCGACGCCGGTGGCGATGTTTTGCGGCGAGACCATTTTGCCGATCACGCCGCCGGAGGAATTGGTCGCGGCAAAGAGGATCGGGTTCAGGTTGAGCTGACGCGCCGCGACGACCTGCAGATTGCCGAAGAGCGCATTACCGGACGTGTCGCTGCCGGAGAGCAAAACCGCGATCCAGCCGAGGAAGGGCGACAGCCAGACGAACAACATGCCGGTCGAGGCCACCGCCTTGCCAAGCGTATAAGCCATGCCGGAATAATTCATGAGATAGGCGAGGCCGAGGATGAGCATGACCGTGACGACGGCAATCCAGGCCTGCCGGATCGTCTTCCCGACACCGGTGATAAACCCGCTTGCTGGCAGGCCGACCGCCAGCGCGGTGATGAACGCTGCAAGAAGAATCGCCGTGCCCGTCGCTAAGGGCTGGAAGGTCCACACCGCCGCATAGGGCTTGTTGTTATAGAGCGTGATCGAAATCGCCTTGTCGAGGCCCGGCCAGTGGATCAATTGCTGGCCGATGGCCGCGACGCTGAAATGCGTCCAGACAATCACGACAGCCGAAACGATGAGCCAGGGGAGCCAGCCCTGCCAGGGCGCGATGGGCTTGGCCTT